>ENA-UOYA01001918-UOYA01001918.1-activated-sludge-metagenome-genome-assembly--contig:-NODE-1918-length-20917-cov-6.872112_pt1 | contig 20917 bp, 17 predicted proteins | sample MGYA00238163_ERZ764804 | MGnify/ENA primary metagenome ERZ764804 (study PRJEB28919, sample SAMN05720223) | activated sludge metagenome | isolation source: Anaerobic digester | place: Hong Kong... | reverse complement strand
CTTCTCCTCCTCGCTGAGCCGTTCACCAAAGACATAATCGACTTTCTCACGAATAACCCCGGAGCAGTTGTTGAGGATATGAAAGAACGAGGCATACTCACCATGCAGATCGCTCATGAAATGTTCGATTCCTTTCGGCAGTGACAAGCGCGATTGCAAATAGATCAGCTTCTCATAAACCGATTCCTTTGTTGGATACTTCTCAGCCAGCAAATGCAATATTTTATTCTTTCGAACTGTACGTACCGTTCCCCCAGACTCCATGACACAGCCTCCTTCATTAACAACATAATTCTATTTTTGATAATTAAATGAAGATAATGAATCGTCCATCGGCCATAATGATAAAAACAACATCTCTGCTTCTCATCACTTTTCTTGTATTGCTATGCAGTAATGGATGTAAGCAATGTAACTCTTCGAAGGTGAATACCGATGAGGTAGTTGATACTAGCATTTCAAAACCTATTCGTGATATGAATGCGGCTATCAAAAAGGATTCGATTAATCCGATGTTGTATTTCAAACGCGCCAAAATTCATGAAGCTGAGAACGATTTAAAATCAGCGCTAACAGATATGTTTATTGCGATTACACTCGATTCGTTGAATCACGATTACTACACTTACAGTTCGGAATTGTTCATTAAAAGTAATGAACCTAAACGGGCTATAATGCTGATGAATCAAGCCTTAATATTAGATTCATCTTATATTCCGTTTTACATTTATGCCGGCAAATACGCATTCTACGTCAAAGATTATGATGGAGCGTTAAAGTACTTCAACCGTGCCATCGAGAAAGACATGTTTGCGCCTGAAACTTATTATTACAAAGGCATGGTCTACAAAGAAAAAGGAGACACCACAAAAGCCTTATCCTCTTTCCAAACCTGTGTTGAACAAGATCCAAAGAATGCTGATGCCTTTTTACAAATAGGTTTGTTGTTGCAAAACAAGAAAGATAAAATGGCACAAAAGTATTTAGACAATGCCGTAAAAGCCAATCCCAAAGCGGTTGACGCCTTGTATGCCAAAGGATATGGAGAGCAAGATGCAAAGCAATATGAGCAATCGATTGTTACCTTCCGACAAATTATAGAACGCGATTATAAAAATGAAGAAGCCCTCTACGCTATTGGATATAGCTATTTAATGATGGATTCGATTCCGCAAGCGTATAAGAACTTCGATTTAGCCATTAAAATCGATCCAACTTATCATGAAGCCTATTATAAAAAAGGAGTATGTGCCGAACAGTTAAAACGAATCGAAGAAGCCAAATCGTTATACCAACAGTGTTTGAATATTAATTCGAAATACGAATTAGCGCAAAAAGCATTAAAACGTTTAAGTAAATAAATAGTAAATCGATGAAAAAAATTATTGAATGTGTACCGAATTTTAGCGAAGGAAACGATGCCGGTATCATTGAAAAAATTTGTGACAGTATTAAAGCTGTTCCGGGAGTTAAATTACTAAATGTAGATCCTGGAAAAGCAACTAACAGAACTGTTATTACTTTTGTGGGTGATGAAGAAAGTATTGTAGAAGGGGCGTTTCAAGCCATTCGAAAAGCACAAGAGCTGATTGATATGCGTAAACATAAAGGCGAACATCCCCGTTTTGGAGCAACGGATGTTTGTCCGTTTATACCTATTGCCAATGCCACTATGGAAGATTGTATTGCTTGCGCGAATAAGCTTGGAGAGCGAGTTGGCCGTGAGCTTAATATACCGGTATATCTTTATGAATTTGCGGCTTCAGCAGAACACCGAAGAAATTTAGCGAGTGTTAGAGCCGGTGAATATGAAGGCATTGCCGATAAAATTAAATTATCGGAATGGGCTCCTGATTACGGCAAAGCCGAATTCAACGAAAGAAGCGGAAATATTGCCATTGGAGCGCGGAACATTTTGATTGCCTACAATGTGAATTTGAATACCACTTCTACAAGAAGAGCAAATTCAGTAGCGTTTGATGTGCGTGAAGCCGGTCGTAAGGTAAAAAATGAAAAGGGAGAAGAAGTACATCAACCGGGCACTTGTAAAGCCGTTAAAGGAATAGGATGGTTCATCGAAGAATACGGTGTTGCACAAGTATCTATGAACTTGACGGATATTATGCAAACGCCTATTCATAAGGCGTTTGACGAGTGTGTAAAAAGTGCTTATACAAGAGGAATGCGTGTTACAGGGTCTGAACTGATTGGACTTATTCCATTGCAATCGATGTTAGATGCAGGAAAATACTTCTTGGAAAAACAACAGCGCTCTACCGGAGTAAGTGAAGATGAACTCATCAAAATTGCTGTAAAATCAATGGGATTGGATGAGTTAAGTCCATTTAACCCCAAAGAACGAATCATAGAATACTTACTTCGCGATGCAAGTGCTGCAAAATTGACCGCGATGACATTGACCGCCTTCGCCAACGAAACAGCAAGTGAATCCCCTGCTCCGGGAGGAGGTTCTATTTCGGCTTATGTTGGGGCATTGGGCGTTTCTTTAGCGACTATGGTGGCCAATCTTTCGTCCCACAAACCGGGCTGGGATAGTCGCTGGAAAGAATTTTCGGATTGGGCAGAGAAAGGACAAAAACTAAAAGATGAGTTATTGAAATTAGTGGATGAGGATACTGCTGCCTTCAATAAAATCATGTCGGCTTTCACCCTTCCTAAAGGCACTGAAGAAGAGAAAAAGCAACGCAAACAAGCCATTCAAGATGCTACAAAATATGCGATTGAAGTACCGTTCAAAGTGATGCAACTTTCATTTGAAAGCATGACTGTAATTGAACAGATGGCTATTATTGGGAATCCAAACTCTGTAACCGATGCGGGTGTGGGTGCTTTATGTGCCAGAACAGCAGTATATGGGGCATTTCTGAATGTACAAATCAATGCTGCCGGGCTAGACGATAAAAGCTATGCAACTCAAAAAATCGAAGAAGGACAGCAATTATTGAATACTACCATAGCGCTTGAGGCCAAAATTTTGGCTATCGTTCAAGACAAGATAAAGGCATAAAGTCTCGTTTTAGACGGAATTATCGTACTGTGGAAAAGTATTTTACTACGCTACATTCTACTTCATTAACTTAGTATAACAACAAATTCGAGCAAATTCTGCTTTAAAAGCTATAATTTTGCATTATGGAAGATTGGATGGATGAGGAGCAAGAAGATATGTCGTTAAGCGATTTAATGGGCCTGGTGCAGCAATTTGAACAATCGCAGCAAAGCAGTAAGCCGTTATTTTTTGATGAAGACAGCTACGAACGCATCATTTTATTTTATCAAGAAAACAGGGAATTCAAACGTGCACTATCTGTTGCGGAAACTGCGTTAGAACAGTACCCCTACTCGCCTACTTTCTTCATACTCAAGGCTGAAGTGCTGGCTGAACAAAATCAGTTTGAAGAAGCGTTAAACATTCTGGAAATAGCCGAAACGCTAGATGCTAATGAGATTACTATTTATCTAATTCGTGCCGATATTTATTTGTGGACATCACAACATAAAAAAGCGCTGGAACAATTGAATTTCGCTTTGCCATTGGCCTCTGAAAAGGATGATTTTACGGATATCTATCTTTTAAAAGCAGATGTATTCGAAGATCAGGAACAATATTTAGAAGTTATTGATGCACTAGAAGAGGCTATTAAAGCAGATCCATATTCGGAAGAAGCATTAAGTCGTTTAGGTTTTGCCGTAGAAATTACGGAGGCTTTTGAAGGCAGCGAGGTCTTTCATCGTGAATTAACGGAGAGCGACCCCTACAACCATTTTGCTTGGTTTAATTTAGGGCATGCACTTTATTATTTACATCGTTTTGATGATGCCATTGAGGCGTTTGAATTTGTTGTGGCTATTCAAGATGATTTTGAACCGGCACATATCTTTTTAGGCGATGTTTGGTTTGAAAAAGAAGAGTATTCCAAGGCCCTTGAAAAATACATGGATGCCTCTAAAATTGGGAAGTCGCGCAAAGAAACATTTTTCAAAATTGCTGAGTGTTATGAACAACTCACCGATTTTAAAAATTGCCGATACTATTTGAGAAAGGCTACGAATATTGATGCTACTTATGATGACGCCTTCTATAAAATTGGAGAAACCTATTTAGCGGAAAACAACTATAATCAAGCGGTTCAGGCCTATGAGCGCGCTGTAAAAATTTCACCGGAAAACACTTCCTTCTTAATTGCTTTGGGAAATGCACATATGCTTAATGAAGATACAGATACTGCTTTAAGCTATTTTAGTAAAGCTATCGACTTAGAGCCGAATGTAAAATCGCATTACATCAATTTAGCCAACGGCTTTTTCAGTGCTGAAGATTTTAATAACAGTATCGATACACTCGATCTTTGTTATTCATTATTCCCAAGTGCAACGGATGTACTTTATATTAAAACGGTATTCCTTTTCCAAATCGGACAGCGAAAAGAGGCATTAGCAACGTTGGAAAAGGCCATCAATATTGACACTAAAGACTTATCCCTCATCTTTGACATGAATCCACTCTTGACTGAGGACGATGCGGTAATGTTACTGCTTGAAAATTACGGACTAACCGATTTTAGTTGAGATAGTATTTCATCAGCCACCTTTCTTGCTCCAGATTCGTTGAAATGGCAATCATCATAAAACACGGATGTATCTTTAGGGAGTTTACCGGCAATGTCGATGCTCATAATATTATGTGTTGAAGTAGTAGATTTCAGGACTTCATTAAACATACGCATACCGGCTGCTAAAGCTTTTGGCGAATAATAAACTCCGCCATTTTGCTCCTGATATTTGCCTATGCCTCCCATCCACAGCAAAGCAGAAAGATTTTCAGAGAGCGAATCTTGCCAAAGTGTAGCTTGATTGATGCATAACAGTTTCACTTGATGCGCAGCACACAAGGTGGCTATTTGTTCTATGTTTTGATGGAAAATCTTTAGCGATTGCGTTAAATCGGGTAATGTATCCAATACCTTTGAACGACTGCTATAATTTACTCTCCACTGTTTTATAATATCCCCTCTTCTATCCACAGTATTTTTCGAAGGCGGAGTAAAAAACTGCACTCGTAAAGCATGAAACAAAGCCGAATGTCCGGTCCATGTGGTATCGTTAATTCTGCCCGGTATATACCAATAGCGGGAGATACTATGTGCTTGAGCCAATGAATCCTTTTGGTTAACGACTGATATATTTAGGGATGGCTTGGCTAATACTTTTACAAAGTCGTTGATACCACACATCAATATGACTTGATGAATATTTTTATGTTTCAACAACAATTCGTTGAGCATAAAGTAATTTTCAAACGATGTTTGTCCGCTTAAACCCACAGAAGCAATAACTACGTGCTTTTTACCGGCACCCATTAATCTTGCAATTGCTGGCGATTGATTCAACAAACTATACCATGTTTCGTTATTGTCGAGATAGTTACATTCGGTTGTACTTCCACCAACACATAAAACATTGTAAGTAGTATCGGTAAAATCTTCATCGCCACGAAACCCTTGGGCATTGGTTTTGAATTTCTTTTCACCGTGAATTCCAACCAAAATTGAGGAATCTGGATGAAAATAATAGGTATGATTAGGCGCATAAATAAATCTTCCGGGAGGATTGAATTTTGCAACTACACGCAGTGTAATTTCCGCAATACTTAATGCAGTTATTACCCCAACACAAACAAGTAGAATTTTGCCTTTCAACTTTTGAAATTAAATACCGATTGAATAGAACGAACGTAACAAAAAAGATAGTCATGTAAAAAACCTTTTTGATTGTAGGGATTCTCCGGTATACCTAAAACATCAACCGTTTCCGGATTGGCTTCGCAATAAGTACCGAACAATTTATCCCATATAATAAAGGTGTTTCCAAAATTTTTACCGTAGTGTACCGGATTGATGGAATGATGAATCCGATGCGCCAAAGGCGAAACAAGAATATATTTTCCTAACCAGCCCCAATCGCTTTTAATTTGTGAATGGATGAAATATTGATGCGCTTCACGAAATACATAAACCCAAACAAAACTTTGAAAACCTGCACCAAAAATAATGAAAGGAAACAAATCAATAAAATTAGTGAGAATGGTTTCAGCAGCATGACTTCTTAAGTAGGTCAACATGGTAAAGTCTGTTGCCGAATGATGTAGCTTGTGCAATTCCCACGACCAATCAAATCGGTGCAAAAGGTAATGCCGGACATAGTTTTTAAAATCACCTACAATCAACATCAACCCAAATTGCAGAAAAGGATTAGTGATATAATCTATAAAATGCAAACAAAAGTGTTTTTGAATTACACCATATGCAAAATAAAACAAGCCAAATGTTAACGCAATACCAATAAACTGATAAAGATTAAAGGCATGGGTAAGGAAACAAAAAAAATCGTTTTGTGCCGAAGCGTTCCATGTCAACAGTTTCTTTAAAGATGATGAATTGTAGCCAACAATTAACGCTTCAACAAGTAAACAGACAATGGGTACAGCCAAAAATAATGCAAAATCACTCCATTGAAAATGGTCGTAGTGAGTAATACTCAAAAACTTTTGCCAGCAATATTGAATAATGTTATTCAGCATAAAAAATGCCGGAACTTAGTATTCCGGCAAATTCAAATTATAAATTTCCTCTGAGTTCTTGTTCGCGTTCAATCGATTCGAACAAGGCCTTAAAGTTTCCTTTACCGAACGATTTTGCACCGTTGCGTTGAATAATTTCATAGAATAGCGTTGGACGATCTTGAACAGGCTTGGTGAACAACTGTAATAGATAGCCTTCATCATCGCGATCAACAAGAATATTTAATGCTTTGATTTTAGCAATGTCTTCATTAATTGCACCTACTCGTGCCGTCAAATCATCGTAATAAGCATCAGGCACATACAAAAATTCAATTCCCCTCGCTCTAAGTTCAGTTACTGTTGCAATGATATCATCCGTGGCCACTGCAATGTGTTGAACACCTGCCGATTTATAGAAATCCAAATACTCTTCGATTTGCGACTTCTTTTTACCGCTTGCCGGTTCATTGATTGGAAACTTCACGTACCCATTACCATTTGACACCACTTTACTCATCAATGCAGAGTATTCTGTAGAAATATCTTCATCATCAAATGTGAGCAATAACTTAAAGCCCATCACATCTTCATAAAATTTTACCCACTGATTCATGGCACCCAACTCCACATTACCTACACAGTGGTCGACATGCTTTAATCCCACTGACTTAACAGGGAAATTACTTTTTGCAGCTTTATAACCCGGTAAGAAAGACCCGTTGTAATTTTTTCGCTCAACAAACTTGTGAATGGTTTCACCATACGTTTCAATAGCGGCTATAACCACTTCACCAAATTCATCTTTAGAAACAGTAGGAGGAATTGCCGACTTTGCACCACGGCTTATTGTTGCTTCATAGGCTGCTTTTGCATCATCAACCCAAAGTGCCAAAACCTTAACACCATCGCCATGTGCCAATTGATGTTGGGATATAGGATGTGTTGCCGAAAATGCAGAAGTAAGCACAATGCGAATCTTACCTTGCTGCAAGACATACGAAGCATATTCTCTTATCCCGGTTTCAGGACCTGCATAAGCTACTAATTCGTATCCCCATGCGGCTTGATAGTAATAGGCAGATTGCTTTGCATTGCCAACATAAAACTCAACGTGATCGGTGCCATTTAACGGAAGAAAATCTTTTGCTTCCAATCTTGATTGTTCTACCAAAGTAGATTCCATAATTTTAGATTAAATGATGTATTAATTTTTTGCTTTATAATGATACTCCCGAAGCGATTTTGTAGGTTTTATTTTTTCTACTACAAAAGTACATCGTCTATTTTCTGCTGCTTTTTCCTTTGTATCGGAAGTATACAACATACTAGTTCCCGTTATTCGATTTAAATCAATACCGTTTTCATAAAAAACTTTCATGAGCTTAAGAGATCGCATTGATTCCGGACGCATGTAACCCGTTTTAATAAAATCGGGCATCGCTTTTCTGAAGGTTGGAATGGAATCAATAAAAGTTTGCAACGGCACATCCTTTACCCTATTATACTCGCTCTGATCTGCAAAACCATTTATTTGAACATGCGCATCAGCATTGATTTGCAACCAACTGATTACACGATACACATTTGTCCAATTCGAATCTCCATATAAATCTGTTTTATTTAACTCATAAAAACACTTTGAATTTGTAAAATCGCCATCCAAATTGAATACTCTTTGAGTTGAATCGGGATAGTGTTCGGCATCGATGTTAGAAAACGTATACATTACCCCTGCTCTATTAATGAAATAATCATTGATATACCATTTCATATCTTGTTCCGAAATATTCGCTAAGCTGTCCGTAAAAGATAATATGTAGTTTTCATCATTGGTAAAGCGAAAATAGGCCATCTCTTTCATAAAGTAAATTGGGCCGGATAATGCCAAATTTTTATATTCATTTATTACCAAGTCTTTAGCTTTACTTAGTCGCTCTTGTGTAATAAAATCTGAGGCTTGTACTTTTTTTATCGTGTGAATAAGTTTATCTAACGTTGTTTTGTATTTGTGGTCTTTAACGTCAGCAGTTATTGTAAATGTTCCAAAATAATTATTGGACTTATAGGAAGCATTTACGCCTTCTTCATTCTTTTCGTTCTCCAACATTTGATTTAAAAGATAGGCACAATAGGAGCCTCTTCTATCGTAACGTGCTCCCGGATTTTGAAAAACTATACCACTTTCTTCTTTTTCTTGCACATTATTGAAGATAAAATGAGTGTTGTTTACAATTGGCTTAAATTCAATTACATGAGTTATACGTCCAGGATTGAATTGCGCTAAACCTCTTTGGGTGAAGGTTTTATCTAACAAAACATCCATTTGCAATTTTTCTAAAGCTGCATTTATACAAACAACTGCATTAGAAGTATTAAAGTATAACTTATGAAAAGATTCCAACCTGCCTTTATCAACAGAATAAATTGGACGAGTTAGGTAACAGACTTTTTTATAGTCATCTCCCCACAATTTTTTCAAAACAGTTTTTTCAAAACGATTTTTTAAAGTATCGTCTGTAAATTGCTGCAAATCATTAATCTCATTATCTGTGATTTTATAATTCAAAACTACATCACGAAATAATGTTAATGTTGATGCTAATCTTTCTTGCTCAACATTAAACGTAAATCCAATCATTTCAGGTTCAATAATTTGATTAACATTCAAACCAGGGGCTGATTGCATAATCCTTTGGTAGAACAAATTGGAAAAAAGCAGACTGTAGCCATAAGTTGAGTCCGTTTCATATGCAGATCCTATGCGGAAATAAAACTGTAATGAAGCAGACTTTCCTGATTCAGAGTGTTGAATTACAATTAATCCAGAACTATGATTATAGGTTTGATAATCTGTAAAAGCATTAGCTTGTCCGTAGATTAAAAAGCAAAAGAATAGCCAAATCAACCGAATGTGTTTCATTTCCATGTGGCTAAAATATTGATTTACCCTATACATTGAACCTAATTGATGACAAAATTATTTGAAAGCTTATTTTTTGAATTCAAAATAGCAAAATCGAAAAAAAATGACTACATTTATCAGCAAATTTTTAACCATAAACATTCAAATAATCAGTCTCATGAGAATTTTATTGACCGGTCTTGTTGCTTTTTTGCTTGTATTCAGTTCATGCAAAAAATGCTATGTATGTACAAAACAGAATACTGTCACAGTGAATGGCGTTGACACCATTCAATCGTTCAAATTTGAAGCCTGCAATAATGGCAAAGAAGGAAATGGAACATTAAACAGTGTGGCTATCAAAGAATATGAAGATAACGGCTATACCTGTACAGCAAAATAATCCATTATTATAAAATATTAATTAGTTATAATGAAAAAACTTACTATTACCCTTGCGGTTTTTAGTCTATTTATTGGAAAAATCTCTGCTCAATCTGATTTTACTTGCGGTCAGCATATCCAACGTCAGCGTTTGATTCAAGAGAATCCGTCTATTCTTCAAACGGAGCAGATGTTTGAACAATATACCAAAGATTTTATTGCAGCGCAAAAAGCCGGAAAGAATTCGCGTTCAGCTCCATACCCGTATATTGTTCCTATTGTGTTTCACATAATTCATAATTTAGGAAGCGAGAATATTACTGATGCTCAAGTATTAGATCAGATGCGTATTCTAAACTTAGACTACAGCCGTTCAAATCCTGATACTTCTGCTGCTAACCCAGCATTTAAAAATAATATTGCCGATATGAAAATTGAATTTCGTTTGGCAAAAAAGGACCCACAAGGAAATCCTACAACCGGCATTGAGCACATCTATTCAGTACAAACTTATGCTGGTACAGATTGGTCTAAATTGAACCGATGGCCACGCGATCAATACTTGAACGTATGGGTTGTTTCAAGAATGCGTGATGGAGTTGCAGGGTACGCTTATTTCCCAAGTTCTGTTGCGGTTGAACAAGCAAATTACGCTATGGACGGGGTAATCATTTTAGATGATTACATCGGCAGTATTGGAACTGCGAATGCATCAAGAAGTAGAGCGTTAACGCACGAAGTAGGACATTGGCTTAACCTACCGCATACTTGGGGATTTGATAACAGTCCTGAGGTGGCTTGTGGCGATGATAACGTGGATGATACGCCACTCACACAAGGACATTTATCGTGTAGCCAAAAAGCTGCAAAGATCTGTCAAACCGGAGTTGTAGAGAATATCCAAAATTTTATGGAATATTCTTACTGCAGTATGATGTTTACTAACGACCAACAGGGAAGAACAGAGGCCGCAATTACAAGTCCTATTGCCGGCAGAAGTAATCTTTGGTCAGAAGCTAACCAAACGCTAACTGGAGTTGACGATCCTAATCCGGCTCCAACTGTTCCAATTGCCATGTTTGGTACTTTGCGTCATGTGGCTTGTGTTGGTGAAGCGGTTAAATTCATCAATGCTTCTTATAATTCAGACCTCATTGACTATACTTGGACTTTCCCTGCAGATGCAGATATCTCTACTTCAAATTTGAAAGATCCTACAGTAACGTTCAGTTCTCCGGGTTGGAAAACAATTACACTTAAAGCTGAAAATGCCAATGGGTCTAATTCATACACTTCAACGGAAGCGGTTTATATTCAAACAGGTGATGCACTTCCTGAAGGCCCCTATTTTGAAGCGTTTAACAGCTCAAGTGTAGTGAACGATTGGATTGGATTTAATTACGATAGAAACAATTCAAAATGGAGTTATGCTGCTAACACCGGTAAAGGTGGTAATGGCTGTATGAAAATGGAGTTATACAAATCGCTACCAGGTGATATTGACGAGATTATTACTCCGGTAATGAATCTTACTTCAACATCAACTCAAACTATTTCTTTCGATTATTCGTTAGCTACAATGAATCAAAATTATCTTTCTGAAACTAGCGATGCGAAAAGAGATTCCATTGTAGTTTATGCTTCTAAAAACTGTGGTTTAACTTGGACTCCAGTTCTTAGAAAAGGGGGGCCAACCATTGTAAATGCAGGTATTTTGGAAGGGGCACCTTATACACCGGGTACTACTTCTGAATATTGGAAAACGATTTCATTCCCTTTAACTTCAGGTTTTCAAACTTCAGGAGTACAATTCAAAATTTGGGTTAAAGCTGCTGATAGAACAAACAATTTTTATCTCGACAATTGGAACGTTGGCGGTTTTCCTACCGGAGTTGAAAACACAACTGACCTAACACAACAAGTTACTCTTTATCCAAATCCTATGCAAACTTCATCCACCTTATTTTTAGCTGATTTGAGAGGTAAAACGGTTGATGTTGCTGTTTATACTATGGATGGGAAATTAGTGGAGAATGTTTACAATGGAGTTGTTACCGATAACGAATTCAAGATTACATTAACGAACAGTATGTTCAGTGCAAGCGGAATCTATTTTGTTCGTGTGAAAGAAAATGGATCTGTTACGCAGAAAAAACTTACTGTGATTAAATAATCAACTTATAGCACTTTATTGAAAAGCCAACAAATTCTTGTTGGCTTTTTGTTTTTTTAGAAAATGAAAGTTTATCCTTTACTTTTTCTATTGCTCAGCATTATAAATGTGAAAGCACAACAGTTAACAGAAACAACAACAATCATTGCCTATCCCAATGCATCTTTACCTATCCAAAAGGCGAATAATAATTTGGATGTAGTTGCCTTCAACAACGAATATTACTTAGCGTTTAGAACAGCGCCAAGTCATTTTGCATCAAAGAAAACAAGGCTTGTAATTCTAAAAACGACAAACTTGGTTGATTACACTATCGATACTAATATTGGGATTGGCAATGATATTCGCGAGCCACGATTTTGTGTGAAGGGAGATTCACTTTTTTTATATTTTTTTGAAGGAGGCTCAAAGAAATTCAAATTTGAGCCAAAGAAAGTTTGGGCCTTGGTTAAAACCTCAACTAGTCATTGGACTGAACCTATCGATCAACAGCTTGATGGTTTTGTGCCATGGCGAGTGCGTAATTTCAATTCCACTTTTTATCTCTCTGCCTATAATGGCGTTAATCTTTACAACAAAGCACACCATTCCGATTTACGTTTGTTCACGAGCGATAATGGACTGCAATGGAACCCCCTCTCCGACTCGGCACAATGTCAACTCGACTTTGCTGAAGAAGGCGAATTTATTGCAGATTCAAAGGGTGAACTTTGGGGAACGATTCGTTTTGAAGGATTTGGTGGCGCTTTATTTCATGCCGAAAAGAATAACTGGGCACATTGGGCTTTCTATCGCACTGATTATAAATACGACAGTGCCTTGTTGTTTAATGTTAGTGACGACACCTATTTAATTGCTCGAAGAAACTTGGATGGAAAAGCTAACCGTTTCAAAAGCAGAAATCGAAATTTGATTCGTTATTCCTTTACACGAAAATGTACATCGCTATACAAAATCAATAAAGAAAATAAGAGCATTGACCTTGTTTTAGATTTCCCAAGCACAGGCGATAATGCTTATGCCGGCATTGTACAAACTGGAACAAATGAGTTTGCCGTGTTTAACTATTCATCCGATCCAAAACATCCTAAAAACTGGATACGCGGGCAGCTCGGCAAAACGAACATCTATATGCATCGTCTGAAATTTTAATGATTGTCTCCCGAAAATCCCTTACTTTCGGCACATTCTTAGGATAAAAACCTAACATCATGCCAGTAGAACTTGAACTCCGCATCGCACCGGAATTAGTGGATTCCATGGAAGAAATCCGCAAAGCAGTAAACCTACATTCGGATATAGCATCCGATTCAATTCAACATATTGAAATCCTTCGTAAATCGCTGGATGCAAGAAAACATCCCATCGTTTTTTTGTTGAAAGTAAGGGTATTTCAAACAGGAGAATTGGTAGTTATAGAAGATAAAACAACGCATTACACCCGGCCTAATAGCGTAAAAACCTGCCATATTATTGGCTTTGGGCCTGCAGGCATTTTTGCTGCACTGCAATGTTTAGAACAAGGTATAAAACCCATTGTGTTAGAACGTGGTAAGGCAGTGAAAGACAGAATTTCGGATATTTCAGCCATACACAAAACCTTGCAAATAGACCCCGACAGTAATTATTGCTTTGGCGAAGGCGGTGCAGGAACCTACAGTGATGGAAAACTTTACACGCGAAGCAGTAAACGGGGCGATATTAAAAAAGTACTCAACATTTTCATTCAACATGGGGCAGATGCAAAGATTGGGATAGAGGCACATCCACACATAGGCACCAACAAGCTTCCGCGCATTATCGAAAACATGCGCAAAACCATTATTGAGTTTGGCGGTGAAGTACATTTCGAAAAAAGAGTTGCTGATTTTGTATTGGAAAATGATGAAATTAAAAAGATACAATGCTCGGACGGAAGTGAATTTGCTTGTGAGCACGTAATACTCGCCACCGGCCACTCTGCACGAGATATATTTGAGTTGCTTCACCACAAAAACATATTGATAGAAGCAAAGCCCTTTGCGTTAGGTGTTCGCATAGAACATACACAAGAGTTAATCGACAGCATTCAATACAAATGTGATTCGAGAGGAAAATTTTTGCCTCCTGCGTCTTACAGTTTAGTTTCTCAGGTGAAAGGAAGAGGCGTATTTTCCTTTTGTATGTGCCCCGGTGGAGTAATCGCACCTGCAGGAACTGCAAATAATGAAACGGTGGTGAATGGTTGGAGTTCCAGCGCCCGAAACGGTCCGTTTTCCAACAGCGGCATTGTAGTTCAAGTAGAGCCTGAAAACTGGCAACAATATGGTGCAAAGGGAGCATTGGCGGCATTGGCCTTTCAAAGCGAAATTGAGCAAAAAGCATTTAAGGTTGTTGGATCTATCCAGGCACCTGCGCAACGTTTAGAAGATTTCATTCAAAAGAGAACGTCAATGCATCTACCCAAATCATCTTACATTCCGGGCCTCACTTCCTACGACTTGAATACTGTTTTACCTCGATTTATCAGCGATACATTGCGCGAGGGATTTATTGATTTTGGCAAAAAAATGCGCGGTTATAGAACCAATGAAGCAATTGTAGTAGGTGTAGAAAGCCGAACCAGCAGTCCGGTGCGTATTCCACGCGATAAAGAAACCTTGCGCCATCCGCAAATTAAGAACCTATTCCCATGCGGTGAAGGTGCCGGCTATGCAGGAGGTATTGTTAGTGCAGCAATGGATGGAATTGCTTGTGTATTAAAGATACAGTGAAAAACTATTTCACTTGTACAATTTGTTGAGAAAACACCTCTCCATTCACGGTAAGTTTTGCGATATATACTCCGGCATTTACTTCGTTTTTCTGATAGCCTACAGTATAATCACCGGCTGCTTTTGAAACATTGTTCTCTAATAATGCAATACGCTTACCTAAAATATCCATAATCTCTAATGATACTTTTGCATCGGATGTGAGTTTGTACTGCACAGAAGTCTTATCTAAAAATGGATTAGGGAAAACGGAGAAACGCATTTCATCTGCAATTACTTGCTGGTTATCATTACTAATAGCAGCAACTGTTTCAGCACTTTCATTGCGTGTTAAATCGGTATATCCACCGGTACAAGTGTAGTAATATTCAGGAATGAAACTTGGTGTAGCTCCAATCAATTTGATATTGCCAAAATCATCTTTACGAATATTCAAAGCTCCACTTTTAAAACACCATACTTTTGCATCGGGTTTAATTTCACTTTTAATACTATACTCTTCAAAGTAGACTTTATCTCCAACAATGGAGCCACGCAACAACATATCCGCATAATCACCATTGTCATTAATAATTGTAGAAGTTCCAGAAATGATTGAGCCTTCTTGCTTCAAATTGAATTCATAAATGAAAGTTTGCATAATGCCCTTTTGATCGGCAGTATATTGGAAACGTTTACCGGCAAACTTACCGTTAAGATCCAATTGCATAAGTTCTTTTGCATCTAAAGTATGCAAGATAGGCGATGTGGCAGAAGCCTGTAACGCAATAATGGTGAATAGGAGGAATAATGTTCTCATAATTTTTGATTTAATGCTAATGAGATGATAGTATGATTCATTTTCCATACTAATATACAAATAAAGTTACAAGCCTGCAACAATTTTTGAGGCCAACACCTCTCCTACTTCACTGCCAATGGCCACTCCCATACCTCCCATGCGAACACCTGCATGCACATGTTCCGACACCTGTTTAATGATTGGAAATTTACTATCTCCAAATGCCATAATGCCCGTCCACGCATAATCAATTTCAAACGGAGTTTGCGGAAGAATAATGGCATGTAGCTTTTCTACTAAGTTATCTAATATCACTTCGTTGAACTCAAATTCAGTGGTTTCCTCTTCATTAAAATCTATATTTCGTCCACCACCAAAAAGTACTCTACCATTAATTTCGCGGAAATAATAATACCCTTCATCGAAATGAAATACACCCTTTAACTTTAAGTTATCTATGGGTTTAGTGATTAAAATTTGTCCGCGACCCGGACGAATATTCTCTTCAGGAAAAAATTGTTTGGCAAATGCATTCGTACATACCACCAATTGCTTGGCATGAAAGCGAATGACTTCGTTTAACACCCCATGCTTTACAAAAACGGCAACACAATTATTTTCTTCTTCAAACGTTTCCACAAAACAACCCGTAAGCAATTGTATACCTAACGACAGCGCCTTATCCATTAACGCTCGCATTGTTTTGCCGGAATCTATTTCGCCTTCCAATCGATTTTCGATTAAGGCAGAAATACCTTGAAAACCGAAGGATTCGATTTTATCGTTGGCTAATGCAAATGCATTTTCATTCAACATCGGGAACAACATTTCATTGATATTATCGAGCTGATGGAGTGAAGCAATATCTTTTTCGAATATCAATTCATGACTACCATTCGAACGATAAGACATCTGCTCATCGCCTAGCCTTTTGTGTAACCTCGCTAATCCGCTTTTTCGCAATTGCACCAATTCCAACACTTCCGTTTGTGGCATTGATTTAAGATCGTCTAAAATTTCTGTTAAACTACCAATGCAGGCAAAACCGGCATTCTTAGTACTTGCACCGGTGGGCAAAATACCACGCTCCAAAATGGCGATCGATAATGTCGGTTGCTTTTCTTTTAATGAAATGGCAGTAGACAACCCTACAACACCAGAGCCAATGATTATCACATCATAATGTAGAAAAGAAGATTTCTCCCAATAGCTAAGCATAAACACTCATTAATTCAACTAAACTAAGGGAAATAAAACAGAAATGAAATCCTGAAAATCAATAATAAGTATAGGTTCTCACATCGGAAGTATCTTGCGCATTCAACAACGTTACACGCTTAACAACCCGTCCTTCAGTATCAAAATCGTAAAAATACTGCTGACTGAAATCTCCGCTCGGAGTTACCCAATCTTCAGCCTTTCGCAAGTTCATAGTGGATTTCCCTAAAAAAGGTCTGCCGTAGTTATCGTTAGAAAGGGTATTTGTTTTATCGGTATAATAAATTGTTGAGATGGCATAATTCCCTGTAGAAATGGGTGATTGGCTCGTTTCATATACTACATTTCCATTGGTAATTGAATACGTTTTATAATTACTTGTATCATCCGCTTGTACCATGTAGGTTTTATATCTATTTACATCATAAGTGAATGAATAAAACGTCTCGCTTCCGCTATTACCAATACGTTTGTAGCTCGAGGCTAATCCATCGGCATTCAGGTAATAGATATATTGATAATCCATGGAACCAGAGACCATGCGGGTGTAAACTATAGAATCGGTGTGATATTCAAACGACTCTGTGATTGCACATTGGATGGCAGAAATTAATCGATTTTTTTCATCGTATGTGCAGTAAGTAACACAAGTATCTCCTACCTTTTGAAACGATTTCACTAAAATAGGTTTAGGCTGAACAACTGTTTTATCATCCGCCTTTCTGCAAGCGCTTAGATAACATCCAAGAAGAATAATCAATATGAGGTAATGGGCTTTCATCGTATTCCTAAGATACGATTATTTTTTCCGCTTAACTATTTTTTAAAACAAATGACGAATATCTGACAATCAAATACTGTTCATCATTTCAGCTTTGCACCTAATTGTTCTATTTTCTTTAATTGTTCAGCCCGAAATTCGGCAGTGGAATTTCGTAAGGGACCAACGTAGCTGACCTTCACCGGCTTCACACCACAAAACTCGAGTGTAGATTTTTTTAATTGATTCACACTTGGCCGACCAAACATCAACCAATAATACCAACTCGGTTGATCGAGTGTAGTAATGATTCGTGCCGATTTCCCGGTGAGTAATTTATCCCACCACACCGAATTTTCACGATACTGGAAAACGAATCCGGGCAGAAATACCCGATCAATAAAACCTTTCAACATAGCCGGTAAACCACCCCACCATACCGGATGAATCCATACCATATGCTCACACCACTTTATCTTCTCCAAAGCATCGAGTAAATTCGGTTCTAAATCGGTTCGTTTTTGATAACCGAATTTTAAATTGGGACTGAAATTTAAATCAGCCACTACAATTTCTTTTACCTCTGCTCCTGCAGTTAAAGCGCCTTGCTTGTAGGCAGCAGCAATGCCGTAATTGAAGCTATCGGGATTAGGATGACCGTTAATGATGAGAATTTTCTGCATGTAGTTTTGTTGTATTGTTAAACCTAAAGAAAAACAACAAAGGCACAGATGATTAAAATCGTATCAACAAAAATTAACGCAAAAAAAATGCACCGGACATACACCCGATGCATTTCATATATTTTCGTTTACGTTTTATTCAAAGGCCTCAACACCGGCAACAGTGGTGTATTTGAACTGGCGTTTTTTATCCGGGTAGCAAATCGCAAAAGCCGATTGAACAGCCAAAGTTGCTTCGTGGAAACCACAAAGAATTAACTTTAATTTACCGGGATATTCGTTGATATCGCCAACTGCATATATCCCTTTAATATTTGTGCTGTAATCTTCTGTATTCACTAAAATCGATTTCTTATCCAAATTCAAGCCCCATTCTGCAATTGGTCCTAACATTGGCGATAATCCATACAGTGGCATCCAATATTCTGTTTCGAGGGTAGACTCCACTCCTGCATTTGTTTTAAGATGTACTTTGGTTAAATGCTCACCACCGTCAACGCCTACAATTTCCGATTCTAACACCACATCAATTTTTCCTGCTTTGGCCAAAGCCATAACTTTCTCTACAGAATCTAAATGTCCGCGGAAACTATCTCTGCGGTGCACCATAGTTACTTTTTTTGCCACATCCGCTAAGAATATGGTCCAATCCAACGCAGAATCTCCTCCTCCGGAAATAACAACCGTTTTGCCTCTGTATTTTTCCGGATCGCGAATCACATAATCCACACCTTTTTCTTCAAAATCGCGAATATTATCTATTGGCGGGCGTTTCGGTTCAAAACAACCTAAACCGGCAGCAATAAAAATAGCAGCGCATTTGAATTCAGTTCCTTTGCTTCCGGTCAAAATAAATTTTCCGTCTACTTGCTTTTCGATTTTATCGATACGCTCGCCAAACGTAAAGCCCGGCTTGAAGGGAGCAATTTGTTCCATCAAGTTTTTAATCAAATCGCCCGCCAATACAGACGGATAACCCGGAATATCATAAATCGGTTTTTTCGGATAGACCTCTTCTAATTGTCCGCCCGGTTGTGGCAACACATCCACCAAATGGCATTTCAATTTCAACAAACCGGCTTCAAAAACGGTAAACAGTCCAACCGGACCTGCTCCAATAATTAATATATCTGTTTCAATCATAACGGGTGCGAATGTAGCGTTTGCAACTTCATTTTCCAATTGAAAATATACATGTAAATGTTGATTAATATCATCACAAACCTTTCAATGGGATAGGCTAAAACCTTTAAATCCGGTTTCATTTTTCTATATTGCCGTTCAAAATCAAGGATTATGGGAAAAGTTATCGGAATTATTGTTGCCGTTTTGTTATTGGCATTGGGTGGCTATTTTGCATACACGCAATACACCTACAGCGAAGGAACTAGAGCCGGTATATTGATGAAATTTTCAACTAAAGGCTATGTTTTTAAAACACATGAAGGTCAATTGAATTTAGGAGGGGTTTCGGCTCAAAACAACACGATTATCAATAACTTTTGGGACTTTTCGGTGAAAGACAACAAAATCGCTAAAGAGCTTGAAGGCATGGAAGGAAAGAAAGTTCAATTACACTACAACCAAATTATGCACCAGTTTTTCTGGCAAGGGGAAACCGCTTACTTCGTTGATGAAGTAAAAGTTATCGAATAAAACCAACACCACATTTCCAAACCAAACCATTACAGTTATGAAGAAAGTTCTACTTCTAACGCTATTGCTATATTCCTGTATTTCATTCGCACAACAAGCTACACAAACCCTTCGTGGACGGGTCATAGACCGCGAAAATACCATGCCGTTAATGGGCGTAAATGTAGCTGCTTTCTTAAATGGAAAATTGCTGGGTGGAGCGCAAACCGATGAGAATGGATATTACCGAATCGAAAAATTACCCATTACAAGGATAGAAATTACAGCAAGTTATTTGGGGTATAAGAAAACCACTATTCAGAACATTCCGCTCACTTCTGCAAAGGAAATGGTAACTAACATTGAATTAGAGCCTGCCGTTCAAGAAATGAAAGAAGTGGAAGTAACCGGGGGCAAACGAAAAGGGGAAGCCATTAACGAAATGACAACCTTGAGTGCAAGAGTATTTACAGTGGATGATGCTGCCCGATATGCCGGAAGCAGAAACGATCCTGCGCGGATGGCATCAAACTTTGCCGGTGTTTCGGGTACAGATGATTCGCGCAATGATATTGTGGTGCGCGGGAACTCCCCGTTTGGTGTGCAGTGGCGTTTGGAAAATGTGAATATTCCTAACCCTTCGCACTTCGCTATTGCAGGAACCACGGGCGGCCCGGTAGGTATGCTCAACAACAAAGTACTGTCTAATTCAGATTTTTTAACCGGTGCATTCCCGGCTGAATATGGAAATGCTTTAGCAGGAGTTTTTGATGTGCGTTTTAAAAACGGGAATGATGAGAAGCATGAATTCGGTTTAGAATTTGGGTTGATGGGGGCACAAGCCTTTGCAGAAGGTCCATTGAACCGAAAAACGAAAGCATCGTATGTGGTGAACTACCGTTATGCAACACTTGATTTGCTAGTAAAAGCGGGCATCGATATCGGTACTAAAGCCATTCCGAAATATCAGGATTTGCAGTTCAAACTTAACTTTCCATTGAAGAACGGTGCTAACTTATCGTTCTTTGGTATGGGAGGATACAGT
>ENA-UOYA01001916-UOYA01001916.1-activated-sludge-metagenome-genome-assembly--contig:-NODE-1916-length-20932-cov-7.432581_pt1 | contig 20932 bp, 32 predicted proteins | sample MGYA00238163_ERZ764804 | MGnify/ENA primary metagenome ERZ764804 (study PRJEB28919, sample SAMN05720223) | activated sludge metagenome | isolation source: Anaerobic digester | place: Hong Kong... | reverse complement strand
TACTCTGTTTCAACTAAAGATGCACAATGGTTCATTCCCTGACCAATCCCGGTAGGATCTAACTCTTTAATGGAAACTGTTAGATTATACCTGTTTTTATTCTCCAATAACCATTCAATAGTCCCGTCCTGGTTACTTTCATCAGAATGTACTATAAAAGGGGCTTTAGAGTAGTATGAGTTTTTTCTAACAGACTCTACAGCTAGTTTAAGGTACTCTAAATTGTAGTATGTTGAAATACAGTGGGTGATCATTAAATAGAGTTATATGTGGCTAGGTTGGTATACAGTTCATTCTGTTTTTCCTGTCTTTCAATAGTCTTCTCATGAATAAGAGAATAATTCTCATTCTGAGGTAAAGATGCATACGATTTGTAACCTGATAGGACTTCGTGAACTTTGTTGACCCATTTAATATCGGGAGTGTTTTTATAGATTCTCTGCTGATAGTCAGGGAAGTTAATCCACCCTCTTGCGTCCAGTCTCCAACCCCATTTTTCAATATGTTCTTGGGTAATTCCTTTTACAGTGTTTATCCTTGGTACAAACAACACATCCACATCTCCGGAAAGTCTAAAGATCTCAGGAAGACTTTGAATTAGGGAAGCTGAAGGAACCTCGTCAGCATCCAGCTGAAAAATGTATTCTCCCGAACAATAAGTACTTAGTGAATTTTTCCAATCAGCAAAATGACCCCCAAAAGAAGCTTCATAAAATTCAACCTGATTTAAGTAAGGTTTGCAATAGCTTTCCAACTCTTCAGATTTCCCACCCCGGGTATCACATAAAATAATTATTTCGTCCTGTGACTGGACCTCTTTTAACAGGTGGGTGAGGAGTCTTTTGAACTCCTCAACCTCATTATAAACAGTAATACAATAACTAATTTTCATAACATAAAGATAAGAAATCTATTTCAATTTTCAAACTTATATTGAAGAATAGAATTCAATTTGTTCTAAAGCTGTCATGAAATCCCTCTGTTCATATTGTGTTGAACTTGAAGTATCCATTTTATGTGTTTGACCTTCTGGGAATTTAGATTTTTCATCTTCTGGAATCTCTACCATGTTCATAGCTGTCCATTTCCAATTATCAGTCTGTGTTCCGTCAGCAAATACAATACCTTTCTCGGGCAGACTTATTGTAGCTGGAAACCAGTTAAATCCTTCTTGATCGACTTTCTGTAACTCCCTGTGGAGGGTTGGTGAGGAGTTTAAAGTCTGTTGGAGTACTTCTGTTTCCCCTTTTAATAAGGTACTTGTGCTGTACCCACATCCAAAACACAGTCTCACTTCAATGTCAGGTGTAGGATGTTCCGAGTAACATGCATTTCCTCCACATAGTGGACATATCTTAAAGTTTTGTTCTGTTTCCGGTATCATGAAATTGGTGTTAATTTTTTTAATGGTGGTAATTTTAATTCAACTTGGGTAGGTATTTGGGGCATGTTTTGATCCAGTAACTGTCCAAGTTTTTCTGACATTTTATCGAAAGAAAATTCAGTTCTGGACTTGTAGCCCTGTCTCTTAGCTTTGGTTTTCCAATCGGAAGAGTTTTTAATTAAATCTTTGTAAGCTCTTCCAATCTCTACAGGATCGGGACTAAACCACTTGGCTATACCCAGTATCATATCTTGAACCTGGGCTGAAGGGTGAACAGGTGTTAAAGTCCCTCCTACCAGTTTTACAAAAGAACTATCCAGAAAATCTAGATGTCCACTCCAAGCTGATGCAATAACGGGTTTGTTACAAAGACTAAACTCCAGTAAAGGTCTTCCATAACCCTCTCCTTTGGTTAGTGAAACCATTGCAAAAACTTTTGGGTGATTGTATAGAAGGTTCATATCTGTTTCCGATAAATCGCCATGTAATAGGTAAATGTTGGGTAGGGTTCCTTTAACGGATTTTCTTATATTTTCAATTCTGTCGAACAGATTGTCCCTGTCTATAATTGACGTTCCAGACCCTGCTTGAACTTTTAGAATCAATGCCGGGGGTGAAACATTATTTTTGAAAGTTTCTAGAAAAGTCTTTACGGTGTACCCTATGTTTTTTCTATCTTCACCTACTTCCCCAGGAAGCCAGTGACCAACTGTAAGAAAACATTGATATTCAGGAATAGAGTCTAACACCTGTTCTATTTCCGATTTTTCTTTTAGGGGTTTTTCAATTGGAAAGAATATCCCCAGATCAATACCTTCAAATAGAACTTCTACCTTTGTGTTTAGCTTCAGTCTTTTAACAATTTGACCTGTAGCGTTGTCTTGAAATTCGTAATTAGTATCTTCAAACACTTTTTTAGCATGGTTGGAAGATACTAACACTAAATCCATGTTATTACACCCCTCTATCCAGGATTGGTGGCAAAGAGTAGTTTCAATTCCTGCAGTTACACCTATATTGTATTTTCCAACTTTTTTAAATTCATTTGGAACCGTTATTTGAACCCAAATATCGGGTTGGTAAGTAAGGTTTTGAATAACTCTTGGTGTAATTTCTACATCACCATGATCTTTTAGGTAACCAAACCTTGTATTACCCCATCTTTGAGGTAGTACAAGTACATCCCAATCGGGTTTTGCTTTAATAAGAGCTTTAACAAAATCTGCTGATCTTTTACCGTAACCACTGTACGTGTCTACAGGTGCAGATATGACACAACTTAATTTTTTCATTAACTAGTAATTTATTGGGTGTGGTAAATATTTTGGAACAGGTGTTGTGATTTTATGCAATTCAAAACTCCTTCTAGGTTTGAACCTCTCAAAAGAACTGTCAATACTTTCAATCATGTTTTTACACATGTTTTTTACAGACATTCCAGATTCTTTAGAAAGAACCCATTCCCTACCTTTCATTCCGTTTTGTGATCTTGTTTTAGCTGGGATGTTATAAACATCTTCTAAAGCTTCAGCAACATCCCTAGGGTCACACCTGTCGTCAAAAATATAAGGTGTAGGGACAGAACCCACAAGTGACAGGTTGGAAGGGAACACCGGTCTACACCAGTCACCACATTTTTTGAATCTTCCTGTATGATTGGAAGGAAATTCAGGAGAGAAATTTATCCAGTTTCCATTTTCATCTTCGAACCTCATTTGATCTTGCATTCCACCGGTGACATTACCTATAATCATTTTACCTGACATCATAGACTCTGTTAGAGATAATCCCCACCCCTCATTTGAGGAAATTAGCATAGTCACATCACAAGCATTGTATAGTAGGTTCATACTTTTCACATCATACTTTTCTGTTGAAAAGATTACATTCACGTATTCCGGGTCACACAGAGCTTCTCTAACTGCTACCAGATCTGTACCATTTTCGTCAATAGGTTGTGTATGAAGGACAAGGCAACATTCTTTAGCTTTTTCTTTCCCTATTCTGTCACAGAAATTTCTATAGGATAATATAACATCCCCAGGTGACTTTCTTCTAATGTTTCTAGCATTGAATAGTACCTTAAATTTGTAATCTTTTCCCTGAAAGAGATTATTTGAAAATTCTTTTAGTTTAGTTTCTTCTTCGGAACCCTCTAAGATAGGGTAAAAATTATTTTCATCAATTCCGTGAGGTAGATATGTGATTTGTTTTTCTTTAGCAATCTCTCCCAACACCATTTCATTAATGTTCTTGGTTTGTTTTGAAATAGCCATTAATAAATCACAGGACTCATAGAAAGGTTTATTGTACAGTGGGGCTGGTGAACTGTCCCAGATATTTAAATAAAACAGTGGAATTTTTGATCTAATTTCTCTTTCAATTTCAAATAACCAGATCCAGTATCTAGGGTCTGTAAAAATCATAATTGCATCCGGGTTTTCCTGTCTGATCAAATTACGTAGAGTAATTGCATCTCCATACCCATTGTTACATAACACGACTACTGAGGAGTCATTAATTCCTGTTAACCTGTTAACCTCGTCAGAAAGGTCAAACCCTTTCCCAACATCCGGGTGGTTAATAGCTGCTCCTAGATTCACCCAGTTGAAGTGGTGTGCAGTACCTATTACAAAATCCCTTGCAACAGAAGCTACACCTGAAAACATTCTTAAGTCATCTGAAAGTAGTAATATTTTCTTCCGTTGACTTTTTTCTAGGTACCTAAATTTTTCTTGCATAAACTATTCTAGTGAGGTATTTGTTTGTTTGTCTATAATGTCTTTAAAATTTTCATCAGTAAGGTACAAAAACAAAGCTCTATTGACAAGGTTGTGAAAAGTAAAGACTCTTCTAGAATTCTCTCTCTTAAACCTTTCATGTAAATCTGTTTGGACCTGTACACTTGTTAACTTGAGTAAATTATCCACTGTAAAAAAAAGTATTTAATATGTTAAAGAATGTTATTTGATTCCGGACAATACTGTGTTCCTTGAAATGGACAAAACCTACAATTCTTTTTGTTGGGAATAGCTTTATATGGTTTATCCCGGTATTGACCTTCTTCTGTAAAAGCTTCTGTAAGGAACTTTTGGACATTTGTGAGGATTTTACCCCTCTTAATCTTTCCTGAAGGTGGGCTAAATTCTTGAATTCTTCTCCCCATTGCCGGAAATTCAGGATCTTCAGGGATTTTCCTCTTCAGTATGATGTAATTAATGTTAATTTTCTCAACATCTAATTGGAACTGTCTAGCTAAAAACTCTTTATACAAGATTAACTGTGCTATTTTGTTCTCATCTTTTTTCGTCTCACTGTTCCATCCTCCTGTAGAAGTTTTTAGATCTATTACTGTGAAAGTTTCACTTTCAGAATTATAAAGTAAGACATCAATGTACCCTTTAAAGAACACATTGTTCCCCATTGGAGACACAAGGGGAATTTCCACCCCAATTAAATATACATTTTTAGTGGAGAAATAAAGGGATCTCTTTGATTTTAAGTAATTAAGTATTTCAATTCCATCTAAATAAAATTCCTGTAATTCCTCTTTTGTACTGAAATGGGTTTGTGTCTTTTGAAACTCCTGTAGATAAATGTTTTTCATTTTATCCAAAAGCATTTTACCAAGATCCATCTCTAAAGATTTCTTCACAGTCTCTTGGTACATGACTGTCAACCATTCTTGAATAACTTCATGGATAGCTGTCCCGAAAGTTGTATGAACCGAAGGTTTAAACTCAGTAATACCTCTGACCTGTTTTAGTTCCCAAGCTTTTGGACAATTTATAAATGTTGAAATTTGAGAGTATGAAACGGACTTCTGTGTACTGTAATCTAAAACAGGTTTAGGAGTTTCCCTAATTTTCGAAACTATAAGAGGTACCGATTTAGACATTTGATAATGTTTCTATTCTTCTTTCCAGGTACCAAAGAGCTTTTTTCAAATCCTCAAGTGAATTTTCTTTCCTATCATGCCTAGCAACATATTTAATTACATTTCCCAGATAAAAATCCTTGTCCATACCCCAGGCTTCTAAAACCTTATAGACTTCAAACGGGTTTTCATTACCTCCATAATGCTGTGGACTAAACACATTTTTATCCACATCTTTTAGTATACCTGTAGAAGGTTTAACATCACTCATAAGTAAATTCTGTTTAGAATAAGATAAAAAAAAAGGCTTGAATAATCAAGCCTACTTCTTACCTTTTTTCCTTAAACTAATCAACCAGTTTAAACTTCCCTGGAAGTAATAATTTTTGTCGTACCCTATTCCACCAGAAGCACCCCATATTTTGTCGGACTTGGATTTAATAAGGATATTAGGTCCTACAAAACTGTTACCCAGTGTTGGTCCAATGTAGATTTTTAACCTTTCAGGTTCTTTTACAATTGTAGAATCTTTAATTGTACGTTCTGTTATTGCTGTAGTTACCTCCCTGTCGACAATAGCATTTTCGGTTACAGTGTCTTTGATAAAAATCCTACCCAGTTTATTATCAAGAGTAATTGTGTCAAGGTAGACAGTCTTTGCAAAGAAACTCTTAACAATTTCCGTAGAATCTACATTTACAGGTATTTTGACTTCCTTGATTTGGGTATTGTAGATTGTTTTACCAGGTTTGTAAATAACCTGTGTCACAATTTTCTCTACCGTATCAACAGATCTGTGAAGAACTTCATATTGTTTACCTTGAACGGTAACTGTGTTGGTGTGTGATTCTTGTCTTGGACAAGCTTGTGTAATGAATAAAACTCCTACCAGTATTATAATAACCAATGACTTAAAGTCAATCTTTTTTAACATAAAATTAGTTGTTTTTTGATGAACCCTTGTGCAGATCTATTTTGTCGAGTATTTGATCCAGAATTTTATTATTTAAAGACCCGGACATTGAAGCATTTTTTAGAATACTTATGATTTGGAAAACTAGAAAAGGAGCAATAATAGTTTGACTAAGCCATGTCCCAATATCAAATGATTTCTGCACTGTTAGTACCAGAGATAGAACTATCATCCAGAAGAAAAAAGTTTTAACAATTTTAATTGCTTTATTAGTCATGAACCCTTCCCTTTTCATACCAGCTAATATCCCGAAAAACCCGTCTGCAAAAATAACAACACAGACTGCTAAATACTTTTCAGAGTTTGTTGAAGTTAAATCCAGGAAATAGGATCCGATAAAAGCTAATAATGTTGACACGGTTAAAGTTAAAAGTGCATAAGTTTTCATAGACTTACCTTCAAATTTAGTTATTCGGGTTTAACATAACTGTACATCCTGTTTGTCCACTCCACCCTTTCTGCCAATCCATGTGGATTGTACTTAGAATCTGGGTTACCTAGGTTGATACCTTTTGAAAATTTCTTGATATTCTCAAAAGTAACTTCATTACAAAATCTCCAAAGATTATTTTTCTTTACAAAGAAAATAGCTGATTCAATAGCGTAATGTGTAATTACTTTACCCGGGTTAGTTAGTATTTCAGGGTCTTTTAACTCTTCAGCTAGTTCCGTATAGTTTGCTCTACCTGTTGTCTGCAAACCTCCTCTTCCTCTAAAGAAGTACCCATCTCCGGAAGCCTCATCTCCGTTCCCCATCCTATTAGCATACACCCTATTTCCAATTTTTTCCGGGTTTTTGTCATACAGTTCACTTAAATTTCCGGGAAAATATTTAGGGAAAATCATTTTTAATCTAGGTGCTGTATATTTCAGGTTTTCCTCAAGAATTCTAAATCCCCCTGTCTCGTGTGCAATCTGTCCAAATAGGTGTGCTCCTTGTTCTGGTGTTAAGCCGTAATGTTCATTAGCTGCTTTAAATGTTTTGGGTCCAAAATCACCATCAACCTTTAACCCCAGTTTCTTCTGTAACTCTACAACAAACATATTAATCTTCCGAAAAAAAGTTAGTTAAGAACTTACCAACAACACCTAAGACTAATGAAATAACTGCAATAGTCGGTTCATTAGCATATATGGTGTACCCTGTAACTGAGGTTGAGATTGCTAGTAATGCATCTCCTAATTTTCTCCACTTTTTAGGAGTGGGACTGTAATAATTTTTAATTGCCATTTATATCAGATTTACCAATATAAATAGTAAAGGTCCCCTAAGGAAGAAACCGGTTAACAAACCGGCTTTCTCTTAACTTTCCTGAAGGTCTGAGGGAAGAAATTCCTCATTAACATGTCCACAATCTGAACATTTAAATACCGGTATTGGAATTACCCCCGGTTTATTGGTTCCGGTTAAAAATTTTGAAACTCTTCTCAACTTCACAGCATCTGTAAATGTTGTTCCTTGACAACTGTTGCATGTAATTTCTTGAGTATCTGATAATTTAATTCCCGGTGTCTGATTCTGTTGATCCATTTAGTTTTGAAATTGTTAGGGGTATTAGAACTTTTAGATTTGAGTTTTGTAATTTTTCTTGCATTACTAGTAACTCATCTAGAAATGTATCCGAAGTGGTTCCTGACATGTGTAGGAAGTTTTTAACAGTAAATCTAAAATCCTCGTTAGAGGTTTTAAAAACTGTTTCAAGTTCTTCGTACTTTTTAATTGAATCAGACACTAGCCGGTTTCTTTTTCGGGTAATATTTTTTCTTTTTCTTAGCAGCGGGTTTTTCCTCCACTAAGGGTTTGTTGTATTGCTCTTCAGCTAATTGAGCTAGTTCTTCCTCTTCAGGAGTGTAAGGAGTTTCTTCTACATCTTCAGGACTTCTTCTTGAGATTACCCAAAAGAAAAGTACAATAGATACCATTGCTCCTACAACAATTGATGATAGTAAATCCATAAAATTTAAAATTAAGGTGGGGAGATAATCCCCACCCTGTTAGTTATCTGCTTTTTGTTCGTCTACCGATGCTTTTCTGTAAGCTGTCACCAGTTTTTTAAGGTCTCCGATCTTTTTTCTAGCTACTGCTTGAGATCTTTTAGTTGTACCTTCATGACTTGTAACAAACTCGGCCCACAACGTGGACATTTCTTGAAAAATCTTCTCTTTTTCCATTTAGTATTTAATATTTAGTTAAAATTAATTAAAACATTGAGGTGTCCAAACCGTTTCCTGATTCTTTTTCTTCAGGAAGTGTTACTATACTACACTCTGTAGTTAGCATAGTACCCCCCACAGAAACCGCATTCTCAAGAGCTAACCTGGTTACTTTTGTAGGGTCTAGGATACCTTCCTCTAGCATGTTTCCATATGTTGATGTTTTTAGGTTAAATCCAAACCAAAGGTCTTTCTCTTTTAAAATAGTTTCACACCTTTCTGAAATAACTTCTTCATCCTCTCCTGCATTTCTCAGAATTTGTTTGAAAGGTTTCTCCATTGCTTTAATGAGAATGTTTACACCCAGTTTTTCATCACTGGTTAAATCCTTTAGTGATCCCTGTTTTAGAACCTCTTCTAAATGTTTTGAAGATCGAAGTAAAGCAATTCCTCCTCCGGGTAAAATTCCTTCTAGTAAAGCAGCTTTAGTTGCATGTAATGCATCATCAACTCTGTCCTTCCTTTCTTTCATCTCAACCTCGGAAATTCCACCGACGTGAACAACTGCAACTCCACCGGTTAATTTACCTAATCTATTCTGAAGGACTTCTTTTTCGTAAGGTGATTTTGCCTCCTCTATTTGGTTCTTAATTTCCTGAACTCTGGTAATTAGTGCTTCTTCTGAACCTCCTCCGTCAATTATTGTTGTATCGTCTTTTGAGACAGTCACCTTCCTCGCACTTCCTAACCAGTTTGTATCAAATGCATCAAGTCTCATCCCTTTTTCTGAACTTACAACTGTACCTCCAGTTAGTATTGCGAGATCTTCCATGACTGCTTTTCTCCTATCTCCAAACTCAGGTGCTTTAACAGCAACCACATTCAGAATTCCCCTCATCTTATTTACAACTAAGGTAGATAGAACTTCTCCTTCGATATCTTCTGCTACAATCAGTAAAGACCTGTTTTGTTGTGACACTCCTTCAAGTAGGGGTAACAAATCTTTTAATTTAGCTAACTTGTGGTCACAAAGTAGAATTAAAGGGTTGTTCAATACAGAGGTCATTGAAGCGTTATCGGTTACAAAGTATGGGGATTTATATCCTCTATCAAATTGCATACCTTCAACAGACTCTAGTTGAGTCTCCCCTGTTTTAGACTCCTCAATAGTCACAATACCATCTTTACCGCATTTTTCCATTGCTGTTGCAATTAACTCCCCAACTTCCGGGTCGTTGTTACCTGATACTGTTGCAACATGTTTAAGCTGTGACTTGTCTGACACTGGTTTAGAGTAACCTGTCCTTAAGTACTTAATAACTTCTACAGTTCCAAGGTCAAGACCTCTTTTTACTTGTGTAAGATTTACTGTCTCTGAATTTAGATCTGATTCTAAGAGAGATGCTGCTAAAAGTGTTGCAGTAGTTGTCCCATCTCCAGCTAATGTAGCTGTTTTTTTAGAAACCTCCTTGACTGCTTGTGCCCCCATATTCTCAGTTGGGTCTTCCAGTTCAATTTGTTTAGCAACTGTAACACCATCTTTTGTTGAACATGGATTTCCGTTAGAATCTGTATAGAAGACATTTCTACCTGAAGGTCCTAATGTGACTACTACAGCTCTAGCTAACTGGTCTACACCATTTTTAAGTTTTTGTCTGGAATCTGATCCGTAAGTAATTTGCTTTTTACTCATTTGTTTTTTCTATTACTGTTAAAATTTCTCTATCGGCAATAATTAAAAACTCCTCACCGTCATCTTCAAATCTTTGAGGTCCAATTTTTGGAAGAAGAACCAGGTCTCCTACCTTAACTGAAACAGGGATGAAAGTTCCAAAAGGTGAATGACCTCCAGGTCCTACAGCAACAACTTCACCTAGTTCTGCTTTTTCTTTTCCCATGTCAGGAATAACAATTGAACCATACATTTGTTCCGACGTTTTAGACGGTTTGACAATAACCTTGTCATGTAATGGTCTGTAAATACTTTTGTTCATTTTAATGGTTAAAATTTATAACTTAATATAAAGAAATTTTTATAAAAACACAACTCTCCTTTAGGGAACTTGACCTTGTTAGTGTCCTTCCCTAAAATTATTTGCTATCTCAGGAGGTGCTTTTAATGTAACTCCAGGTAACTTAGTGGTATTTTCCATAAGATCCTGTACAATAGGAGCAACAAGTTCTGCATACTCTTCAGGTACATTTACAATCAACTGGTCATGAATTTGAGCTTGAACTCTTCCATCAATCCCCATTTCTTTTAACTTTCTGTTAATTTGAATAGCTGCTCTGTTAACAACAGCTGCTGCTAAAGATTGTAACTGGTAATTTAAACAGTTGTTTAAGGCATTTTTATAATCCTTGTACATATTCGTAACCAGGTCTCTTCCGTACTGATCCACTAAACCTTCTCTGAACTTATAATCTAGAAAACTGTCTCCAAATTTTTCATAAATTTGTTTGGCTCTAGGCAAATGTCTAATTCTACCAACCTTATTTTTAATAAACCCGGTCTTCTTAACTGTTTCTCTAGATTGTACTCTCCATTCTTTTAGTTTTGGAAATCCATCTAAATATCCATCTACAAGAATTTGTGCTTCCTGTCTAGAGACATTCAAAGTTTTGGATAAAGCAAATGCTTCCATTCCGTAAGGTACACCTAATGAATACCCTTTAGCTCTATTTCTTTTTACCGGGTCTATTTTCTTAAGAAATACCGGGGATTTACTATCAGGTGAAACTCCATTGGGGTACTTCACCTTATCCTGGTCCAATTTTTCGGTTTTAATTGCAATGGTTGAATAAAAGTCCCACCCATTGTTAAAAATGTCTTGTAACCCTTCATCACCTGAAACTGAAGCAAAACAGTGTGGTTCCAAACTGGTAAAGTCGGCATCAATAATCTTTCTTCCTTCTCCTGCAATAAAAAACTCCCTAACAATGTTATTATATCTAACAATAATTTCCGAATCCTCCTCCTCTTCTTTAGGTTTAGGTAACTGCTGTAAGTCCGACCCATACCTTCCAGAAACTGTTCCATTTTGTTTGAAATACGGATAATATCTACCATCCTCATGATTTTCCAAAAATCTGTCAATGTAGGTGGATTTTATCTTCAGTAACTTGTTGTAGACTCTTAAATTTTCTGCCCATTGATACGTTTTAGAAAGCTCTAAAATCATTTCCATGTCAAACTTATCCTGGCCTTTATCAGTTTGAGTTAAAGGTTTAATACCCATATAATCAAATGCAATCTCGCCTAGATGTTTTTTGGATTGAATATTTAAAAACTCTCCATTGTTGTGTTCTTTCCATAGATTGACAGAAATTTTTAGAACCTCATCAGCATCGAGATAATCTAAATTACCTGTCAAGAGAAATTCCTTATAATTTGAGTCTTCCAGAGACTCTAGAGATTTTTTAGAAATTGTAAATTTCCCAGTTTTCTCACTTCGTGGCAAGGGTAAGGACTTCAGCACAATTAATGTTTGTGCCCAGGTACCTTTGTTTGAAGGTGGAAAGGTTTTTAAAGCAGAATCTACAACCCACTCTTTTGCTTTATCTTCAGCAATTATACTGTCAATTACAATTCTTCTGTTTTTTTCTAGGTCTAAAGTAATTTCCTCTCTTGTTTTTTCTAGTAAAGGTATGTCCAAAGCTACTCCAATCTCTTCCATTGGGATAGTAACCTCCTTGTAGAGTGGCATTACTTCCTCTTCAAAGAAAAATTTCTCCAATCCCTCTTCTTTAAGTTTCTGGATAAAATAATTGAAGATTCTTAAGGTTAAGTCCGTATCAGCAGCAGCATACTTTGATAGAATTTCTAAATCAGCTTTGTAGATTTCAAAATTCTCTTTAGTCACAGATCCCCCATTCTTTTTAATAGATTCTTTAAGTTCTATTTGTTCCTGGTTGGCTGCTTTTTCAACATCTAATCCGATTTCTTTCTGAATTGATATTGCTAAGGGTTTTAGTCCGAATACCCCCATTCCTGCACCTTCTTCTTGGACTGTGTGGACAAGTAGTGCAGTATCAGCGTAAAGATTTTGTAGAAAATCTACCCCGTAGAAGTTTTTGGTGTACCGTAAGTCGAAACTTGAGTTATGACACACAAGTTTTTTATTTTTCAACCTTTCGAGAATTTTTTTAGAAATTAGGTGAGCACCTATTCCCCCTATTTTACATTCTTCAAGTTGTCCACTTTCAAAGTTCCAGACTTGTGTCGGGAAATAGAATCCAACACCTTCTTCCCCAGATACTGACCACCCAACTATTTCCCCTTTTCTCGGATTTAAGGAAGTTGTTTCCGTATCATAAGTAATGATGTCAGATTCTTGTATATGCTGCAGTAAGAGTTCTACAGTCTCTTCGGAATTAACTGTGTAATACTGCTTCTTAATTTCTCCCATAAATTTTACGTGACCTTTTCAATTCCCGGTGTACTATGTACATTGACCCAAATACCTTTTGCTTTATTCCTAACTTCTTTCAGTGAAAGTGTTAGATTTTTTAAACCCATATCAACATAGGTTCTCATACTATTAATTCCGTACTTGAATATGTCTCTGGTGTGTAAACTGTAACAATAAATCCAATCTGCTTTTGAGGTAAAGAACCATCCCAATGTCTGGTCGGGTTTGTATAATTCCAAGAATGTGAAACCTTTTGGTTGAATATTGGTTTTTACTTCAACTCTCTCCCACGTATTTGAATCTTTATCAAAAAATTCAAAATCAAAACCTTTTTGCTGGTAGCCTTTGTTAACTTCGTAATTTGTGTAATCTCTTACTTCGTAGATACTACCTAAATGTTTTCTAACAGCTTCTTCACCTATCTGCCCTACTACAAGGTTTTGATTGAAGTTACTCTTCATTACTGTCTTAAAGTTTTATCAATTCTGACGTTTATTTCAGAAAAGAACTCTGGAATTAGATAAGAGTGTGAAGCTCTAATCGGGTTAATGTCGATTCCCCCTCTACGGGTGTAAAGACATGCAACCATTAACTCATCTGGACTGTATGCTTGTTTCAGGTGCATATAAACCATTTCACAAATTTCTTCATGGAAGTGTGAAACTTGCCTGTGACTCACAATGTATCTTGCAATTGAATCTATTTTTGGGATTTCACCATCCTTTGATCTAATGTGAATATATATGTCCCCCCAGTCAGGTTGTGATGTCACCCTGCAATTTGATCTTAAAAGATTGGAAGTTATTTGTAGGTTAACTTTTCCTTTTTCTGGTTCCGATTCCAACTGTGTGAAATCCGAATGAAAGGAATCAAAGACAATTTCATCTAAGTTAATATAACTTTCCAAAGGTTTAAAATTGTAGAAACCTCCACCAGGATGTAAATGTGTAAACATTTTTACCTCTACCTGTGTGAGTAATTTGTCGATAAGGTCCTGTTTAACCCTATTTTCTAATAACCTGATACAATCCTCTCTTGTCTCCCCTAATCTTGTCATGTTAAAAGAGTTCAAATATAGTTTTAAAGATTTGGATTCAACATGGTATTTAGAATTGGAAGAATAGTAGATTTTCATCATACCCACAACTGGAAGTCCGTTCTTAGTGATTGCAGAAACTTCATAAGCATTCCACACATCACCCCCCACAAAGGGTAAACTATTTTCTTTGATACCGTAAGCTTCCCTATTATAACTCCTAGGGATTGCTACGAGTAATGAAGGGTCATATGAATCTTTATACCCTTCCCCTCCCACTTTTCCAAGGTGTCTTGACGCAATGTCTAACAATTCCTGTTCTCTAATGTCCATTTAAAGTTTAGATTTTAAATAATTTATGTAATCTTGTGATTCTTTTCCGTTGGGGTAGTATGCAATAATCTGATTAAGCCCATTCCTTTCCCCTAATTCAATATAACCGTTTTTTCTGTAGATTCCTTCAGAACCTTTTGTTATGTTTGTCCAAATAAACTCGGAACTGTATGTAGTATGTACATGATCCAAGAGTCTTTGACCCAGTCCTTGTGAGTGTTCAGAAAATTTAACAAATAGTCCTCTGTTAACAACTCCCCTATCTGTTTCCTCCACTAATACAAATGCAACAGGTTCCAATCCTTTACAAATCCAGAAACATTTTCCCTGTAATTCACGTTCACTCCACAGTTTTACTAAGGACTGTGGGAAATCATCAGAAAATATGTCTTGTAACTTCTCAATAGAGGTTTGCTCTAATCTGTAAGATTCTGGTTTGAACATCTCCTGTTAATTTAATTACGTTCGGGACATTTCTTAAAAGTTCTTGAATAGTTTGGTCCACTTTTACCTGAAGGTTCTTATCTACACTTCTAATACCGTCATCAACCAGTTCGAATTCAATAGGGAGATAGAAAATTTTAGAGTACATATTTGAGTTTAATCTATTCTCACACTCTGTAACAATCTTATACGTAAAATCCTCAGAAAGTAATCCCTGTTCCTGAAACACCAAGGTATAGGCAGTAAAATCAATAAAACTCCTATCCATAAAAATGTGTTGAGTTTGTTTGATTTTATTTAATTCATGTTCTTTTTCACATATTGCATGAAAAATTCTTCCTTGAACTCTATCGGAAATCTCATCCAGTCTTCTTTCAGATGGGTTTGTAACATCCCTTGTAGATGAGTCATTAAAGTAAAATAAAGGGTATTCCTGTTTGAGTGCCTCCAGAAGAGTTGATTTACCTGTACTGTGTGTACCTGTTAAAGTTAAAATCATTTTAATCCTATATCAATTTTACATAAGTTAATAATTTCCTTCATATCTTCAAACACATTTTCATGTGGAATAGTTGTTCCTGTGTATTTTTTAAAAGGTCCAGATCTACCCTTCTTCTGACGGGTATTTTGCCAACCTATTGCATCAAAAAGGTTGAAATCTATTGTAGGAAACTTAAAAGAATTCTCTTTCAAAATTTCAACAACCGGTTTACCTTTCTTACCTTTAAAAGCTTCTTGTGTGAATCTTTTAACAAATTGAAACTGTGATAGTAGTTCAACCGGGTTAATACTAGCTCTAAAACACCTAAATTCAAAAGTCTCTCCCTTAGTTAGGTTAAATAGGTTTATTGCAGTTCTGTTAGAGGTTGTATGTTCTTTCTCCCCAGTTATCCAACAACGATTAATTGCGTTAAAAGTCTTCAAAGCTCTTTCTACATCCTCAAAAGACGTAGCTTTCTCAACTGCTTTATAAATTTCCGGATTGATAGTTTTACACCCATCAAACTGTAGGTAAGTTTTAACCCAATCCTCTAGTTCAGATCCCCAAACTGCATCATGAATCTTACTATCCCATGAATGACATGCTTTTTGTGTGTCGAGTTCATTCATTTCGACATACTCAAATACATTTTTTAATAGTCCCAGGTCTTCTTTAAGTCCTTTGACGTACACATGAACATGTCCGTGATTGACACATCCTGTTCCAACTACAGGAAACAGATTCATAATTTCCATTACCCTATTAGTCAACACTTCTACACTGGTTGTAGGTTGGACATTTATTTCTCCCCCAACTTTACAGTCAATACATAAAGGGTCTGTTCCAATACCTTTCCATTTACCGACTGTATTGACAATATCAATTTCTGAACCCATATAGTACCCTGCAATTTTAGGTCCTTCCCACTGTCCAAGTTCAATTGGGATATCAATACTTCTGTCTATATCCGACCACTCTATTTCATACCCGTAAGATATGTAAGGTTGTATGTTAGTATCTTTATTCATTTAACTTAGTTTTCGGGTAATATCTAATTCAGCTACCGGGTATCTTGTCCCCCCTGATTCAATTGTGTATCTTGGTCTGTAAACTCCATGTACATCCACCTCCCTAAAACTTACAACAGTTCCTATTAGCTTTGCTCCTAGAAATAGAAACTCTAATTTATCTCCGGTGTAATACTTTTGTTTACTCATAGTTGATCTAATAACCAGTACTTCCTAAATTCAAGAATATTATTGCAAATCTTGTCCTGGTTTATAGGTTCGTGGTTGATTAACTCAAACAACTTTTTCGAGTGTTTTGTATACAATCCAAAATTTGCTTGATATTCCATGTCCATTAAACCATGCACAACCGGGTTGCTTGTATCCGTGGAGTGGATCCACTTATAATCTTTGTAAAACTTACCCTCGATAGGTAAAGCATTACCCAGTAAATGGTGAGGAAGTGTTTGATCAATGACACCGTCTTTAAGTAGGTCTCCCAGTAATTTTACTCTGCCCAACATCCAGGAAACAAGTTTATTTGAATGTGGAACTGAATGTTCATAGTAGGAATAATCAAAAGAAATGGCAATCATGTCAACATTTGCTTCCTTAAGTAGAAACTCATAACATTCCCTCAATTCTCCATATGTTTTCCCTTGAAGGACACCAATCTTTTTACTTTCTAATATATTCTTATTTGAATTCCAAGATCTCATGTTCTCCATTGTGTTTTGGCAATCTTCAAGAACATCTGGCACAATATACCAATCAGGTTTTAGTTTTTCTACCCACCCTCTAAACTTATCCGGGTCAAAAGCAGTTCCAAGTTCAAAAATTGAGTTGTCTAAAATGATTTCTCTTCCTTGTTCTTTGGACCGGTTATATAGTTCTAGGTACTCCGGGTCTTCTTCAAATAGGTGTACTAAAAAGTAATCGTAATCACTTAGTGTTTGAACTAAAGGAAATAAGCTTTTTGGTGCTTCGTGACTTATTTTTATCATAGATCTCAATGTAGGTCGGTTTCCTGATTTTGAAATGTTTCTAGAGCTTCAGTCAAATCCTTTAGGTAACTCGTCTGCAGTTGTGTTAGTAAATTCAATACATCAAGGTAAGGTACAACCTCCAACCCTGTTTCCGGTAGGGTGATGACCTTATCCTTTAATTCCTGTAGTAACTGTTCCATTAAAAAACTGTTTTAGGTTAGGTCTGAAATAGTTAACATTTTTCATCACTTTCCTGTCTCTAGATCTGTAGACTACATAGAAATTTCCTACTTTCTCAAAGTGACATTCCTCTCCCTGTTCTTGTGAACGTACTTTTACTGTTTCCAAAGCTTCTTCTTCTGTCGAGCAAGCTTTTGACATGTTTGATCTATGAACCTCTTGGTATGCTTCCCATATTTTATCCTTAAGACCGTGAAGAAGAGTACCGTTCCCAGTGGCAACATAAGTAATATCAGACAATGCATCCAAAACTTCCACGATGTTTCCTGTTTCACAAGCTTCCTTGTACTCTTCAAGCTCTTCAAGTATAAAGTTGTATACAAACTCCCACTCTTTTCTTTCAGGTATAACAGGTTCGTAGTTATTTGGTTTACCCATTGTTGTGTTAAACTCTTCAACTTCACTTATAAAAGGAACATATGTTTTAAGTTCTGTTTCAATTTGATCCTCAAGGGAAACAATTCTATCTATAGCATCTTTCTCCAGATCTGTGGAGTGTTTAATACATAGATTCAGTATTTCACTTTTCAGAAGTTTAATTAGGTCTTGCTGTAAAGTTATTAGACTATTCACCTTATTCAATTACTTTAATGATTTTTGATTGAATAACCCCAACTACTTCAAAATTTGAATGACCGGAAAATTCCTTGGTTATTTTTGCTTCAGCATCTGTAGCTGAAACTGCACTTACTAGATACTGTTCTCTTACTTTTTGTAACCTATCGTTTTTCTCTACCGATAGTTGAACTGTAACTGTCCAAAACTGATTCATATTACTTTGTTTTTGTTAATTCGATATTTTTGTAAAACTCTGCCCTAGCTGAATCTTCATCTAAGAAACATCCTGAAAGTTTTGCAGTTTGCATTGAGGCTCCTTGATGTTTCACCCCTCTGCAGGAAACACAGTTATGTGTTGCATTTACATGTACTGCTACACCTTTGTTATTTTCACAAATTTTATCAACTGCATGGTGTATTGCCACTGTTAACTGCTCTTGGATAGCCCCTCTTCTCCCAAAATGTTCCACTATCCTGTTTAATTTAGACAACCCAACAACTTTACCTTCTTTAGATGGTACATAAGCTATACTCACAATACCTTCTACTTGTTGATGATGATGACTACACATTGACTTAACCGGGATGTTACTCTCTTGTACAATTCCATCGTACCCATCACTTGGAAAAGCTGTTATATCTGACATCGGGTTGTACCTTCCGTGCCAAAGATCGTTTACATAGGCTTTAGCTACTCTTTTAGGAGTCTCTTTAGAATTCGGGTCATTTTCCCAGTCACATCCCAATGCTGTCAGAAACTCTCCATATGCTTTAGCTGCACTTTCGATAATTTCTGCTTTTTCAGTTTCTGATAATTTAGAACTGGTTCCCTCTAGTTTCTGTTTTTTGTGTAACTGTGTTGAAATACCATTTGCAAATCCAGGTGTAACGATTTCAAGACCTTCTACAGGTTTTTTCATTATTTACTTTTGTTTTTTAAGGTTCTTCGACTTATTTCCAGTAAGATAATAAATTATCTTCGATCTTTCAACCATTTACTAAATTCTAGCTATAAGCATACCTTCGGCACCAGTTACCTTGACTTTTTCAAAATCTACATATCCTTCCTGATTAGTGTATTCAATAAGTTCCTGTATAGACACCTTGTCTTTAAACCCAGCTTGACCTGTAGGTGCATGTATAAGGTGTAGTACCGGAATGTTATCAGGCTTTTCTACCTCTATTTTGTAGTCCCAAATGTAAAGGCCATCTGCTTTTGGGAACGATTTTAACTTGTTTCTGTCTCCTGCTAAATTAATTAACTCTTGTAGGTTCATATTCAAAATTTTATTTAAACTCTTCTTAATGTATCAAAAGCAATGATGTGTGGTCGTCCAGTAAATTTAAAACCATTATCTCTAACCCAGTTCATTACTTTCGGGTAAGTTGATACTAATTTATCCCTACTGTCTCCAGCTGGCATAAAATATACTTTTTCTTTCGGTATTTCCAGTTCTTCCAAGAAATCTAAAATCTCCTGTAATGTTTGTTGATCAGATCCGTCCCAAACTGGTTTAATATGATAATCTGAATGAAAATCTAACATCTGCTTCATGATATCTGTTTTCATTCTGAATTTGTTGTGTTGTTTTATGAATTTCTCATCAACAGTATCACCCAATGGGGTTTTAATTCCAATTCTCGGTATTGAATTTGAAAACTTAGGACTTAGACTAACTAGGTCAATTGGTAAATCGGTTTCCACAAAATGACTACCTTCGGTTTCCATGGTCAAAAAGATTCCCCTTTCTTTTGTAAAATAAACAAGTTCATTTATTAAAACCGGATGCATTGTTGGTGCCCCACCTGTTAACATCATCTCGGTAATGTGCGGGTTTTCATCGTAAATTTTGATGATGTCATTGAAAGTATATTTACCTTTTTCCGGATGTATTGAATTAGCCCAGGCATCACACCATCCACCTTCACCAAAAGCACACCTGTGTGTACATCCGACGGTCCTGACAACTACTGTAGGGTACCCTGTACGTGAACCCTCAGCTTGGACGGCTGTATAAAGTTCATTAACTGGTAATATCTTGTTAAAGTCTTCTATTCTTTTCATTAATTTTAATTTGGATTTTAATTTGTTCCCCATCCGGTTTTGAATAAACTGCAAATTTTGGATAGAGTTTGTATTCCCGGTCTTTAAACTTTTCAATTAACCTATCTACATTCCCCTTCTTCAAATAAGCCACTGTAAGGTGAGGTTTGTAATCTGGAAAGTTAGAAGTGTGTGGTAACTCTTTTAATTCTTTATTTACCTGGTGAAGAATATCTCCCTGTACCTCAAATTTAAGTACATCATACTCATCTTGTTTAAATCTAGAAAGGTTTCTAATGATGCATTCTCCAAATATTTTATTCTTTAAAATATTTTTAACACTCTCTGTTGGAACATTTTCATGTAATCCGTAGAGGAGTGTTACATGTGGTTCAGTTTCCAGACCATATGAGTCATCATCTTCTTCTATGTATAATTCCTGGTTTGTAATTACCTTTTGAATTTGCTTTACTTCAGGAAAATCAAAAAATAACATAACACACCCGTAGGAATGTTTTTGCTCTGTCAGTAGATCTTTAATTAATATCATTGATAGGTGTATTTAATTTCTAAATCATAGGTACAGTTACATACCCAGTTAATCTCCGTGTATTTACCTACTACTAACATTCCATATAAATTCCAGAGTTCTTAGGTGATTCCCAACACTGTACTTTTACCACTTTTACTCTCCCTCCTCCGGTTTTAGAAAAGACATCATTAAATTTGTCAAAGACTAATTTAGCTGCTGATTCAGCACCTATTTTTTCCATAACCCTCAGGTGACAAAGTCCCAGTTCTTCCAGATATTTAAATGTTTCCAGTTGCGGATCATCCTGTTCAATTAACATTGTGTGATCCCACATATAATCCATCCAGTCTTTCAACCCGTTACCTGTCTTTTTTAATTCTTCACCAGATTCCCCTCCTTTGGGTAAAGATTTAAACCCTCCAAAATCCTGAATCCAGTTCATTTCGTCTAATTGATTTTCTTCCAGAGGTT
>ENA-UOYA01001913-UOYA01001913.1-activated-sludge-metagenome-genome-assembly--contig:-NODE-1913-length-20954-cov-6.967845_pt1 | contig 20954 bp, 30 predicted proteins | sample MGYA00238163_ERZ764804 | MGnify/ENA primary metagenome ERZ764804 (study PRJEB28919, sample SAMN05720223) | activated sludge metagenome | isolation source: Anaerobic digester | place: Hong Kong... | reverse complement strand
AACCCCAGACCAATATCACTATGGCACTATAAAGGATGTTATGTTAATTAATGGTAAAGCGTTGTCATTGCCTGAAATCAAACTGCTCATGGCCCGGACCCATCCGATAACTGGTGCCGGATTGATGCCTGCTAATGGGGAGTATTGGGGGTTATCATGACGTTGACGTTTTACAAGGACAACATGGAACTGCTCAATAGTTGTGTGCTCTGGTATACCGGCAGGTCAGAAACCAATCTCGGGTTTCCTATAATGCCCGTTACCGTTGTAGTAACTCCCACAGGTTCATGGTCAAACGACTTGAGTCTGGGGAATAATAAGATCCTGAAGACATTTGACGGTAGCACGAATTATATTAGTTTGACGGATAATGCAGCATGGGATTTATGGACAGGTACAAATGCTACATGTTGTGTTTGGATAAAATATGCTAATATTACTTCATTTAAAACAATTATTCAACAAAAAGAAGATCTTGATACATATTGGTATATTTCTGGAGTTCCTGGGATCAGTAAATTAACATTGGTTGGGAGAGCAACTGATGCCAGTTATGCATTTTATTACGAATGTCCATTTACTCAATCAAGTGATACATGGTATCATGTTACAATTGTCAAATCTGGATCATCTTGTTTAATGTACATTAACGGGGTGCCTCAACCAGTGACCGCAACACAAACATGGTCTGCATTATCCTGTAATGCAACATTGGATATCGGATTATATGCTACAACATACTACGCTGGTAATATTAAAGATTTAATGTTATATGGTCGGGCACTTACACAAGTCGAGATCACCACATTGATGCGAATGACCAACCCAACCACAGGCAGAGAGTTTGAACTATTGTATCCCGGTATCCGAGGTGTAGAATGAGTGGAATTGTCAATATCAACGCATTGAAACAGATGGGGTGCCAACTTTGGTGGCCGGGACAAACCGCTACGTCTGGCACATATGATGATGACGGTAACAAGCGTGGGTTTCTCATCCTACCGGATGGCGTGACCGTAACACCAACCGGGGCGTTTACAACCCAGAAAATGAAAGATGGGCGGAATATTTGGGTATTTAATGGAAGTAATAATTACATAACGTTTGGAGCAAATAATAATCTAACATATTTTGGCACAAATGATTTTACATTGTGTGCATGGGTATACTCATCTGTATTTAATTCTGCAACAATGCGTATTTTTGGAATTAGTGATTATCTTTCCGCAAATGTATGGTGGTCATTGGGAGTGGGGTCTAATGCAGGATGGGGATCAAATGTAATTAATGTTGCTGTTACAACAGGATATTCAACTTATGCAGATATAGTAGCAGCAAATGTATTGACAAATAATGCATGGAATCATGTTGTATTTGTTGTGCGAAACGGATCGCCAGAAATGTATTGCAATGGGTCCAGATGTACAATTACAAAGAATACTGTTTCTGCAAATTGGAGTTATAATGCAGTTTCATCATTATATATTGGAAATTCACGTTCAAATATAAGTGAACTAATGAATGGAAATATCAAAGATGCAATGATCTTCAAGGGTCGTGCCCTGACCCAAGACCAGATTGCAGCGATAATGAAGGAGACATACATCTACTGATAATTATGACCAAAATAACAATTGAAATGGATGAACGTGAATACGCACTATTCATTGCAGGACTATATCACATTGAAGATGAACCATGTCATTACATAGGTTCTAAATCAACTTCATATGCATACAAATGGGCAGAGAAACTAGAGGAACAGTATGGACAACCGGATGACGATTTGATAGAACCATAATACCGTGTTGGCAAATGAGGATTCGTTCTGATGCTAACCGGTTAGCAGTGACATGTAAACAACAGTTTAAATATAGTAAACAAGGAGAAATTAACTATGGGATCTTTAGTAACAGCCGCACAGGTGGCTTATAATACATGGAAAGCAGCAAATTATCCAAGCGATGTTGCAGGTTGGAATGCACTGACCGATGCACAGAAACTTGCATTATGGTCTACAGAACAGCAGTATCAACTTGGTATCAGTGATGCCAGAGCAATCGAGGAAAGTTTTTATGAAGCCAGAACTGCTGCATTTGCACAGTTTGAAGCACAGAAACAGTCAGAATTTGTAGCATTACAGAATCTGTGGCAGAGTAAGGAAGACGATGGACCATTTGATGTGGATTACGAGGCTTAAACATGGATGAAACACCTATTGAGAAGGCTCGGCAAATTCGTGCTGAAAAGTATGCAGCATTAATGGCACTTATCAACGCATAATATTTATATAGTTGTAAGTTGTATAATATGGTGCCCAACGGTAAAAGAATATAGGACTAGAAGATCTTCTTCTTTTCCTTTTCTTTTGTCAAGCAAAATTATGTGGCCCTTCTATTTTACTGCCACCATTCGAATTCTTCGTCAATCTGGAAAATCAACCATATGACAAATGCTGTGACAATTGACGCGATCAAAAAGGAAAGGATTGCGGCTTCTAAAATCATAAGTATCGAGCCTTTTTTACAAGTATAATAAGTAGTCCAATAATTATACCAATTGATATATACAACACATCATCCATTAATAATTCCTGTGCTTCACAAAAAAATACTTCGGGATCTTGAATATGTTGTAATCCCAAGAATAATCTGACCCTTCGATGTTAAATAATATATATCCATTATCAGGTCTTTTCTGTGACTTCTCACTGGTGAATCCATCCATGCCTTTCCAGCATGGTGTTGCAACTGCCAGATAATTTGCCCCACCTGAATACTTAAAACTATGAATATGCGAGCGGATATAGATATCTGCCTCATCGCCCTGCAATCGTAACTGATCAATATCATTCATCATTGAGTCAAATCCACCATGATTATTCTTACTATACGATTTCCAATGCTGGATATTCATAGTGATATTATCAAACATTACATCTCCAAAATGGCCATACCACTCCCCGTTCATCATTCTGCAGATCATCTCATCACAGGACGGATTATCCCCTGTATGATAATTTGATCCCTGAGTAAATATAAATCTGTTACAGTTAATCATGGATAATAATTGTCGTGCAATATCACATTGGACTGACATATCAGGAATTAAAATATCCTTTCCTCTGCCTCTACGATTTAACCCGTCGACGATATCCCCATTACAGATTACAGCATCCACGGCGCCTACATATCGCACCATATTCTCCCATTGTTCAAATAACATCTCTTGGACACGTGATTGCTGTAGATGTAAATCCCTGTCTGCATTATAATAATTGCGAGGCAGCATACCACTTATTCCCCCGCAATGCATATCAGAAAGAACAAGAACTTTCTTCAAAATCCAAACCCCACTCTGATTTACACTTCCCCGTCATCAATAATCCACAGGGCCTGTATTCCATATTCCGGAAAACTGCTTACTTTACCATCCTCGTTAATTACTTTAAATACGGCTCTGTACATTCCAGGTACATCTGTTTCACCGGTTGCCCATGCATACTCAACAAGTCCATTAGCCACATTTACAATACTGCATGGCTGATCAGCAATCATCCATATATCATCATCATATCTTCGCATTGAAAAAGTAACTGTTTTATTCGTAAGATCATATGGTTCGACCCCTTGTGTATCAATATTCCATTCCTCGATAGCATACTGCAGGGGAATTGTATCTCCTTTTTTATACCGAATAGTAACCGTCATGTTTATAAATATATAAATTAATTATATATAAAGATTTGGGGGGTCATCTTCTTTTTTTATTTTTATTCATCCGTTCCTCTCTTCTCTTATACTGTCCTTGTATCTTCTTGATCATCGGATCGGTATGTTCAATCTGCTCTATCTTTGCGATCACTCTGCGTTGGGAATTTGGAAGATACCGCAACCTAATCATATTATCTATATATGTTTGTAAATTAAAATCAGGATCTTTTGATTTAATATCTTTTAATAACTCCCCATGATACTTCTCGATCTTTTCAGCATTAAATGAATGTTCAACCACAGCAATAGACAACCGCTTCATATAATATTCCAAGGAGTATAACGGAAGACTTCTCTCATATCTTCTTGACATTCGCTGCTTAAAATCCTTAAGAATATGATAGGTTAAATATTTTCGAATGACCTGTAAATCTTCAGGAGTAGGCTTTAAATCAATCAATGCCTTCTCTATCATCTCATTTTCATACTTACTATAACTCCACGGCTCAAAATGCTGATCTAATAAACGATTAATAAATTGAGTAGGATTGATACCTTTAATTGCAAGTTCATGAATATAAGAATCTTTTACATTGATTAATACCATGAATCACCCTTCTTCATAACATAATAATCCCTTGGTAGCATTGGTTAACATTCCAAATCTTTTCATCTCCTCGATCTTTTCATGTATCTTAGCAATTGACATCTGAAGATTCTGACAGACTGAGTTAATTGTACTTACTTTAATATACCACTTGTTCTCATCCCCGCCATCCTTATCCTGAAATCCATATTCCTTGATAAGTTCTGCAACCTGTATAAGATCCGGGCCTCTGTCAATATCCCTTCTCCATTGATATTCACGCATAAGTAGATTATATAAATCGCGATCTTCCACATCGAGAACCAGATTACTATCAATATGCCCCTTTGATAAATGATACCCCAGAATTAACCGATCATAACAGGTATACATATATGGCTCAAGATCCAGATCCATATACATTTCAAAGACACTTTCATCATAATCAATACGGTTTACATCATCAAACGTAGTGGTCCATGCATTAATTTCTTCAGTTAATTTAAGAGTCTGATTCTCATCAGGTCTTTTATTTCGTGATTCCCAGATTGCCTTACCTAATTCACGTTTTTGTTCTTTGGTAGGAAGATTAAGCATAAAACAAAGTCTTCGTCCTAATCCGCTTGATAAGTCAAATTTAACAGGCTGTATCCCTCCCCACAATGTAAAGTAAGTTTTATATGATATTGTTGCCCCTCCTACGACATCCTTAGCCAAATTACCATGATCAAGTCCGTTTAAAAGTTGGGTTCCGAATTGTGAGTTGAAATTAGATTTGAGTGCATCCATTAAAGCGGTAAATTCATCAATAAGTATAAAATCATTTGCATATTTTCTGGCTTCTCCAATACGTTCAACATATCTTCCCTGCTGCTGAACATATGATCCTACAAAAGTAGCCTCATTCATATTGGATTTAATGTTCATTGAATAGGTTGTATTATTAAATATAGCATGTTCATCCGCCCCCATCTGTTGTAAATAATAAGATTTCATGCCTCCAGGAGGAGCAACAAAAATAATATGGAGACGCAGATTCGGAAGTTTTTTGGACTCCCAATATACCCGTCTTCCCTGATTCATCAGATTAAACGCATGCATGGCATATGAACAGACATAATATGGAGCATATGTCTCATATCCCAATGTACCTCGTGATTTTAACTCATCGAGTACCATATTCATGACATCCGGATGTCCCAAAAAATCAACCTCATAAATAAGGTATGATTTGAAGATATATATAATAAGTGGATGACTTGTATAAAATTGATAAGACGGTTTTAAGACTCAAATCTCATTATAATATTGTTTCGCACTGGTCCCACACAGACCTAATCTGGTTATCTTGGCCCTCACCGCACCCTTGTCACGCCTCATAATATGGGCAATTTCAGGAGTTGTTGCACGCTTTATTAGATATAAATGCGACAACAATGCTTCATCTTCCTTTGTCCATTTCATATATAATTGTTAGTCATAAAAATATATAAGTGATATCTTTAATCTGTCATCCAATCATTACACTTACCATTAAGCATCTCACGTATTTTCCGTGCCTTTACCTTCCCAATTCCATCGACCTCCATAAGTTCTTTATCAGATAATGTAGCAATGTAAGATAAATCAGTCCCATATGTATCACGCAATGCTTTCCACTGAACGAGTGAAATATTAAGCAATCTGGACATTAACGCATCACAATTACGATGTGCTGGAATGTCAAGTTGTTCATCACAGATTTTCTGCATACACCTGACCATACGTTTAAGTGCATTCTTCTCATCATAATCCACAATAACCCTGATGTTATCACGCACTACCACCGAAGCAATAATACCATCAATAACATCCCTGTCTATGGTTATACCAAGTTTCTGCATCTTATATATATATTCATCTATTGAACCGGTTACCAGCAATATTACGACCTTATCACACTGATGAGTAGTCAATCTGCTAACTTGGAATGGAAATCTTCCCTTTTTGCCTTTTGTGCCCATCACACTACTATATAAATCACCTATATATTTCCGCTCAACAAGAATCCCTAGATTCTTATTATTCTCACATTCCCCAAGAAAATCGCCCTCTTTTAAAACTTCAATTTTAAATTTTATTTTTGGAAACTGCTTAGGTAGCCATTCCTTTATTGATACCGGTTCACGTGAATCGATGGTGATAATCAAAAATTGCTCCCTCCAATATTATCATCATCCAGATATCGTTTAAAAATAGCAAACGTATCGAACTCACCCATCCATGATGCCCATAAATTTTTATCCTCCATCCACTTTACCAGATCAACAATAATTCCGGGTGGCCAGTATCCGGCTTCCAAAAATTCACGATGGTAAATGATATCTTCGATCATCTCATCAGGAACAAATCTTCCCTTCTCAAAATGACCAAGTGCTGCATCCATGAATTCATTTATACACATGGAGAAGGTTTTCTGATGTAAATGATCCCTTGTATTTGAGATTATATGCAGAATATAAATAGGAGTAGGCATATCTTATAAATATACAATGTAGTTGTATATAAATGTAATGGGTATATATTAAAAAACAAATTAATTATCTATTTTCTGATAAAGTTCAGAAATATAGGAATCAAACAGATCGTGCATATCAAATATACACTGATATGTAATCACCTTTTCAATTCCAGCATTTAATAACAATTTATTACACATAAAACATGGTTTCGGAATTATTTCACGATTCAACTCCACATCCCATCCATACAGATACATAACACAACCATTCACGGATTGCCCAGATTGCAATACTGCATTAGCCTCTGCATGATTTGAAACACACCATTGATACTGCTCCCCCATTGGAATATTTAACTTTACACGAATACACGACTTTGTATCTGTACAGTGCGGTTTCCCTCGTGGTGCCCCATTAAATCCCGTTGAGATAATTGTCCTGTTTACAGGATTAACAATCACTGCACCATACCGGCGTCGCAAACAGGTAGACTGTTTTGCACAAGCCTTGGCAACCTCCAGAAAAAACTGATAATCATTCATAAATATATGATTATGTTTAAAAATATAAAAGAGTTATTGGTTATATATAACACTTACTGCCGCTTTTCCAGTTCCTCATCAATCCAAGCATAAATTTCTCTCTGATTCATCTGTGAATCGTTGAATTCCTTGGGTTTCATATCCATATCATTATTCCAATGCTCCCCAGGGATATAAGCCGGGTGATACTGCAAATGCCAGTAACTGGTATTATTCACATTTACCCCCATCATCCGGTTAAAATAACATAATTTCCGATGCCACCACGGGTTTGTTGCAATCACATACATCATCCATTTAATTAAATTATCAAAAGCCTTAAAATTGGGATTATCAGGTTCGGATTCATAACATCTTACATTTCCTAATATTTCCTTAAGTATAAATAAATCCGTAGCCCGATAATACTTTTCATACTTTTCCTGTGACTGACCGCAGGAATCAAGTTCATATAAAATCTCATCACCAATTTTAACCCTGCTCAGAAAATCAACAATCGGATCAATAGTTACTTCATCCTGCTTGTTCTCAATTTCATCCGTCATTTTCAAAACCTCCATCCAAACATTGCATTGCAAAACTTCCCACGATTCTTTGGAAACCAGTTATCCGGATGGAATGTCTCATCATCCTTCCAAAAATTAGCATTATTCGAAATAAACATGAGACACATATTAATGGACCGCCTGTAAAACAGATCAGTTTTATATTTCTTAATTACAATCCTAAATGCTCCATCAATCCAAGGTTTGGATCTCAATCGCTTGTCATGGGTTTTCCACCATCGGTAAAGCCCTTCCAGTATTGCACCATGCTCCTGATCAACATTAGCAATCTTTTTTAATTTATCCTGATTCGCAACCAAGAACGATATCATACCACCCAGTCTTTCAAAATATGCCAAATCATTCCTATATACAGCCAATGCCATCTGTCCTGCTTTTATAATACCTGATTTGGTCTTTTCAAACTCTTCATCACTCCTGAATTGTCCCTTCCCATATTTGTCAACCATCTGAATATAATTATTAAGCATGGCATTAATAAAATCTTCACCCTTTACCATCCCTCCATCACCAGGCTCACAGGTCGCCCATCTTGGATCAACAGGAAGTTCTGCCAGTTTATCCAAAAATACCCCGGTTTTATCCTCATCATTATCAATAATCTCCCGGAGCTGATTCTTCGTTACAATGTGAAAAAGGAATGCAACCTTTTCAACCCACTTACCATCTGCAAGCTTAATATAACTCACCACCTGATAACATATAATTATATCGCATTGAATTATATAGTTGGATGAAGTTATATATAATAATTACGTATACATTATTATACAATAAAAACAGAATGTAATATAAATTAATTCCTATATTACATTATATTTATCAAGAGTTCGATCAGTCTTTAACTGCATAACCGTTTTGATTTCCTCTTTATCCAAATTATACATCAATTTTATCTGCTCAAGTAACAAATATACATCAGCAATCTCCTCAGTAATCTCATTGTTGGTCCTGGTATACCCGTTCTCAAAGTTCAGAATTGCCTTATTGAGTTCACCAACCTCCTCTCCAAGTTTGATCACCTGATGTAATTTCCCAAAGTGTTCAATAATCAACCATAATTTCGACTTATCTACCTTCATAGCAATCAGTAATCAATAATCAGTAAGATTCTTATATATTAAGTCTTCAAATATCATCTCAACCGGAACCTCATGACGGGTTGATAACCGCTTAGCATGTTCAAAAAGCGAGTAGAAATCCTCACGATATTCCTTTGTATGATAGTCATATAATGCCATGGTTGAAACACGTTCCCAAAGGCTATGATATATACAATTCATTACTATATAAAAGAGTATGGTTTTACCCTATACTATACCCAAAAACTTTCCAACAATTCCTGCAATTGTAGTGATTACAAATACTATGGCAGCAACAATTTTGGTCTTCCGATCAGATTCAATCTGCCCCTGCTGTTTTATCAGAGCAATCTCTGTTTCTTGGGCATGATCCCGTTCAAGCATATTTTTTTCAAGATGGCTCCGCATATCGGCCATATCAACCCGCAGTGTATTCATCTCTGTACGTAGTAATGCATTATCATTCCGGCTGTCATTCAGTTCATTACGCAACAAACAGATATCTTTACGTAAGTTATCCATCTCCCGTTTGGAATTATCATCGACAGTATGGATCAGATCCCCCAACATATCCACTATACTGTTCCAAGGTATTGCACGATCATCAGTCATATCTTCACCTTAATTCACGGGAAACTCCAAAGAAAACCTCACGCCCGTCCCATAATCCCCGAACAACCCTGGTATCTACAGGAACTGCCTCACCATCCTTTGTATATAATGTAAGCATACAATGCTGGTTCTCATTCCTCATCATTTCAGAGACAATCTGCATAACACTACTACACGAAGATGGATCATGCACAACTGTAATCGGCTGACCTATCAACTCACCATTCGGATACCCTAACCGATACCTTACCGCATTATTAATACTAATGATCTTACCATCCAAAGACACAACAAATATCATGTCTGTCATCTTATTAAACAAATTATAAAAATTCTGACGTTCATTAACAAGTTGTTGCTGAGAATAAGATAATTTTTCTGTTATTGATTGCAACTCTTCATTTGATGCCTTTAGTTCCTGCATATGGGCCTCAAGATCGATACATCGCATCTCAAGTTCCTGCTCCAGCGTAAACCGGTAAAGAACATGGCCCAGATGTTTCCCTAATGATCGTAAAATCTCACAATCTTCATCAGATATTCTTCGATCATCAAAAGCGCCAAGATTAATACATCCAAGCACCTGATTGTCATATAAAACAGGAATAGATAACAGCGTTTTGATTCCACCAAGAATCCTCGAATTCTTGGAATATAAAATATGATAATCCCTGATATACAGAGGTTTTCCAAACTTGAATAAATCAGCAAGTTCAGGTCTTTCTGTACACAGATTATCAAGCAGGCTACTTGCACCAGCCGGAACAAATTTCGATGCTACAATGGTGGCTTTATGATCCTTGACCAGATAAATACCTCCCAAGTCAAAATTAACAAAATCCAAACATGCATCCAAGATCCCCTGCACCAGTTCACGCTGTGTTTTGGATTCATTAGCACGGGTAATAATACGGTTAAACGCTTTAAGCCGCCTCCGCTCTTTATCCCGTGCATAATCCTGTTCATATAACTGCTGGGACAATGCACGTAGTGTAGATAATCCCTCTTCAATCGCCACCATAAAATAGAAATGGGATATCTCTTACTGCTTATATACAATATGTATAAAATGTATAAGAAATATAAAACAAATTAAGATAAACGCTTCTCTAAAAATGTAATAACTTTACTGGATAACCGGTATGTATGCGGAGGGCGACGCTTTAATCCAACAAGTTCATAAGCCCCGTCATTTATCAATGCATGATGCGCCCGATACGTATAATCCTTAAGACCCTTCAAATCATGATATGTAAAATTACTCGTCCCATACAACCTGTAAATTTCACTTACCTGATCCTCATAAAGAACCAATCTATTATACATATTCATAAATAAAGTAAAATCCAGCATTATATATAACTATCTAGCCATCTCATAAATATATACACATTAGATGTCACATCATACCGATCATGCCATTCCTTATGACACTCCACGCATAATGTAATGCCATTATGTTCAGACCATCGCAAACTCTCATTACATTTGGCCTTTGGAATAATGTGATGAACAGTAAGATTTTTACGGCTTCCACATCGCTGGCATGTAAAGTGATCCCGCAATATCACTTCATCTCTCCAGTACTTCTTACGCTTATCAAGATGAATAATAGTTCTGGCTTTATTTAAAATATCCAAATCATTCCTATGATGATCCCGGATTCTGGTAATTACCGCAATATAGTTATCAATATCCTGAACAATATCAAACCTGTATTGTTCGAGTTTCAGCAAAACTTCCTCACATTCGTTAATATATAACCCAACCTGTCTAATCTTTTCATCAACATCATTCATAAAACCAAACACCATATTTATATATTATAAAATTCAATACTTATTCCCCCACACCAAACACAGAAAACACATGAGGAAGACAATCTTTTCCTTTTGTGTTTTTTGTCAGGCATAATCATGTGCAACTATTTTGAAACGGGCCAAAAATTAAAATAATGTTATTAATCCCTGAATGACCATTCGAAGTCATGGGATTTGCCGCTCAAATAATCCTCACAGAACTGGGCGGCTTCATGGGGTTCGTAACCTTTGCAGCTGAATATGTCGATAAATGCACGGTTATCTGCCTCACTAAAATGCATGGTGATCGATGATGTATGGATAAGTTGCATTACACTGTAACCGACCAACTCTCCCTCCCCGAATCTCTCGATAATTGGTTCGCCAAATCGCTCCATGTCAATATAATCCACTAAATCACAGACGAAATCACGAAGAAATTCAGGGTCTCTTATACATACAGGGTTACATCCATGAACGGTGATCATCGTGGTTAATCCCCAGTGTCCTTCATCGTGAAACTGTTTAGAAATCATAAAAATGCATTGGATACTTATATTATATAAGTGTAATGTATAGTATGAATTATATCTTCGATTTTATGGCGTGAATATGCTTCATTATTGCATATTCATCATGCATACCTATTGCATTAAAGATGAAATACCCACCAAATAATATCAGATAAGTGGTATGACCTGACAAAAACCCGATTACTAGCCAGCCTACATTTCCAATTAAACATATAAAAAATCCCCAGAATCTGGATTCATGCCTGCTTACCGCTGCCATTCCAAACAATGAAATGCCCGATAGAATTATTTCCGGATCGAATATCATTATAACCAATGGGCATATTTATTGAGCAGATATACATTCCTGACAAACATCCATATCCATATAGCGGCCCAGAACATCGATGGTGGCATTATCATACATGATGCGGCAATGATCATATATATAATGATTTCAAGACAGGCCAAACTTCCTGATATAATAACCGTGATGATATGTTCAAAAAGAGAGGAAGATAGATGATACATATATAATCAGATATCTGTTTACATATCATGAACATTTTGTATAATTACATGAAGGGCATGAAACACAACCCTCCATGAAATTTAAAGGACCCCCGCATTCAGGACATGTTATCTTGGTCTGCACAGTAGTGGTAGTAACCTTCTTTTCACATATACTTATCAAATCATCTTTTGGCGGAGCATCATCGCATGGATACTCATATAATATTTTTCCAAGGATATCCGGGCATGATTTCCCATCGGATTTCGGGTTTTTTAACGCTGCTGAGCATTTTACACCGGTAAGAACTTTCCGGATGTCCCAGAGCGGGATTCCCCAGCGAAGTGCAAGTGCCGTAAGTTCTGCGAGTGCCTGTGTTAATGCGTCACACCCTCCCTTGTTTACAATTGTGACACTATGTGGTTTGTTATCCATCTCTCCGATAGCAATCATCATGTGACCACACCCGCTTGTACGTTTGTACATTGCGGCGGGGCTGTCACGCGGTGTCTTGGGCAGTATCCTCCCGTGTCCGGTGATCAGTTTGTACCTGACCGGATTGGTTATCTCGACAATCTTCACCAGATCATTCTCTTTTTTGCTTGCCTTGGTCTCGAGCACCACATCAGCCCGTGATCCCTCGCGATACACCGTCAGCCCCTTACACCCCGATTGCCATGCATACCTGATGATCTCCTTCATTTCATCAACAGTTGTATCATGCGGCAGGTTCACTGTTTTACTGATGCTGTTATGAATATGTTTCTGGAACGCAGCAAGCACATCAACATGTTCTTTCCACGATATATCCTTTGCACTGACAAATATATTTTTTGTACGGGTATCTACAAATGGACAGTTCTGAATAGTGCCATGTTCAAACATCCAGTTGATAATCTCATCATACCTGTCTTTGTAATACTGTTTTACATGAGCATCAAACAATGGATGTACCTGCCTGAATGTAACCTTCTCACCACTGGTCCATGTTGAACGGTTCACAACATATGCAAAGTTTGGTTCTATCCCGCTTGAACATCCTGCAAATAATGATATACTTCCCGTCGGAGCAATGAGTGTCACAACAGCGTTGCGCATTGGTATACCTTTTTCATCCCATGTCGAACCTTTGTACGCAGGGAATGTGCCTCTCTCTTTTGCAAGTTTGGATGATGCTGCAATCGCCTGTTCATCAAACCATTTCATAAATCCATGAGTAAACTCGATACATTCTTTCGAACCATATCGTATACCGAATTTTATAAGTAAATCAGCATACCCCATGATCCCAAGACCAATCTTTCTGGTCAGATGTGTTGCATCACGGATTTTTTCTGTCGGATACTCATTTACCTCAATACAATTATCCAGAAACTTCACACCAAGATCGATAACAGTGCCAAGACGGGTATAATCTATGGTTCCATCGCCCCTGACAAACTTACTGACATCAACTGATCCAAGAACGCATGATTCATTTGGGTACAAAAACGTTTCAGAGCATGGATTTGAACCATATAACGGTCCCAGTAACGGAGTCGGATTGTTTGAATTGATGTTATCAAAAAACTGCAGACCCGGTTCTCCGTTTTTCCACATCCCTTCTGCTATTAAATTATATATTTCAGGATCGGGATTTTTCATGAACTCGTCATTAATAAGCACACTGATATTGAAGTTTGATATCTCACCTTCCTTATGCTTACATGTAATGAATTCCTTGATATCCTTGTGCCAAACTGACAAAGAGCCCATATTTGCGCCACGTCTCTTGTTATGAACAACAATCCCGTTCGCAACATAATTATGATCAAATGTCTCTATATCAACTGTATAACATCGATCAGATGAGATATCAGATATCTTCGAGAATATAAACTCATCAGATAAGAGGTCTTCCTGTAATACATTGTCTGACAATTCATGAAGACTGTTGCATATCTGCACTATTCTATTTCGTGAAGGATTCCTGTCACCCCTGATATATCGCTCAATTTCCTTTGCATATGCAGGGTTACTGGTTCTGTCGCGTCCTCCTTCAGGATGATAATGTTTCTTTAAAATACACCCTACATATGGTACAATAAGATCCTGCGTACTTATATCGCAACGGAGTTTATTCTGCTTCCTCGTCTGTATATATCCAATTTTATCTCTGAACTTCTCAAGACCCGTTTTGTCACAAACACGCAATACATACATGGTTCTGGTTCCGTAAGAACCTTTTTCTTTTGCATTTGTTTTATCTTGGGATCTTTTTATGGTAAAGATACCAACTGACTGAAACAGTATCTGCAGATCATCAATCAGACGTTCAGATGTTACACCGATAACCGGATACCCGTCATCGTGAACATGACCATCGCACGACATCACCCCTCTGATAAATGCATAAATCACCGATTCCGGAGACTTATATATCAGTTCAGGAACAAAGGCATCAGGAGATCCGTTTTTGTAAAATCCACATGATTTCCACCATTCTGCAAATACAATGCTCCTACATGAATAGTTTGTCGATCTGTCGATATTATCAGGTTTTCTGTATGTTGAAAAATGCAGATTATATTTATTACCTATACGAATCAGTTCATCTGATACTTCATAATCTTTGTCTCCTATACATATGTTAAATGATGCATTCCCTGACATCGATCCGTTGGCCATATACATACCAATCAGAAGGGCGAGGTCCTCATCAAGATATGCAGGTAGTGACAGATTTATATTTGTATTGAAATGCCTGTTTTCCAGTACCGGCGATGGTAATTTGACATATTCAGTTATAATCTGTTTGCCTCGTTTTATCACCAGATAGTCATCCTGTGTTATATCTCCTGCTTCTTTGTAGTCAAGGGTACCATCAGGCGTGACAACCAGTATCTGGTGATCACGTGTGCATTTGATATTATATCCATGGTTTGTCTTGATATGCAGAACATCTGCTATGCCATTATCCATTGACAAGTTTGCAGAACAAAATCCATTTTTTGACGCCACGACTTCCTGAACATGATTATCTGCCATTGGAGGACAGTTTATTAATTCCCCGATCTTAATAACACCACGTTCAGTCTGGATACGGGTATCTGCACTAACACATCCGCCCTGAAGAATTACGTTTGTCATGGCGTCGTATGCTTTGAGGAACGATACCGGACCACTTGCAATACCATTGGTACTCTTTACAAGAGAGCCTTTAGGACGGATATTTCCGAAATAAAACCCGGTGTTGTGGACAACTGCAAAACCCGATGTACCCGCAAAGTATGTATGGGAATCCTTCACTGTTAAATCATATAATGTGTCTCCGGTCTCTCTGCATGTTACTTTTTTAACCTTGTATCCTGAATTCACGCATGATGCAAGATCGGTGTACCCCAGATCCATAAGTATTTCTGCAGCAACAGACTTCGGAACTTTACCGGTTAATTTCCAGTTCTGTATATTTACAATGGTGCCTGATGGCAGAGTAAATCCATGCCTCCAGTATTCTGTCTTCTGTAGATTATACTTCGTATTGAGTTCATTAAAATACGAGTGATCCAGATAAATACCATGTGACTTATGATGTAATAATGATGAATATCTGGCTGAAAACTGCGAGATATATGCATTCACTATATATGAATTTTCTATAATAAGTGAATACATATAGTTCCATGTTTCTTTCTTCGGTTTTCGTACGCGGATACGTGATGGGATACCCAAAATGCCACATATTGCATGGAGTCCATATACAACATCCCTGCTCGCAGAATCATATACATACTGTTTTTTGTCTTTATTGTACCATCCATCACCATCGAGCATACCAACAAGCAGTGAAAACAGATACGATGCGTCCCGTGTATACACATGAGATGGAATAAATTTGCTAACTGATGTCAGATGAGTAATGCCCTCTCCATAAAACTCAAAATACGGCTTGGCATGTTCTCCATACAATTCAAATGTATAACAGTCTGTTTTATACCGGTTATCCCTTGATGATGCATATGAACACCCGATGATATCAGCAGCACGTTTAATAACTGATTCATATGATTTGACAACACGTAATCGCAATGTTGTGCCACCATTATTTGTATCGAACGAGCCATCACTAATGAGAAACCCGGATAACCATGCATCAGGATCAAATTTAATGTCTTCCTGCAGCAACTTTCCAGATCCAATGATCAGATCACATGGCTGTAACTCATCTGCACGTTTTTCTTTGATCGTTTTTCCATCAAAGACGAAGAATGGGTGCCAATCACTCGCACTGATCCTGTAATTGTTTGAACATTCGATATCGTATACTCTTCCTGCTTCAACCTGTGTAATATGTTTTTGTTCTACTTCTTTCCATGATACGGCATGAGTAACCTCATCATATGAAAGAACTTTACATCTGGTTATATCAGACTCAACAAACTCTCTGATTGGCATTGGTCCGTTTTCAGTAATAATCAGGGAATCTCCTGATATACATCCTCCGCCTTTAGCCTGAATGCACATCGCATCTGTCAGCGTATTCCCGATGCCCTTCATATCATCAGGAACATCCAGAACAAAACAAGCAAACAGCATCGGTATTGATGTCCCGGCATTCATCAGACACGGGCTGTTCGGAATAAATTCACGTTTGTTTATGATACTAAAGAATGCATCATATTCATCTTTATTGGTTCCGATAAAACCGGCGACACGCCGGCAGACATCTTCCCATGATGACTCACCCGGCTGATAATAACGCTCTCTCAAAACATGCTCAACAATACTATCCATGTATACAAGTCTATTTTGATTGTATATAAGTGTAATGATAAATAAAAATAGTTATTTCTTTTTATTTGCGGGTAAAACTTTTTACAATCCCGCCGAATAATCCTATACACCAAAGCATGGCAATACATGTCCAGATATTCATCGGGATTTCAGATTTAAATAACACCCCAACAAACAGCGTATTTAATGCCCAGATACTTACAACCGGGACCAAAGTAACAAATATAATAGTCAGAAGCGCAGCAATACCAATAATCAGTCGCGATGTCATCCAAAAACTATATAATCTCAAAGTATATAAGCATTACGAGAGAAGAAACTCGAATTTTTGCCTGACAAAAGATGGAAAAGGAAGAAGATCCTTTTCTAACATGATGTCTTTGTAAGTGGGGGGGGGGGGAATAATTATTGAACCTAACAATATATATACATTACGTGATTACTAATCTTCCTCGATCATTGGTGCCACAATATACCGGCAGTTTAGCCATTCACAGGAATAATCAATGGTAAGCGGGCTATTGTTTCCGATATACAGATCACATTTCTCAAAATACTTCGGGGCAAATAACACATCTTCAAGTAAGGAGCCACCAAATCGTGATTTAAATGATCCCTCACCCCCCTCAATAGTCATCTCTACATTCCCGTCACAATCAGAGATGATCAACTGCCCGTTTTCTACCTTAAAATCATATTTAGCGTTGGGCGAGATAATTCCGATCAATGCCTTCATATCATCATTATTCAATGTTACCTTGCAATGCGGCCATTTATCAGGACTTGGGGCCTCCCTGTCACGTGTCATAACCTTTGGATCAGCCAAGGATTTACATTTATGAGTAACCTTCCCAATTTTTGTCTGTAAAATATTATCATCCAGTAACAAAATCACCTCGTTATATTTTATCGTATTCCAGATATCAAGATCCATAGCAAAATCAGTGATAATTTCGTTTGTTGTTTTATATTCCGTACAGACAAATACATTATTACTTGTATTTACCATATGTATCATGATGGATAACGGGGTAAAATGTAAAACCACAGAAGTAATGGGTTTTAAAGAATTAACCAATGATACAAACTGTGATAATTCACAGATTTTAGATGCTGCCATATCTAAATATTATATCCCATTGTATATTAATTACACGTTTGGCCATTTGATTGTTCGAATCTCCTCCTTACTTGGTTTATTAAACCCACAATGTAAACAGTATATCCTGTTTATCTCATAATCGGGGAACATATATTTACCACATTTCGGGCATTTTATCTTTGCCATAACTATATTAATATATAATAACTTATATAAAAAAGAAATGTATAAATAATTTATTTTCTGTATAATTTTTGTAATTCTTCGGTACTCAACAATTCCACCCGCTCCACGAATACCACAACACTGACATACTGGGTACCGGTGGATATAATACAACAGTTTTCAAAATCATCAGGATTTAAATCCTCATTAATCATATAATCGGATAATAACTGCTCAACCTCACGAACAATCTCCTTATCATCCTCTACATAGAAGAAATCGGACTCAATGAGATAATTATTCCCATTATATACCTTATATAACACTTTATACGTCATAATAATCATTCACTCATCCATCTTTTCAGATAATTCCAATCCCGCTTATAATATATATGAGCATCTGCATTTATATCCTCATAAAATCCAACCGCACACTGGCAGCGCGCTGCAATTTCCCTGTGAAGATGATGCAATGCATAGATATTTGCACCCATACCCAGTAATATATCCCTGCTTCTCCATAATGTATACATATTCAGTTCATCGTTCACTATCTCACATTTTATCCATTGGAGACATGGGGGAGAGTGAGTATTTATATAATTATCCTCGTATGGTCGCCATGTAATAGCACATGCCCTACGGGTTGATTGTGATGAGTTAAGCCGTTTAATTATCTCTTCAATCTGGTCAATAATATGAAGCCTTGTATAATACCTGATTATTCCATCGGCCGCCTCAACCTTCTCATTAGTTAATACCTCATAAGTGCACAACCTCTCATGATACGTATAGCAGAAGTCATCCGATGTATTTTTTGTCTCCCGACTATCATTCCCCATAACCTCATCCACATAAGTGGACATTCCCTGATACCCCATAGGATAATAATCAACAAGGATATCCAAATCCCTGCATGGATCATCAACATGGATAATTAAAGTATCTTTACTTCTCCAGACACGTTCATCATCCTCTGTTTTTAAATCCCGATGATTCCATATGATATACTGAATTGCCTGCTTATATGCATCAGCCAAGGTAATTGTCTCAATACTCTTAACCATGGATATCCCATCTCAAAAATTCATAATCCCTGCTAAATCCTCATACAGATCCAAAACATGCAACCTGTAGAGTTCCCGATCCACATCACTCAAATCCTCATCCATCTCTGCATTATATATAAGTTTATGAATTTTATCCCTAAACTTAAGATACTCTTCATCGATCAAACATTTATGCTGCTCAATCATCATGTAAGATAATAGTAGGGAGTTTTCATATATATAATTATGGATATATTATATATTACAAAACAGGGATTGATTCATCGATATCTGATATACGCTTGTCAATATACTCCAAAATATAATCATAAGCATATGACATTATATACAATGATTCAATCTTTTCACGGGTTGAAATAGTGGGATTATTTATAAACTCCTCAATATCAACGCAGGTCTTTAATTTATATAATCCAAATGCTTCATTCAAATTTTCCAACCGGGTAAAATCAATGGATTCCGTCATAATTCCAAGGAAGTAAAATTATCACAGGTTCCGTCATTACTTACCGGTACATTATTAATCTCGCACCATCCATCCTCATTAAACGGTGCACAATAAAGACAATTACCACAAATCGGTTCAATATTATTATCTGCATACATTATGCTGCCCTCTGGATAATGCACATGGTATCACATCTATGGATTGCACTAGCGAACCACTTATCATATACCATTTCTTCGCTATTGCACGTCTCAAAATATTCCTGAACTGCTTTTTTCACTCCTGGTTCATATGCAATCCCGTTTCCAACAGGATATGCACCATGAAAGATGATTACCCCACCTTTTATAACCTTCGGAATCCACAATTTAATATCATTCGAAACTGCTTCATATGAATGATCCCCGTCAATAAACAGCAATTCAATATTATTTATCTGATCCACAATTGTCTGATCCTGTGAACTCCCGTGAATAAAATTAAATGATGTTGTATCCAGTTTTTTCTGTTTAACAATATCAATACCGTATAATGGCACATGTTCAGGTTTTCCCTGCAGAATATATTCAATACTTCTTCCACAATGGCATCCGATATTTACAATACAACCGGTATTACATTTACTTGCAAGTGCTGTCAATAAATGACCTTCATATACAGATAACCATCCTTCGATATTATTATCTAAATCCATTGCATAAATTAGTGTATAATACAGTTATATATACATTATGGTATTCTATTATATTTAATTAAAGCATTCCGCCATGTTTCTGATATATAATCAACCGGATATGAGAGCAGATGTCCGGATTCGAAATTATCCATCATGTACATGCCACAGTGTTTGCAATATACATGGCATAGTTTCATCATGGACTCAAAATTAACGTTTTTTAACGACTGAACACCATCAATCAGATTGAATGCCCTGATATGAACATTGCTGTTGCAACATGGCAGATAACCA
>ENA-UOYA01001912-UOYA01001912.1-activated-sludge-metagenome-genome-assembly--contig:-NODE-1912-length-20978-cov-6.644076_pt1 | contig 20978 bp, 17 predicted proteins | sample MGYA00238163_ERZ764804 | MGnify/ENA primary metagenome ERZ764804 (study PRJEB28919, sample SAMN05720223) | activated sludge metagenome | isolation source: Anaerobic digester | place: Hong Kong... | reverse complement strand
CGGGCCGGGCTCGATCTGCACGACGCGGATCGTCGCCGGCGTCGGCGTGCCGCAGCTCACCGCGATCCTCGACAGTGTCGAAGTGGCCTCCAAACATGGCGTTCCGGTCATCGCCGACGGCGGTCTGCGCACCTCGGGCGACATCGCCAAGGCGCTGGCGGCCGGGGCGTCGAGCGTCATGGTCGGATCGCTGCTCGCCGGGACGGCCGAGGCGCCGGGCGAAACCTTCCTCTATCAGGGCCGCGCCTATAAATCCTATCGCGGCATGGGTTCGGTGAGCGCGATGGCACGCGGCTCAGCAGACCGCTATTTCCAGCAGGACATCAAGGACCAGCTCAAGCTGGTGCCAGAAGGCATCGAAGGTCAGGTTGCCTATAAGGGCCCGGCCAAGGACGTCATTCACCAGCTCGTGGGCGGCGTGAAGGCGGCGATGGGCTATACTGGTGCCAAGACGATCCGCGATCTTCAGGAGCGCGCGCGCTTCGTTCGCATCACTGGTGCGGGCCTGCGCGAAAGCCATGTTCACGATGTGACGATCACGCGTGAAGCGCCCAACTACCCGACACGCGGCTGACGCGCGCTCGCGCACGCTGCGGATCGACAGATGACACCCGGCGCGCGCGTCCAGACAGCAATTGAACTGCTTGATGCCATCATTGCGGCTGCGCGCAACAATGGCGCGTCGGCAGATGTCGTCATCGCGCAGGGTTTCCGCGAGCGACGCTATGCCGGTTCCAAGGACAAGCGCGCTATCCGCGATCTCGTCTATCGCGCCATCCGCAGCTTTGGTGATGTTCCAGTTTCGGGACGAGCCGCGATCCTTGGGTTGAACGACCCGGACGTCGAGGCCGTGTTTGGCGCCGGTGGCTATGGCCCGGACGAGATTGTGTCCGATGAAGCCCGTGCGACGCAGTCGGTCGCGCCCGCGTGGATGGATGGCGAGTTCATTCCGATGATCAATGCAGCGGAACTGGCGACGCTGCTCGAGCGCGCGCCGCTCGATCTGCGGGTCAATGCGCTCAAGGCGACCCGCGATGAGATACTGGCGGTGCTCGGAGGGGAGGCGCTGGCGTTCACACGCCACGGAATCCGCTTTGCAGAGCCATTCGACGTTGAAGCCAGTGACGCTTATCTCTCCGGCAAGGTCGAGGTGCAGGACGCTGGTAGCCAATTAATCTCCAATGTGTGTCATGCGTCCCCGTCAATGACGGTCGTGGATCTGTGTGCAGGGGCAGGGGGCAAGACGCTGTCGCTTGCGGCGGACATGGCCGGGCAGGGGCATCTCATCGCGTGTGACACAGACCGCGCGCGCCTCCAGCGGTTGCCTGATCGCGCCACACGTGCGGGGGCCGTTGTGGAGACACGTCTGCTCAATCCGGGGCGTGAACTTGAAGCCCTTGGTGATCTTGCTGGCGCGGCTGATGTTGTTCTTGTCGATGCGCCCTGTTCCGGCAGCGGAACGTGGCGGCGGAATCCCGAGCTGCGCTGGCGGCTGACGCCTGCGCGGCTCGAGCGAATTCTGGCAATGCAGGCGCAGGTTCTGGAAGTGGCACAATCACTGGTGCGACCCGGCGGCGTGCTTGTTTATGCGGTGTGCTCGGTCTTTGCGGGGGAAGGCGCCGGGCAGATCGACGCATTTCTTGATCGGCATGCAGGCTGGTCGGCTGAAGAGCTTGCCCTTCCGGCAGGGCGCCCTTCAGGTAAAGGATACGCATTAACGCCGTTTCATGATGCAACCGATGGATTTTTCATCGCGCGGCTGGCAAGAAGTTGCTAACCATGACGACGTCTGACGCCTTGGAGAAGATTATGCGCTTTGCCGCACAGGCTGTTGCCTTGTCCCTTGCCCTCGCGACCGTTTCGAGCGTTGGCTATGGCAAGCGTGTTGCCGATGACCAGATCAACCCCATGTCGATGGAGTTGACCAAGCAGGGTATTGCTCAATCATCTGCCGGAAAGCTGGCGGAAGCGACGGATGCGCTGGAAAGCGCTCTCGCTGTCGATCCGCGCAACCGTGCGGCCTATGTTGAACTCGCGTCGGTCGCCAAGAAGCAGGGGCTGCCCGGCAAGGCCATCCGCATGTACCGCGAGGCATTGCTGATCGAGCCCAATGACGTGATTGCGCTGTCCGGCCAAGGCGAAGCTCTGGTGCAGAAGGGCGCGGTCAACAAGGCCAAGGAAAATCTCGCGCGCATCGAAAAGCTCTGCGTGAGCGCCTGCCCGGAGCAGACGCGGCTTGCGAGCGTGATTGAAAAGGGTGCCCAGAACCCGGTCGTCTCAGCGCAGGCAATTGCGCCCAAGCCCGCAATTACGGCTGGGGCTGAGAAGAAATCCGATTAAAGGCGCGCGCCAACGCAACGAATTCTTCAACGCTCAGCGTCTCTGCGCGCCGCTCTCCATTTATGCCGCACTCTTCCAGAGCGTCGATGGCGCGGGGAAGTGATTTCAGGCTCTGGCGCAGCATCTTGCGGCGTTGGCCAAAGGCCGCGCCTGTAATCTTTTCCATTGCGCTTGGCGTCACGCCTGATGGCGCTTCCTTCGGAACGATGTGCACGACGGCGGACATCACCTTGGGCGGCGGCGTGAAGGCGGATCGATGGACGGGCATGGCGAGCCGCGCGGTGGTGCGCCACTGCGCGAGCACGGAAAGACGACCATAGGCCGATGTTCCGGGCATCGCCACGATCCGGTCGGCCACTTCGCGCTGGAACATGAGCGTCAGGCTTTTCCAGATCGGCGGCCAATCGACACCCGTCAACCAATCAACCAGAAGCGCCGTGCCGACATTATAGGGCAGGTTGGACGCGATGTGACCGCCATTTGGGAGGACGCTCTCAAGATCGACGGTGAGCGCGTCTTCCTCAATCACTTTCAGCTTGCCCGGGAAGGCATCGCCCAGTTCAGCAAGTGCTGGAAGGCAACGATGGTCGCGTTCAACTGCAGTGACATTCGCTCCCGCACGCAGCAACGCGCGTGTCAGGCCGCCCGGGCCGGGGCCGACCTCATAGACGTCTTCTCCCTGAAGGCTGCCGGGAATGGCGGCAATGCGGTCAAGCAATTGACCATCGAGCAGGAAGTTCTGGCCAAGTGCCTTGCTGGCGGCCAGGCCGTGCCGGGCGATGACATCGCGCAGAGGGGGAAGGTGGACGCTCACGTTGACTGGTCGGCGCGGTTGATTGCGGCTTCTCCGGCCATCTGGATGGCAGCGATCATGGCACCCGGGCTGGCTACGCCCTTTCCGGCAATGTCGAATGCCGTGCCATGATCAGGCGAGGTGCGGATGATCGGAAGGCCCAATGTCATGTTCACGCCTTCGTCAAAGCAAAGCGCCTTGAGCGGGATAAGACCCTGATCATGGTACATGCACAAAACGAGGTCATAGCCCTTGCGTGCCTGCGGCGTGAACAGCGCGTCGGGCGAGACAGGGCCGAACACGTCAAAGCCCTCGGCCTTCAAAAGGTCGATGGCCGGCGCGATGACAGTGCTTTCCTCATTCCCCATCGAGCCATGCTCACCTGCATGCGGGTTGAGGCCTGCCACGGCAATGCGGGGCTGCTCGATACCGAAATTACGATGAAGTCCCTTTGCCGCAGTCCTCCCGCGGCTCACGATCAGTTCGGTCGTCAGCAGCTGAGGGACCGACGCCAGCGAGACGTGGATCGTGATCGGAATGACGCGCAGACCCGGCCCTGCGAGCATCATGGCGACATTGTCTGCAAGAACACCGCAGCGTTCCGCGATAAATTCGGTCTGTCCCGGATGGGTGAAGCCGATCGACTGGAGCTGAATCTTGGAGACGGGGCCAGTCACCAGACCCGCAACGGCACCGGACTGGGCCAAGCCAACGGCGAGCCCCAGCGTATCAAGGGCGCAGCGCGCGCCTTCCAGCGTCGGCTCGCCGGGGCGGGTCTGGCCACCGTCCTGCACGTTGAAGAGCGGAAGTGCGCGGTCAAAGGCGGCAACGGCTTCGCCCGGCGTCGTTACAAGTTCAACCGGACCGTCCCAGACACGGCGAATGGCGCGCTCGTCGCCAACCGCAAAGAAGTGCGGCAGTGCACGTTCCTTGCGCAAGCTCCATGCCTTGCCGACAATTTCCGGGCCGACGCCCGCCGGATCACCCAGTGTGACAGCGAGCGGCGGCAGCATCGCCTGACAACTCAACGATAATCGATCACCGCATCGCGGCGCAGGTCACGCAGATAGATTTGCGCGCGGCGGTTGACGCGTTCGTCACGAAGCTGGTTTTCGATGGCGTCAGGCGAGGGGCCTTCTGCAACCTGCGGGTCATCGCGACCGCACAGTGCCAGAACACGCACGCCATCGGTTCGCGAACCGAAGGGCGGCGTCACCTGACCGACCTGAAGGCCAAGCAGGATGTCTTGAAGGGCAGGTGGCAGATCACGCACGCGGATCTGGTCATTGTCGACGACATCTGCGTTAAACTTCTTCGCCATCTCGTCAGCGCCGCCGCAGCCCTGCATTTCCTGCGCGGCCTTGCCAAAGGCTTCGGCCTTTGCCTTGATCTGCGCATCGGTTTCACCGGGCGCAAAGGCAATGGTCAGCTGGCGCAGGTTCAAAACAGCGTCGCGCGGATTGGCGACAAGAACCTGACGGCTGTCCGTCAGATACAGGATCGAGAAGCCGCCCGGAACTTCAATCGGCCCGGCAATCTGGCCGACGGTGATTTCCTGAACGGCCTTAGCAAGGCTGTCCGGCAACTGGGCAGGGCGCACCCAGCCAAGATCGCCGCCAACAGCCGCAGTCGATGCTTCCGAGAACTGGCGCGCATAGGCCTGGAACGAGCCGCCCTGACGGATCTGCTCGATGATCCGGCGGCCGTTGTTGAACACGTCCTGCGCGTTTTCCGGCGACGCCGACAAGTAGATTTCGCCAACGCGGAATTCCTGCGTGCCCTTGGAGGCTGTCAGACGGTCGGAAATCTGCTTCACTTCTTCATCGCTGACGTTGACGAAGGGTTCGACACGACGGCGCAGCAGGCGGCTCCATGCGAGTTCGCCTTCAATCTGCCGCTTCATCGTGCGGTCCGACGAACCGTTTTCGCGGAGATATTTGCTGAAGGCTTCCGGGGTGCGCTTGAAGTTCGCACCGACGCGCGCAAAGCTCTGATCGATTTCCGCCTTGGCGATCTTGATTTCGTTAGCCTTGGCTTCCTGAATCTGGAGCGATTCATCGATCAGGTTGCGAAGAACCTGAACGCGCAGACGATCCCGTTCCTCGTCGGACACGCGTCCGCCATTCGCCAGAATGACAAGAGCCAGGCGCTGATCGACGTCAGTGCCAGTGATCACGTCGCCATTGACGATCGCGGTTGCCTTGCGCACCTGCGGATCAACCTTGCCGATCGTGGTGATCGTCTTGGGAAGGTTGAGGCTCACATTTGGTGCGCCGGCCTCGTCCTGAACAGTCTGTGCAACAAGCGCTGTCGCGCCCGAACCAGTAAGCAGCAGGGCACCCAACAAAATTCGAAACCGTGTCGTCATTCGAGTCTCAATCCCTCACGCGCCACAACCAGGCGCTGCTCCCCTGTCAGAAATCTGCTGAACACAGCCTGAGCGATGGCTGTTCTCTAGCGACCAAGATTGCGGAAGGATAGCCGCAATTGGAATGTGTTGCCGCGGCGCACATCGCCCTGTTGATCATAGTCGCGCCGCCAGGTCAGGCCGAAGGTCAAGCAATCATCCTCATAGGTGATGCCAATGCGGTGGCGGACGGGCTCATAACCATCAGCAAGCGAGAGCGGATCCTCCTGCTTGCCGGTCAAATCGACGACCGTGGAGCCGTACACAGACCAGTATTTTGCAATCTGTATGCGCCCGCCGAGGCGAACCTCTTCGCGATCACGCAAGTCTTCGAGTTGCGGGCCGATGTTCCGGTTGAGGCGGAGATAGCCGATGGAACCATAGGTCTTGTTCGTTCCGACCGTGGCGTCGATTTCATTGCGCCGTACAGCCAGGTTGTCCTTGTCCAGCCGGTAACGGTGCGTGAAGGTGACAAGGTTCTTGAAGCGGATATCGGTTCGGCCAACGACATCGGATGTGCGGCCATAGAGGCCGGTACCATCCGGAAATACCGTGGGGCGAGAGGTCAGGCGGTAGCTCTGGCCGACATTGGCATCAACGCGAATGCCCGGTGCATCCCACGCCCAATCGACCCCATAGGTCATGCGGGTGCTGTCTTCCCAGCGGTCATATCCCGCAAAACGATTGAGCGCGAAAAGATTGCTGTCTTCCAGATCAACGGCGCGCGCATCTTCATTCGGCAATTTGAGATTCGGGCTGTTCGGCGCGGCGACAACCTGCAGGCGCGGGGTGAGGCGCTGCTGGCCACCAAGGAACTGGCCGACAAGTGGCCAGCGCATTTCGGCCGCAAGTGCACCCAAAAGACGACCGTTCCAACCCTTCTGGCCGCGATAATCGACCGTCGTCGTGCCCGTGATGTCATCGGTATGGTAGGCATCAGCGCGGCCATAGGCGGTCAGCTTGATTTCCTGCCCCATGGAGGTGATGCGCCGCAGGTCCCAGCGTGCGCCCGCAAAGGCGCGCTGCGTGTCCTGGCCCTCTGCACGGATGAGCGAGAGGCTGTTCAACTGGAACTCGAACTGTCCTCCCGCCCACGGGTCGGCAAGGCGCTTGCGCCAGTCGATGGCCGGAAGCGCCACGGGAACCTGCCCTTGTGCTTCGCCGGAACGTAGCGTCTGGAAGGCCCAGCCTGAAATGGACAGGTAACTTGAGCGCGACATGCGCTCGACGTCAATCATCGTGCGAAGCCGGTCGTCGCGTGAAATGTCATAGCGCCGGAGGAATGTGCGGTCCGTCACCGCGCGCATCGAGGTGGTGACGCTCCAGCGCTTGTCGAGCTGAAAACGGCCACTGCCTTCGAAATATCCGCGGAAGTCCTGAATGCCGGGAAGCGAGGTGTCCGTGGTGGACAGGCGCTTGCCGACAGTTCCAAAAGCCGAGAACTGAAAGGCGCCGTTGCTCGTCAGGTTGCGATACCCTGCTTCCATCAGTGGCGCGACGTCCGAATAGATGTGCGGCGTCAGCGTCAGGTCGCGGTTAGGACCAAGCAGAAGATAGAACGGGGTGGAAAGCTCAAATCCGTTGTTCTTGGTGTATTGGATGTCCGGAATGAGAAAGCCGGTGCCGCCGCGATCATCTGCCGGGTGAGACAGGCCGGGCAGGGCAAGGACAGGCAAGCCCAAAAGCTCAAGTCGCGCATCCTTGTAGCTGATGCGGTTCTTCTCCGGGTTGTGGGTCACGCGGACGGCGGTGATCTTCCACATCGGCTCCTTGGGGCAGCCCTTGTCATCAAGGACGCGACAAGGCGAATAGACAGCGCGTTCAAGTGTGGAAATGCCGTTCTTGCGCGTGGCGTGGTTTGCCGCGAGCCGCCCGCCGTCATTGAGGACGATCAGCAGATTGTCGACCACGCCGTCGCGCAGCGTGTCTTTCAGTTCGACGCTGTCGCCATAGGCCCGGTCGCCTTCGGCACCTTCGACCACCACATTGCCTTCGGCGCGGACTTCACCCGATTTCCGATTCCAGCTGATCTTGTCGGCACGAACCCTGTTGCCATCGCGCGACATGCGGACATCGCCGTTTGCGGTGACGACATCGCTGTCCTGATCATATTCAAGCTGTTCTGCCGTGAAGTCGATGGCATTTTTGGTTTCGGCTGCAGGAGTGTCGCTCGTCGTCTGCGCAAGGGCGGGCGTCGCGGCGAATGACGCGGCGACGGCGAGATCGACAAGCAATGCGCGGGCAAATTTCACTTAAGGGTTCTTTCGATTCCAACCGCGCCTATCGCACTGTCGCGGGCATCCTGCAATCGTCGGTCCGGGCGCAAAGCTATGCTGTCCCGGTCCGGGGCGCTAACAGGCATCATCACGAGTCGCTTTTCGCACATCAAATTCAGGACATGCCATGATCAAGGTTCGCTTTTCCGCCGCGCTGCCCGATGGGGCGCACTGCATTGTCATTCCGGTACCGAAGGATGCGCTCGCCGCAGTTCCGCTTCCGGCGGACGCTGCGGTCATCCGTGCTGCTGCCAAGGCCGCCCGTTTTGAAGGTGAAGCAGGCGGCGTTTTTGAACAGCATATCTCGCACGGTGATGGCGCTCAGCGCGTTCTGCTGGTCGGCATTGGCTCGGCAAGCGCGGATGACATGGAAAAGGCCGGAGCCGCCATCACGGCGCGTCTCCAGATGTCTGGCGAAACGCAGGCTTCGGTTGATCTTTCAGGCCTCGCGATCAAGCCTTCGGCAGACGCCGTGGCGCGCCTCGCTGCGGGCGCTGCCCTTCGTGGATGGCGGTATGATGCCTATCGCACCAAGCTGCCGGAAAAGCAGAAGCCGACGCTGGCAGAACTGATTTTGGTCGGTGCGCCGGAAGGGATCGATGCGGCATGGGCCCGCCAGTCGGCGGTTGTCGAAGGCGTCAGCCTGACGCGCGAACTGGTCACCGAACCCGCAAACATCATCTACCCCGACACCTTCGTTGCGCGCTGTGATCGTCTGCGCGCACTCGGCGTGGAAATCGAAGTTCTCGGAGAAGACGAGATGCGCGCCGCAGGCATGGGCGCGCTGCTGGGCGTTTCGCAGGGCTCCATCCGCGAGCCCAAGCTCCTCGTCATGCGCTGGGATGGTTCCGCTGGTACGCAAGAAAAGCCTGTCGTGTTCGTCGGCAAGGGTGTGACCTTCGATACCGGTGGTATTTCGCTCAAGCCTGCCGCCGGCATGGAAGATATGAAGTGGGATATGGGCGGTGCGGGCGCCGTTGCCGGGACCATGCTCGCGTTGGCGTCACGCAAAGCGAAGGCGCATGTGGTCGGCATTTGCGGCCTTGTCGAGAACATGCCCGATGGTGGCGCGCAGCGCCCCGGTGATGTGGTCACGTCGATGTCAGGTCAGACGATTGAAGTCATCAATACCGATGCCGAAGGCCGTCTCGTCCTGTGCGACGCGATGACGTGGGTGCAGCGCAGGTACAAGCCCGAGATCATGGTTGATCTCGCAACGCTGACGGGTGCGATGATCATTTCGCTCGGCCATGAATATGGCGGGCTTTTCTCGAATGATGATGGTCTTGCGGACAAGCTGACAGCAGCGGGCAAGGCTTCCGGCGACCCCCTGTGGCGTTTCCCGCTGGGCACGGCCTATGACAAGCTGATCGATAGCCCGATTGCGGACATCAAGAATGTCGGCCCGCGCGAAGGCGGCTCGATCACGGCGGCGCAGTTCCTTCAGCGTTTTGTCGATGAAGGCGTGAAGTGGGCGCATCTCGACATCGCGGGCATGGTCTGGGCGGCCAAGCCTGGCGCGACATGGGACAAGGGCGCGACCGGCTTTGGCGTGCGGTTGCTCGACCGTTTCGTGGCCGATAATTTTGAGGGCTGATTTTTACTACCTGACCCGCACTCCGCTCGAAAAGGCGCTGCCAGGCATCGCCGAGCGGGTGCTGGGTTCAGGCGAACGCCTTTTGATTGTTGCCGAAGACGCGGACCAGTTGAACAGGCTGGACCAGCTGTTGTGGGCCTACCGCGCCGACAGTTTTCTGCCGCACGGGCAGAGTGGGGACCAGCCGGTCCTCCTTGGGGCGTCGCTTGAGGGGGCAGCGGGCTATCCCAATGTCGCCTATGTCGATGGCATATGGCGCGATGCGCCCGAAGGAGTGGCCCGCGTCTTTTACTTTTTTGACGAGACGACGCGCGACGGTGCGCGTGACGCCTGGCGGCAACTTGCCGGAACGCAGGTCGAGCGCCGCTATTGGAAGCAGGAAGAAGGCGGGCGCTGGGTTGAAGGCCCATAGGCTGGAATCCTGTTGCGGCAAAACGGCCAAACCGCTAGAGGCGCGGCCATTCCAACAACCATCCCCTTATTACGGAGACGACCAGACATGGCCGCCAATCGCACTTTTTCGATCATCAAGCCCGACGCGACCCGCCGCAACCTGACCGGCGCTGTCACCAAGATGCTGGAAGAAGCCGGCCTGCGCGTCGTTGCTTCCAAGCGCATCCAGATGACCAAGGAACAGGCTGAAGGCTTTTACGCCGTTCACAAGGAACGCCCGTTTTTCAATGACCTCGTGTCGTTCATGATCTCGGGTCCGGTTGTTGTGCAGGTTCTGGAGGGCGAAAATGCCGTTCAGCGTAACCGCGACATCATGGGCGCTACCAACCCGGAAAACGCCGATGCCGGCACGATCCGCAAGGAACTGGCCGAATCCATCGAAGCCAACTCGGTGCACGGTTCGGACTCGGACGAAAACGCGGCGATCGAAATCGCCTACTTCTTCAAGCCGGAAGAAATCGTCGGCTAAGGATTGCCGATGGCAATCTGAACGAAACGGGGCGGGCCTTCGGGTCCGCCCTTTTCTTTTGGTTTGATTGCGCTCGTGATCCGGATTGGATAGCCCAAGGCAAGAACGAACGTCTGCCGGGGAGGCTGTCTATGGGTGCGCATATCCTTGTGATCGACGAGGGGACGACCTCGACGCGCGCGATGCTGTTTCGGCAGGATGGCACATGCATCGGCACGGCACAGCGTCCGCTGACCCAATATTACCCGGCGCCCGGTCTGGTAGAGCACGACGCCGCTGAAATATGGACGCTTACGCTGGAGTGCGCGCGCGAAATGGTCATCGCAGCAGGTGGCGCGGACAATGTCGCCTGTATCGGCATCACCAATCAGCGTGAGACAATTGTCTTCTGGGACAAGCGGACAGGGGAGCCACTGTCTCGCGCGATTGTATGGCAGGATCGGCGCACTGCCAGCCTCTGCGCTGCCTTGAAAGAGGCCGGGCATGAGGCCGTCTTGCAGGCGAAGACGGGTCTTTTGCTCGACCCTTATTTCTCGGGCAGCAAGATCGGCTGGGCACTCGATAATTGGCCCCAACTGCGTGATGCGGGCGCCAATCTGGCAGTCGGGACGGTTGAAAGCTATCTGCTCTACCGTCTGTCAGGGGGCGCTCATCTGACCGATGCCACCAATGCCTCACGCACGGCATTGATGTCGATTGGCAGCAGCGGCTGGGATGATGGCCTCCTTGATCTCTTCGGCGTTCCCCGGAAGCTGCTTCCGGAGATTGTCGACTGCGCAGGAGAGTTCGCATCGACGCTTCCCGAGTTGCTCGGGCGCTCTATTCGCATCACGGGCATGGCAGGCGATCAGCAGGCGGCGACGATAGGGCAGGGCTGTTTTACGGTCGGCCAGGCCAAATCGACCTATGGAACGGGCGCGTTTGTGCTCGCCAACACGGGCAAAGCCTTGCCGCAATCGCGAAACCGTCTGCTCTCGACCATCTTGTGGCAGCTTGATGGTGAGCGTACCTATGCGCTTGAGGGCTCCGTCTTTGTTGCGGGGAGCCTGATCCAATGGATGCGGGATGAACTGTGCCTCATCAAGACTGCGGCAGAATCCGAGGCACTGGCGCGAAGCGTTGCCGACAATGGCGGTGTCTATCTCGTGCCTGCCCTGTCTGGTCTGGGGGCGCCTCATTGGCAGCCCAATGCGCGCGGACTTGTTGACGGCCTGAGCTTTTCAACCGGCAAAGCGCACATCGTGCGGGCGGCGCTTGAGGCGATGGCACACCAGACGCATGACCTGAAGGCAGCCTTTGCGGCCGACGGTGCGGACTGGGGCGAACTGCGCATTGATGGCGGCATGGTTGCCAATGACTGGATGGCGCAGGATCTGGCCGATATTCTCGACATTCCTGTTGAGCGCCCTCGTTTTGCGGAAACAACGGCTTTGGGGGCTGCCATGCTGGCGGCACTTGGCGCGGGACTTGTTGATCGCCTTGAAGATGCGGCAGGCATGAGGGGCAGCGTCGAGAGTTTTTCGCCCCACATGGAGGGGGCGGTACGCTCCAAGCGTCTTGGCGGATGGGCTTCAGCCATGCGCCGTGTTCTGGATGCCGGATAAGCAACGTTCGGCATTTCGTCCGATTCGAGCTTATGCCGGGCCGCATTGGTTCAAATTGCTGCTACATTTTGGCAACGATCTGCCGTGAAATGCAGTGTTGTCGCTATCGCGCTGTCGCTTTGTTAACCATTTGGTAGCAAAGAGCAGGCTGAGGCGACGTGTGAGTACGTCGCGACAAACTGCCGTATTTGAGGTGCGGCAGTATCTGGTGGGTTTGAGAAATTCCGGGAGGCTGAATTGCCGGTTCGAAATGTTGAATTGTCGGCGCTTGCACTTGCGACGGCAATGTCATTGCTGCCTGTGGCAGCATCGGCTGAAGAAATAGACGCGACAAATGACATTGTCGTGACGGCCAACAAGCGTGAGGAGCATCTGCAGGATGTTCCGCTTTCGGTTTCCGCCATTCCCGGCGCTGGACTCGCCAAGAGCCGCGTCACACTGACGGAAGACATCGCGCAGCTCGTTCCCGGTCTGCAGATGAACACGACTGTCGGCCATAACACGCCGATTTTCTCGCTGCGCGGCGTGTCGATGTATGACTATAGCCTCAACCAGTCGAGCCCGGTCGCGACCTATTATGACGAGGTGTACAAGGGCAGCTTCGCGCTGTTTGGCGTCGCGATGTACGATGTCGAGCGCATCGAGGTGCTGCGCGGACCGCAGGGCACGCTCTATGGAAAGAACACGACGGGTGGTGCCGTCAACATCATCAGCAAGACGGCTAAGCTTGGTGAAACCAGCGGCAGCTTCTCGGCAGGCTATGGCAACTATAATCGCTTCGACATGAATGGCGCTGCCAATGTGCCCTTGGGGGACAAGGCCGCTTTGCGCATTGCAGGCACCTTCGCCCGCGCAGATGGCTGGCTGAAGAATGTTACGCCCGGCAAGCCGGACCTGAACTCCGTCCGCGAATATGCGGTGCGTGGTACGCTGCTGGTTGAACCTACGGACGGTCTCAGCTTCGTCCTGCGTGCGTCGCACAGCAAACAGAACCCGACCAATTATGGCATTTATGCCGAGCCGCTCGCCACCAATCGCGCGGGCCTGTCGACCTGGCAGATACGCTCTAACCTGTCTGACATTCGCCGTCTGGCCAAGACGACATCGGTTGCGCTGACGGCCAAGGCGGACATCTCGGACGGGCTGATGCTCACCAGCATTTCGTCCTATGATAGTGGCCGCCTGTTCCTCTTTGAAGATACCGACGGACAGGACGTTCGCGTCTTTGAAGTCTCCTATTTCGCGCGCGCCAAGCAATGGGCGCAGGACCTGCGCCTGACGTCTGACTTTGACGGGCCTGTCAACTTCATCTCCGGTGCCTATCTGAGCCGCGAGAAGGTCTATAATTCGAACGCGACGTACATCACGGCTGATACCGATCAGGATGGCGCTCCGGGCATGACCGGCGCGGACTGTGCGATAGGTTTGCCGCTGAGTTGCGTCTTTACGAACCGCTTCGATCAGAAGAAGGAGAGCATGGCTCTTTATGCGGACGCCAGCGCCAAGGTTGACGACAAGCTGACGCTGCGGGGCGGTCTTCGCTTTACCCGCGACACCGGCGAGCAGACCAATCTCGTTTCGGAAGCCAGTGCGCTCAATGGCGATGTGGTCGCAACGCCCATTCCCCTGACCAATCTCAAGTACGAAACGAGCAAGCTTACCGGCAAGATTGGCGCTGACTATCACTTCTCCGATGATGTTATGGCCTATGGCAATCTCAGCCGCGGTTATCGTTCGCCGTCGTTCAACGCACAGGCCTTCTTCGATCCGTCGGAAGCAGGTTCGGCTGGATCGGAAACGATCAACGCGGCTGAAATTGGTCTGAAGACACGCTTTGCGGACCGTCGCGGAACGCTGAACCTCGCGGGCTATTATTACGATTACAAGAACCAGCAGTTCATCAGCGTTGACCCGGCGACGGCTGCTGCGCGCCTTATCAACATTCCCAAGTCGCGCATTTATGGCGGCGAGGCCGAATTGTCGTTCGAGGCGTCGGACAAGGCGACGCTGCACCTCGGTGTGGCGATGCTCGACTCCAAGGTTCAGCGCGGCGTCATCAGCGGCATCGACATTGCAGGCAAGGAATTGCCGACGGCGCCGACCTTGAGCCTGACGGGCGGCGTTGATCTGCACCTGATGAACAATGGCGCTGGCAAGGTCATGGCGTCGCTTTCAGGCAGCTATGCATCGAGCCAGTTTTTCGAAATCATGAATGTCGAGCGCCTGCGCCAACATGGCTATGCGGTGTTCAACGGCCATATCGATTGGGAGTCTGCCGATGGGCGCTGGAATGCGTCGGTCTGGGGACGCAACCTTGGCAACAAGTTCTATTCGACGGCCGGTATCGACCTTTCGGGCTTCGGCTTCGACTATAAGCAGTGGGGAACGCCGCGCACGTATGGCGTGACTGTGGGAACCCGCTTCTAGGGGGTTCCCCAAGGCGCCAGTCGCACTTATGCCTAGCGGCATGACAAGACTTCTGCTCATGGAAGCGAATACGGCAGAGCGGCGCGCGCGAGCACGTTCGCTCGGCATTCGCTGGTCGTCCGAAATTTACGAGATCGCCATCAAGGCGCATTTTCCGGATATCGATATCGATATCGTGAATGGCGCTGATGAAGACTGGGCCATACCGGATGGGCGGTCATTCGCCGATTATGACGGCTTTGTCGTCTCCGGCTCGGCGCTTCACGCCTATGATGCGGACTTTGCCGTCACCAACCAGATCGCGCTGCTCAAACAGGCAGCCGAGGCGGGACTGCCCTGTTTTGGAAGCTGTTGGGGACTGCAAATTGCCGCCATGGCGGCAGGTGGACGGGTGGAATATCACCCGCACGGCAAGGAAGTCGGCTTTGCCCGCAAGATCATGCCGGCAGGTGCGGGTGAGGGGCACCCGATGTTCACGTACAAGGGCAAGGCCTTTGACGCGCCGTGCATTCACTATGACGAAGTGACCCTGCTTCCCGATGGGGCGACCTTGCTTGCCTCGAACGCACATAGCCGGGTTCAGGCGGCCATCATTCCGCTTGGAAAGTCAGAGGTGTGGGCGGTTCAATATCACCCGGAATATGATCTCCGGCAGGTGAGCGACATCTTCACCATCTATGCCGATGACATGATCGGGCCGGATTTCTTCGCGAACCGCGAGGAGCTGGACGACTATTGCACCAAGCTGCGCACGCTTGCGCAAAATCCGCACGATACGGGAGCTGCCTGGCAATTGGGCATCGACAGCGATGTGCTGGATGACAAGCGCCGCCGGGGCGAAATTATTTCCTGGATCGAAACGCAGGTACTCAAATAGCGGCCGCGCGCACGAAACGCGCGGCCTTGGCGGATTACGCCAGTTCTTCCGGCCAGTAGAGCCGCATCGGGTTGGTCACGAGGAGCTTCTGCTGAAGCTCCACCGTCGGTGCGATGCGCGGGATCATATCGACGAGATGGCCGTCGTCGGGGATCTCAGTGTCCATATTGGGGTGCGGCCAGTCCGTTCCCCAGAGCACGCGGTCCTGATAGTCCGCGACGAGCGGGGCAACGGCGCTTGCAAATGCATTCCAGGGATCGCCCGCGCCGCCTTCCTTGATGGCGTCGAGCCGGTCAGGGCAGGTGGCCTTGAACCAGATGTCGTCCCGGCTGTCGAGAAAGGCGCGGAAGGCCTTCATGTCCGCACCATCGGGGCCCTGACGCACATCGGGGCGGCCCATATGATCGATCACGAGTGGCACGGGGATCGCGTCCATAAAGGGGCGCAATTCGTCCAATATGTCCGCCTCAAAATAGATGACGACGTGCCAGCCCTTGGGGAGGCGTTGGGCGACCTCTAGAAACTTTTCCTTTGGCGCATCGTCCACCAGGCGTTTCAGAAAATTGAAGCGGATGCCGCGAATGCCGCCCTCATGGAGTGCCATCAGATCGGCTTCGCTGATCGCGGGATCAACGACCGCCACGCCGCGCGCCTTGCCGTTGGATTTGGCGATGGCATCCAGCGTCGCGGCATTGTCGGTACCGTGACAACTGGCCTGCACAATGACGTTGCGCGCAAAGCCGAGATGGTCGCGCAACGCAAAAAGCATATCAGGACCAGCATCTTGCGGCAGGTATTTCGCTTTTGCGCTGAAGGGGAACTCTGCCATCGGGCCAAAGACATGGCAATGCGCGTCGACCGCGCCTGCGGGAGGCGCATAAGCAGGCTTGGAAGGGGTGCCGTGCCAGGAAATAATACGGTCGCTCATGCGAAAACCACTCCATCCATCAATTTGCGGGCCGTGCGCAGCAGCGCTGCGGATTTTACGGCGCCTTCTTCATCAAGTTCCAGAACACAGCTCATTTCGCCGGTCGGGTGTTCGACCGAGAGTGTCTTGCGGCTTCCTTCGGGAATGTCGGCCACTTCTGCGGCGGGTGATCCCGGGATGAGGCAGGCGGTTGCAACGCTGACCGCGCCGAGCACGCCGATTGTGGCATGGGCACGATGCGGAATGAAGCTGCGCACCGTGACAGCACCGCCATTTTTGGGCGGGGCGACGAGCATCATCTTAGGGACCGACTTTTCCTTGACGTCGCCAAGGTTCATGCGCTCCCCAACGGCAAGGCGGATGGCCTCGATGCGCGCCTTGAGTTCGGTGTTTGCGTCAAGGCTGTCACGGTCCTCATAGCCCGTAATGCCGACATCTGTGGCCTTCATCACGACGCAGGGCATGCCATTGTCGATAAGCGTTACAGGGACGCCATTCACGACGTCCACCGCGTTCCCGCTCGGCAGAAGCGCGCCACAGCTTGAGCCTGCGGTATCACGGAATTCGAGCGGAATGGGCGCATGGCTGCCGGGAACGCCATCAATCCGGGCGTCTCCCGCATAGCTGACTGTGCCGCCGGGGGTCTTCACCGTGGCAACGGCGACCTGGCCGGTGTTCTCCATGAAGATGGTGACCAGCGTTTCATCCCCCGTCGGCTCTACCAACCCGCGCTCGATGGCGAAGGGTCCGATGCCTGCCAGAATGTTCCCACAATTCTGGGCGTCAGTCACAATCGCCTGATCGACGAACACCTGCAGGAAGAGGTAGTCGACATCCACACCCGCGCGCGTCGATTTGCTGACGACGGCAACCTTGCTCGTCAGCGGGTCTGCGCCGCCCATGCCGTCAATCTGGCGCGGATCAGGCGAGCCCATGACGCCGAGGAGAAAGGCATCGCGCGCAGCGACATCCGAGGGCAGATCATCCTTCAGGAAGTAACCGCCTTTGGACGTTCCGCCGCGCATCCACATGCAGGGCGCGGAATGATCAGACATATTTCAGGCCCATTTCAGCGAGCTTTTCGCGCATCTTGTACATGTCGAGGCCAAGCTCGCCCGCGCCGAGACGCGCGCGCTTATCGGCTTCATTGGCTTCGCGCGCCTTGGCGGCCTTGGCGACTTCTGCCGCCTTCTCGCGCGGTACGACAACAACGCCATCATCGTCGGCAACGATGACATCGCCGGGATTGATGGGGGCGGCAGCACAGACCACAGGAACATTGACCGACCCGAGCGAGGCCTTGATCGTGCCCTGCGCGAACACCGCCTTGGACCAGACGGGGAAGTTCATTTCGGTCAGGTCGCGCACGTCGCGGATGCCGGCATTGATGATCAGGCCCTTGCAGCCGCGTGCCTGTGCCGATGTGGCAAGCAGATCGCCGAAATAGCCGTCTTCACACGGGCTGGTTGGCGCGATGACGAGGATATCGCCCGCCTTCAACTGCTCGATGGCAACATGGACCATCCAGTTGTCGCCGGGAGGCGCCGAGATGGTGACGGCAGAGCCTGCGATGCGCGCGCCTGCGTAAATGGGGCGCATATAGCTGGCGAGCAAGCCGGTGCGGCCCTGTGCCTCATGCACGGTCGAGACGCCGCAGCTTTCGAGATCGGCAATGACCGCCGGGTCGGCGCGTTCGATGTTCTGGACGACGATACCGCTCATGTCAGACTCCTTGGTTCTTTGATCACAGGTGCTAGCGCCAACGCGCGCAAACAAAAATCGGAACTGGCGACATGGTATAAGAATTTGCTAAGAAGACGAGCATGATCATGTGGCAGATGAACCTTCGTCACTTGCGGGCTGCGGCGGAAATCTGCGCGCGCGGTAGCGTCAGCAAGGCCGCCGCCGCTGTCAGTCTTACGCAACCGGCGGTTACACAGGGCATTGCCCGGCTTGAGCGCTTATTGGACCAGCCGCTGTTTGAGCGGACGCCGGAGGGGATGGACCCGCTGCCTTCAGCGCGCACGTTTGCGGAACGGATCGAGGCGGCACTGGGGCACATCGCCAGCCCGCGGGTCACTATGGCGCAACTGCGCGCACTCATCGCTTTTGCTGATTCCGGAAGTTACGCAGGGGCGAGTGCCGTTTCGGGCCTGTCTCAGCCATCACTGCACCGCGCCATCAACGATCTTGCGCTGGCGCTGCGTCGCACACTGCTTGAGCGGCGGGGGAAGGGCGTCGCACTCACCGATGCAGGGCGGCGGACGGTGCGAGCTTTTCGTCTGGCGCGCGGCGAGCTGGCAGCGGGGCTTGCCGAACTTGAAGGGATCAAGGGTCGCGAGACGGGGCGGATTGTCATCGGCGCGATGCCATTGTCGCGCGCCCGGCTTTTGCCTGCGGCCGCGGCGGCCTTTTATGCCAAGCATCCCGAAGTCGCGCTCTCGATTGTCGAAGGCTCTTATCTTGAACTGGTCGAGCCATTGCGCGATGGTGAAATCGATCTGATGATCGGTGCCGTTCGCGCGCCATCGCCGGGGCCGGATCTTGTGCAGGTCTCGTTGTTTCGCGACAGTCCCGTCATCATCGGGCGCAAGGGGCATCCACTGTCCCGCGTGATTGCCGACAGTCGTGACGGCAATATCCTTGCCGATCTTGCGCGCTTTCCATGGATTGTGGCGGGGCCGGGAACACCGCTTCGTGCGCAGTGGGAGCGGATGTTCCGCAGCGGTGATATAGAGCCGCCTGCGGTTCCCATTGAATGCGGTTCGGTCATCACCATCCGCGAAATTCTGACCAAGTCAGACTTTCTGACGTTGCTCTCACCCGATCAGGTTTCGGTCGAACTTGAGGCGGGATGGCTGGAGCAGCTTTATGCGGCACCGGCAGGCCTTGTACGCGACATTGGCTTGACGACGCGCGCCAATTGGCGGCCGACCGCATTGCAACAGGCGTTTGTCAACGAGCTGCACATGCAGGCGAGATAATTCGCTTTTCCTTATATCCTTTCCGAGGTTCCGATTAGGCCATGACGACACCGATGCGATAGTCTGGCTGCACCATGGAATTCGATCTTTCCCTCATTGGCTTTGGCGAGGCCGGAAGCACATTCGCCCGCGCGGGTGATTGGCCTGCGCGCGTCTTCGATGTGAAGAGCACGGGCGAGGGACGCGCTACGATGCTCGCGCGCTATGATGAAGCGGGCGTGACAGGCGCAGAGGCGGTTGCAGTAGCGGTATCGGGCGCGTCCGCCGTGATCAGCGTCGTGACCGCGGATCAGGCGCTTGTGGCGGCACGCGCCGCCGCCGAAGCATTTCCGCGCGATGCCTTCTTCTTTGACATGAATTCGGTTGCGCCGGAGACTAAACGCGCGGCTGCCGCCGTCATTGACGCGTCGGGTGGCCGTTATGTCGATGTCGCCGTAATGGCCCCCGTTAATCCGGCGCGCATGGGCGTGCCGCTTCTCGTCTCCGGGCCTTATGCGGAGGAGGGCGCTGAACTGCTGCGCGCAGCAGGCTTCACCAAGGTGCGCGTGGTTGGCACCGAAGTTGGCCGCGCTTCGACGATCAAGATGCTGCGGTCTGTCATCTTCAAGGGCATGGAAGCCCTGACGGCGGAATGTGTGCTGGCCTGCCACAAGGCTGGTGTGCTTGACGAGGTGCTGGGCTCGCTCGGCGCTGAATGGCCGGGGCTTGCCGACTATCGCCTCGACCGGATGATGGTGCACGGCGTGCGCCGCGCCGCCGAGATGGAAGAGTCCGCGAAAACGCTTGAATCATTGGGGATCGAGCCCTTGATGACGCGCGGCACAGTCGCGCGTCAGCGCCAGATTGGCACGCTTGGCATTGATCCCGTTCCCGAAACACTCGACGCAAAGCTGGAGAGGCTGACAAGACCATGACGCTCATCATCGATTGCCACGGCCATTATACAACGGCACCCGCCGCGCATAATGACTGGCGCGACCTGCAAAAGGCCGCATTCAAGGCCGGGGAGGCGGCACCCTCCTATCCCGCAATCTCGGACGACGAAATCCGCGAAACGTTGGAGAAGAACCAGATCCGCCTGCTCAAAGAACGTGGTGCAGACATCACCATCTTCAGCCCGCGTGCATCCGCGATGGCGCCGCATGTCGGTGATGAAAGCGTCGCCAAGCTCTGGGCACAGGTCAACAATGACCTGATCCAGCGCTGCGCTGCGCTTTATCCCGATATTTTCGTGCCGGTCTGCATGCTGCCGCAATCGCCAGCCGCTGACATGCAGGGCTCGATTGCCGAGCTGGAGCGTTGCGTCGACATGGGCTTTGTCGGCTGCAACCTCAATCCTGATCCCGGCGGCGGGCACTTCAAGCATCCGCCGCTCACTGACCGTTTCTGGTATCCCTTTTACGAGAAGATGGTGGAACTCGACGTTCCCGCGATGATCCACGTGTCGGGAAGCTGCAATCCCGGTCTGCACGCAACTGGCGCTTACTACATCGCGGCGGACACGATTGCCTTCATGCAGTTGATCGAGGGCGATCTGTTCAAGGACTTCCCGTCACTGCGCTTCATTATCCCGCATGGCGGCGGCGCTGTTCCCTATCACTGGGGGCGCTATCGCGGCCTTGCTGACATGCTCAAGCAGCCCGATCTGTCGACGCACCTCATGAACAACGTGTTCTTCGACACCTGCGTCTATCACCAGCCAGGCATCAATCTGCTGGCCGACGTGATCGACAACAAGAACATTCTGTTCGGCTCAGAAATGGTGGGTGCGGTGCGCGGCATCGATCCGACGACGGGCCATTATTTCGATGACACCAAGCGCT
>ENA-UOYA01001911-UOYA01001911.1-activated-sludge-metagenome-genome-assembly--contig:-NODE-1911-length-20984-cov-6.014430_pt1 | contig 20984 bp, 16 predicted proteins | sample MGYA00238163_ERZ764804 | MGnify/ENA primary metagenome ERZ764804 (study PRJEB28919, sample SAMN05720223) | activated sludge metagenome | isolation source: Anaerobic digester | place: Hong Kong... | reverse complement strand
CTTCACCAACAACATCCCGCAGCGGGACGGCGGCACCCACCTGGCGGCCTTCCGCAGCGCCCTGACGCGGATCATTTCGAGCTACGCCGAGAGCTCCGGCACGACCAAGCGCGAGAAGGTGTCGGTCTCGGGCGAGGACGCCCGCGAGGGCCTGACCTGCGTGCTGTCGGTCAAGGTGCCCGATCCGAAGTTCTCCTCGCAGACCAAGGACAAGCTCGTCTCGTCGGAAGTGCGTCCGGCCGTCGAGGGCCTGGTGTCCGAGGGGCTCTCGACCTGGTTCGAGGAGCATCCGACCGAAGCCCGGATGATCGTCCAGAAGATCGCCGAGGCCGCCGCCGCCCGCGAGGCGGCCCGCAAGGCCCGCGAGCTGACGCGCCGCAAGTCGGCGCTCGACATCACCTCCCTGCCCGGCAAGCTCGCCGACTGCCAGGAGCGCGACCCCGCCAAGTCCGAACTTTTCCTGGTCGAGGGCGACTCGGCCGGCGGCTCGGCCAAGCAGGCGCGCAACCGCGAGAACCAGGCCGTGCTGCCGCTGCGCGGCAAGATCCTCAATGTCGAGCGCGCCCGCTTCGACAAGATGCTGTCGTCCGACCAGATCGGCACCCTGATCACCGCGCTCGGCGCCGGGATCGGGCGCGACGACTTCGACATCGAGAAGCTGCGCTACCACAAGATCGTCATCATGACGGACGCCGACGTCGACGGCGCCCACATCCGCACGCTGCTGCTGACGTTCTTCTACCGGCAGATGCCGTCGATCATCGAGCGCGGCTACCTCTATATCGCCCAGCCGCCGCTCTATAAGGCCAGCAAGGGCAAGTCCTCGCGCTATCTGAAGGACGACTCCGAGTACGAGGCCTATCTCATCGACGAGGGCGTCGACGGCGCCACGCTCGACCTTGCCTCGGGCGAGCGCCTGACCGGCCCCGACCTCCTCGACCTGGTGCAGACCTCGCGCGGGGCCAAGGCGAATATCGAACGTCTGGCGACCCGGGCGCCGGCCTTCGCGGTCGAGCAGGCGGCGCTGGCTGGGCTCCTTGGCGAAAGCCCCGACGCGTCGGCGGCCGCGGGCCGTCTGGACCTTTACGCCGAAGAGGGCGACGGCCCCTGGAGCGGCGCGCCCGGCGAAGGCGGCGGCTTCGTGTTCAGCCGCGTCAAGCGGGGCGTGTCCGAGCGCGTGGTGCTCGACGAGCTCCTGCTGAACGCCGCCGACGCCCGCCGTCTCGCCGAGCGGTCCAAGGCCCTTGCCGAGACCTTCTCGGGTCCGGCGCGCTTCATGCGCCGCGACCGGTCCACGGTGGTGCGCGGACCCATCGACCTGGTCAACGCCGTGGTCGAGGCCGGCCGCCGGGGCCTGTCGATCCAGCGCTACAAGGGCCTGGGCGAGATGAACCCGGAACAGCTGTGGGAGACGACCCTCGATTCCGAGGCGCGCACCCTGCTGCAGGTCAAGGTGACCCACGCCGACGACGCCGACGACATGTTCACCCGACTGATGGGCGACCTGGTCGAACCGCGGCGCGAGTTCATCCAGGAGAACGCCCTGGACGCCGAGGTCGACGTCTGACGCGACACGTCGAAAGGCCGCGGTCACTTTCCGGAAACCGGGGATATCCCACCCGAAAAATGCGCTAAGCTTCAGCGCATTAGAAGGGGAGGACCGGAATGCTTCAGGATCGCCGCCTCATGCTGTGTGGTCTGGCCGCCGCGGCGTTCGCCGCGCCGGGCGCCGCGCTCGCCCAACAGACCCCGTCGCAAGCCGACGGCGACGCCGGTGGCGTGTCGCCGGACGAAGCGGCCGCCGAGGTCGCGACCGGCCGCGATGCGGCCCTGCGCATGGTCGCGCCGGTGATGATCAACGGGGCCGGGCCGTTCAACTTCATGGTCGACACCGGCGCCAACCGCAGCTGCGTCAGCCGCGAACTGGCCGAGCGGCTGGCCCTGCCGGCCGGCCCTCAGGCGGCGGTCAGCACTGTCGCCGGGCGTTCTCTGCGTCCCACCGTCCATGTCGACCGCCTGCACGTGGGCCCGCGCGAGCAGCGCAAGGTCAATGTGCCGTCTCTGAAGCTGGTCGGCGAGGAGGCGATGGACGGCATTCTCGGAGTCGACTGGCTGAAGGGCCGCAAGCTGGTGCTCGACTTCAAGGGCCGGATGCTGTCGATCACGCCGCCGCGCCGCGAGTCCGATGCGCCCAACCGCGTCGTAGTGCCGGCGCGCCGCCGCTCCGGACAGCTCACCATGGTCGACGCCGACGTCGACGGTCAGCAGATCAGCGCGATGATCGACTCCGGCTCCGAACTGACGATCGGCAATCCGGCCCTGCGTCGGCTGGTGTCCCGCTCGAACCACGGCTTCGTCGGGCCCCAGTCAAAGGTCACCCTGGTGACCGTCGTCGGCGAGACGTTCCAGGGCGACATGGCCTATCTGCCGTTCATGCGCCTGGGCGGACTGAACCTCGGCAACGTGCCGGTCGTGTTCGCCGACAGCCATGTCTTCGACATGTGGGGCCTCAAGTCCAAGCCGGCCCTGGTGCTCGGCATGGATCTGCTGAGCGAGTTCACCGCCGTGGCCCTCGACTTCGGCCTGTCGACGGTGCGCTTCGACATCGCCTGACCCCCTCGGGCGGCTCAGGCCGCCTCGCCGAGGACCTGGAGAACCGCGTCGCCGTAGCGCGCCAGCTTGCCCTCGCCGACCCCGGCCACGGCCGCCAGGGCCGAGAGCCCGCCCGGACGCATTCGGGCGATCTCGACCAGGGTCCGGTCGTGGAAGATCACATAGGGCGGCACGTGCTGGCGCGCCGCCTCGTCCTTGCGCCAGGCGCGCAGGGCCTCGAACAGCGGCTGGTCGTGCACGGACAGTTCGGCCGGCGCCTCGCGGCTGCGGCCCCGGCCGCGCTTGCGCGCTTCGACAGGCTCGGCCTTGCGCATGCTGACCCGCCGTTCGCCGCGATAGGCGGCCCGCACGGCGTCCGGCTCGCCCAGGCCGATCAGCGGCCGCCCGTCGTTGGGGTCCTCGCGCAGGAGCCCCTCGAACAGCAGCTGGTCGACGAGATCGCGCCAGCCGGCGGCGTCCAGTTCGGTCCCGATGCCGAAGGTCGAGAGCCCGGCCTCGAAGTCGGAGGGGTCCTTGGTCTTGCCCAACAGATGGTCGACCAGGCGGCCCCGGCCGTATCGCCCGCCCAGCCGGTGCGCTGCGGACAGGGCCTTCTGCGCCGCCTGGGTCATGTCGACGGATTCAGGCGGTGAGACGCAGAGGTCGCAGACGCCGCAGGGCTCGACCCCCGTTTCGCCGAAATAGCGGCGCACGGCGGCGGCCCGGCAGCCCGTGCCGTCCAGCATGGCGTAGAGCTGGCGCAGCTTGCGCCCCTGCACCTGCTTCACCGCCTCGTCGACTTCGCGACCCTCCAGGCGGCGGAAGGCCCAGGCCATGTCGGCGGAGCCGTAGAGCGTGATGCCTTCGGCCGGCTCGCCGTCCCGGCCCGCCCGGCCGATTTCCTGCCAGTAGGCCTCGATCGAGGCCGGCGGATCGGCATGGATCACGAAGCGGACGTCCGGCTTGTCGACCCCCATGCCGAAGGCGATGGTGGCGACCATCACCGCGGCCTCGGCCTCGAGGAAGGTCTCCAGGCGTTCGGCCCGCACCTTCTTGTCGAGGCCCGCGTGGTAGGCGTGGGCGGGCACGCCGGCCTCGACCAGGGCCTGGGCGAGCCGCTCGGTGCCCTCGCGCGAGCCGGCGTAGATGACGCCGGACCGGTTCGGCCGCTCGGCGACCAGCTCCAGCACGCGCTTGTGCCCCGCGCCACGCTTGCGCTCGGCCGACAGGGCGAGTTCGGGCCGGGCGAACGAGGCGACGAACTCCCGGCAGCCCTCCAGCCGCAGTTCCGCGCGGATGTCCTCGCGCGTCCGGGCGTCCGCCGTCGCCGTGACCGCCAGCCGCGGCGTGCCCGGGAACAGCTCGGCCAGACGCCCCAGCATGCGGTACTCGGGCCGAAAGTCGTGGCCCCACTGGCTGACGCAGTGGGCCTCGTCGATGGCCACCAGCGCCAGCGGCGTCCGCGCGAGGCGGTCCAGCATCCAGGGCTGCATCAGGCCTTCCGGCGACAGGTAGAGCAGGTCCAGCTCGCCCGCTTCGATGCGCCGCCATGTCCGGGCGCGCTCGTCGAGGTCGACGTTGGAATCAAGCCGCGCGGCGGCCACGCCCGACTGCTGAAGGCCCGCCACCTGGTCGGTCATCAGCGCGATGAGGGGCGAGATCACAAGGCCCAGGCCCGGCCGCAGCAGGCTGGGGATCTGGTAGCAGAGGCTCTTGCCGCCGCCGGTCGGCAGCACCGCCATGGCGCTTCGCCCGGCCAGGACCTCGGCGATCACCTCGCCTTGCAGGCCACGAAAATCGTTGTGACCGAAGGTGCGGCGCAGGACCTCCCGCGCCTCGTCGAGCGTTGCGGACATGGCGTCCTTATGGGGTGCGTCGCGGCAAAGGGCGAGCCCCGCCTGTGCGAGTCGTTTGCGCTTCGACGCGGTCGGCCGGGACGGTAAAAGGCGGGTCATGACCACCGCCTCTCCGACCGCCAGCCTGGCCGAAACCGCCGCCCTGACGCGCCGCGTGACCCTGATGTCCGTGGCCACCGCCCTGGTGCTGGTCGGCATCAAGTTCGCCGCCTGGCTGGCCAGCGGCTCAGTGGCGCTTCTGGCGTCGATGGCGGATTCCGGGCTCGACCTGATCGCCTCTCTCGTCACCTTCTTCGCCGTCCGCTATGCAGCCGAGCCGCCCGACGCCGAGCATCGCTTCGGCCATGGCAAGGCCGAGGCCTTCGCCAGCCTGATGCAGGGCGGCCTGGTGTTCGCCTCCGCCGCCCTGATCGGCCAGGAAGCGATCCGCCATCTCTATGAACCCCATCCGCTGTCCCAGGAGGGCTGGGCGATCGCGGTGATGGTCGCCTCGACCGTCCTGACGGGCCTGCTGATCGCGGCCCAGACTGCGGTTCTGCGCCGCACCAGCTCGGTCGCGGTGTCGGGCGACCGGGCGCACTACGCCACCGACCTCGCCTCGAACCTGATCGCCCTCGCCGGCATCGGCGCCTCGGCGCTCATCGGTCTCAACGGTCTGGATGCGGCGGCGGCGCTCGGAGTCGCCGCCCTCCTGCTGTGGGGCGCGATCGGCGTCTTCCGCGAAGCCGCGCACCAGCTCATGGACCGCGAACTGCCCGAGACGGACCGCCAGCGGATTATCGATCTGGTGATCGAGGACGCCCAGCTCACCGACGTGCACCAGCTACGCACCCGCGCCTCCGGGCCCTACATCCACATTCAGCTGCATGTGGACCTCGATCCGGACCTCACCCTCGAAAAGGCGCATACGGCCATCGTGGCGGCTGAAAAGCGTATCCTGAGCCACTTCCCGGCGGCGGACATCCTGATCCACGCCGACCCCCGGGGCCGCGCCGAGCCGCACGGCGGCGCCTTCCCCGAGCACCGCGCCGCGTCGTAAACAGGGTCTTAAAGCGGCCTTAAGTCTTTGCGCGCTTTAGGTGAGCGCGAAGCACACGATCCCCTCATGAGCGTAGAACGCACTCTTATCCATTTCCCGCTGGACCCTGCCTCGCGCCAGGTGCGCCTGGCCCTGGGCGAGAAGCGCCTGGCCTTCAACGAGGTCCAGGTCCGCTATTGGGAGCAACCCAAGGACTTCATCGCGCTCAACCCGTCCGGCCTGACGCCGGTGCTGGTCGAGGAGAGCGACGGGCGGCGCGTTATCGTCTGCGAAAGCCGCGCCGTGCTGGATCACCTCGAGGAGCAGCATCCCGAACCGCCGCTCCTGGGGCGTGAGCCGGACGAGCGCGCCGAAGCGCGGCGCCTGCTGCAGTGGTTCGACCGCAAGTTCGACTACGAGGTCGGCGGCTTCCTGCTGCATGAGAAGATGGAGAAGCGGCTCCTCGGCCTCGGCGCCCCCGACATCGGCAATCTCAGGGCGGGGCGCGAGGCGCTGCGCGTCCACATGAGCTACATGGAGCGCCTGCTGTCCGGCCGCGAATGGCTGGCGGGCCGGCGCCTCAGCCTCGCCGACTTCGCCGGCGCGGCCCAGCTCTCGGTCATCGACTATTTCGGGGACGTGCCCTGGCGCGACTTCCCGGGCGTGAAGACCTGGTACGTCAAGTTGAAGTGCAGGCCCTGCTTCCGGCCCCTGCTGGCCGACCGCTGGCCCGGCCTTGCGCCGGCGGGCCACTATGACGACCTCGACTTCTGAGCCGGCCCCTGCGTCCCGCGAAGACCTGATCCGCGCCGAGGCGGCGCGCCTGGGCTTCGACGCCTGCGCCTTCGCCGACGCCGCCCGGCCCTGGCCGGCCGCCGCGCGCCTCGCCGCCTTCGTCGAGGCCGGACGCCACGGCGAGATGGCCTGGATGGCCGACACCCTGCCGCGCCGCAGCCACCCGACGGGCATGTGGCCCGAGGCGCGCACCGCCCTGGTGCTGGGCGTCAACTACGGACCGGACGCCGACCCGCTCGCCGCCCTGGCCGATCCGACGCGCGGCGCGATCTCTGTCTATGCCCGGGGCGACGACTATCACGAGCTGATCAAGAAGCGGCTCAAGGCGCTGGGGCGTTGGTTGCAGGACCGGTTCGGCGGCGAACTCAAGGTCTTCGTCGACACCGCGCCCCTGATGGAAAAGCCGCTCGCCGAGCGGTCCGGCCTCGGCTGGCAGGGCAAGCATACCAATCTGGTCAGCCGCGAGTTCGGCTCCTGGCTGTTCCTCGGCGTGATCCTCACCACCCTCGACCTGGCGCCCGATCCGCCCGGCGTCGAGAGCTGCGGCTCGTGCCGCGCCTGCCTCGACGCCTGCCCGACCGGCGCCTTCCCGGCGCCCTTCCAGCTCGACGCGCGACGGTGCGTGTCCTACCTGACCATCGAGCTCAAGGGGCCGATCCCGACGGAGTTCCGCCCTGCGCTGGGCAATCGCATCTACGGCTGCGACGACTGCCTGGCGGTCTGTCCCTGGAACAAGTTCGCCCAGGCCGGGCGCGAGGCGGCGCTCCATGCCCGCGAGGCCTTGAACAGCCCTCGTCTGGAGGACCTCGCTGGCCTGGACGATGCGGCCTTCCGCGCCCTGTTCGCCAAGAGCCCGGTCAAGCGCCTCGGCCGCGACCGCTTCGTGCGCAACGTCCTCTACGCTCTTGGCAATAGCGGCGATCCCGACCTCATGCGGGCCGTGACGCCGCGGCTCGACGACGCGTCGCCGCTGGTGCGCGGCGCCGCCGCCTGGGCGGCGGGACGACTACTGACGCCGCAGACCCTGGCGGGCGTCCGGACGGCGCGGCTGGCGGTCGAGACCGATCCTCTGGTCACGGCCGAGTGGGCCTGATCCCGCTCGCGACCAGCACCGCCAGGCTGTCCGGCGGCGTCACGAAGACGTCGCCCGCCGCGATCGACCGATGCTCGGGCGGCAGGTCCAGGTCCGGCCGGCTGGCCTCGCCTGCGTCACGCCAATGGTACTGGGCCGGGCCGTAGAGCCACAGGTCTGCGCGGCCCGGCCGCTGTTCGCCCCCGCCCAGCGTCCTCAGTCGCACCGCCGCCGCCGACGTCGGGCTGCGATTGATCACCAGCACGCCCAGCCGCCCGTCCGGGCGGGTCGCCGCGAAGGCCTTGACATCCTCGCCGCCGCCTGACGCCCGCGTCGCGCGCAGCCGGTGCAGGCCATGGCCGGGTGTGAGCCAGTCCCGGGTGATCATGCGGGCCGTGTAGTATGCGGGGGTCCTGGCCCCGGCCTGGCCGCTTGGGTCGGCCAGGTGCAGCATCATGTTTCCGTAGCCCGCGCAGGGCTGGTGCTGGTTCACCGGAACATTGGGGCCATAGCCGAACAGATAAGCCGCGTCGCCGCCCCCGGACAGGAACTGCCCGACAATGTTGGCCATGAGCAGCGCGCTGGGCGGCTCGGACATGGCGCGGCCGGAATAGGCGGAGAAGCCGTACTCGCTGATCACCCAGGGAATGGTCCGCGGCACGCCCTCGGCCGCGGCTCGCGCCAAGAGCTGGTCCATCATCCGGCTCTGCTCGAGCAGCCTGGCGTGTAGATCGCCGCAGATGTCGTCGAAGGGATAGTGCTCGAACGAGAAGAAGCCGAGGTCGGCGAGGCGGTCCCGCGCCTTGAGATACCGCACGAAGCGGCTGTTCCAGGAGTGGTCCGGATCGGGGTCCATCCATGTGTCGGTGAAGGCGCTCTGCAGACTGGGGCCGCCGAACACGAGGTCTGTGTTCTCCGGCCTCAGCCGATCCACGAGGGCGAGATAGAGCGCGCCATAGTCCGCCGCTTCGCCGTATTGCCCGTCGGGCTCCTCGCCGATCTCAATCTGGCGGACAGGGTAGCCGCGTCGCTTCATGTAGCGGACCAGGGCCGCGGCGTTGTCGGGCGTGTCGTAGAGGACGGCGGCGGGGAACATGATCGGCCGTCCGCCGCCGAGGCCGCTGGCGAATATTCGGTCGACGCCGATTTGCTCCAGATCCTCGTCCCGGTCGACGGCGCGGTGCCAGGGGTCGGTCGACGACACATGGGCGAAGGTCTGTCCGTCGTGCGACGGGGCGTGCTTCACCCAGTCCTCCAAGCGTCCATCGGCCTGCTTCCGCCCGAAGGAGACCTCGCGCACCGCGTAGCCGAGCCGGTCGCGCGGGTCGTCGGCGCCGGCCGGAGCCGTGTGCGAGCCTTCAGTCATCCGTATACGGATGAACTGCGTTTCGATGGGATGCTGCGCCAGTGTCAGCCGGGCCTCGCCGCCGCGGCCGTCCTGCACACGCCCGCCTGGAAACGCCGCCCAGAGGCCTTGCGGGTCGTATTCGTCGCGGCCGGTCCAGTACTGAACTTCGTAGGCGCGCGCATAGGGCTCGGCCCAGAGGATGTCCGCCGCATCGACCGGCGCGGGCGCGTCGAGACGCACCACCAGCCATTGCGGGTGCGCTCGCCCGTCCACGACATAGGGCGCCTCGAGATAGGGGTTGGACTTCCAGAAGGTCGCCGCATCCCCGTCGGTGAGCCGCGAGTAGCCCGTGTTGTTGGCGTTATCGACGGTGTCGCCCCGGCGTGGCAGCAGGTAGCCCCAGGACAGGAGGACGGGCCGGCCGGGGCGGTCGCTGGACGTCCAGTATCCCTGGCTGTGCTCAGGGTCGCTCCAGGCGCCCTCGGGGTTCCAGTGCCAGGCCTCGATCCCGAGTTCGGTGCGCAGGCGATAGGTCAATGGGATCAGACCGGCCGAGCGCATGGCGGCGATGTTGTGGGCCGTGAACAGCCGGTCGATGTCGCCCTTCTGCGCGCCGTCAATCCCGGCGCCGAGCGCCTCGTCCGGCCGGAACGTCTTGATCGCGCCCGCCGGCGTCAGGTCGACGGAGACCGTCACCTCGCTTGCCGGCGATCCCGCCTCGCTCCTCGCGCTCGCCAGGACCAGCAGGGCGACAAGGGGGAGGAGGGCGATCCGCAAGGCCGGGCCTCAGAAAGCCGCGGCGGGCATGTCCCGCAGGCGCGGCAGGATCTTGTCCTTGTCGGAAAGAACCGCGTCGTCGCCCCCGACGCCCCAGTCTATGGCGAGGTCGGGATCGTTCCACAGGACGCCGCCTTCGGTGTCGGGCGCATACTGGCCGTCGACCTTGTAGAACAGCATCGTATCGTCGACACGGGTGACGTAGCCGTGGGCGAAGCCGCGCGGCACGAAGAGCTGTTCGCCGCCCTCGGCCGTCAGTTCCGCCGCCACCCACTTGCCGAAGCTGGGCGAACCGGGCCGCACGTCGACCGCGACGTCCAGGATCGCGCCCTTCAGCACGCGGACAAGCTTGGCCTGGGGGTGCGGCGCCTGTTGGAAGTGCAGGCCCCGCACGGTGCCCTTGCGGGCGTTGAAGGCCTGGTTGTCCTGTACGAAGTCGGCGTCGACGCCGGCGGCGGCCAGGGCCTTTCGGCTCCAGGTCTCGGAGAACCAGCCCCGCGCATCGCCATGGCGCTTGGGCGTGATAAGCAGAACCTCGGGCAGGGCGAGCGGCGTGATCGTCGTCATGGCCTTCAAGCAGTATTGGGAACCGCCTTCCGCATGGACGAGCCCGTCGCCGAAGACAAGACCGCCGCGCCCGCGGTCAGCGTCGTCATCGTGGCCTATAATTGCGCCGACACCCTGACCGCGTGCCTCGAGCACCTGGCGGCGCAGAGCTTTTCCGACTTCGAGACGATCATCGTCGACAACGCCTCGCCCCAGGGCGAGGCCCAGGCCGCGGCGGCGCGGTTTCCCTTCGTGCGGCTGGTCGAGGCCGGCGCGAATCTCGGATTCGCCGGGGGCGTGAACCTTGGCGCGCGGCGGGCGCGGGGCCGCTGGATGGCGCTGCTCAATCCGGACGCCTTTCCTCGGCCCGACTGGATCGCGGCCCTGCTCGACGCCGCCCGGACGCGACCGGACTTCCGCGTCTTCACCTCGCGCCAGCTCATGGCCGACGATCCCCGCGTGCTCGACGGGCTTGGCGACGTAATGAGCGGGCCCTGCATTCCCTATCGGGGCGGCTACATGAACCCCGACCCGGGCGACACGCGCCTGGGCGAGGTGTTCTCGCCCTGCGGCGGGGCGATGATGATCGAGCGCCAGCTGTTCCTGGACATCGGCGGGCTCGACGAGGATTTCTTCTGCTATTGCGAGGACGTCGATCTGGGTTACCGCCTGCAGCTGATCGGCGAGGGCGCCCTCATCGTTCCGGACGCGGTGGTGCGCCACGTGGGCTCGGCCTCGTCGGGCGGGCCGAAGTCCGAGTTCGCCGTCTTCCATGGCGCGCGCAACCGCTTCTGGGTGCTGGTCAAGAACACCCCCGCGGCTCTTCTGCCGATCGTCCTGCCCCTGCATGTCCTGGCGGTGGGGTTCATCGCCACGCGGCGCGAGGGGCGCAAGCAGGCGGCCGTCACCTGGCGGGCCCTGAAAGCGGCCGTGAAGGACCTGCCCAAGATTCTGCGGACGCGGCGACGCGTTCAGGCGATGCGCAAGGTCTCGTCCCTGACCCTCGCCCGCGCCATGACGTGGAACCCCAACGACCTGCGCGGCCGCCGGCCGGTGATCAGGCCTCTTCGGCCGCGGCCCACTCGACCAGGCGAGCCATGAAGGCGGCGCCGCGCTCCATCTGGGCGCGCTCGACATACTCGTTGGGCTGGTGCGCCTGGTCGATCGAGCCCGGACCGCAGATCACGGTCGAGAACCCGGCTTCCTGGAACTGGCCCGCCTCGGCGGCGTAGCCGACCACCCGCGCGGGGCCGTTGTCGCCGGCCAGCCGCCGGGCGAAGGCCTCGGCCGCGCCGTCCGGTTCCGGCGCGAAGGCCGGCGTCGCGGATCGGGGGATCAGTTCGACCCCGGCCTCCGGGAAGCGCGCCTTGAGGGCGGCGTCCATGGCCGCCGCCTCGGCGAAGAAGTCCTTGAGCAGCGCCTCCGGCGAAAGTCCCGGCGGACAGCGCAGGTCGAAATAGAAGACGCACTCCCGCGCCAGGATGTTGACCGCCGTGCCGCCCTGCACCTGGCCGATGGTCAGGGTGGCGTGGCGGGGCGTGAAGGGCGAGTTGGGATCGGCCTCGCGCTCCAGCTTCTCGGCCAGCTGGGTGAGGCTGTGCATCAGCTTCACCGCCGCCATGACGGCCGATACGCCCAGCTGGGTCTGGCTCGAATGCGCCTCGTGGCCGGTCACCACGACCTTCCAGGTGGCGATGCCCTTGTGCCCGCTGACGGCCTCCATGTTCGACGGCTCGCCGACCACGACCAGCGCCGGCCGGGGCAGGTCCTCGGCGAACACCTTGATCATGTCCGGCGCGCCCAGGCAGCCGACCTCCTCGTCATAGGAGAAGGCCAGGTGCACCGGCCGCTTCGGCCCGGCCGCCACGAGGTCCGGCACGACGGCGAGCGCCAGGGCCAGGAAGCCCTTCATGTCGCAGGTTCCGCGGCCGTAGATCCGGCCATCGTCCTTGGGCGTGAGGACGAAGGGGTCGGTGTCCCAGGGCTGGCCGTCGACCGGCACCACGTCGGTGTGGCCGGACAGTATGACGCCGCCCTCGATCATCGGCCCGATGGTGGCCATGAGGTTGGATTTCGTCCCGTCGGCGTTGGGCACGCGGCGAGACGCGACGCCGTGCCCGGCGAGATAGGCCTCGACCCAGGCGATGAGGTCGAGGTTCGACAGACGCGAGGTCGTGTCGAACGCCACCAGGCGCGACAGGATGTCGAGCGCGCGGGGCGTCAGGGATTCGGCGGAGGACATGGCGGCACCCTAGTCCGGCCGCCGGGGGCCGGGAAGGGCGCCGCCTTGCGGAGCCTAGCGGTTGACGTCGACCACCACCCGGCCGCGCACCTTTCCGGGCAGGATGTCGCGCGCCGTGTCGATCGCCTGGGCGAGGCCGACCTCGGTGGTCATGGCGTCCAGCCGGCCGAGGTCCAGGTCGCGGGCCAGCCGGCTCCAGGCCTCGACGCGGTCCGGCATGGGCCGATGCACGCTGTCGATGCCGCAGAGGGTGACGCCGCGCAGGATGAAGGGCGCGACCGACCCGGGCAGGTCCAGCCCCTGGGCGAGGCCGCAGGCGGCCGCCGCGCCGCCGTACTGCAGCGCCGCGCAGGCGTTGGCCAGGGTGTGGCTGCCGACGCTGTCGATGACCCCGGCCCAGCGTTCCGAGGCGATCGGACGGCCGGGTTCGGAGAGGGTCGCGCGGTCGATCACCTCGCTGGCGCCCAGCGCCTTCCGGTAGTCGGTCTCGGCCAGGCGGCCGGTCGAGGCGATGACCGTGTAGCCCAGCCGGGCGAGCAGGGCGATGGCGACCCCGCCGACCCCGCCGCTGGCGCCGGTGACCAGCACCGGGCCGCTCTTCGGGGTCACGCCGTGCTTCTCCAGGGCGAGCAGGGCCAGCATGGCCGTGTAGCCGGCGGTGCCGATCGCCATGGCCTGGCGGTTCGAAATCGCCGCCGGAAGCTTGACCAGCCACTCGCCCTTGACCCGCGCCTTCTGGGCGAGGCCGCCGGTATGGCCTTCGCCCACGCCGTAGCCGTTCAGCACCACCCGGTCGCCGGGCTTGAAGCCGGCGTGGGCGCTCGTCTCGACCACGCCCGCGAAGTCGATGCCGGGCACGCCGGGGAAATTGCGCAGGATCGGGGCCGCGCCGGTGATGGCCAGGCCGTCCTTGTAGTTGATGGTCGAGTAGTCGACCCGGACAGTGACGTCGCCTTCGGACAGGGCGCTCTCGTCGATCTCCTTGACCTCGGCCTTCAGGCCGGCCTCGGTCTTGTCCACCACTATGGCCTTGAACATCGGCGCTTCTCTCCCGTCCGCACGCATCGTGCGCCAAACTAGCGCCTTGCCGCAACGGCGCCGAAGGCTTGACACGCACCTCGGCTTCCCGCACCCCAGGCTTGTGAACGCACCCCGTGACCCTGGCCTTCGACTTCTTCGCCCGACCCTCTGAGGGGTCGGGATCGATAGACGTCGCGCCGGTCGTGGAGCCTGAAAATGCCGTTCGCCTTTCCGCCTTGTCTTGCCGTTCGCCCCCTCAGCGGTCACGACTGCGCGCGACTTAGGGGCGGCCGCCGGGCCTGACGGCGTCCCGGCGGCGGCGCATCAGCCGACGTCCCCCGATCTGCAATCGCCGAGTGAAAGCCGCGACCCATGATGCTGCGCGACCCGTCCACCAAGTACCGCCCGTTCCAGCCCATCAACCTGCCCGACAGGCAGTGGCCCTCGAGGACCATCACCAAGGCCCCGCGCTGGCTCTCGACCGACCTGCGCGACGGCAACCAGGCGCTGATCGACCCGATGGACGGCGACAAGAAGCGCCGCTTCTTCGACCTGCTGCTCAAGGTGGGCCTGAAGGAGATCGAGGTCGGCTTTCCCTCGGCCTCGCAGACGGAGTTCGATTTCATCTCGGGCCTGATCCGAGAGGGGCGCATTCCTTCGGATGTCTGCATCCAGGTGCTGACCCAGGCGCGCGGCGACCTGATCGCCCGCACCTTCGAGGCGCTGGAAGGCGCCGAGCAGGCCTGCGTGCACCTCTACAACGCCGTCTCGCCGGCCTTCCGGAAGATCGTCTTCGGTCTGGACCGCGCCGGCGTGAAGGAGATTGCGGTCACCGGCGTGTCGCTCATGCGCGAAGAGGCCGAGCGTCGTCCCGGCACGCGCTGGGTCTACGAGTATTCCCCCGAGACCTTCTCGACCACCGAGCTCGATTTCGCTGTCGAGGTCTGCGAGGCGGTGCTCGACGTGCTCGAGCCGACGCCCGCCAACCCGGTCATCCTGAACCTGCCGGCCACCGTCGAGGCCGCCTCGCCGAATGTCTACGCCGACCAGATCGAGTGGTTCTGCCGTCACATCTCCCGGCGCGACAGCGTGGTGATCAGCCTGCACCCGCACAACGACCGGGGCACGGGCGTGGCGGCCGCCGAACTGGGCCTGATGGCCGGCGCCGACCGGGTCGAGGGCTGCCTGTTCGGCAACGGCGAGCGGACCGGCAACTGCGATCTCGTGACCCTGGCGCTCAACATGTACAGCCAGGGCGTCAGCCCCAAGCTCGACTTCTCCGACATGGAGGAGGTGATCAACACGGTCACCTACTGCAACCAGATCGGCGTGCACCCGCGTCACCCCTACGCGGGCGAGCTGGTGTTCACGGCCTTCTCCGGCTCGCACCAGGACGCGATCAAGAAGGGCTTCGCCGCGCGCGAGAAACAGAACGACGATGTCTGGGAAATCCCCTACCTGCCGATCGACCCGGCGGACCTGGGCGCCTCCTACGAGGCGGTGATCCGGGTCAACAGCCAGTCCGGCAAGGGCGGGGTCGCCTGGGTGCTGCAGCAGGACAAGGGCTTGAAGCTGCCGCGCCGCATGCAGGGCGACTTCAGCCGCGTGGTCCAGGCCCTGGCCGACGAGACCAGCCGCGAGCTCAACGCCGCGGACATCTGGGGCGCCTTCGTCAAGGCCTACCGCCTCGAGGGCCCCCAGCGCTTCGAACTCGTCGATTACCGCGAGACGGGGGCCGCCCGGTCCGGGGGCGAGCGCGTGTTCGCCGGCGAGGTCAAGGTCGACGGACAGGTCCAATCCGTCAGCGGGCGCGGCAACGGCCTGCTGTCGAGCGTGCTGGCGGCGCTGAAGGACGGTTGCGGGGTCAGCCTCGACATCCTCGATTACCAGGAACACGCCATCGGCCACGGCGGCGCGGCCCAGGCGGCCGCCTATGTCGAATGCCAGGCGCCCGACGGCCGCATCGTCTTCGGCGTCGGCCTGGACACCGACGTGGCCACCGCCTCGGTCCGCGCCCTGCTCTCGGCCGCCAACGGCCTCTGAGGCCGCTGCACCCCTCAGGCGATACGGCGGGAGGGGTAACGCCGCGGGCACTTGCCGCAACGCAGCAAGGCGCTCAGAAGGAAGCCATGAGCGCCGCCTTCTTCGACCTGAAATCGACACACAATCCGCACCGCTGGTACCTGCCGCTGCATGACGGCATCTGCGTCGGCATGCCGGGCAACCTGTTCATGTTCGGCGGGGTGGGTCTGGCCTCGGCCATCGCGGCCATGGAGCGCACGCTGGAGCGCCCGGTGATCTGGGCGACCGCGCAGTATCTCTCCTACGCCCGCCCTCCCTCGATCGTGGACCTCGACGTCTGGGTTCCGGCCCACGGCAAGAACACCAGCCAGGCGCGCGTCATCAGCCACGTCGGCGACAAGGAGATCGTGACGGTCAACGCCGCGCTCGGCGGACGCCCGCACGACATGTCCCACCAGTGGGTCCAGGCGCCCGACATGCCGCCCCCCGAGGACTGCGACGTGACCGAACTCTGGCCGCGGGACAACGCCACCGATCTGCACAGCCGGATCGAGTTGCGCATGGCCAAGGGCCGCTACGGCGCCCGGCCCCGCGACGGCGTGCCCAGCGAGGACGGCCGCATGGCCATCTGGCTGCGCCCCCTGGGCGACGTGCCGATCGACGCCGGCATGCTGGCCATCTTCGCCGACTACGTACCTTCGGGCATCGGCGCGGCGCTCGGCCGCTTCGGCGGCGGCAACAGCCTGGACAACACGATCCGCATCCGCCGCATCGTGCCCACGGACTGGGTGCTCTGCGACATCCATATCATCGGCATCCACGCCGGCTTCGGCCACGGCATGATGAATCTCTTCTCCCGGGACGGAGAGCTGATGGCCACGGCCAGCCAGTCGGTGATCGTGCGCATGCGCGATGACTACGAGGCGCGCCAGAAGGGCTGACCGGCCCTTTTCGGTTTTCCTGGCGTCAGGATGGCCTCGGGGCGAAAGCGGTCTACTGTAGCGGCTTCATGATGGCGGTCGCTTCAGAAACCGCCGCACTCCGGAGGGAACCGATGGCCCAGCCCGACGCGGCTGGCGAGAAGACCGGCGGCTACGGCCTGCTGGCGCTGCTCGCCCTGATGAACGTCCTGAATTTCGTCGACCGGCAGCTGCTGTCCAGCTTCGCCAACTACATCATGCCCGACCTCGGCCTGACGAACACCGAGTTCGGCCTGCTGACCGGCCTGGTCTTCATTCTGTTCTACGCTGTCGCCGGCCTGTTCATGGGCGGCCTGGCCGACCTCGTGAATCGTCCGCGCCTGATCGCCACCGCCATGGTGGTCTGGAGCGCCCTCACCGCCGCGTCCGGCCTCGCCAAGAACTTCATCACCCTGGCCATTCCGCGCGTCTTCATCGGCGTCGGCGAGTCGGCTCTGACGCCGACCGCCCTGTCGCTCCTGGCCGACCGCTTCCCGCCCAGCAAGCTCGGCTTCGCGACCGGCGCCTACTACATGGGCGTGCCGGTCGGTGTCGGGGTCAGCCTTCTGGTCGCGGGCGTGCTCGGCGAAGCGATCGGCTGGCGCAACTGCTTCTTCCTGCTGGGCGCCCTGGGCGTGGCCTTCTCCCTGATCATCTACCAGGTCAAGGATCCGCGAACCTCGGCGGCGCACACCGAACATGCGCCGCGTCCGAAGCTGGGCGAGCTTGTCTCCACCTTCTTCACGGCCCTTCGCGGCTCGGGCGCGCTCCAGCTCACCATGCTGGCCGGCATCCTCGTGCATCTGGTGCTGGGCGCCGCCGCCTTCGATCAGGTCTGGCTGGTCAAGGAGCGGGGTTTCGAGCGCGGCGAGATCGCCATCATCTCGGGCGTCGTAGCCACCATCGCCGGGGTCGTGGGCAATCTGTTCGGCGGGCTCGCCTCGGATCGTTGGATGCGCAAGCCAGGCCGCACGCGGGCCATGTTCATGGTCTGGATGCTGCTGGCTCTGCTGCCCGTAAATCTCTGCTATCGCCTCGCGCCGGCCGGGAATCCGCTCTTCTGGATCGGCATCTGCGTGGCCTATTTCCAGCTCGGCGCCTTCTACGGCCCGACCTTCTCGGCGGTTCAGGAGCTCTGCCCCGCCAAGGTCCGCTCGACCGTCGTGGCCTTCTACCTGATGGTGCTGAACGTGGTCGGCCTGGGCCTCGGGATCACCCTCAGCGGCGTGGTCATGGACCAGCTCATCGCCCGCGGCGTCGACCAGCCCTACAGCTGGACGCTGTTCGTCTTCACGTGCCTCTCGGGGCTGGCGATCCCCTGCTACGCCGCCGCGGCCATGGCGGTGCGGCGGGCCCAGGGGGCGGTCGGGAAGACGGCGACGGCGGCGGCCTGATCGCCGCCGCCGGGCTTCGGCCTCAGCGGCCCTTGAAGTTGGCCGGGCGCTTCTCGAGGAAGGCCAGCATCCCCTCCCGCGCGTCTTCCGAGCGGAACAGCGGCAGAAGCTGCAGATAGACGTGGTGCACGTGGTCGTTGAACGTCTCGTTCAGCCCCATCCGCATCATCCGCTTGGAGGCCTGGACGGCCAGCGGCGCGCAGGCGGCGATCTCCTTGGCGAGCGAGCGGGCGAAGTCCATGACCTCGGCGTCGGGCACCACATGGTTGGCGAGGCCGAGCTCCAGGGATTCCTTCGCCGTCAGGGTGCGGCCGGTGAAGATCAGCTCGGCGGCCTTGGCCCAGCCCAGCATGCGCGGCAGGAACCAGGTGCCGCCGCTCTCCGGCAGGACGCCGCGCTTGGTGAAGGCGGCGGCCAGCTTGGCGCTCTCGGCCATGATGCGGATGTCGCAGCCCAGGGCCGTGTCCATGCCGTAGCCGGCGGCGGAGCCGTTGAGGGCGCAGATCACCGGCGTGTCCATGTTGAACAGCACGGTGGGCGGGGTGGACTTCAGGTCCAGGGTGGCGGACTGGGCCCCGGTCGACGAGCCGATGCCCGTGCCCTGGGTGGCCGAGGTCAGGTCGAGCCCGGCGCAGAAGGCGCGGCCCGTGCCCGTCAGTATCACCGCGCGGACCCCGGGGTCGGCGTCCGCCTTGAGCAGCAGCTGCGCCAGCTGGTCCAGCATCGGGCCCGAGATCGTGTTCATCCGATCCGGCCGATTGAGGGTGATGGTCGCGATCTGGTCTTCGACCGCGTAGAGGACCTCTTCGCTCGTGCGGGCGAGGGTGTCGACCTGGCTCATGTTCCGTCCCTTCGTCTGGTCCCGTTCATTCGGGTTTCCAGGCACCTAAGGGCCGAACGGGCGCCGATGCAACGGCGCCCCAAGGGAAGGCTGCGGGCGCGGATTCAGCCCTTTCGCTTCGGACCCTTGAACTTGGCCGGGCCGCCGGGCTTGCCCTTGAAGGGCTTGCCGCCGGGGCGCGGCGGCGGGCGCGACCGCGCCGGCGCGGCGTCGGCCCGCGCCGGATCCCAAGACGTCTCGCGACCCTGATCCGCAGCCGGTTCGCGGGCCTTGTCGCGGAACTTGCCCGATCCGGGGGGCGGACCCTGCGGCCGGCCGGGCGGGCGCGGCCTTGCGCCGCGCTCCTGCGCCGCGGGGGCCCCGGCGGCGGTGATCTTCAGGCTTTCCTCGGTCGGGCCGGAAATGGCGGCGGTGAAGCGCTCCTCGACCTGCCGGGAAATCTCGAACTTGGTCTCGTTCTCGAAGATCCGGATCTGGCCGATGTCCTTCTTGGTCACATGGCCCTGCCGGCAGATCAGCGGGATCAGCCATTTCGGATCGGCGTTCTTGCTGCGCCCGATCGGCAGGCGGAACCAGCTGACCTCTTCCGGCGTCAGGCGCGGCGGCCGATCTGCGCGGTCAGGGCGTTCCCCCCGCTCGCTGCGGTCCGCGCGTTCGCCGCGCGCCCGGTCCGGCCGCTCGGGCCGGTCGCGGTGGCGCGGGTCGTCGAGCAGGTCTTCCGGGGCAGGCAGGCGCTCGCGGCGCAGGCGCACCAGGGCGGCGGCGAGCTGTTCGGCGCTGCGGCTCTCCAGCAGCGCCTGGACCAGGGCCTGGTCCTCCTCGGCCACCGGCTCGCTCAGCAGCGGGTCGGCCAGGAACCGTTCCTGGTCCTTGGCGCGGATCTCGTCGGCGGTCGGCGGCGCGCCCCAGTGGGCCTCGATATTGGCCGAGCCCAGCAGCATCTCGGCCTTGCGGCGTCGGGTGTAGGGCGCGAGCAGCACCGATACGCCCTTCTTTCCAGCGCGGCCCGTTCGCCCCGAACGGTGCAGCAGGGTCGCCTTGTTCACGGGCAGGTCGGCGTGGATCACGAGGCCCAGGTCCGGCAGGTCGAGGCCGCGGGCGGCCACGTCGGTGGCCACGCAGACTCGCGCCCGCCCGTCGCGCAGGTTCTGCAGCGCTTCGGACCGTTCGCGCTGGCCCATCTCGCCGGACAGGCCGACGGCTTCGAAGCCGCGCTCGCGCAGGGCGGCGTGCAGGTGGCGCACCGCCTCGCGGGTCGAACAGAACACGAGGGCGCCCGGGGATTCGAAATAGCGCAGGACGTTGACGACGGCGTGCTCGACGTCGTTCGGCGCGACGCGCAGGACCCGGTACTCGATGTCGCCGTGCGGCTGGTCGCGGACCGTGGTGTCGATGCGCACCGCCTCGCGCTGGTAGCGCTTGGCCAGCATGGCGATGTCGCGGGCGATGGTCGCCGAGAACAGCAGGGTGCGCCGCTCGGGGGGCGCGGCGTCCAGGATGAACTCCAGGTCCTCGCGGAAGCCCAGGTCCAGCATCTCGTCGGCCTCGTCGAGCACCAGGGCGTCCAGGGTCGAAAGGTCGAGATTGCCGCGCTCGAGGTGGTCGCGCAGGCGGCCGGGCGTGCCGACCACGATGTGGGCGCCGGCCGCCAGGGCCCGCTGCTCCCGCCGCGGGTCCATGCCGCCGACGCAGGTGACGATCGACACGCCGGTCGGCGCATAGAGCCAGGCCAGTTCGCGGGCGACCTGCATGGCCAGCTCGCGCGTCGGGGCGATCACCAGGGCCAGCGGCGCCTCGGGCGGGGCGAAGCTCTCCGCGCCGCCGAGCAGGGTCGAGGCCAGGGCCAGGCCGAAGGCCACGGTCTTGCCCGAACCGGTCTGGGCCGAGACCAGGAGGTCTCGGTCGACGGCCTCGCGGGCCAGCACGGCGGCCTGCACCGGCGTGGGTTCAGCGTAGCCTTGGGCGGCGAGCGCCCGGTCAAGGGCGGGATTTATCGAAGGGAAGGGCATGGAGGTCCGGTTCGGCGCGCGGGCGCGTCATACGCGCGACATTCTTACACAAAGCAAGCGTCGCGGGCCGAGCGGCGTCGTTCGGCCGCGCTTTTTGCCGCAGCTGTGTTGACTTGGCTATTTACACCCGGATAAAAAATGCCATGGACAACGCCCGCCGCAAGGAACTCATCCGCGCCTACAAGGAGCAGCCGACCCGCCAGGGCGTCTTCGCCGTGCGCTGCGACGCCAGCGGGGAAACCTGGGTCTCGGCCACGCCCAACCTCGACAAGCAGAAGACCAGCATCTGGTTCGGACTTCGCACGGGAGGCTTCTCGAACCGCGCCATGCAGGCGGCGTGGAAGGCGCATGGCGAAGCGAGCTTCAGCTACGAGGTGCTCGAAGTCCTGGAGATCGAGGACGACACGCCGGCCTATGTGGTCCAGACGCGGCTCAAGGACCGTGATCTGCACTGGCGGACGAAGCTGGCCGCGCCGCGGGCGCTCGGCTGACC
>ENA-UOYA01001910-UOYA01001910.1-activated-sludge-metagenome-genome-assembly--contig:-NODE-1910-length-20994-cov-6.126749_pt1 | contig 20994 bp, 19 predicted proteins | sample MGYA00238163_ERZ764804 | MGnify/ENA primary metagenome ERZ764804 (study PRJEB28919, sample SAMN05720223) | activated sludge metagenome | isolation source: Anaerobic digester | place: Hong Kong... | reverse complement strand
CAATGGGTTGCCCCCCGTAGACACGCAGAATATTTATATCTTTTCTGTTTTTTAGGAGCCTTTTTAATTCCTCGGCGACCTGTATCGCAAGCTCCCTTGTAGGACATAGAATGATGGACTGGACGGTTTTTGATCTGGTATGGAGCTTTTCGATTATCGGGATCCCGAATGCGATCGTTTTTCCGGTGCCTGTTTGGGACTGGCCTATGATATCTTTCCCTTGGAATGCAATGGGAATGGTTTGCGCCTGGATGGGCGTCGTTTCTTCAAAGCCCATATCAGCAATGGCTTTGCTTATTTCCCTCGACAGGGAAAGGTCTTCAAATTTTTCTGTCAAAATACTTCTCCTTTTATGATTGTTTTTAAGGCCGTGGAACGGTCAATCCTTACTTCGTTCTGTTTTTATGAGATTAAAAAAAGGGATAGGCTGCAAACACGACAGTCCAGTATAGCATTATTCGCAAAATACTGCAAACTAAAAGGAAAAAGCTAAAATCGACGCCAACCTTGTGGAGACGATGCGGCATACTTCACCGATAACACTTTGCCTGTTTCCGAAACATCCTTTATGCCGAACTCCGTAAAGAGGTCAAACCCCTCTGCAACAAGGGAGAGATGCTCCCCATGCAGCATATGTTCATCGAGAACATTGCAAATCAATTTCGTAAATTGGCTGTTTACGAAAAATATCGCAGTTTAGAATACAAAGACAACCTGAGAAAGTTTCGTTTAGATAAAGCCAAGTTCGTCGATACGTTTTTTTATTTCTGCGGTCATTTCGATCTCGTCAGGCCAGGGTCGTAGATGGCCATCTACCGGTCCTTTCTTTGTGGCGTCTATCAGAATCTTCTTTTCATCTATCCTGATGTCGCGTGAAGGGTCGACGTTATTGAACACCTTCCAAAGAAGCAGCGAATAATCATCTAAATCGATATAGGCATCATATAACACACAAATGCCGCTTTGAAGCGTTTTTTCATCGATAGAATCAATAAAGTGGCGAGACGTTTTGCTTTTGGTTGTTTTGTCAACTGCAATCAACACTACAGGGTTTTTACAATGTCCAAAGATCTGCCTAAGGTCAACAAAATCCTCATCTATTGATTTGAGACTGTGCAGTAGCTCTTCATTGCTCATTTTTGGTCTTGAAGGGCTTCTTTTGTCTCTTGGCGTCTCGCCTTCAATGCGTTTTGTCACATCTATGCCTATTTTTGAACCATAGAGAGGTTGCGGGGCAGAATGGTCGAGGGCATCCAGGATACCCTTTGTAATGGTGATATCTGCATTGAAATCTATACTGTTGAGTATGTGTTCGAAGAGTCTTTTCCTGTCTTCCAAAAGTGTTTCGTCATCGATAACGACGATTGCCTTCGAAAAACTCATCTGTCCCATGCCCCAGAGGGCGCTCATAACCTTAGACGTATGCTGGGGGAATTCCTTTTCCAGAGCAATCACAACAATGTTGTGAAACACTCCTTCCCAGGGCAGGTGGTAATCTTTAATCTCTGGCATTACTGTTTTCAGCATTGGGAGGAAGAGGCGCTCAGTTGTATGTGCAAGATAACAGTCTTCCATGGGCGGACGACCTACAACAGTAGCCGCATATACAGGGTTTTTGCGGTGTGTTATTGCGGTTACATGGAAAACGGGGTAGGAATCTTGCAGGGAATAGTATCCGGTATGGTCGCCGAATGGGCCTTCAACCCTTGTTTCTTGAGGGTCTACGTAGCCTTCAAGTATAAACTCGGCCTCTGCGGGCACATCGATGTCCACTGTTATTGCCTTTGTCATCCTGACCGGTTTTTGGCGTATAAAACCTGCAAGTATCATCTCGTTTACACCTCTTGGCATAGGCGCCGTTGCTGCATATGTCACAGCGGGGTCGCATCCTATCGCAACTGCTATTTCCATGCGACGCCCTGCCTTTTTGTATTCGAGATAGTGGTGGGAGCCGTCCTTGTGAATATGCCAGTGCATACCTGTAGTATTCTTGTCATATATCTGCATCCGGTACATACCGGTGTTGCCTTTGCCGTCATAAAGACCTTTGGTGAAGACAAGCGGTAGTGTGATGAAACGTCCACCGTCTTTTGGCCAGCAATAAAGAACTGGCAGTTTTGTAAGGTCAACATCATCGCCCGTGAGAACAATTTCTTGACAAGGAGCCCTCTTTCTTTTGTCCTTTCTGGGGAGGAATCTTGACCATGAGATAATTTTTGGGATAAGGCTCATTTTTTCCATTATCGAATGTGGTGGAGCCATCTTCAAAATTTCATTTAATCGTCCAGCCAAAACATCTGGGTCAGCTCCCAGTGCAAGGACTATCCTGCGAGGACTACCAAAGGCATTTGTTATGACAGGAAAGGTCGAACCTTCGACATTTTCAAAAAGTAGTGCCTTTCCACCTTTCTCCTTTTTAGACATCCGGTCTGTGATTTCAGTGATTTCGAGAACAGGAGAGACTCTGTCCTTGATTCTGAGAAGCTCGCCTTTTTTTTCAAGACATTCAATAAATTCGCCGAGGTTTTCGAAGCTCATCGATCCTCCCCCATAGCTTCCCCGTCCCACCTATTGTAACTTACATGTTCAATGCCTATTTGTTCTATTATCCTTCCAGCGATAGAATCTATTGGACTGTGTATAATCATGTTTTTTGTTGAACGCTTCTTTGATGTGATTATTTTTTTGGAATAGGTCTCTATATCGCTGAGTTGGATTTGCATTTCGTGAGCGAAAACCTTTGAGCCCATCTCGGAAATTACAAGATGGACAGCTACCTCATGTTTCATAAGGACCTCAATAAGTTTGACCACATAGATTGTTCTCGATGCCCCTGTTATTCCAATAATGATATTTTTGTTCATAATACCCCTTTAAAAAGGCTCCCCAAAAGTATAGCCACAAAAACCAGAATGGATATGATGCTGTTCACATGAAAAAAGGCGATATTTATCTTTGATAGATTGTCGGGGTTTACCAATTTGTGTTCGACAAAGAAAAAAATAGCTATAATGCCAACAAAAACGAGGTAGACTGGACTTAATGGAAAAAGCCAATAGATGACTACAAGCGAGATGACACTGATAATATGCAGGGCTTCCGATATACGCATTGCCTTTTTAATCCCGAATTTGGCAGGCACGGAAAAAAGCCCCATCTTTTTGTCGAATTCAAAATCCTGACAGGCGTAGAGTATGTCAAAACCAGCTATATATGACATTAGTGCGATACTTAGTACCGTTATTTCTGCGGTGAGAACACCGGTTACAGCAACCCAGACGCCCATAGGGGCAAGCCCTATAGCAAAACCGAGAAAGATGTGGGCAAACCAGGTAACACGTTTTGTGTAAGAGTATGTAAAAAGAAATAGAAGTACAAGAAATGAAAGCCAGAAACAAAGATTGGATAGCATGGCAGAAGCCACCACAAAGAGCGCGCTTGCCAGGATTGTGAAAAGTGTAGCCTCCATACTCGATATGATACCTTTGGGGATTTCCCTTGTGGCAGTCCTTGGATTTTTTGCATCTAACATGGCATCGGCTAAACGGTTAAATCCCATAGCCGCAGAGCGTGCACCTGCCATGGCGACAATTATCCATAACACCGTTGTCCAATCCAGAGGCTTTACGGTTTGCACAAGCACTATAGAAGACAGGGCGAAGGGTAATGCAAATATTGTGTGTGAAAACTTAATCATCCGCAAATAGACAATAACCTTCCGGAAGAGGGCTTTCACGACTGCATCTCCATTGGTTATATTACCCCCTCTTGCGGTTTACATGAAACTATCTCAAGAAGTCTCGGCATTACAAAACGACAGAAAAATTCTGAAAATGTGTTACTGTATAGTTTTATGTTTTTTATGATCTCCCTGCTTGACATATGCTCTGGAGTATCGGACACAAACTTAAAAAGAAAACACCTTGTTTTGAAGTGACTGCAAACCTGATTTACGGCTGCGCCTTCCATGTCCGCTAACCCTGCTATTCTTGCAATATTCGCTCTGTCTTCGGCATAGTGGACCGGTGCATCTCTGGTGGAGAGGACGGCAAGTGGAAAATCGAGAATTACATGTGGTATTTGTTCACAGGGGATACCTGTTCTTAAATCAGGCCTGTCAGGTTCAACTATTTTTTTTATGTGATAAATCTCCCCAAGTGCGTATTCATTATGTGTTGAGCCTGCGGCACCTGCGTTGCAAATACAGGTCGGTCTGTGTGTTTGAATGAGATATGTAGTTGACATGGCTGCATTTGTCTTTCCGATTCCCCCGACAATAAGACGAACCGTATCGTTTTTGTATACGGGGAATGGTGTTTCACTTTCTTTAAAAAGGGCGAGGTCTCTTATAAAGGGAGCTGCCTCGAGCATGGTTGCCATCACGATTCCGATCATATAAGCCCCAAGCGTTTAGCCTTATCCTCTAAGGTTTTGACTGCCTTTGCCCCTTCTTTTCCAAGTGATAGAGAGAATTTATTCACATAGAGGCTGATGTGACTTGCAATTACCGAGTCGTCCATTTCCTGTGCGTGTTTTTTTATAAAACGGTAAGTATCAACAGGATTTTTTTTGGCATAGCCGATGGATTCTCTTATCATCTCTTCGATAACTTCTTTGTATTGAATCATATTGCGATGAAGCGCAATGCAGCCCAGCGGAATAGGAAGTCCTGTCTCAGATTCCCACCAGTTGCCGAGGTCTATAATCTCGATACAGTCGTAAGATGGATATACAAATCGTCCTTCGTGAATAATAAGTCCGGCATCGTATTTGCCGGAAGCGATACCCGGAAGAATATCGTTGAATGGCGTAAAGATGATATTTTTGCATTGCCCCTGCCAGAGTCTAAAGAGTAGAAATGCTGTTGTGTGGGGGCCTGGAACTGCAATAGTCGCATCATTAATCGATTTGAGAGGTTTCTTTGCAACAAGAATGGGGCCGCACCCATTGCCGAGTGCTGCCCCGGCATCGAGCAGTTCGTAACGTTCTTTAAGTAAAAGATATGCGTAAAAGGAAAGCTTACTTAAAGGATAAGTTTCGAGAAAGGCGCGTTTATTCAGTTCTTCCACATCTGCTATAAAAGCGGTGAACTTGAAGGTTGCGTTATTGATGCGCCCATTGACCATTGCGTGAAAGATGAATGTATCGTTAGGGCATGGAGAGAAAGCCATGCCAAGCTCAACTTGAGGCAACCCGTTCACTTAAAAGACCCTTATAACACGGTAGTCTGAGTCCCTTTGGACCGGCACCATTCCGGCATTTTTGATAATATCGATAAGTTCTGACATATTCGTCTTGGTCTCGATGCCTGTGGTTTTAACAACCATTTCTTCCATTAACACACCTCCCATATCGTTGGCGCCCATGGCAAGTGCTATTTGTGCGAGTTTTAGTCCTTCGGTCAGCCAGCCTGCCTGGATATAGGCGACATTATCGAGAAATATTCGTGAAACGGCGACTATTTTCAGGTAATCAACCCCTGTGGCCATAGGCACATTATTCATTTCGGTATTTTTGGAAGAAAATGACCACGGAATAAATGCCCTGATTATGCCGGTATTGTCCTGCACATTACGAATTACATCCAGATGCTCAATGCGGTCGGCAATTGTTTCACCCATGCCGTATGTCATTGTGGCGCTTGATTTGAGGCCATGTCTGGCGAGGGTATCCATGACCTCGATCCATTGTGCCGTTGTATGTTTTTTTGGGCTTACACGCTGTCGAACAGAATCTACCAGGATATCAGATGCACCGGGTACGGAGTCAAGCCCGACATCTTTAAGATAACGTACCACATCGTTGAGCGTCAGACCTGAACGGCAGGACATGTGCAGCAATTCCGCCGGTGAAAAGGAATGGAGGTAAATGTGGGGAAAACGGTCTTTAATCGTTTTGACCATGCCGATATATTTTTCTATGGTGTAAGCAGGATGAAGTCCGCCTTGAAGCATTACCTGTGTTCCGCCTATGGCCACCAACTCTTCGACCTTTGCCAGTATATCATCGATAGAAAGCTCGAAGGGTTCTATACGACCCGCAAGGGCGTGGAATGCACAAAAGTTGCAGGATGCCTCGCAGATGTTTGTATAGTTTATGATGCGATCAATAATAAAACCTGTGTTCTTTCCGGGACATATGAGGTTTCTCCGGAAATCGGCGGCCATACCGAGCTCTACCAAATCCCAAGAGAACATGGTGGCTGCCTCTTCCTTGTTTATTCGTTCTCCTTTATATATCTTTTCTTCAAGTGTCATACTTTTCACTGTTTTTCGGGGAAGTGGTAAATTTTAATTTTCCCGCTTCTTTCAATAATCCGAGTTCTCCTGCACTTTTAAGATAGAATTCAAAAGCCTCTTTCAGTATCGGGGTAAAAGAATACTGGAGCAGCTGGTAATATACGTCAATATTACTTTTTATGGAAGGATATTTTTGTTTCGCCTTTTTGATAAGGGCTGACCGTTCTGTTTCAAGATATGCAAGAGATTGGGAGTAGGAATCCACGACTGCATATATATCGGAGGAAAAACTATCTATTGCCGATTCCTGTACTGCAACTACCGCAAAGACCATGGGGTAGCCTGTCTTTTGAAGCCATAATTCACCAAGGTCATATGTATATGCTGCCTTTTCAATCATCATTGCATCATTTCCTATAATAAGCGCTGCATCGATAGCCTGTTCTTTCAGTGAAGGGTTTGGGGCAGTAGAAACAAAAAAAGGCTCAATGCCGTAATATTTGCGTAATATTATTTTTAGAAGCACCACTGATGTATGGGATGCATTGGACAAACCGACCTTCTTTTTATGAAGCGCTTCTATGGGGATATTACCTGTAAGTATAACCGACTGCACTCGACCTACAGAACTAATGCAGTAATCGGAAAGAAGCACTATCCTGTCAGCAAGGTCAGCATAGGCTGCAGCAGAGATGGGGCTCATGTGAAGAGTGCCTTTATCCATCATTTTATTGAGTTTGCTTGGATAATCCTGATGAATTCGTACATGAGAAAGTGGTTTTTTTTCAAACATATGGTAATAGAGAGGATAACAATTCAAATAGTCGATATAACCCAAATTCATCATATTTGCCTGGTGCTGTAATTTGCCGCCGATCTTAAAGGTTTGAACCCTGAGGATTCGATGAGTCGTCTCATGTGGTTTTCATAGCCCATATCAGGGGTTGAGGCGCCTGCGGCATGGATTACCCTTTCGTAACTGCTGGTTCCTCCCAAATCATCCACACCGAAATGCAACAGGGTTTGTGCCATTTTGTCTCCGAGATACATCCACAAGGCTTTCAAGTGGGGAATATTATAAAGAAATATCCTGCTTGTTGCAAACAGACGGATTTCGTCAAAACCAGTTGCCTGAGGTCTTTTCGAGTCAATACCAAGGCGGGAGTTGTGATAGCAAAGGGGAACAAATGTCTTGAAACCTCCTGTTTCGTTCTGAAGGGCTCTCAATTCAGAAAGGTGATTCACAATGTCCTCTGGTGTTTCTATGTGATTGTAAAGCATGGTTGCATTAGTTTTGATACCGAGACCGTGTGCAATCTTCATAACCTCAAGCCAGCGTTTTCCCGATATCTTTCTGGGTGCAATACGTTGCCTGACGGCAGGGTCGAAAATCTCTGCCCCTCCACCAGGAAGGGCTCCAAGTCCGGCATTTTTCATGCGGATAAAAACATTCTCTATCGACAGATTGTTAATGCGTGCGAAATAATCATATTCCACCGCTGTAAAGGCAACAATAAAAATATCCGACCTAATGGCCTTAATCCTCCGGAGCATCTCCTCAAAATAATCTATGGTTAGCTTGGGGTTTAATCCTCCAACAATATGCACTTCATCCGCGCCTGACAATATAGCGTCTTTCACCCTTGTTTCTATTTCTTCAAAGGTGAGCGTGTATGCATCTTTATCGTTTTCTGAACGTGAAAATGCACACAAAGGACAGCGCAACTCGCATATGTTGGTATAATTAAGGTTTATATTAACACCGTAGTATGTTTTATCTCCATGCAGTTTTGTTCTTAATGAGTGGGCAATAAGTCCGAGTTCGAGTATGTCTGTTGTCGTAAGCATATAAAGGGCATCTTTTTCGTCTGTAGGTATGTTGTTCAAGACCTTATCGGCTATTGAGCCCAGTTTTTTGTTTTTAATTCTATCGGTCAGTTTTTGCTTCATAGTATCTCTGGTTTAAATTATTTATCGATGGAGTCTGCGGAGAAAAGGATTTACTTAATACAAAAACCTATCTCATCACTTTCATGAATATATAAAAAACTGTGCTTGTGAGTCAAGGATATTCAGCTTTCTTCTTGACTTACATAGGCAATTATATTAATAAAATCATGTTTATGGATCCAGCATGGAACATCACAAATAAATGTCTTGGATGGGATATGATTCCATGACGTCTTTGTCCTGGGATGGCCGATCAAAAGACCATGGACACATAATCCATGGTTTTTTAATTTTGAAGATATGGCAACGCCTGTGATGTTATCCGGTCATTTTTAAAGAAAAAAGCGTAAAATGGATGTTGAGGTATCTATATGATGAACATAAATCTTGTTTCACGAACCGGAAGAGAAAAAACGATTGTGCATGTTGGTAATATGTCTATCGGAATGGGATTTGTGGTCATAGCTGGTCCTTGTAGCGTTGAAAACAAAGAACAGGCTATAAGAACAGCCTTAGTGGTAAAGGAGGGTGGGGCAGATGCATTGAGAGGGGGCGCCTTCAAAACGAGAAGCTCACCCTACGCTTTCCAGGGTCTTGGGCTGGAAGGTCTTGAAATACTAAAAAACGCGAAAGATCAAACAGCATTACCTATTGTAACCGAAGTTATCGATCCAAGGGATGTTTCGATAGTATGCAAATACGCCGATATGTTGCAGATTGGAACAAGAAATATGCAAAACATCTCCCTTTTGAAAGAGGTGGGCAAGACAAACACGCCTGTTCTGTTGAAAAGGGGTATGAATTCCACCATAGAAGAGTGGCTGAACTGTGCAGAATATATACTCAACGAAGGAAATCCTAATGTCGTGCTGTGTGAACGAGGCATTCGCACATTTGAGACATACACGAGGAATACCCTTGATTTAAGTGCAATCCCTGTTATAAAGGAACTTACACATCTTCCGATCATCGTTGACCCTTCGCATGCGGTAGGTAGGGCAAGCCTTGTGTCTTCTATGTGTCTTGCAGCGATTGCCGCAGGGGCGGACGGCATTATCGTAGAGGTGCATATAAATCCTTCTGAGGCATTATCCGATAAGGATCAGTCAATGAACCCCGAACAATTTTTCGAAATGATGAAACGGGTTCGCTCTCTTCAGCGTTTTATGGATGAGCTACGGTGAGGCATATTGATATAGATGGCAGATATGGCTCATGTCGTATCACGCTGGGATTTTCCATGGGGCAGCTTGATAGATACTGTGATCCCGGTAAAGCCGTTATAATTACTGACAGGACAATAAAAAACCTTTTGGGGAAATTCTTTTGTAAATATCGAGTTGTAGAAATCGGAACGGGTGAAAAGGCAAAGACGCTCAAAACTGTTCATTCTGTATATGAGAAGTTTCTTGATTACGAGCTTGACAGGACATCTTTTGTCCTTGCGGTAGGAGGCGGCATAGTCTGTGATGTTGCTGGTTATGTGGCTTCGACTTATCTGCGGGGTTTACCGTTTGGCTTTATACCTACAACGCTACTTGCGCAGACCGATGCAGCTATTGGTGGCAAAAATGGTGTAAATTTCAAGGGATACAAAAATCTTATAGGCACCTTCAATCAGCCGAGATTCGTTTTGTGTGACTTAGAACTCCTAAAAACGCTATCTGCCAGAGAGCTGAAAAATGGATTTGCAGAGATAATCAAACATGCCCTGATAGGAGATGCTTTTATGCTCTCTTACCTCGAAAAAGAATGGAGGCGCGCCTATGAATTGGAGGGCACCTTTATGGAACAACTCCTTTTCGATTCTCTAAAGGTGAAGGCTTGCATAGTTTCCCAGGATGAAACGGAAAAAGGCGAAAGGCGGAAACTCAACTTCGGACATACCTTCGGTCATGCATTGGAAAAAATCTACGGCCTTAAACACGGTGAGGCGATTAGTATAGGTATGGTCCTGGCGGCCAGGATTTCTGTGGCTAAAGGCTTGATTGACCGGAATGATATGTTAAGAATCGAGAAGATACTCGCCCATTTCGGTCTTCCTGTTGAGGTCGGGATAGAAAAAGACCTGATCATGGATGCCATAAGAAAAGACAAGAAGCGTGAAGGAGAAAATATAAATTTTGTGTTGCTGAACGGCATCGGAAATGCGGTTGTCTTGCCCATAAGTATTGAGGAACTCGAGGAGATGGTGCGTGATATGTGTTAGTATCGCCTGCTGTTCTGCCGCAGAATGTCTTGAGATGTTAAAGGATATCCATTTTGGTGAGATAAGAATGGATTTGATGAATCTTACACAGGAGGATATATATGAAATATTTTCAGCCCCTGTTGACCTTATAGCCACATTTAGACCGGGCAATATTGATGAGAAAGAACGTAAAGGGATTTTGCTGGCGGCAATCGATGCAGGCGCCTCGTATGTAGATATAGAGGTGGAATCGGGTGTTGCCTTTAAAAATGAAATCATCGATAGAGCAAGGTCGAAGGGGTGCATTGTTATAGTTTCCCACCACGATTTTGAAAAAACCCCCGAAAGGGATGAACTGCTAAGAATTGTTTCCGCATGTTTTGAATCTGGGGGAGATATTGCAAAGATTGCATGCAAGGTTAATTCCAAAATGGATAATGCAAGACTCCTTGGTCTTCTGGATTCGAAAAATAATATTATTGTTGTGGGAATGGGAGAAATGGGGCGGATTACGAGGGTAGTTGCGCCGTATCTTGGAAGCCCCTTTACCTATGCCTCGTCAAAAAAGGGCAAGGAGACAACAGAGGGTCAAATAGATATAGAGACCATTGAAAAATATATGGATTTGCTTTCATACGAAAAGAGATAAGATGTTTAAGATATTTGCGGTTGCTGGAAATCACGTTAATGTGTATGCGAGTCTTATCTGTATTTTTTTGAAGATATAGACTCGGTGAGGGTGAAGATATGAATACCTTTGGCAGATTGTTCAGGATAAGCATTCTGGGTGAATCGCACGGGGAATGTGTGGGCATACTTGTAGATGGTTGCCCAGCAGGGCTACTTCTTTCAGAAGGCGATTTTCTTCATGACCTTGAAAGGCGAAAGGGCAAAAAGACAGGTACAACCTCCCGTAAGGAAGATGATGTTCCTTTGATAAAAAGCGGTGTTTTCAGGGGAAAGACCACCGGAACGCCTATTTTGATCCTCTTTCAAAACAAAGATACGGATTCAACGGTTTATGAAAAGATAAAAGATACCCCAAGACCCGGCCATGCAGATTTTACCGCCTTTATCAAATATGGTGGTTTCAATGATTATCGTGGAGGAGGTTACTTTTCTGGACGTTTAACCGCAGGTTTGGTTGCAGCTGGGGTGATTGCGAAGAAGATTATTCATCCCGTCAAAGTTGAGGCCAAACTCACAGAGGCAGGCGGTTCAAAGGACATTGAAGAGGCGGTTCGGTCTGCCATAATGAATATGGATTCCATAGGTGGGATTGTAGCATGTAAGGTAGAGGGTCTGCCTGCAGGGCTGGGGGAACCTTTTTTTGATTCGGTGGAATCCCTTATAAGCCACATCGTCTTTTCAATACCAGGTATTAAGGGGATTGAATTCGGAGCCGGTTTTAAGTCTGCGAAAATGACTGGAAGTGCATGTAACGATATTATCATAAATATGGAGGGTGAAACGAAGACAAATAACGCTGGAGGGATAAATGGGGGTATTACGAATGGTAATGAAGTCTTCTTTAAAGTAGCGGTCAAGCCAACGGCAAGTATAGGTAAAACGCAGAGTACAGTCGACCTGAAAACAGGTAAACCCGTGATGATGCTCGATATAGGCGGCAGGCACGATGTGTGTATAGCGCTACGTGTTCCTGTCATTGTGGAGGCCGTTACAGCATCGGTTATTGCCGACCTTATGCTCATGGGGCAGAAAGTTTCCAAGACAGTGAGGCTCATGGGAGGTCCATAAACGCTTTTGCTATCAGCTATAATCCGCTTTTTTCGTGGCATCGACTGTCTACTGCTTAATCTCTTTTTGTTATATCTGCGCGATATGGTTATTAATACTTGAACATACCGTTTTCGTAAATTACCGTCTTTTTTCCAGTTGTGAGATAGGCTGTTACAGTCTTGTTCTCTGTGTTGACTAAATCCCAGTGAAGGGCTGAATCATTAAAACCCATCTTCTTTTTGAACGCCTTTGTGATATCGGCGGGATCTCCTGCATAGGTATCGACATAAGAGGCGCCGAGTGCAATATGTGAGTTCCCGTAATCACCACCAAAATTTTCATCGAACAGGGTGTCTGCCATGAACCTGTCAATCCTTGAAAACCGCCTGTCTGTAAGCGAAAATTCGCCCACCTTCGATGCCCCTTGATCCATGCCAATCTGTTTTTTGACAAAATCTTCTCCGGTCTTTGCCTCTGCCTTAACTACCGAACCTTTCTCAAACACCAGCCTCACCTCTTCTACATAGTTGCCGCTTCTGAAAGAGGGCAGGTTTGCATAATACGAACCTTCGGTTCCCCGCCAGTCAGGCGAGAAAAACACCTCGAAGCTTGGGATATTATGCCCTGAAACACCGTTCCATTTCCGTTTCTCGCCGGGGTTGATTTTTAGGTCTATGTTTTGAGACTCTATATGAAAATATTTTACCTTAAGACTGTTCAACCATTTTTTTATCGACGTGACATTTTTGTGGATATCGTTCCACTCCTTTATAGGGTCATCCTTATCGAGATAGCACGCCTTTATAATCTGTTTTTCATATTCATCCATATCTGCCTTTGCCTGTTTGGCGAGCTCATCGGTGGGATACGTGCACAGCGTCCAGCCATGAAGCCCTTTTTGTTCCCTTTTTTCGAGGATATCCCTAAGCGGTTTTCTCGAGACGAGAAATTTACCGATTTTTGTGGGGTCGATATCCTTGAGATGCGTAAGTGATTCGGGTGCGCGTAAGAATATCCTTCCGCTTAAGTGTTCCATAAGTTCTTTATCGCCTGGCGCCTGAAAAACAAGCTGCATGTTGTTTGAAAATGCATAGAAACTATGTTCCATGCCGAATGTGGCGATCATCCGCTGTATTGGATTCATCCCCCACTTCAGGAGCTTTTCATAGAGTGTCTCGGCAAGACTCAGTGCTGGTTGGTCATATTGGAGAAGGATAATATCGTTCTTTTTGAATCTTTTCTTTCTGGCTGTTTTAAGTCCCCATATCAATACGTCGGCATATTTGTCTAACTGATTTTTATCAAACAAGCTTTTTACCTCCCTGATCTTTTAGTATGTTGAATGGTTCATCGAGAAACTTTTCTCTGAAAGGATTTTTTTAGCTCTAAAAGAAATACCTCCGTTGTTTCAAAGTTTGGATATCCATGTAAAGCGATGAACATTTCTTCTTATTTCATCGGAAAGATTACAAAGATGAATGGGTCCCAAATCATATGAGATATGATAACAGGCACTATACTTTTTGTCAGGCAATAAAACGCCCCCCAAAAGACCCCGCAGATGAATGCAGCGAGAATAAGTACGGGGTTTGCTGTCGGTGCATGGACACCTGTATAGAGCAACACGGTGATTATGAATGCCAATGATTTTCCCCATTTCTGCTGTAAAAACCTCTGAACGAAGCCCCTCCAGAAAACCTCTTCGCCGAAACCTATTGGAAAGAATAAAAGCATAGCTATGAGGGCAGGTGAAATAGTTTCGCGGTTTGCATAGATTGATTCGAGGTTTTCGGCGCGCTTGGGTATTATGCCGATATTGTCACTTGCCCAAATAAGGATATGGTGACCGACTAAAAAGATTCCATAAAGCAGAGCAGCCGCACAGATGCCCATAAGGATATTGCGTAGATTCCATTCTTCCCGCTGAAATATTTTGCCGCCCCGATAGAAAGATATAGCGCCGAGAAAAAGCGTATTAAACGTCATCATAAACCAAAAGTTGAACGGTCTTACTATGAATGTAAGATACCATAGAATAAATGCGATAATGACCGATACAATAACAGTTTTCAACATACCTTCCTATTTGTCATTCGAAGTCCGATTTATGTTGTTCGATATCCAGTGACCAGGGTGCATTTTGATTCAAAAAAGTTATCAATGTATGAAATAATACTCAACAAGAAGAGACACAACAAACAAAACGCTGAATACCGAATGCAATTGGGCAGTGGCTGCGTCGATCATGACGAACTGCTGCTCAGGTACTTTATTTTTGTGTTTGACCGTCCTGATCAGCTTAAGCGCAAGAGGAAGCGAAAGCAACGTAATAAGGGATACAACGGGTAGTCCATTTGCTATTATAAGCAAGACAACCGAAATATAGGCGCTTACGATAAGCCCATAATACATCCTTTTAGAATTCTGCTCTCCTATTAGAATAGCAACTGTTTTTATATTAACTGCCGAATCGTTTTTTATGTCCCGCAGGTTGTTGCTGTGCAAAACAGCGTCAACAAGAAAGGCTACAGGAATTGCATACAGTATCGGTGTCCATGAGAAATGATGTGCCTGGACAAAATAAGCCCCCAGGGTCATTGCAGGACCGAATGAGATAAATACGGCAAGGTCACCGAGTGCATGATACTTGAATGAAAAAGGTTCCGCTGCATAGAAAAGCCCGAGAACAGCACCAACAATGATAATCAGAATCAGATACATGCCGTTTGGGATCGTATAGGCAATATATATACCAATCGATGAAGCGATTATATAAGCGACCATTGAGCCTATAAAAACCTTTTTTGGTTCTATCAGGTTACTTATCAATACACCGCTTGAACCAAAAGTACCCTCGCGGTCAACCCTTTTTTTGAAATCGAAGTAGTCTCCTATCATATTGGCACCGGCATGTGCAATCACACATCCAATCAGTGCAAGGGCAAACAACGGCCAGTTGACCTTCATGCCCGGGTTTTCCATCTTTGCTATGATGCCACCGAGGATCGGCGGCAGAATGCTTACTGTAAAGGAAAAAGGCCTTGTTGCCTGCCACCATATTAATACTTTTGACATCTCCAAGCCTCCGTTTATTTTGATGGGACTGCGAATATCGGACTTTGGACTTCGAAAAGAATGATGTTCTACAGTATCACCTTTAATCCCTTCTCTTTCAAATATGTCTTTACCTGTTTTATAGAGAAAGTTCTGAAATGGAATACAGATGCAGCAAGAAGAATGCTTGCACCACCCTTTACAACACCTTCATAAAAGTGTTCCAGGGTTCCTGCGCCGCCAGACGCAACAACAGGCACAGTAACGACATCGGATATCGCCTTTGTGAATTCAAGGTCGTATCCTGCGAGCGTACCATCACCATCCATACTCGTGGGCAGGATAACGCCTGCGCCTAAATCCTGACACATCTTTGCCCAATCTATTGCATCCTTTTCGATAGGTTTTGTGCCTCCTGACACTACAAGCTCGAATCCTGAAGGCATTTTTTTATTGCGTCTTGCATCGATTGCAACAGTGATTCTTTCTGATCCAAATGCCTTTGCAGCCTCTTTTATAATGTTGGGATTTTTAACGGCGGCACTGTTCATCGAAACCTTATCTGCACCAGCATTGATTGTTAATTCAATATCCTCAATACTGCCTATCCCGCCTCCTACTGTAAGGGGAATGGTTATTACAGCAGAAACCTGTTTTACCCATTCAAGCCTTGTCTTGCGATTTTCAAGGGTTGCAGCGATATCAAGCATGGCGAGTTCGTCCGCGCCTTCCTTTTCATAAAAGGCAGCATTCTCGACAGGGTCGCCAGCTTCACGAATATTGACAAAATGCACTCCCTTTACAACGCGCCCATTCTTCATATCAAGACAGGGCATGATCTTTATTGTTTTCATTGACTCTCCTTATTTGGTTATTAGACGATAGTTATCGGCTCATACATAGGTAATGTGGCTGATATTGATCGCTTTGAGAGCTTTCCAGTATGCAAGCCAGAAATCTATCTATATTTGCTGAAAGCTATAGGTCATGAACTCCATATCGTGAACCTCTTTCAAATAACGAATCGTTGAAGATATTTATAATGAATCCGCTCATATAAATCAAGAAAAGAAATCAGGCTAAAGCATATCGTATTGCAAGGTTGTCGTCTCAATAATAGGGCAGTTGTTCATCGAAACATTTACCGTTGTTTTTGTACCACGCCTTGACATGTTTTATCGCTTCGATAGCCTTTGTCTTTGCTGCGATGTCTGAATTAAATCCTTGATGAGGCTGAACATATATATTTGCCGTTCTTTCCAATGCCATTTTAACGAGTAATTTCGCAGCTTCTATATCTTTACCGGAAACGTCTTCACCTCCAAGGAGCCTTGTAAATTCGGATTCATCCGTAAATACATCGAGGCAAATACCCGAAATCTTGCCTGATTTGTAAAGCTCCAGCAGTGTTGATTCAGGTGCAATCTCCCCACGCGTGATGTTTATAAATATGAGGCCGTCTTTAGCCTTTGAAAGATGCTCGAATGAAAAATAACCCACGTTGTAGAATCTGCTTTGCCTGTTTTTTGTAAGATTCATTGCATTGACTATAATGTCGCTTGAGGCAATAGCCTCTTCCTTTGTGACAAATCTTACGGTACCGCCGTATAGCTTATGCAGTTCATCCTGTCTGATATCGACTCCAAGAACCGTCAGCCCGTTGACCTCGGCAAGTTCGTAAACCCTTTTTCCGATTTTTCCTACACCAAAGACACTTAAAACCCTATGTTTGCCGAGCTCAATAAACGCCTCGGAATTCTTTCTCTCGAAGGTTTCCGTGTTTTTTGTATAGTGGTTCAGTTTACCTGCTGCGGCATAAAGGAACTTCATTGCGGTTTGCGCTACTGCGTTAACGCAGTATTCACGGAGAGAAGCGATATTTACCTTTTCTGCGAGATGCTCGAGGTGGTCGTATCCTGCGCTTCGCGTTATAATGCTTTTCTTTCTGCCATTAACATAATTTTCAGGGATAATGGAGTGGGTTTTCGTTGTAATGATATCAGGCAGTGTGATTTCGGGGTTGTTTTTCAAAAAAGTCTGGACATTATCCGGGGTAATAAGATAGTTGTGTTTTGACGGAATTTCGTTCTGTTCGATCGCCTTTGAGATTTCCTCTTCGAGATGGGTAGCCTCAGGGCCTAATGCCTCAAAATGAATGATGTCATAGTTTGCATCGTTTTTTTTGCTTTTCATTTCCTTTTTCATTGTTGCTCCTCTTATGTGTTTACTATCTTTCTGACCTTTTCCATGAATTCTTTCAATCTTTTTTCATGTCCTCTGTCTGTGGGATGATAGTAGTGTTTGTTTTTCATCTGTTTTGGAAAATATTCCTGTTTTACGATCGCATCACTAAAATCATGGGGATAAAGATAGCCGTCTCCATAACCTAATTGTTCCATGAGTTTTGTCGGGGCATTACGGATATGAAGCGGCACAGGATATTCCGGCAGGCTTTTCACATCGTGCATGACTGTATTGTATGCCTTGTAGATTGCGTTACTCTTTTCACACAATGAGAGATATACACATAACTGTGCAATGGCGAGATAACCCTCTGGGGGTCCTATAAACTTGAATGCCTCTGTGGCTGAAATCGCCAGAGTCAGCGCATAGGGGTCTGCATTTCCAACATCTTCAGACGCAAACCTTACCATCCTTCGCAATATGTAAAGCGGGTCTTCCCCGCCCTCGATCATGCGTGCGAGCCAGTAGAGCGATGCATCGGGGTCAGAGCCTCTCATGCTTTTATGTAATGCACTTATCAGGTCGTAGTGCATTTCGCCCTTTTTATCATAGACCGCTATGTTTCTTTGGTAGGCCTCTTGAAGGATTTCTCTGTCGATTGCCTTTTCCTTTTTATCCCCTTCTTTTATCATCTTGTAACATATTTCGAGAAGATTCAGTGCTTTACGTGCATCTCCGTTGGCAAGCATTGCAAGCTCTTCTATAATATGTTCTTCAATGGTCAGAGATGAATCTTTCAATTCCTGGTCATGGTTGAGTGCACGCTTTATTATGGTTATGATCTCCTCGTTTGTAAGTGGATTTAGCGTAAGTACTTTCATACGGGAAAGAAGAGGAGAAATTACCTCAAAAGAGGGGTTTTCTGTTGTTGCGCCAATCAGTATAATATCGCCGTTCTCAACATGGGGCAGAAATGAATCCTGTTGTAATTTGTTGAATCTGTGGAATTCATCTACAAACAAAATGACCTTTTGTAGTTTTGTCTTTTTTATTACCTCTTTTACCTCTTTTACACCTATGCTGACAGCACTCATTGAGACAAAGGGAAGCCCTGTTTCCTTGCCTATTATCCATCCGATGGTTGTCTTTCCGACACCGCTTGGTCCCCAGAGGATGAGGGAAGGCACATCCCTTTTTTCGATTAACACCCTTAAGAGTTTATCCTTGCCGAGCAAATGTTCCTGTCCAACAAAATCATCAAGTGATTTTGGGCGCATCCTATCGGCCAACGGTTTGCGGTTGTCTTTACGCTCAATGTCTGAAACTTTAAACAATTCCATGCGTTGTAAATAATACCAATTGTTATGCACTTATTTCAAGGGAATAGGCTTGTGAATAAAATATTTATCAAAAATCAATGTACCGGTGTATTAATCTTTGGAGTGTTGAAACAGACTATACATAACGTATTGAATCTGATTCTTACCATCAGATGCACCATCGTTTAACTATTCGATTTAATAGGCATATTGAACTGATTTGTCTGAATAATGAAAGTTATAAAACTATATTAGTTTAATTTCCATATTTTCTTGACAAAATCCGCTTGAAAAGGATATATGTTAGTGAAATAAGTAACAATACCAAATAACCTTTAGAACAAGGGGGCATGGATGATAAAAGAATCATTGATAAGCGAATTTCAGAAGATAGTGGGAAAGGATAATGTCCTTACTTCGCCGGAGGCGTTGAAGACATATTCCTATGATGGGACGTCGAACTGGGTGCGTGAGCCGGATGTGGTTGTTTTTCCTACCAGCACGAAGGAGATCTCAGAGATTATGAAGATAGCCAATGCCGAGAAAATCCCAGTAACGCCAAGGGGTGGCGGCACAAATGTAAGCGGTGGTTCTGTTCCGTGGATGGGCGGGATAGTTCTTTGCACTACAAAGATGAATAAGATACTGAAGGTTGATAAGGAAAACCTTACTGCTACGGTTGAGCCTGGTGTTGTCCTTCAGGATTTGACACTCAGATTGGCAAAAGATGGTCTCTTTTTTCCTCCTGATCCTCAGAGCTTCCTTGGCGCAACCATAGGCGGCATCATAGCGGAAAATGCCGGTGGTCCTGCTTGCGTAAAATATGGTGTTACAAAACAGTACGTGCTCGGCATAGAAGTGGTGTTACCAACCGGCGAGATTATCAACCTCGGCGGCCGGACGCTTAAGAATGTTGTGGGTTATGATTTGCTCCATATATTTATTAGTTCTGAAGGGACTCTTGGTGTGGTTACGAAGGCAGAGTTAAAACTTAACCCCATTCCTCCGGCAAGGAAGACCACAATGGTTGTGTTTGATGATGTTGCAAAGGCAGGAGAGAGCGTATTCAGGGTGCTGGAAAACGGTGTGATACCGGACAAAATAGAGCTTCTCGATAACTGGGTTATCAACAGGATAGAAGAAATGATGCCTATGGGGCTTCCAAAAGACGCTGATGCAGTGCTTCTTTTTGAGTGCGATGGAATTGCTGAAGCGGTCGAGAAGGAGACAGAAAAGATAGTTGAGATTACTAAAAAATATGGCGCAATAGATGCAAGGGTGGCAAAAGATGCAGATGAAGCCAACAAATACTGGCTTGCAAGACGTGCAGGTTTTGCAGCGGTGTTCGGAAAGGCAAAAACAGTTTTTGCAGAAGACGTTACCGTTCCGAGAGGAAAGATTCCTGCCTTGATCAACAGATGCAAAGAGCTTGCGAAGAAATTTAACCTTGAGATAGTTGTGCTTGGTCATGCTGGCGACGGAAATCTGCACCCTGCCATTCTTACGGATATAACCAATAAAGAGCATTATGACAGGGCGGTACAGGCAATGGATGGAATTATCGAAGCGGCTGTGGAGTTTGGTGGTGTGCTGTCAGGCGAGCATGGTATAGGGTTAGAAAAGCAGAAATTCTTCAGGAAGGTTACAGACCCTGTGGTTGTGAACATGATGAAGAACGTTAAGGCGCTTTTTGATCCTAACAATATCATGAACCCGGGCAAAATCTGGGATTAGCATATAAGGGGGTTCGGCTTGAAAGACCTAAAAGAGCTTAAAAAAATAGAAAAGTTTGCAGATCAGTGCATGAAATGTGGCTTTTGTAGTTTTTTCTGTCCTGTGTATCAGGAAGAAAGGATGGAGCCATCCGTTGCAAGGGGCAAGAACTTCCTTGTCAAACAGATACTTAGTGGAAATCAGGAATTTACAGATGAGATGGGTACGATTATTGGTAAATGTCTTCTCTGTAAACGATGTGTAGTCAATTGTCCTGCGAAAACCCAGATCGATAGGGTTGTTGTAGGGGCAAGGGCACAGATGGTTAAGAACAAGGGTTTGGGTTTTATCAAGAATTTTGCTTTCAGAAAGGTGATGGCAAACAGAAAGGCCTTTGGAAATTATGTAAGACTTGCGAAGGCATTTCAGTGGATGCTTCCGAAGACGGAAGGAAATATCAGGCATTTGCCGGACTTTCTTAAAGCGCTTGGACAAGGGAGGAACATCCCTGCTATTGCTGATAAATTTTTGCGCGATATAGTAAAGCCTGTCTATAAACCGCAAGATGGCAAGCCGGCAAAGATGAGGGTAGGGTTTTTTACAG
>ENA-UOYA01001909-UOYA01001909.1-activated-sludge-metagenome-genome-assembly--contig:-NODE-1909-length-20996-cov-31.261258_pt1 | contig 20996 bp, 9 predicted proteins | sample MGYA00238163_ERZ764804 | MGnify/ENA primary metagenome ERZ764804 (study PRJEB28919, sample SAMN05720223) | activated sludge metagenome | isolation source: Anaerobic digester | place: Hong Kong... | reverse complement strand
CCGTCAGTCCCAGGGTCCTGATCAGCAGCACCAGGTAATCGGCCCTGGTGATATTGGCGGCGGGGGAGAAGGTATCCTTTCCTGTTCCTCTGATGATTCCCTTGGAGGCCATAACCTCAACGGGTTTTCTGGCCCATTCCACATCGCCCAGGTCGCCGAATGTCTTGTGCACGTATGCCACGGCATAATAGCTGAAATGGGTGGTTGTGAAGGTCACGGTGCCGGTGGCCGGGTCGTAGCGCCCGTTGGGCACCGAGACCACGTTGCCGCTGCCGTCGATGTACCAGACCACAATATGCTCGGGATCGGCCAGTTCCGCCGCCGTTGGCGTATAGGGAATGCTTACCGTCACCGGAGCGTCAGGATTGTTCCATTCGGTCTGCTTGCCGTCTATTGTCAGGGTGAGCTGTACAATCGGCCTGTCTCCTATGGCTGCTTTTACTTCCTCCGGCAGGCCGGATTTGTCCCCCTGACCGATTGTGATACCGACTGTTTTCCCTTCTGCCTCCGGAATATTGTCCAGCATGTTGCCAGGAACAGTAATCGTTCCTATGCCGGTCTTAATTTCTATCTGGTTATCCATACCCTTTTTAGTTAAGAAGCTTGACGGCAGTGCCGCCTCATAGGCCTTTGCCCCCTCAACTTCGGATATTTCTATTGACAGCCTCTTCACACCCGTTTCATCTTCATTCAGTTTGCTAAGGGCCTCTGTCAGCTTTGCGGCATCTACTGAAGCAGTTGCCTTTCCGGTGTTTTTATCCAAGCTTGCCGAAAGGGTCAGACTGCCTTTTTCCTCAGTTTCAGGTGTCGGAGCCGGAGTTGTGCCAGAGCTGCCGCCGGAGCCTGAATCAGAGTCATGATCTGATCCTGATCCTCCTCCGGAACCTTGCTCTGAACCGGGGACGGACCCGGGACGTGTACCGCTCAGTATGTTTACCATGAAGCTGTCCTGCTTGCCCTGATAGCTTACGACAACCTCCTGCCCGAAAGCTTCCTTCCTGCTGTCAAAGCCGCTTATCTGCACCAGCTGAGGTGATATGGTCTTCCTTGCACCGTTGTTGTAATCTGCGCTTACCTGCAGGGTAGACCTATATAGTGGTTCTCCTATATAATAATCGGTAAGTCCGGACTTAACACTGATGCACTCAAGCTCAAGAGGCAGTATCTGTATGGCGAAACTATCCGATTTGCCTTTATAGGATACCGTAATCTCCTGCTCCTGAACGGGCCTGCTGCTGTTAAAGCCGCTGATGGTATATGAACCTTCCGGCATGGTGCGTACATATCCGTTTGCATAAGTGCACAGCACCGTTAGATCCTCGGGCTTTAACACGTCACCGGTATAATAGGTGGTTTTTGACGGTATAACGCTTAGGCTTAAAGGCTCAGGCTCTACTATATCCACCGTGGTGGTCGCCGTCTTTCCTCCAAAGGTATAGGAAAGTACCTGCCCTTTAGCAGGCTGGCTGCTGTCAAAACCGCTTATTTCCTCGGCAGTGGGCCAAATGTTGACCCCGAAGCTTCTCGTTTCCACTTTGCCGGTTGCAGGGTTATAAGCCTTGCCGATATATTCAGCAATGACATTAAGGCCTTTCATGTTCAGGGGCTCGCCCAGCAGGTGTTCCGTATATTCAGTTTCACGATCAGGGATTGTCAGGCTTACGACTTCCTCCGGCGGCAGTATATCCACTGTGAAGGATGCGGCAAGCTCCCCAAACCTGATGGTCACTTCCTGATCCTCTGACGGCTGGCTGCTGTCATAGCCCAGGCACTCATACATCAAACCTACCTGATCCACTTCCCTGCCGTAAGGGTAAAGTATCTTAAACTCCAGGCCGCTGAGATCAATCTCTTCATACTGGTAGAACCATTGCCTGTAGGGCAGCCTGTCAATCCTCAGGGCATACGGCTTACTGTCCTGGACATTGACGGTAAAGCTTAATGAAGCATCGTCTATTGCATAGGTAACCACCTGGCCCATTTGCGGTGTCCTGCTGTCAAAGCCGCTGAAGCAACTGTCATCCAGCCAGACATCAATATAATCAACGGGTTCCCCGTAGTTGTAATGGTATCTTACCTTCATTCCCGACTTGTTAAGGGTATCTCCCAGATAGTAATCTGTTTGTTCAGGCGGTGAAAGAAGTTCCATTCTTACTACTTTACGAGGTTCAATGTCTATGGTGAAGGAAACTTCTTGATTTTCATACCTCACAACAACCTTCCGATCCGTTCCGGGCCTCCTGTCTATGGCGAAATCTAGAGCCCCAACCGGCATTGGTTCCACAACCATGCCGTTTTCATAGGTAATCTTGACTACAAGGTCGGAAAAGTCATCAGGGCTTACCCCGTCCCATTCATTAAACTGCCTCTTTGCAGGAAGCTGTGTGATTTCCATTTTTACCGGGCTGTTTTTTTGCACTTTTATCGGTATGGAAAACTCTTTATTCAGGCTGTGCTGCGCTAGTGCCGAAGTCACCAAGACCCTTAAGTCTTTGTCTCCGGGAGTATAGGTATCGAATTCCAGGAAGCCGATATCACCTATCTCATCGTCGTTATATGGCAGCACCGCTGTTCTCCCGTCAGCATAGTAAGCAGTGAAGGTCAGGCCGTCAAGTTTTACTATGTCAGCCGTCTCTTTTCCCAGGCCTTCGTACTGCCAGTATGTGGTTTTGTGAGGCGGCGTATTCAACTGGATATCCGTTATATAGTTTGGATCTATCACGGCATTGAAAGGCTCAGATATGAAATCTACCTGGACATCCTCATAAACTGCTTCGTATACTGTCTGGTAGCGGAGTTTAAAGGTTGTTAAACCAAGCTTGCTGTTGTCAAAGTCTACAACCTCGACCTCTTTCGCATCCAGCGCCACCCTGTCCCCATTGTTGTACACAGCGGTAATATCCCAGCCGGAAAGGTCAAGAGGATTGTCTATGATGGTTCTGGGATACTCATAAATATTACCGTTCAAGGCAAGTTCAATTTCCTTCATCTCTATTGGCTTTACTTCCATATACACCGCTTCGGAAACCGTATTTCCGTATTCAATCCATACCGGTACGCTGTCCGAAGGCTCGCTGGTATCAAAGCCTTTAATATTTCCAGGAGCTAATGTGATCTTTTCCAGTTCATCATAGCCTTCATAGTGTTTCTTTGCCCAGCCTTCAATTCCGTTTTTCTCAATCAGTTTTTCTTTCGTATCCCCAACATGCCATATATTATTGTAGGTACTTATTTGTATTGCGTCGAACTGCCGGCTGAATACCATCACATTAAAGTCAACCGATGCGCCTCCCCAGGTCAGTGTGACTGTCTGCTCTCCTGCTTCGCCGCTGCCCTGGTATCCTGTTACCTGCCAGCCTCCACCTTCCGGATATGTTACTGTCTCCCTTTGCCCGTCATTGTATGCTGCGATGATGGACATGCCGGCAAGATCAAGCTCATCCCTGCCATCATTCATGTAAGGATAGTTCTCCGGCATTGTGTTTACAAAGATCCTGCTTACCTTCTTATTATCCACTTCTGCATGTATCGTTACTTCTGCAGCTTCATAGCCATCAAAGACTTCAAATGTAATGTCCGCCTCCCCCAGGCCTTTTCCCTCGATAACCAGGTCTTCTCCATCCAATGACACAGTTGCAATACCTGAAGCATTGGAATTCAGGTTTCTGAAGCTCAGGCTGTCCCCGTCAACGTCCTTGAAGGCCTTGGCCGCCTTGATTCTCAGTTCGGAATTTATCGCTATTTCAGCGTCCAATTCCAGTGCTGCCTTTTTGGTCAATTGCGGGTATACGCTTTCAATGTCCGGTACAAGCTCGGGCAGCGAATTTACCGTAACAGGCACATCTATATGGGACCATAGGCTGCCGTCAGTGACTATTGTATGGACCTCTCCGCTTCCCGGTCTTATTCCGGTGATAACAAGCTTCCTGTCCCGTATAGACGGAGCAACAAACTGATTTATCATCCAGGCATTGCCCCGGAAATTCAAGTACTCATCATTATCATCTTTAGCAAGCTCATCTATGTCAATTTCTATAGTTTCTCCCGCTTTAATCTTGTCTGGCGCATAATTTCGGGACTGCGGCGCCTTCTTTGCTTCCGATGTGGCATACACCTTTACCGGTATCATGACAGGAACGGTAAACGTCCCGTCGGTAACCTGCACCGTGATGTCGGTCCTTCCGGGAGCAAGGGTTGTAATCTTGAGTTTACCACCTTCTATCACTGCTGAGGCTGCAGAAGGATTGGTATTACCCGGTACGCCCGCAACAACAGTAAGCGCATCCAGGTTCCTATCGGTAGCTAACTCTGAAGCCTCCAGTATGAATTCCCTGCTTTGCCCGGCGTCTTCCGGATAAACGGTTACCCTTACATCCTCCGGTTTCTTTGCTGCAGGGGCCTCAGGCACACTGTATATGACCCTGACGTTAAAATCTTTTGAAACCCAATTGAAGCCATGGTCATAACCTTTATACTGAAAACGGGTTTCGCTGCCGGCTTTAAGAGTCGCACCTTCACAGTAATCCCAATAGCCGTATGGATATTTATAGACTGCTTGCCATCTTATGCCGGTGTTATCTGTGACAGTGACATTGTTTTTCAAGAAGTCGCCCCAGGTTATATATACTTCATCCATATCGGTAGAATAAACATAATCCGTTATTGTAACCTCCGGACTGGCTTTGTCTTCAACATATACCAAGACATTTTGGGAACTCACATTGCCGGATTTGTCCTTTGTCATGAACCTCCCATAGGTGTGGCCCATAGGAACCTGTCCGGGAGAATAGAACACCTCGCAGTCGCCGTCTACAACATCATAAGCAGTAACACCTCCAGGCACCGGCACAGGTGTACTTTTCAGACTTGCGGCATCCAATTCTATAGATCCTGTCGGAACTCCGGATAACACCGGCCCCTTTGTATCTATAACTGTGATTTTAAAGCTTCCCTGTTCAACGTTGCCCGCCTTGTCCCGTGCCTCGCAGATTATTTCGTGTGTCCCCAGCGGCAAGAATGTTCTGCAGGTAAGAGAATATGTTCCTTGTTCAAAGGAACTTTCCTTTGCTGCCTCAGGAAGAACCACACTGATGGATTCGGGCTTGAGATACCCGTCCCTGACATCAGTGGCGCGCAGGCTGAATTCCACATCCGCACCGCCCAGAGTATTTCCTTCCACCCTCATGTCAAGGGGCTTTATAAGCGTCGGCTTGTCCTCATCAGGGGGCAGGTCGCGGATAATGTTGATTGTATAGGTCTTGGCAGTTACTCCATCAGGAGCAGTTACAGTCACCTTCAACGGGTTTTCCCTGGCCTTTATGGGAAACTCTCCGCCTGTATTAATATTCTTTTCTTCAAAAAGGGGCATTTTATACCACCCGTCAGACAGCTCTCTAAACTCTTCCGCTTCAATAGCAACCTTTGCCCCTTCGTTCTCCTTGGCTGCCACGGCTTTGAACAAGGCCGTATTGAATTTGTTGTCCACCGTCACAGTATAATCGGTAATATTTGGATTGAAGCCTATGTCCAGAACTTCGTTCTGTTTTTCCTCACCCGTATCGGGGTCTATCTCCAGTTTTTTAAGGACAAGGCCTTCAACGGCATTTAAAGACGCATCCTTGGAAGGCAGGCGGGTAATTTTCAGTTCATAAGTAATGACAGATCCGCTTGCGGGTTTTACCCTAAGGGGTATATTGTTTATTCCCACCTGCAGCGAAGGGGTATAGACGTAATATTCGCCTTCCTTGGGATATTTCATCCAAGCCGAATCATTATACCATGTACCCACCTCTGCCAGCGGAGACTCGGGCTTCACCAGTATTTTCACGGAAGAATTCTCATAGGGAACTTCTGCGCTGTAGCTGCTCATCATCTGGTCAAAAGACGGGTTCAGGGCAAAGCCTTCAATCTTTATATCTTCAGCAAAGTTGTTGGTCTTGGAATTGCGTTTCCTGAAGACATTGAGAGTATAATGCTCCACATCCGCATGCCTGGATATTACAGTAATGTCAACAAGGTTTGATCCAGGCTCTATGGAAACCTTATGGTCCTGACTCTCATACAGCTTGCCGTTTATAAATACCGTATCCCAGAGGTTTTTCCCCTCCGCCTTCAGGTAGATGTTGCTTACATTTTCATCCACCCCTATATTGAAGCTTTTTTGGGTTACATCCAATGCTGCAGCCTGCCCCTTGGACTCGGTCTTCCAGGAAAGCTCCTTAAGCTCAGCCCCGGCTTCCAACGGCTTTGACTCGGGTACTATGGTTATGTCATAGGGTAATCCGTTGACGGCGCCGTTCCATGTGGTTATTATAATCTTGGCTTCCCAGTCATTTCCTTCAGGGAGCCAAATGCCCTTAACACTGCGTTTATATAACCCGTTTATGTAACTTTCGGTGCCGCTTACATGTCTATACAGTTTAAATTCTTTGCCGTCTATATTTACTGTCTGTTCTTTTAATGTACTGTCATAATAGCGCACATCTGCTCTACTAAGCAATGAATCAAAATTCAGTTCTACTGCTCTGACTCCCTGGGGCACCCGCAATACATAGCTCTGCACATCGGGATTGAAGCCCTGGGTTGCTGTCTGGCCTTGAGTCAGACTCACCTCTTTGTTGTTTATCAGGGCCTTCAAGGTGTTCAACTGGTATTTCTGTCTTGTAATATACAGGAAGTAAGTTTTTTTCGTCCCGTTCTGGGCAGTCACCTGAAGGTATATTTTGTTCTCCCCGTATTGCAGGGATATCAGGCGGTCTATGCTCAAACCCGCCGGTTCGGCGCCGGTCGGCGGGTTTCCCATACTGAGCCTGAGACCTGCCCTCTCGTCTGCTACCGCTGCCATCAGGTTTATGCCCGATACTTCAGGCTCCACCTCAAATTGATAGCCTGTCTGCTCCGGCTTGAAATTAAGCGGTATCCAGTTGTCTCCCACAAGCTCCTTTCGATTCAGTGCAATGATTCTCAGGTTTGCATTGGCGGATTTGGCGCGGTTGACTTTTATCGTATAGGTATTCTCAGTCAATCGCGGGTCTGCCGCACTGTTCGGAAATTTTACCTTTATTCTGAGGTTGGATTCCCCGTAAGGGATGTCTTTATAGGTAAAGGACTTGCCCTTTTCGCAGTTGACTCCGTTTATTTCCAGTACAGTATTGTTATTTTCCGTCAAAGCGGGCGTTATGGTCACCTCATTGGTATCGCAGTCCAATAAGAGTTTATAGTCGGTAATTCTGGGGTTAAACCCGGATGAATTGTTATTGTTATTAACCGCAGGTGAAAGGCTTCCCCTGTCAATTTCCAGTTTTTCTATCTGCAAGATGGGAGCCGCTTTGACAATTATCGGATACCTCTTGCTTGTATAATGATCATAGGATACAATGGTTAATTCCAGGGATAACTGATCTCCCGGCTTATACTGGTAATTAGCCGTGACCATGCCAGTGCCCTCTGTCATAGCATTGTTGCCTTCTCTAATCCATACATCCGCAAAGGAACTGTAGGCTGTGGCTTCCACCGTCACCCAACTGACTGCTGCCGTAGATGGCAGCCAGACTTCGTAGTAGCCTCCATCAGGGTGCTTTGAATCCTGCACATAATTGGGGGTAAAGGTCTGCATCTCCCCGTTATATCCCTTGGCATTGAACTTCAAGGTTTGCAGGTTCGCACTTGAGGAACCTGAAATATCATACAGCACAGGAACAGGCTTGTCCCACTCGGTGGCGGTAACAGTCAGGAAGTTGGTGGACGCTTCTATCCCGGCGCCGGCTTTTAATTCGACCCCCTCACCCAAAGACATGCCGCCTTCGCCTGAAATATTAGCGCTAAAGTTGAATTTGGCTTCCCCGGTATATTCGTCAGAATCCCATTGGCCATTTGCAAATATCAGGAACATTTCCACATTGCTGCTGACATTTATGTTGATCCCTGCCCCCACACCTGCGTACGCTTCAGCCCCCGCCTCGCCGTAGGCTCCGAAGGTGAATTGAAGCCCCAGCTTCAGGTCCCTGAGCCCGTTAAAGGTGTTTGCCAGCTCTTCAAGTACATTGTTGGTTCTGAATTCAGCAAAGGAGCCTGTTTTTGCAGAGTTAACCATACACGCAAGGGCGGATTTCAGCAGTTCTCCCCCGGTTCCCGCCGCATGAAGAAGCGGTTTTGCGGATGCTTCCAGCACAAGCTGGGCAAGCGGCGGCGCAAACACGACAAACCTGAAGCGTGTGCCTTCGGCAAGTTTATCGGCAGTATCCCTCAGTCCGGTCCATTCAGGAGGGTCATCATAGGATAATATGCTTGTGTCCATTAGGGCTCCGAGGACTTTGCCCATTCCTTCTATTGTGGGCAGGAAATAATCGACGGCGGCGCCAGCAATTTCTCCCAGAGGAATTGATGCTTCGGCTCCCATCATATTAACCCCCTGGCCTCTTCCTCCCAGTGCATCCACTGACAGATACAACTCCAGTTCCGTATCGATGCCCGCATCTACAACTAGTGATTCCGCGGTTTCCCTGATAGTGCGGCCAAAAGCACCCTCTAACAATTCACTCTTTATATCATCCAGTGTCGTTGTCATGGAATCAAGGTCATTCAAGGCAATATCCTTGTCCAGGATGGATGCCGCATATACGTTGATTATCTCAGCTAATGTTTTTCCGGATTCCAAAAGGTTTTTGAGAGTAGTTCCGCCCACACTGCCAAGCTTAGCGGCTGGAACGGCCAGCTCCATCCCTGTGTCCAGTGTAAGGAAGTTCCATGTACAATCCCAGATGCCGGCACCCAGGCCAGCTTCCAGATTGACTCCTATAGTGGCCTCTCCAAGCGAGTCTTTATGTTCCAAGGCATATTCGTCCATTTCAATCAGCACTGCTTCAAGGGCTGTATGTACATTATCAATGCTCAGTGGTGTGCCTCCGGTGATAATTCTTTCGCTCTCCTCCGCAAGTACATACACACCCTTTGACAGCACTTCACCTGCACGGTCAGGGCTTACCTTCAGGCTGACTGACGCACCGATTCCTCCGCTTACAGTAACGGCATAGTCGCAGGTGGCTTCCACAGCGACCCCTAATTCCACCTCAATTGCGGTTTCATCCAGAGCGCCCAAATTGACCTTAACCAGCTGCCCGCTTGGCAGCGTCATATACATTTCTGAAATAACATAGGGGAATAACCCTATACCGATGGGCAACCTTCCATGGACATAAGATTTTCCGTCCAGGGTCAGGTCCATGAATACCGTCGGTATATGGCTTTCATTGGCAAAATGCGCTGCATTGCCGTCTCCAAGCGGACTGGCATTGCTAAAGCCGAAGACCGACTGAATGCCGGTGCCTTGAGGCCCGTTCAGCCAAAAGCTGATATCTATGGCTAAATCCTGTTTCCTTGCACGGACACGGGCATTACCCCCGTCAGGCATGGGCAGGTTCATTTCAGTATCGAAGTTAAAGGGAATGGAAGAAATAAGGTCATACAAGCCCTGGCCAACCTTCTCCAGTTCCTTTAATACTTCGGTGACTTTGGACATTTCTGACACGGCATCTTCGACAACCGCTTCGACATCACTTGTAAGGCTGTCCATTATGGTTTCCACCACCGGCAGTCCGCCGTTTGCAGCGTCACCGGCAAATTTAACCGCATCCTGGGCTTTCTTATAGACAGTGTCCATACCCAGCACAGTTAATCCCTCTTTTATGAAGGATCCCACAGTACTCTGAGAAAGATCATTAAACCGATCCTCTGTCCAGTCGGAGATACCGCCATAAACCGGCACAGACTGCATAGTCAACAGCATTGCTACCACAAGCAGCATTGCCGTTAAGCGAAATCCTATGCTACTTTTCACAATAACCACCCCCTTTTGATTCCATATCCGGTCTGTTCATTAACAAGAGTCTCCTCACAGAATCCCCCCCTAACTTAACTTATAGTTTATAACTCCAAATATGAGAAAAGTTGACATAGGTTTTCTTATCATTATATAAAACCGGCTACCACCAAAAGTGCCACCAAAACAAAAATTCTTAAATTTTTTCTAAAAATTATCTAAAAAGCACAGGAAACAAAATTCCCTGTGCTTTTTTACATTTACTTCTGCGTTTTCCGCAGCCTTTATCTTTTCTTTTTCTTATTGCTTTCCTTTTCCGTATCTTGCTGGTACCACTTATATCTTATTCCTGTGCAGCGCCGCAGCAGTTCTATGGTTTTCGCACGCTCACCGGATTCCCGGTAGCTTTCCAACAGGGTTTCCGCCGCCTGAAGAAAGGTATCCTCGCAACGCAGCCTGGTGCTTTCGGCCCACAGGGCCTCCAGGTCGTCCAGATATCGTCCGGTGTAATGGTCAACCACCTTTTGGGCATTTTCCGGGGTGGGGTTCTTTCGGAATTCACTGGCTACCTGACGAAAGACATCATGGTCACAGATGATTTCTTCCATATCCAGCCGGTATATGCCTTTTTCATGCACAATGGGGTTTTTGGCTCCAAGGCTCTCGAAGGCCCGGCGGATTTCGCCCCGGCGGGTGTGGAACATACCGGTAATATCACCTTCGCTGTTCTCCCACATGTCGGCGAAGATCCGCTGACGGCTTACGCCCTCCCGGTGCTCCAGGAGGTAGGCCAGCAGTTCCCTGGATTTCTGGGTGCGGATTTTGACGCGGGAAAGGCGGTCGTGAGCCGGGGCTATGTAGAAGCTTCCCAGGGTGTTGATATAGACCCGCTGGGCTGCATAGCCGCCGTATTCCAGCATTTCACGGGTAAACTCCGGAGTGATGCCCCGGTTCAGGGCGAATTTCAGCACTTCCCCGAACAGGGATTTCAGCCGGAAGCAGGAGCGGTGGCCGTATTGCAGCGACAGTTCTAAAAAGCGGCGGGTGCATTCCTCCGCTTTGGCTTCATCCTTTTCACGCAGGTAAAGGGCAGCCAGCTCGCCGTAGGCCAGCGTAGGCGCGCCCAGAGCTCCGGCCGCTTCCCCGCTTTCTATGCACCGCCTGTAGCAGGCTTTGGTCTGTTCCGTATCCTGCCCCAGCAGGTGGAGGGCGTTGGCCGCGCGCCCATAGGCCAGGGACTGAAAAAATGGGGCGGCGTGTCCGGCCGGCCGCAGGATGTCCTCAACCCAATTCAAAGCCTTTTGGGGCCGGGCCAAAAGCTCGGCGCCCAGGCGTAGGATTTTGGCAAAGAGCAGATAATCCCCGGCGTTGCGTTTTAAGGCGGTGTGTTCCTCCGCCAGCTCCAGGTACCGGTAGAAGCCCGAAAGCTCCGCCAGTCCGCCCCGGCCGCTTTTCAGCATTTCCTCGGTCAGCAGAATTTCGGCGTACATCAGGTAGTTTAGGCTCAGCTCCTCGTGGAGGCCAAGACGGCGGAGGCGGGCAAGCTCCGCTTCCATCAGGGGGACGGCCTTTTCCTCCTGTCCGGTTATCTGGTAAGCCTTGGCGGCATAGGCACCCACGCAGTGGCGGGAGAGCCAGTCCTGTTCTTCCTTGGAGAGAGACAGGGATTTTTCGTAGTAGTGAAGGCACTTTAGGTAGTCTCCCCGGTAGAAATAAATGGCGGCCAGATACCGTTCAAACCAGGCCCTGACCCTTGCGCTGCCGCAGGCCGCGCATTTTTCCAGCATGGACAGGGTCAGCTCCCAGGCTTCACGCAGACGGCTGGACAGGGCGAGGTTGTGGATTTTCTCGATAATCACGAGATACCAGTCCTCCGGGGGCGCGTCCTCCGGCAGGGGCAGCAGGCTTTCGAGCAAGCCGCTGCTTTCCTCGAGGGATGCCCTGTTCCGCAGGATTCTAGCTTTATGGGTCATGGCGTAGCGCCAAACGGTTTGGTCCCGGCTCTCCAGCTCCGGCAGGGCGGCGCTTATAAGCCGGTCCGCTTCAAAAAACTGTCCCCGGCTAGAAAGGTACATGCCCCTGCCCAGGAGAACCCGGGGGGACAGCGCAAGCTTTTGGGCCTCCATGCACTGGAAATACCCCTGGAGATTGCCGTAATGTCCATGGCCGAAGGGCCTGTTCAAAGCGGCGCTGATACATCGGTGGATAAAAGCGGCGTCCTCCGCCAGCAGGGCGTAATCGGCAGCCTGCTCGTATTCGCCGCGGGCAAAGCAATCGGCCATGGCCCGGCGCAGGGTTTCCCGACCCAGGGCTCCGCCGTTTTGCCGCAAAAAGGCGGCGAACAGGGGATGGTAGCGGTAAAGGCTGTTGTCCTGCACGGTGAAAACATTCCCACGGACAAGCCCCTCCAGGATTTCCCGCGCGTTTGCAATGCCCAAAAGCCTGTCGCAGGCCGAAGGGTCAAGCTCGGGCAGCCAGGCTGTGGCCAGCAGGAAATGCCGCGTTTCTTCCGGAAGCCGGTTAAATATTTCATGCATCAGATAGCGGTTCAGGCTGCGGTCATCATAGGGAAGACGGAGCTTGCCGCCCTCCGCCGCCATCCGGTAGGATTGCATGGCCAAGGCCCAGCCCTCGGTGGCCGCATAGGCGGCTTCGTCGAAAAACCCCCAGAGCTTTTCTGCTTCCTCCCGGCTGAAGCGCAGGTCAGCCTTGGTAAGCTCGGCAACACGCCCGTCCATTTTGAGCCGGAAAAGCCCGCTCCACAGCTCATGGCGTCCGGCCATAATCAGGGTGAGTCCGGGAGGTCGGCTTTTGGCCAGCCCGGTGAGGAAGTCCATGGCCGCGCCGCCCGTCACGGCGTGGACGTCGTCCAGAATAAGGATGAGCCTGCGGCGTCCCACGGCCTTGAAGAGCGAGGCCAGGGCTGCGGGGACAAAGGCGTCGCCTGCGGCGAAGGGGAGCAGGTCGGTGGCGTAAAAATTAAAGCGGGGCAGCTTCCTGCGGAAGGCGTTCTCCAGATGACGCAAAAGGTTCGTCAGGTCCCCGTCCCGCTCGTCCATGGTGAGCCAGACCACGTTGCTGCGTCCGGCGGCGTACTGCGCCAGGAGGGTGGTTTTGCCATAGCCCACGTCGGCGTGAATGTAGGTAAGGCTGCTGCCCGGAGGGGCGATCCTTGCAAGCAGGCGGGGACGGGGAATGGCGGCGTCGGGGGCGGCAGGGATGAGCAAATGGGATTTCTCTGTCTTTGGCTGTATTATGGGAGCTGCCGCTGCGGCAATTTCAGCTTCGGCCGTCAGGGCTCCCGGATTGCTTTTTATGTACCGGCCCGATTTGGTACGCGCATCCGTCGGCTTTTCCGCTGTTTCAGGGATCAGCCATACCCTGCTGTGGCGCACCGCTCCCTCGATCCTTCCCTCAGCGCAGAGGGTGTTTACCCGGCGCTGGGAAACGCCCCATTTTACGGCGGCTTCCTTGGGCGATATATACTTCATTTTACACTGCCCCCCTTGTCATCCAAAAATCAGTTTAGTTTATTATATTATATTCTATTGATGGAACAATATCAACAGAAAAACCGGCGGCTCATCCCTTTGGAGCAAATCAGGTTATAGATATTCTTGTTCTTTTCTGCCGTTATATATTTCTTAGAGCGGGAGCTTCGCCTTGATGGTTCACAGTGAACCATTCCATAGTTCATGTAAAGGGCGCATCCTCCCCTTGGCGGGAAGGGTTATTTCTAATACGTTCAGTCGGAGTCCGGCTGCAGGATGTAATACATATAGCTGGTGGCTGGTCTTGCCGCCGTTTTCACGCCAGCGCCGCTCCTTGCGGAGAAAGCCGCTTTTTTCGAGGTCGGCTATAGCGCTCTTGACGGTGCTGCGGGACAGCTTCAGCTTCGCGGCGATGGCGCCGATCGCAGGGTAGCATTTGCCGTCCCTGCCGGCGCGATCCTTGAGGTACATGTACACAGCCACCGCCCGGTGAGGCAGTTTCGATATTGCCTGAGTTTTTTTGTTATTTACCGGCTTTTGTCCGAAAAAAGCACGCTGAAACGCCGAAAAGTCCGGTAAAAACCGGACTTTTCGAATAGATTGTGGTGGAGGCGAGGGGAGTCGAACCCCTGTCCGAAACCATATCCACAAAAGCTTCTACGAGTGTATCCCTCATTTTAGCATTCCTGACGAGCATCCCCCAAGGGCAGGGTCTACTCTACCGTAGCCTTTAAGTTCCGCTGCAGCTCAAGGCTACCACTGCAGCAGTTCTAGCATTTAACCTTCCTATGCAAAAGGCCTGACTTATCGACGCCTAGGCCCCCAGGTGCAGGAACCTGGGCTAGACGTACACGGCATTAAGCCGCGTAAGCTAAATTATCGTTTTTAGCGTTTAATTTTAAGTTCTCGTTTTTTAAGAGGCCAACGAGAATCCTCTACTCGCTACCTTTGTCTCAACAATCCCGTCGAAACCATTACGCCCCCATGTTAAAGGATGGATTAGGCATTCCAAAAATTTTACCTGTTGCTTTCCTTAAGCTTTCTGTCAATTTCTCGTTTTGCATCTCTTTGTGCAATGTCGTCACGCTTGTCGTGGAGCTTTTTACCTCTCGCAACTCCCAACTCAAGCTTGACTCTGCTGCCTTTAAAGTATAACTGAATCGGTACCAATGTCAAACCTTTTTGCTGAACATAGCCTATAAGTCTTCTTATCTCATGTTTGTGAAGCAAAAGCTTTCTATCCCTTATCGGGTCCTTATTAAATATATTTCCCTGTTCATATGGACTTATATGCATGCCGCTTAGAATAACTTCTCCATTTTCGATAGAAGCATAGCTATCCTTAAGGTTTACCTTTCCCTGACGAATGGACTTAACCTCTGTTCCGGACAAAACTATCCCTGTTTCAATTGTCTGCTCTATGAAATAGTCATGTCTTGCTTTTTTATTTTGTGTTATTGGTTTTATTTCTTCTTTCCTATCCATAGTCCATTCACCCTGCTTACTAATACGATAAAAATAACCCTTCCTTGTGAAGGGCATTTTTTACACAAAATCGATATCAATTACTTTATTATTATACCACTTTAAAATACCCTGTCAAGCATCCAAAGTCTTCATTTTATCAAGAATATCATATGGAATCTTAAGGTTACCTCTTCCTTTTCCGATTTCAATGGCAGGCTTGAAACTTCCATGATAATCACTGCCGCCTGTGACAATCAGATCATACTTGATGGCAAGTCTTAGCAGATTCCCTGTATCATCATCGGTATTATCCACATAGTATGCCTCAATTCCCTTTAGCCCATAAGACACAAGCTCTTTTACAAGCTTATCCAGATGTTTTTGATTTAAGTACAGGTATATGGGATGAGCAAGAACAGGTATTCCTCCTGCACCAAGTATTTCCTTTATCCCTTCTTCCGGAGTGAACTTGGATTTTGGGAAAAATGCAGGCTTTCCGACTGCAAGATACTTCTCAAATGCTTCCTGAATACTTTTTACATAGCCCTTATTTATAAGTACTCTGGCTATATGAGGCCTTGCAACTACTTTACCTTCAGCCTGGCTTGTTACTTCCTCCATATTTATATCAAATCCAAGTTCATTCAGTTTTTTTATAATTTTGGGATTCCTTTCATCCCTCTTTTTAATGAGCCCATCCAAAACACCGGTTATGTTTTTATATGTACCATTGAAAAAATAACCCAGTATATGCATTTCCGGATCAAAATCAACGCTTATTTCCAAGCCTGCTATAACTTCCAGTCCAACTTTTTCTCCTTCATCAATGGCCTGTTCAATTCCGTCTATTGTATCATGGTCGGTAAGCGCTATAGCTTGAAGCCCCATATTTTTTGCATGCCTTACAAGTTCCCGGGGTGTAAGGCTGCCATCCGAGGCAGTTGAATGAGTATGTAAATCAATTAGTTTTGCCATGAGCCTTTCTCCTTTTGTTCCTTACATTTTCTTATAACTTATCATAATTTCTTACATATTCTTATGTTTTAGTTTCTTAAGTTTCTTATCAGTTAAATAATCATTTTATATTATACTTATAAGTTCACTTAAACTTCTACAATTATACCTCCCAGTATTTCCGGTCCCTGCACTCCTTAGGCGGAAATTCTCTTCTGTAAACAATCTCCAAAAGCTTATGAAGCTTCCTTAAAGAATCACTGGCCTGTTCCTTTGTTATTATATTTTCGTCAAGAGCATCTGCTACCTCATCAATATCCAATACCCGCACTTCCCCGTCGGGCAAAATTTTTACGTCCACAAGCAGGTCTATGAGAGTATAGGTATCATTATCAGCATCATATTCCACATCAATCACATCACAATACCAGTATAAAAAGTTCCCCTGTGGGTCATAAAATCTACTTATTTTATAGCCATCCTTTAAAAATGCAAAAGAAACACCCATGCCAATATCTGTTCGCGGTCTGATTGCTTTCCACCTTGTGATAATAAGTTCATCATCCCTATAGAGCATTTCATCGCCGGAAATATCAACTGTTTCATATGGTATAAATCGTTTTCTAAGTATTGTAGTTTTCTTCATATCTTATTATTCTCCCAAAATAATCTAATTTATATATAGATTAACAACAATCCATATATTCTTTTAATATAAATAACATTATAACAAATCTAAGTCATATACAGCTAATAATATCTAATTTTTTATCCTTTTCATCTATAATTTTGAATTTATACCGTTATAAATTCCTAAAGCCCTGCCGCTGTATGTATTATTATGACTGTTATTGTCAAATAATATTATTACCCATTTTATTCCACTTCACTTTAATCAGTGTTATAATATATCTACCATTTCATTATTATAATCAGAGGAGAATAACATTGCTACAAAAGAGAACATGCAGTAACTGCATACGAGGAACAATTATTGCTGTTAATAATGATGTATTATGCAGGGATAATGGTGCTGTTGCCCCGGATTATTGCTGCTCAAAGCACAAATATGCACCTTCTATGCTTGCTGAAACCAAAAGCTCATTAAAGTGCATTAATTGCGAAAACTTCATATTAAACATTGCAAGTTCAAAGGATCATCCTTCTATAGGAGTGTGCCAGCTTTTTACTGTTCGCCAGTTTGATGGCAGAAGCAAAAATGCCTGCTCAAAGTTCGTTAAAAGAACGAATCTTGAAGTGTCATAATTCTAAGGCATAAATAGGATATAAAGTTTTTATGCCATTAATACGATATATATTTAGAGTAATAGATAAAGTAACAAATGTGAACATTAACACTTTTTATTTAGGCATTTTGCAAAATAACTTACTATAGTTGGAGGTAATAATATGTCATTGAATGTTAACGATATTTTCACCCAAAAATTAAATGATATTCAAAGCAGAGTTCCTATAAGGATTAATAAGCCTTCAACTAAAACATCATTTCAGCAAATTCTTCAAGAGATTGCAAAAGATGCTGACATTGATATAGCATCGGATAATACTGTATCCGGCAACACTGCACCAGACAATATCATATTGGATAAAATAACTTCTTCTGAAAAAAATACGGTACCGATGTCAGCATCTTATTCCATAAATAACGGAATACTCAAAGCTGCACTTTCAAGAACAAGCAGTTCCGCTTCTGCTTCAAAGGACAAGTTAAGTCAAATGGAACGAATTAATTTGGCAATTGAAGAAGCATCACAAAAATATGGAGTTGATGCCAATCTTATAAAAGCAGTTATAAAGCAGGAATCCGGCTTCAATCCCAATGCACTTTCACATGCAGGAGCACAGGGACTTATGCAGCTTATGCCGGGGACTGCAGCCGGTTTAAATGTTACTGATCCCTACAATATAGAACAGAATATTGATGGAGGAACCAGATACTTAAGAGACCAGTTAAAAGCATTCGGAGGCGATCTCAAGCTTGCTTTAGCTGCCTACAATGCGGGTCCCGGAAATGTAAAAAAATACAATGGTATTCCCCCATTTAATGAAACACAACATTATGTAAAGGTAGTTTTAAGCAATTATGAACAATATAAGAACGAAAAATAAGTTATCAACAGCAGTAATCCACATTATCCACATACTTATACACAGCTAAATATGTTACTTTCCGCTATAATCAAAGATTATTTCCACATTATTCACATCTTTTAATTCAACATATTAACATTGTCACACAACGATATTATTTGTCGATTTATGTAAATAAATAAATTTTTCTACTTTTCTCCCAGCTTCAATCCAGGAACAGCATTTAATCTCAAATCGCAAAAATTGCCTGCAATAAAAGCATAATATGCCGCACATGCAATCATAGCTGCGTTATCTGTGCACAACACCGGGCTCGGATACAGCACTTCCATACCCTTTGCCAGTGCATGCTCTTTCATTTGTTTTCTTAAACATGTGTTGGATGCCACACCTCCGGCAAGGGTTATTTTATTTACTCCCGTTTTTACTGCCGCAGTCACGGTATTTTTAACAAGAACATCAACAACAGCTTGCTGAAAGCTTGCAGCTATATCATTAATGTTATAACTTTCGCCCTTCTGAGATAGATTATGAAGGTAGTTAAGCACAGCAGTTTTAAGACCGCTGAAGCTAAAGTCCAATGACCCTCCCTCAAAATGAACCCTTGGGAAATTAATTGCATTAGGGTCTCCTTTAGCTGCAGCCTTATCGATAAGCGGTCCTCCCGGATACCCAAGTCCTATTGCCCTTGCAATTTTATCAAATGCTTCCCCTGCTGCATCGTCCCTGGTTTGTCCCAATATCTGAAATTTATCATAAGACTCCACATATACTATATGGCTATGGCCTCCTGAAGCAACAAGACACACAAAGGGCGGCTCCAAATCCTCATATTGGAGATAATTTGCAGCGATATGCCCTTCAATATGATGAACCCCTATTAATGGCTTGTCCACTGCAAACGCCAGACCTTTTGCTGCCGAAAGGCCCACCAGCAATGCACCTACAAGACCCGGTCCATATGTAACGCCAATTGCATCCAAATCCTTAAGCTTAATTCCCGCCTTATCCAAGGCCTCATCTACAACGGGAAGCATAAGCTCAACATGTTTCCTTGAAGCAATTTCAGGTACAACTCCCCCATACTTCTGATGAAGACTAATCTGTGAAGATATTATATTTGAAACAACCTTTCTGCCGTTTAAAACAATTGATGCCGAAGTCTCATCGCAGCTTGTCTCAATTCCCATTATAAGTATATCTTTTTTTGTTTCCATTTTTAAACTCCCTTTTGTTAATTCGAAAGATAACACTTTAAATATACAACATGTATCTTAGAATTTCATTACAAATTGCCCAATACATAAGAATTATTTTATAGCAATTTATATTAAAATGCAAAAGAGTCATTACATATAAGAAAATTAATATAAGGAATGATTGAACCCACACACCTAATCATTCCTTTGTTTATGCTAAAGTTGTGCCTGTGCTGTCAACACATTAAGAGCCGGACTTTTAATCAAAACTTCATCAACCACTTTTTCATCCTTATTCACAACATGTTCAATAACCTGATTTATATCATCGACGGCAACAACTTCAATTCCTATGTCCTTATAAATTTCCTGCCAATTCTCCTTTGGAATCAGTACTTTTTTAACTCCGGCCATCTTTGCAGCTTCAACTTTTGCTGTAACTCCTCCCACCGGTTTAACCTTTCCTTTTATGGATATTTCGCCGGTCATGGCAATTTCAGCACTTACAGGAATGTTTTTTATCGCCGAATATATAGCCGTGAATACCGCTATTCCTGCAGACGGGCCATCGATGGGCATTCCTCCGGGGAAATTAAGGTGAATATCATATTTTCTGCAGTCTATGCCAAGTACTTTTTTAAATACCGTCACAACATTGTCCACTGATGATTTGGCTGTTCCTGCCCTTTTTAATTTATGGCCTCTTCCGTCAAGTTCTTCCTCTTCAATTATTCCCGTAACAGTAAGTTTGCCTTTTTCATCTTCTGTTTCAAATGCTGTTGCTTCTATGTCAATAACTACTCCCGTACTGCTTCCTAATACCGCAAGACCGTTTACACATCCGACAAATTCTCCGGCACTGACTTTCTTCTCGGCCCTCGGGCTGTACCTTCCAAATTCAACCACCCACTCAACATCCTTCTTGGTTATCAAATTTCTCCCTTCAACTAATGCAGAGCCTCCTGCTATCTGAACGATATTTACCGCATCTCTTCCATTTTGGGCGTATTTTGCCACTAATTCATCGGTACCTTCTTCCATATTAAAGCCGCCCCTCATGGCTGCATTTCTGGCAATTTTGGACACTTCATCCATATGCAAAGGCCTGAAATAAACTTCTACACATCTGGATCTGATAGCTGCAGGTATTTCCTCAGCCTGTCTTGTTGTTGCACCAACCAGTCTGAAATCTGCAGGAAGACCTTTTTGAAATATATCGTGTATATGTGAAGGGATATTATTGTCCTCAGAACTGTAATAGGCACTCTCCAATATTACCTTTCTGTCCTCAAGCACCTTCAAAAGCTTATTCATCTGTATGGGATGCAGTTCTCCAATCTCATCTAAAAACAACATGCCACCATGGGCACGTGTTACTGCTCCCGGCTTTGGCTGAGGCACACCTGCAGCACCATAAGCACCTGCACCTTGATATATGGGATCATGCACAGAGCCTATAAGCGGATCTGCTATTCCTCTCTCATCAAATCTCAATGTAGTTGCATCCATTTCAACAAATTTCGCATCTTTTTTAAAGGGTGAGATTGGGTTTTGCTTCGCTTCCTCAAGAATAACCCTTGCCGCGGCAGTCTTCCCTACACCGGGTGGTCCGTAGATAATTACATGCTGTGGGTTTGGACCGCACAATGCTGCTCTCAATGCTTTTATGCCCTGCTCCTGTCCTACGATATCATTAATGGAGGCAGGTCTTGTCTTTTCCGAAAGCGGCTCTGTAAGCTTTATTTCCCGAAGCTTTCTAAGCTTGTCCAATTCCTTTTTGGACTCTTTCTCAATGGCACCTTTATTGCTTTGTTGGGATTTTAGCAGATTAAGAAAATACAACCCGATAATCATTGTAAAGAAAAATTGTATAAAAAATAAAATACCTGTAAGCATTAAATAACCTCGTATAATAGTTTTTGGAGGGTTTAAGTTAAGAAATTTCCAGTTACAAAC
>ENA-UOYA01001908-UOYA01001908.1-activated-sludge-metagenome-genome-assembly--contig:-NODE-1908-length-21012-cov-6.096054_pt1 | contig 21012 bp, 14 predicted proteins | sample MGYA00238163_ERZ764804 | MGnify/ENA primary metagenome ERZ764804 (study PRJEB28919, sample SAMN05720223) | activated sludge metagenome | isolation source: Anaerobic digester | place: Hong Kong... | reverse complement strand
ATTATTCTATTTCGGAAATTTAAACCTCGTTCCACAAAACATTTAGTAATGCCATTTTTTAATGGTTATTAATTATGGTTCAAAGATGCAGTAAGAAATAGAGATGTTCGCTCTACAAATACTCTACATAGGGGCAGTATTGTAAGAGATGTGATGTTGGTTTATAACTGTAAGTTCAAATGATAGCACAATGCCGCGTGAAGGATGCGAAAGGCTTGGTGCGTAACGCAGTGGAGCACGGGAGCGCAGCGCACCCTGCAGCAGCCTGACCGAAGTGCAACGGAGGACACGCCCCAAAACACTACATTTTATCTTGCATGCTCGCGCTGTACGCCAAACTTGTTGCCGTTCTTTATCACGAACAATTCAACCGCTTCGGGATTGAGTTTCCCGTCTTTAATCAAGTCGCTGTGGTAAATCACCTTCATGATGTTCATGAAGGTGTTGTAGGCAATTTCTACCTTATCTTTTTTCTCGTTCAAGAAGGTTACTTCGTAGTAGATTACCTCTCCGCTGGGGTTCGACTGACTACGCTCGCGCGCATCTTCAAAAACGTTACAAGCCAAGATGAATAAGTTTTTGCCTTCTAGGTTTTGGATGGTATAGTTTTTGGCAGTAGGCAATTGCGCACTATTCTCTTCCAATACTTTGAACACCGGTTCGGTTTCGGTTGAAACGATGCCGGTTTTTTTATTGTATGCTAATTTTATTTTTTCTTTTTGAGCTTGGGTCGTTACAAAAAGAGCAAGCAACATAAGGGCAGAAAAAATCTTTTTCATGATTTAAGTTAATTCGTTTTGTAAATGAAAAGGTACGTTATGTGTATTTATTTCAGCATCGAGCTCACGAAAGCCTTGGCATTAAAGATTTGCAGCTTATCAATGGCTTCACCTACACCAATGTAACGCACCGGTATTTTAAATTGATCGATGATGCCGATAATGACACCGCCTTTGGCTGTGCCGTCTAATTTGGTAATGGCTAAACTGGTAACTTGCGTGGCAGCGGTAAAGTGTTTCGCTTGTTCTATGGCGTTTTGGCCGGTAGAACCATCGAGCACGAGCAACACATCGTGTGGCGCATCGGGCACAATTTTTTGAATAACGCGTTTGATTTTTCCTAACTCATTCATTAAATCGATACGGTTGTGTAATCGTCCGGCTGTGTCAATAATAATCACATCGGCATTGTCGGCCACACCTTTCTCCACGGCTTGAAAAGCCACAGAAGCAGGATCGGCACCCATTTGCGAGCGAATAATTTCAACATCGGCACGTTTGGCCCACACCTCTAATTGGTCGATGGCAGCCGCTCTAAAGGTATCGGCAGCGCCTAAAACCACCTTCTTGTTCAGTAATTTAAATTGATTCGCTAATTTACCTATAGTTGTTGTTTTTCCGGCACCGTTTACGCCTACTACCATGATGATATAAGGCTTACGGTTCACCAACAATTCTTCCAACGATTGAATATCGTTCTTGCTATTTTCAATAATCAGTGATGCTATTTCATCTCGAATCAAATCATTCAATTCCGATGAAGTGGTGTATTTATCACGGGCAGCACGTTGTTCAATACGGTCGATAATTTTGATGGTGGTATCGAGTCCCACATCCGAAGAAACGAGCGCTTCTTCCAATCCGTCCAGCACATCTACGTCAATTTTCGATTTGCCGGCAATGGCCTTCGTGATTTTCGACAGAAAGCCTTCTTTGCTTTTCTGCAACCCTTCGTCCAGATCGGTTTGTTGCTTTTTCGAGAAAAAATCAAAAATTCCCATACTATGGCTTTGGTTTGTTTTGTCTTAAATATATAAAAAAAGCATCTCCAACCGCAGTTAAAGATGCTTCTATACATTTCATGATAGATTTAGCTTTGTGCTTTAAGGAAATCTTGTACTTTATCTTTGTGTACAATTTTCTCTAAAAACCCATAAGAGCCTGATTTTCCTTTTACTGCTTTGATTACGCGAACATAATCTTTAGAACCAACCTGAGCTCCCCGGTCGGTACGGGCATTCTTTGATATCTTTGCCATGGTTTATTATTTAATTTCTTTGTGAACGGTTACTTTTTTCAAGATAGGGTTATACTTTTTCAACTCGATACGCTCGGTTGTGTTCTTACGGTTTTTGTAAGTCATATATCGAGACGTACCTGAAGCACCACTCGCTTTATGCTCGGTACATTCCAAAATTACTTGGATTCTGTTACCTTTTGATTTCTTTGCCATTGTTCAATCAGTTTTTAAAATTATTTCAATGTGATTTCGCCTTTCGCGCTCAACTCTTTCAAGTAAGCGTAAATTCCTTTTTTAGCGATATTTTTGATTGCAGAAGTAGATACTTTCAAAGTAACCCATTCGTCTAATTCAGGAATGAAGAATCTTTTCTTTCTCAAATTCGGCAAGAATCTGCGTTTCGTTTTACGGTTAGAGTGAGAAACGTAGTTTCCGCTCATTGGACCTTTTCCTGTTAATTCACAAAAGTTTGACATAACTATTTAATTATTCTTTTTTTCTAAGAGTTGGCAAATATCAAATTATTTTCCTGAATAACAAAAAATGTTTTAAAATGAGTTTCCAACAACTAAATTATCCTATTTTCGCCTCCGCATGGAAGGGAGAACACCAGAAGAGATAAAAAACGCAGTTATTGAGATGCTCCGGTCTATTTTTGACCCGGAAATTCCCGTAAATATATATGAATTAGGCCTTATTTACGAGATAAATCTTATAAAAGAAGACGTAGTAGAGATAGTGATGACCCTTACTTCGCCCAGTTGTCCGGTGGCCGGAACCCTACCTGGTGAAGTGGAGCAGAAGGTAAAAAGCGTTTCCGGAGTGAGCGATGCGGTGGTAGAATTGGTGTTCGAACCGGCTTGGAACCAAGATATGATGAGTGAAGAGGCGAAATTGGAATTGGGATTTTTGTGAGAAGAAGTGGCTAGCTACTAGAAGCTAGAAAGGGGAGAAGAAGCGGTTAGCTTTTAGCCACTAGCTTCTAGAGAGGAAGAGGAGGATTTGTAAAATTGAAATAAATCTAACGGCTAACAGCTAATGGCTAGAAGCTAATAATTATTAATCTAACAGCTAAAGGCTAACCACTCGAAGCTAAAAAAAGAATTTTCTAACAGCTAACAGCTAAAGGCTAGAAGCTAAAAATATAAAATATGTATCCAGCAGAATTAGTAGCACCTATGAAAGGCGAATTGACCAGCGTAGGTTTCAAACAATTAGAATCGGCTCAAGATGTAGATGCCGCTTTGTCTTCAACAGAAGGCACAACATTATTGGTGTTCAATTCGGTGTGCGGTTGTGCAGCAGGCGCGGCTCGCCCGGGCGTGAAATTAGCCCTTCAAAACGCTAAATTACCTACACATTTAGTAACGGCTTTTGCCGGTGTAGATAAAGATGCCGTAAACAAAGCACGCGAATACACATTGCCTTATCCGCCATCTTCGCCATCAATGGCTTTGTTCAAAGACGGAAAATTGGTGCACTTTATTGAGCGCCACCAAATTGAAGGGAATAACGCCCAAACCATTGCCGATCACTTAAAAAAAGTGTTTGACGTATATTGTTAGGATAGTTGAGCGTTGTTGGTTGGGAGTTGAGGGGGAGGACAGGGCAATGTATTCATTCCGCTGTATTTAAATCAACGAATCTTAAATCAACGAATCTTAAATAGTAACATCTCAAATCAAAAAATCTTAAATCTCAGTTGATGTCTCATTTTCATCGGCTCAAAGTGGCCAAAGTTGTTCAGGAAACAAAAGATGCAGTAGCGATTTCGTTTGAAGTACCGGCTAATTTGGCCAATAACTATAAGTATTTACCGGGTCAGTATATGACCTTGCGATTAACGATTAATGGTGAAACGGTGAACCGTTCGTACTCCTTTTGCAGTTCGCCTTATCAAAACGAGTTACCCACTATTGCGGTAAAACGTGTAGAAGGCGGAAAGGCTTCCAACTTCATCGCCACAGCACTTACACCGGGTGTAGAAGTAGATGTAATGGAACCTATGGGGAATTTTCATTCGCCTATCCAAGCCTCGAATGCTAAGCATTATGTGCTTTTCGGAGGAGGATCGGGAGTAACGCCTGTGTTCTCCATTTTGAAATCGGTGTTAGCGGTGGAACCGAACAGTAAGGTAACTTTGTTCTATGGTAATCGCGATACACAGAGCATTATTTTCCACGAGCAATTGAAGCAATTGGAAAGCGCGAACCCAACGCGTTTGAAAGTGGTACATATCTTGGATAAGCCGGAAGCAGGTTGGTCGGGTTATACCGGTTTTATTACAAAGGAATTAGCGACAAAACTTTTGCGCGAGAATACGGATATGAATTTCGCGAATACGGAGTTGTTTATTTGTGGTCCAACACCAATGATGAAGGCTGTGGAAACGGCTTTGGAAGAGTTGCAAGTAGCGAAAGAAAAAGTACATATCGAATATTTCACAGCCAAAGCTGAAGAAGATCGTGTAGCCGCTGATGTGGGTTCAACGGATGCTTCGGCAGCGCCTTTTACCGGCAAAACGAAGGTGAAATTAATCTATGACGGCAACGAAGTGGAGTTCGATGTGTTGGAAAAAGAAACCATTTTGAATGCGGCCTTGGATGCGGGTTTCGACCCTCCTTATTCGTGTATGGTGGCAGCTTGTTGCACTTGTAGAGCGAAGTTACTTTCCGGAAAAGTGGAGATGGACGACCGTGAATCGCTTACCGATGCTGAATTATCGAAGGGGTATGTATTAACTTGTCAGGCCCATCCAAAAAGTCACGGAATTGTTTTAAATTTCGACATCTAAAATTTAAAAATCATGGAAAAGAGATTAGTTAAAGGTACAGATAAAAAGATTTTCGGGGTGTGTAGCGGTTTAGGTAACTACTTCGAAGTGGATCCAACTGTCATCCGAATTGCATTCTTATTATTATTCTTCGGACTCGGTACCGGCCTTTTGATTTATTTGATTTTGGCAGTAGTGATGCCTTCGAACTAAATTCTGCTTCTTAGATTTTTTAAAAAAATAGAGTTTTTATGCGGACAATGCTATTGTCCGACTTGTAATAAATGACCTTTATATAGCTTCCTAACCTTCAACCATTCCGTTTTTTTTTGCATCTTTGAGAGATTACATTTATCCTAAATCTAATCCCTTTGGAACGAAAAATGACAACATTTTTGTCTGCTAGCTTTATTGGAACGCATAGGTTCTTCTATTGCAATCGTTTCTCACCAACTCATAATTTTTTTATAGTATGAAAAAAGCAATTACACTATTTGCCTTTTTATTGTTCGTGGTATCCGAAAATGTGATCGCACAAAATCAGTCCCTTGCAGCAGGATGGTCTGCAGGCTTCAAGCACGAAAAAGTGTTTATTGAAAATCAAGGGCAGTTCGATGGCTTGAATGATAATGGTGCCGCTATTTCTTTTGCTTCGGATTATGATAACACACAATTTTTGTTTACGCCAAATGGGGTTACGTACAGACTTACCTATACACGTCAGCCGAATAAAGAAGAGCGCCAGGCAATAGAAAGACGCATGAAGAAAATGCAAGCGGAAGGGAAAGATATATCACACGATGATATTGAACGTGAAGAACATCGTGCTGTTTTTTACAAAGAGTTGATTCAAGCGCAATGGGTAAATGCCAACCCGAATGTGAAGATTGTAGCGGAAGATAAAACTTCACATTACTATACATACACCTTACGAAATGGCAAGTTAGATCATGTGTCGGCTTTCAAAAAAATCACTTATAAAGATTTATATCCAAATATTGATGTGGTGTATGAATTCCATCCTACAACGGGAATTGAGTATTCATTTATCGTGCATCCCGGTGGAGATATGTCGCAGGTAAAAATGAGTTATTCCGGTGCTAATAGAGTAGAATACGATAATGCAAACGGTGAAGTTCAATTGTTAACTAATCTTGGCGTTATAACAGAACATGCGCCCAAAACATTTTATAAAAATAATCCTTCTTCAATTATACCCTCTTCATTTTCATTACAAGGGAATGATCTAACTTTTTCCATTGCAAATTATGACAAGTCGCAAGAGATTATTGTAGACCCCTGGGTGGCTGTTGCACCAACATTTGCCACACAGTGGGATTGTGTTTGGGAAATTGAAAAAGATGGAGCAGGAAACGCCTATTTAATTGGAGGAACAATGCCCATGCAACTCTTGAAGTATAATACTGCAGGAGCACTTCAATGGACGCATAGTACCCCCTATGATACTACTTCTTGGTTGGGAACATTTGCTGTAGATAATGCAGGAAATTCATACGTAACACTAGGATCAGTAGCGCAAATTGAAAAAGTAAGTCCTGCCGGTGCGCAAATTTGGAGTAATACAAGTCCGGGTGGTCTACTAGGAAATACTGAGTTTTGGACCATTGCGTTTAACTGCGATCAAACTAAGTTAATTATTGGAGGAACAGGAGGCGCATTATTAAATATTTTACCATATATCTATGATGTTGATATGGCATCGGGTAACGTTACCGCTAGTGTGCAAGTAACCGGAGGCGCTTTATTTCCCACTCAAGAAGTGCGAGCCATAACAGCTTGCGGAAATGCAAAGTATTATTATCTCACGCACGATTCCATTGGCTACATTCAGCAGAATTTGACCGCTTGCTCCACTCCAGGATCGCTTCCATTTCATGTGAGTAACAGTTATGCATTTGGTTATAAATGCGAGAATTGGCGATTGAATAATACCGGAATAGCTGCTATTAGATATTATAAAGGTTTTATATATACATGTCGGGGTAATCAAATTCATAAACGTAATTTTAATACTGGAGCTATTATAGCCACTGCAACCATTCCGGGGGGAAATTGGACAAGTAATCAAGTTCGAAATTCAGGTATTGATATTGATAGTTGTGGAAATATATTTGTTGGTAGTGCGAATCAATTGGTGAAGTACGATGTTAACTTGAATCAATTGGCCACTTATCCTACTTCTGTAAACTTTAATATTTATGACGTAGCTGTAGGTACTTCCGGAGATGTGATTGTAGGAGGTTCTACAGGTACATCTTCTTCTGGTGCACGCCAAGGCTACATTCAATCTATTGCAACAGGTGCCTGTGCCCCTATAGCGATTACTTGTTGTAATGCAAATATATGTCAAGTGCCGCCAAAATGTTCTACTGATGGTCCGGTTACTTTAGTTGTTGCGACTCCGGGAGGTACTTTTAGCGGAAATGGTGTTAATGCAACTACCGGTGTGTTTACGCCTTCAGTGGCGGGTGTTGGCGTTCATAAAATTGTTTATACTTTACCTTGTGGTGCTGATTCAATTTTTATTACTGTGAATAGCTGTACCGCAGTTTCAGTTTGTAAAGAAGCGAATGGTAACTTAACTGCTTCAGGTGGAACCGGACCATATACTTGGTCGTATTGGCAATATTCAACAACAACAACAGTAACCAATGCGGCAACATGTACAGCATGTGGAGGTACATGGAATGCACTTTTTGGCCAATGCTTAAATGGAATCTTCCCTGTTACTTCTTGTACTACACCAGCAGGTTGGGTTCAGTTTACAACAGGAGTTACTGTTACACCACCGGCAGGAAAAGATTCAATTCGTGTGGTTGATAATGCCGGAACAACAGTTGTAATGTATGGTTTAGCTACTGTACCACTTTGTTCTCCATGTCCTACGATTACGGTTACAACAACACCTACGAATGCTACCTGCGGACTATCGAACGGAAGTGCTACAACTACCGTAACAGGTGGTGTTACCCCATACACATATACTTGGAATAATAGTGCAGTGACATCAAGTATAACAAACGTTGCAGCGGGTACCTATACAGTTACCGTGAAAGACGCTAATCAATGTTCGGGAACAGCCACTGTAACCATCGGTACTTCTGCAGGTCCTACAGCAACATCAACGAAAACAGATGCCAATTGTAATGGGGCAAACAATGGATCGATGACAGTTACCGCAAGTGGTGGCACAGGTACATTAACCTATACTTGGTCGCCAAATGTAAGCACAACTTCGTCTGCCACTTCACTCGCTCCAAATACTTATTCGGTTACTGTAAAAGATGCGAATAACTGTACTGTAGTTACTTCACAAACTGTTGGTCAACCATCGGCCGTAACTATTGCAACATCAAATGTGCCTGCAAGTTGTGGCGGAAATAATGGTTCAGCAACGGCAACACCAAGTGGGGGAACAGGGGCTTATACCTACACATGGACAGGTGGTGCTACAACAGCTACTGCACCTAATCTAGCGGCAGGAACCTATAGTGTGACGGTTAGAGATGCTAATCTATGTTCTGCAACTGCAAGTGTAACTGTTGGGGCTTCCACTGCATTAACTATTGCTCTTACTACAACACAACCCAATTGTGGAAATAATAATGGAAAAATAAAAGTTACCGTTTCTGCTGGAACAGGTCCATATTCCTATGTTTGGAGTAATGGAGCTGTATCTGATTCCATCATCAATTTAGCACCAAATACATATTCTGTAACTGTTACAGGTGCGGGTGGATGTACAGCTTCTGCAACAACAACGATAAATACTTCTTCCGCTATTACATTGTCTACTTCTACTACTGCTGCAACTTGTGGGAATAATAATGGAAAAGCAAAAGTTACAATCCTTACCGGTACAGGTCCATATACTTATTTGTGGAGTAATGCAGCAACTGCCGATTCTATTAATAATGTAGCTGGTGGAGCTTATCAAGTAACTGTTACCGGAGCAGGTGGTTGTTCAGCTACGGCTACAGCAACTATTGCAAACACAGGTGCTCCAACATTAACGCTAGGTGCAGTGAATGCTACTTGTAATGGGGTATCGAACGGAAGTGCAGATGTTACAACAATTACAGGCGGTACTGCACCGTATACTTATGTTTGGAATACCGGTGAAACAACCCAAGGTATTGTCAATAAACCTGCAGGAACATATACTGTTACTGTAACAGGTAGTGCAGGTGGTAGTTCTACAACTGTTTATGCTGAAGATTTTGATGGAGCATCGGCAGCCAATTGGCAGTTAAATGTTGCAACAGGTGTGAATGGAGCAGATCCTAACTTCTGGAAAATTTCAGATGAAGAAGGGGGCGTTCTTCCTCCGGGTTGTGGTGTAGCGACTAACGGAAACAAAACATTGTTTGTTACCAGTGTGTTTAATCCTACTGGAGGTGCTGCTTATGATGCCGGTGGCTTATGTGGAATTTTATTCTGTCCGCAGACAAACACTTCAGCAGTTTCTCCATTAATTTCAACAGTTGGATTTTCCGGTCTTACATTGTCTTTCGACTTTATTGGCAATGGTGACGGTTTGTTAGATAATTGTTCTTTAGATTACAGTACCAATGGAGGAGGAGCATGGACTAGTCTTTCTCCATCGCTTAAATCTACTACTTGTGGCGGTGGACAAGGTCAATGGACTGCTTTTAGTACAGCTTTACCTGCTGCCGCAAATAATAATGCGAATTTGAAACTGCGCTTTGTTTGGACAAACAATGATGATGGCGTAGGAACAGATCCTTCATTTGCTGTAAATAATATAAAAATTACCCAAGCCGGAACAGGTACTGCTTGTCCTGCCATTCAAAGTGTTACTATTACCCAACCGAATCCTATTGTAGCGAATGTAACGGCTGTTCAACCGAATTGTATTGCAGCCAACGGATCGATTTCATTAAGTCCTACCGGAGGTACAGCCCCTTATACATACACATGGAGCGCTAATGCGGCTACCGGGAATAGTGCAACTGCTTCAAACTTAGCTGCCGGCACATATACCGTTACTATTCAAGCCGGAACTTCTTGTCAGAAAGATACAACGATTACTTTAGTAGCGCCTAATGCACCTAACGCAAATGCCGGAGTTGATACTTCATTGACTTGTGTGAGAAACAGTATTGGGTTGCTTGCTACTTCATCAACTGCAGGTGTTACTTTTGCATGGAGTAACGGAACAAATAGTGCAAATACTTCAGTTTCATCGGCAGGAACTTTTACGGTAACGGTAACGAACACGATTAGCGGATGCACTGCATCAGATGCTGTAATTGTAACTTTGAATAATACTTTACCAACCGTTAATGCGGGTATAGATACTGTCTTGAATTGTGTAAGAACTTCGCTCACTTTGCAAGCCACATCAACAACAGCCGGAGCTACTTTTGTTTGGAGTAATGGTTCAAATACTGCAAGCACATCCGCTTCAACGGCTAATACGTATACCGTTACTGCTACAAATCCTTCCAATGGCTGTACTGCCTCAGATGCTGTGAATGTTACACTGAATAATACGGTTCCAAACGTTAATGCTGGTTTAGATCAAGTTTTGTCTTGTACTTCTTCAACAGCAACGTTATCAGGAAGTTCAACAACAGCAGGAGTTACCTATGCATGGAGCGGTCCGGGAATTGTATCAGGAGGAACAACTACTGCGCCAAACGTAAATATCTCCGGTACCTATACACTACAAGTAACAGATCCTGCCAATGGATGTACTGCTTCCGATGCAGTGAATGTTACACCTGATGTAAATACGCCAAATATTGATGCAGGATTAGATCAGGTATTAACGTGTTTAGTAACCTCAGTTACATTAACAGCAACATCTACAACTCCCGGTGTTACGTTTGCTTGGAGTAATGGAAGCAATGCTGCTTCAACCACTGTAAATACAGCGAATACATATACTGTAACTGTAACCAATCCGGGCAATAGTTGTATTGCAGTAGATCAAGTGGTTGTTACACAAAATACCCAAATTCCGGCCAATGTATCTGCCGGTTTAGATCAAGTGCTTACTTGTAATCTATCTACAGCTACTTTAGCCGCTTCCTCTACTACACCAGGTGTTACATATGCGTGGAGTAATGGATTGGGTAATGCCGCTACTGCTACAACATCATCAACAGGAACGTATACCGTTACAGTAACAAATCCAGCGAATGGTTGTACAGCCACTGATGCAGTGGATGTAACCAATGGTGTTCAAGCCCTTTCGGCAACGATTACCGCCACCGATCCGAAGTGTAATAATTTTAACGATGGAAATGCTGTTGCTCAAGTAAACGGAGGCACAGGACCATTCACCTATACTTGGTCCAGTAATCCGAACGGAGGTAACGATTCTATTGCCGATAATTTGAGTGCACCTCAATCGGTAAGTGTAACGGTAACAGATGTAAATGGCTGCTCTACTACTGCAACAGCAAACATTGCTAATCCTCCGGCACCTGTATTGACACTCTTACCACAAGATACTTCGGTTGAATATGGCTCTCCCGTGCAGTTAGTAGCTTCGCTATCTAATTTTACAGCTCAGTCTTATGCTTGGAGTCCAAGCGGATTCAGTTGTACTGCTTGTCCTAATCCAATAGTGAATCCTAGCGCAGCAAATACAACGTATACCGTTACTGTAACCTACAACAATGGCTGTACCGTTTCTGCACAAACATTAGTAAAAGCAGAGGCGAATAATAAATTATATGTGCCGAATGCTTTCACACCAAACAAAGACGGAAACAACGATATCTTCAATGTGTTTGTATCGAACTACAAAGAATTTTCGCTTGCCATATTTAATCGTTGGGGCGAAAAAGTATTCGAAGGAACTACCCCTGAAGAAGTAGCCAACAGATTCCCTAAATACGGATGGGATGGTACTTACAAAGGTGCGTTGCAGCCTGTTGAAGTTTATGCCTATTATGCTACAGTTGTTTTCTTGAATGGTGAAGTCCAAAACTTGAAAGGAAGTGTTACTTTGATTCGATAAAAGTAAAATTGAAAATAACGAGGTCAGGTGGAAGCGCCTGACCTTTTTTATTTAAACACAATTCACATAAGTTCGGTACACATTTTGAGCAGCATAATTAATTCACAAACTTCACGTTCATTACTTATATTGTCTATAGAAAATGGAAAGACGAAAATTTATTAAAGATACCCTCACCGGCTTACCGGTATTGCTTTTGGCGCCCTCAATATTAGCCAGCTCTTGTAAAAAGAACGATGGCAATAACAAGAACAAAACAATAATTGTGATTGGAGCAGGTATTTCGGGGTTAGCTGCTGCAAAGCAATTGAAGGCAGAAGGGTTTAATGTGATTGTATTAGAGGCGCAAGACAAAGTAGGCGGACGGTTACGAACGGATAGAAGCCTAGGTGTGGCTTTCGATGAAGGTGCAAGCTGGATTCACGGCATCAATGCGAATCCAATAACCATGTTGGCTGCACAAGCCGGGATGGATACTTTTGAAACGGTAGACGAGAGTCGAGTGTCGTATGATATTGGCGGTGTTTTGAGAAGTGCTGCAACGTATGATAATACAGAAACAGAACTTTATTCCATTTTAAATACCATGATGAATAGTGGCAATGCCAATCAAAGTTTCGAAACTGTTTTCAATAATTTATATCCATCAAAAGCGAATGATCGCCTTTGGCAGTTTTTCTTGTCTACCTATGTTACTTTTGATACTGGCGACTTGAATCAATTGTCATCATTGCTTTACAACGAGGGTGAAGAATTTAGTGGTGTGGAAAAAATTGCAACGAACGGATACGATACCATTCCAAATTATTTGGCGAACGGATTGAATGTACAATTGAATCAGCGTGTGACTAAAATTGATTATACGGATGCAAAAATAAAGATAACACACAATGGAAATATAAGCGAGGCCGATTATGTTATCGTTACTGTTCCCTTAGGTGTTTTAAAAGCGAATAAAATTCAGTTTACACCTGCGTTACCCAACGATAAGCAACTTGCCATAGATAAGATAGGAATGAATTGTGTCAATAAGTTTTTGCTTACTTGGAATACTGCTTTTTGGGACGATGTGCAGTATATTTCTTATACTCCTGTTAGCAAAGATAAATTCAACTACTTTGTGAATGTGAAGAAGTTTAATCCATCTGTAAATGCCTTGATGACCTTCGCTTATGCCGATTACGCTCGGCAAACAGAAACCATGACGGATACACAGATTATAGGTGAAGTAATGTCGCATTTAAAGGATATCTATGGCACAAGTATTCCTAATCCAACTAATTTAGTACGCACTAAATGGCAAACGAATGAAAATGCTTTTGGCGCATATTCCTATACCGCAGTGAGCACTGAAATGAAACATTTTGAAGACTTGGCGGCTACTATTAATAACAAGTTGTTTTTTGCCGGTGAACATACTGAAGTTGATTACTTTTCAACGGCCCATGGTGCTTATCTAAGTGGCTTACGCGAAGCGAATAAAATCATCGATTTATAAGCTTCTGGATAATCATGTATTTCTATTCAATATGTGGACTGTCAGGTGGAAACACCTGACAGCAAAAAAAGCAACAGCAATAAAAAAGCCGCCCCGTTTCCGGAGCGGCTTTTTGCTTTGGTTAAAGCAATTATCCTAACAATTCGATAGACGAATCAGTTTGTTTTGCTTTTTCGCTAGCTTTGGTTTCCTCTTTGTTCGATACAAAAAGTTTATCAAATCTACGTTGACCTGTTCCTGCAGGAATTCGTTTTCCAACGATAACGTTTTCTTTCAAACCTTCTAAGTAATCCTGTTTTGCAGCGATGGAAGCGGTTGACAATACTTTCGTTGTTTCTTGGAAAGAAGCGGCAGAAATCCATGATTGTGTAGACAATGAAGCTCTTGTAATACCTTGCAATTGCGGTGTCGCTGTTGCAGGAATAGCATCACGGTATTCTACTAATTTCTTATCTGCTCTTCTCAAGATCGAATTCTCTTCACGAATCTTACGCAATGAAACGATTTGCCCAGGTTTCAATGATTCAGAATCTTCAGATTCAGTAACAACTTTTTTATCGAACAACTCATCGTTCACCGACAACAATTCAAATTTGTTTACTGACTCACCTTCCAAGAATCTTGTATCACCCGGATCTTCAACAATCATTTTGCTCATCATCTGACGAACAATCACCTCTACGTGTTTATCGTTGATCTTGATACCTTGTAAACGATATACCTCTTGAATTTCATTCACTAAGTATTCTTGTACAGCGTAAGGTCCTTTGATATTCAAGATATCAGATGGTGTAATCGCTCCATCAGAAATTGGCGTTCCTGCTTTAACGAAATCTTGCTCTTGTACCAAGATTTGTTTCGACAATGAAACCAAATATTTCGTAACAACACCATCTCTTGATTCGATGATAATCTCACGGTTACCACGCTTAATACCTCCGAATCTTACTACTCCGTCAATCTCTGCAACTAATGCAGGGTTTGATGGATTTCTTGCTTCGAAAAGCTCGGTAACTCGCGGAAGACCTCCCGTGATATCCTTCACTTTACCCATTACTCTCGGAATCTTCGCAATCGTTTGTCCGATTCGAACTTCTTGTTTGTTATCGACTACGATATGCGCTCCTAATGAAAGTGAATATGTTTTACCTTCTTTACCTGATTCGATGAAGATAGAAGGGATTTTCGTTTTGTCTTTCGACTCGATAATCACTTTCTCACGGTGACCCGTTTGCTCATCCATTTCATCGCGGTACGTTACGTTCTCTACGATGTGCTCGAATTTCACAGTTCCCGCTAACTCAGATACGATAACGTTGTTATACGGATCCCACTTACAGATAACATCTCCTTTTTTAACCGGTTTGCCATCTTTCACGAAGATTTGTGCACCATACGGAACGTGACTTGCAATTAATACTTTATCCGGATTATCATCTTTCAAAATTCTCACCTCACCTGTACGACCGATAACGATTCTCGCTTTTTCTCCGTTATCATCAATAGAATCGATAGCACGAACGCCATCTAATTGAATGATACCGTCAAACTTAGCTGTCATCTGCGATTCAGTTGCACTCATACTTGCGATACCCCCAACGTGGAAGGTACGAAGTGTTAACTGTGTACCCGGCTCACCAATCGACTGTGCTGCGATAATGCCCACTGCATCTCCTTGTTCTGCCAAACGATTGCTGGCCAAGTTTCTACCGTAGCATTTCACACAAACACCTTTGCGCGATTCGCAGGTTAATACCGAACGGATTTCGATTTCTTCAATACCTGAATCTTCAATGATTCGAGCTACTTTTTCGTTGATAGCTGTTCCAGCGTCAACTAACAATTCGTCAGTTTCAGGATGGTAAAGATCTTGAAGCGATGTACGTCCCAAAATTCTTTCGTACAATGGTTCTACCACATCATCGCCATCTTTAATAGCCGAGATAGTGATACCTCTCAATGTTCCGCAATCTTCTTCGTTGATAACCACATCTTGTGCTACGTCCACCAAACGTCTGGTCAAGTAACCCGCATCGGCTGTTTTCAAAGCCGTATCAGAAAGACCTTTACGCGCACCGTGGGTAGAGATGAAGTACTCCAATACCGAAAGACCTTCTTTAAAGTTCGAAAGGATTGGATTCTCGATTACCTCAGAGCCTGTAGATCCCGATTTACGTGGTTTAGCCATCAAACCTCTCATTCCTGAAAGCTGTTTGATCTGTGCTTTAGAACCCCTCGCTCCGGAATCCAACATCATAAATACAGAGTTGAACCCTTGTTGATCGGTAGTGATGTTTTTCATCAATACATTCGTCAAACGGTTATCGGCTGCAGTCCAGATATCGACAACCTGGTTGAAACGCTCTTTCTCTGTGATGAAACCTTCTTGATACGATTCGAAAATCTCGTCAATTTTCGTTTGCGCATCAGCGATAATTTTATCTTTTTCAGCAGGAACAACCACGTCTTTCAATTTGAACGAAAGTCCTCCTTTGAATGAATAGGTAAATCCTAATTTCTTAATATCATCTAGGAATTTAGCTGTTGTTGGGATGTCGGTATCTGCCAAAATCTGACCGATAACATCTTTCAATTGCTTTTTACCTAGCATTTTATTGATATAGCCTACACTTGCCGGAACAGCTTGGTTGAATAAAATTCTACCCAAAGTAGTTTCAATTACTTTGTACACCATTTCGCCTTTTTCGTTTTTCACACGCACACGGCATTTCACCATTGCATGCAAATCGGCTCTGTTTTCGTTGAATGCAATTGTTGCTTCTTCAGCACCGTAGAATGCTAATCCTTCTCCTTTCACTACTACATCACCAATTGAACGTTTTTCTTTGGTCATATAATATAGACCAAGAACCATATCCTGTGATGGAAGAGTGATAGGTGTACCGTTTTGTGGGTTCAAGATATTGTGCGATGCCAACATCAACAATTGTGCTTCCAATACGGCAGCGTTGCTTAGTGGTACGTGCACGGCCATCTGGTCACCGTCAAAATCGGCATTGAACGCAGAACAAACTAACGGGTGAAGTTGAATCGCTTTTCCTTCAATTAATTTTGGAAGGAAAGACTGAATCGACAATCGGTGAAGGGTAGGAGCACGGTTCAATAAGATCGGATGCCCTTTCAACACATTCTCCAAGATATCCCAAATTACCGGTTCTTTGCGATCTACTAATTTCTTAGCCGATTTCACCGTTTTAACGATACCTCTTTCAATAAGTTTTCTAATAATAAATGGTTTGAACAACTCGGCTGCCATATCTTTTGGCAATCCGCACTCGTGCAATTTCAAATCCGGTCCTACAACGATTACCGAACGACCAGAATAATCCACACGCTTTCCTAACAAGTTCTGACGGAAACGTCCTTGTTTACCTTTCAATACATCGCTCAACGATTTCAATGCACGTCCGCCTTCCGCTTTAACCGCGTTAGATTTACGAGAGTTATCGAACAATGAATCTACAGACTCTTGTAACATACGTTTCTCGTTTCTCAAAATCACCTCTGGAGCTTTGATTTCAATCAATCGTTTCAAACGGTTGTTACGGATAATTACTCTTCTGTACAAGTCGTTCAAATCAGATGATGCGAAACGACCGCCATCTAGTGGCACCAATGGTCTCAATTCAGGTGGAATTACCGGTAAGTATTGAACGACCATCCATTCGGGACGGTTTTCGTGGTGAAGATTCGCCTCACGGAAAGCCTCCACAACGCTCAAACGTTTCAACGCTTCAGATTTACGCTGACGAGATGTTTCGTTGGCTGCAGCGTGACGCAAGCTGAATGACAATTCATCCAAGTTGATACGCGACAACAATTCTTTTATGCCTTCAGCACCCATTTTCGCGATGAATTTGTTTGGATCTTCATCAGGTAATAGGTGATTATTTTTCAATTCTTCTGAGTCAAGGATAGAAGAGTATTCTTCTTCTGTCAACAAGTCCAAATACTGGATGTTTCTTGTTTCTTCTCCTTTCTCGCCTTGTACTAAAACGCCATTAGCCGCTTTACCCGGTTGGATAACTGCGTAACGCTCGTAATAGATAATGGTTTCTAATTTTTTAGAACCGCAACCTAATAAGTATCCGATTTTGTTTGGCAACGATTTGAAATACCAGATGTGAACTACAGGTACCACCAATTTGATGTGTCCCATTCTTTCACGTCTTACTTTCTTTTCGGTTACTTCAACACCGCAACGGTCGCACACGATACCTTTGTAACGAATACGTTTGTACTTACCGCAATAACATTCGTAATCTTTGGTTGGACCAAATACACGCTCGCAGAACAAACCTTCCATTTCTGGCTTGTAGGTACGGTAGTTAATGGTTTCCGGTTTTTTGATTTCTCCGTTCGAGCGTGAAAGAATCACGTCCGGAGAAGCAAGCGTGATAGTGACTTTGCTGTAGTCAAAACGCTTGATTGGGTCTTTTTTAAAGGCCATAGTGTTTAAAATTGTTTTGTAGTTAACGATCAATACCAAACCCGAAAGGGACAACGGTACTAACTATTCCCAAAATTGGGAGGGGCGAATATAATGAAAATTACGATACCAATAGGGATTCTGTTAACGATTATTTTGTAGTTACGCTGCCCATTTGTTGGCCCATCTTATCGTATTCTACATCGTTAGGCTCCCAAAGCTCAATTTTGTTGCCTTCCAGGTCGATGATATGCACAAATTTACCATAATCGTAGGTTTCAATGGTATCGACAACGGTAACGCTATCTTTTTTCAATTGCGCGACCAATGAAGTGAGATTGCCCACACGGTAGTTAATCATGAAATCTTTAGTGGAAGGCTCGAAGTATTTTGTTTTTTCGTTGAACGGACTCCATTGGGTAAAGCCTTTTTGGGTGGTATCGACACCTTGTCGCCATTCAAATACAGCACCATATTGGTTGGTGTTTAACCCTAAGTTTGTTTTGTACCATGCTTTTAACTTTTTTGGGTCTTTGCACTTGAAGAAAATGCCGCCAATACCGGTTACTTTTTTGTTTTCGTTGGCTTGTTCAACAATGGCCGTTTTACAGGCAAAACCAAACCCGAAGGCAGTAGCCAATGCTAATGTGAATAATGCTGTTTTTTTCATGTGTTTAGTGGTTTATCTTTATTATGCTGTAACTGAAATGTATAAAATAGAAGGTGATAGGCAAAAAAAATCCCCGACTGTTTGCACAATCGGGGACTCGTATTTTAAAGTACGAACGAATTAATGAGAAACCTTAGGCTCTAATGTTTTCGCTTCTTCTACCCATTTTTCAACGGTTGTTTCAGAAGGTACAGCGTTTGTTAAGTTTTTCTCCGCATTCACTTCAGCCATTTTAGCTGCAAGGTTTGCCGGTACTCTGTTTCTTAATTCTTTCACTGTATCAACACCAGATGCTTCCAATAACTCAGCAAATTGTCCTGCTACTCCTTTAATTCTGAACAAGTCAGCATGGTTTACCCATTTCAAAATCAATTTTTCATCGATTTCTGTAGCTTCAGCCAATGCTTTTCTGCCTTTTTTAGCACCACCTTCTTCAAGCAATTGCTCTACGAATTTGATACCTGCAGCGTTCAATTTTTCTTTGTAAACCGGACCAACACCTTCGATATCTTCTACCGGAGTTCCTTTAGTGATTTCCGCTTTTTCTGCTTTAGGAGCAGCTTCTGCTTTTTCCGCTTTAGGCGCTTTGCTTCCGCCATCCATTTTCTCTTTCAAGTCAGAAAGCGCAGCTAAATCTCCGAATGTAGATCTTTCTTGTGCTTTTTGGATGTCTTTCACTTTGCTGGTCGTTTTTTCACGCTCTACTTTTTTCTCTGTTTTCACAGCTTCTTCTGCATCGCGTTGTGCTTCTTCCCAAGTTCTTGCGTGAGAAACGTAAATTTTCTTATCGTTTCTGTTGAACTCAATTACTTTGAAAATTGCTTTTTCGTCAGCTACCAAAGAACCACCGCTTTCTTTCGCCAAGTGTTTTTTCGGTGCGAAACCTTCCAAACCGTAAGGCAACATAACTGTAGCCCCTTTTTCTTCCACGTTCATTACCGTTGCTTCGTGCACTGATCCAACCGGGAATACATTTTCGAAGCTATCCCATGGATCTTCTTCGATTTGTTTGTGTCCTAACGATAATTTTCTGTTTTCAACATCAATATCCAAAACAACAACCTCTAATTCAGCACCCACTTTCGTGAATTCGCTAGGGTGGTTGAATCGTTTAGTCCACGATAAATCGCTGATGTGAATCATTCCACCGATGCCATCGTTTAATTCAACGAATACGCCATACGGAGTCAAGTTTTTCACAGTTCCTTTGATACGTGTTCCAACAGGATATTCTGTAGCTATTTTAGCCCAAGGATCTTCAGTCATACGTTTCAACGATAACGACATTTTACGCTCTTCGCGGTCGATAGTCATTACAATCGCTTCGTGTGTTTCACCCAATTTGAAGAACTCGCGAGAGTTAGTTGGTGTTGATGACCAGCTTACTTCTGAAATGTGGATCAAACCTTCTACACCCGGTGTAATTTCCAAGAAAGAACCGTAATCTTCGATGTTCACGATTTTTCCTGTCACTTTCGAGCCTACTTCGATAGCAGCATCTAAAGTATCCCAAGGGTGCGGTTGCAATTGTTTCAAGCCTAACGAAATACGTTTTTTGTTATCATCGTACTCTAATACAACCACGTTCAATTTTTGGTTCAATGTCAATACCTCGTTCGGGTGATTGATACGTCCCCACGAAATATCCGTGATGTACAACAATCCGTCAACACCTCCTAAATCGATAAATGCACCGAAATCAGTAATGTTTTTGATAACCCCTTCAAGCACCTGACCTTTCTCCAATTTAGAGATAATCACTTCTCGTTGTTGTTCCATATCCGACTCAATCAATGCTTTGTGCGATACAACGGCATTTTTAATCGCTTCGTTTACTTTAACTACTTTCAATTCCATTGTTTTACCAACGTAGATATCGTAGTCGGTAATTGGTTTCACATCAATTTGCGAACCTGGTAAGAAAGTCTCCAATCCAAATACATTGGCGATCAAACCACCTTTCGTTTTGCTCAAGATTTTACCGTTAACAATTTCACCTGTAGCACAAGCTGCAACAATTTTCTCCCATGCTTTAAGCAATTTGGCGTTTTTGCGGCTCAATACCAAGGTTCCTTTTTTGTCTTCTTTGCTCACAACGTAAACGTCATAAGTTTGTCCAACAAGCAAGTCCTCGTCACGGAATTCTGAAAGTGGCACTAAACCATCGGCTTTGTAGCCCACGTTTAATACTACATCTGCTCCGGTGATAGCAACTACAGTACCTTGAACAATTTCGTGGTCTGTAAGGCTTCTCAACGAAGGCGTGTACATTTCGTCATAACGTTTGAAGTCGGCCTCATCGTATGAAGAAACATTTCTTCTGTCAACGTTCCAGTTGAAGTCATCGTGTGGTGTTGGCGTGATTAAATTTTCTGACATGATCAATAACCGTGTATTGTTTATTCTCGTCCACAGTCCACGAGTTTCGTTTTTAAATAAGGGTGCGAATATAGCATTATTCTGCTTAAAAAGGAGATTTTTCGAGAAGAAAAGGGCGTTTTGCGGGCTTTTTGTTCCAATCTTTGTCCGTGGGAACGGCCAAAGGATTTCCACGTCAATCCTTTAGGTTCGTATTTGAATAAAAATA
>ENA-UOYA01001905-UOYA01001905.1-activated-sludge-metagenome-genome-assembly--contig:-NODE-1905-length-21022-cov-16.916488_pt1 | contig 21022 bp, 11 predicted proteins | sample MGYA00238163_ERZ764804 | MGnify/ENA primary metagenome ERZ764804 (study PRJEB28919, sample SAMN05720223) | activated sludge metagenome | isolation source: Anaerobic digester | place: Hong Kong... | reverse complement strand
GGTTGAGGTCCCTAATCAGCTACCAATTCATTTACACAAAATTATTCACACTCCCCTTTTAACCGATTCATTATAAGCTACCCCGATGCCAATCCTTCCAAGTGAGGCAGCATTTATCATACTGCCCATAATATGTTTCTTTGTACTGGTGTTTTCAATTTCAATTGCCAAAAAGCATCTTGCATTCTGGTTCTTATTAATTACGACATCAAATTCCGGAATTATAATTTCGTTTAACCATTCATCACCGATGTTTTGAATATGATAATTATAAATTGACCTTAAAAAATCATTAATGTCCGCTTCATGGACTAACCGATTATATTCCATTGTTCTATTTCGTCCCGGTCTTACACTAAAAGGACTAACCGCAATGTCCACTCGTGGGGAATACTGATATGATAAATTTCCGAATGCTCTCCACTCACATTTTACTTCAAGCGGATTCAATCTGGCTGAAAGGATTGGAGCTATATTTTCTTGAAATTGACTTACTTTCATTGTTATTTCGGATTTAGCTTCCTATGAATCAGGGAAATTGTTGACAAGATATCAAGAGCATCGTCTTCATCAATAGTCCAAATTATTTTGGGAACGTGAGCAGTTGTATTCCTAAACATCCCAAAAACGCCTTTCACTAAATTAGCAAATCCTTTATGTTCACTTATTTCTGTTTCAGATGAAAGGGAGTTGATTTTAATAAGTGGATTATTTATGGCAAATGCTTTTTCAACCAGTTCTGCACCATCGCCACTTTGCCCGGATTTTTCTCTTATAACCTCAGCAATACTCTTAACTGCTTCAAAAACTGTATGGAAATAATTTTCGGATAATAACTCAGCTCTGCAAAATGTAAAAATCAAGGGATGAGTATTCCTCTGTTTAAGCTTGCCAATTAACCGATTTGCTCGCTGCTCAGCTTCTGAAATAGTCTTAGATGCCGAAATTCTATTAAATTTTCCTCGTTCGGATAATTCTAAGCCGATGAAAGAAATACGCTTGTTAAGTTCAAACCTGAGATACTCAAAACGGTCTTCCCGCCCAATAAATCTGGCGGGATTCATTGACAGATTTATGAAGGTCAAAATGTTGTTTGAATACTGTTTGTCGTTTTGAAAGTAGACAAATGCATTATATAGTCTTTTCCATTTTGTGTTTTCTGAGTCAACATCCGGGATTTTCACTTCTTGAAGAAACTTACTTATCTCAGTGCCACTTAACCCATTTACAGTTTCCCCAAGGACTTTACTTATTCCTTCGAGTACACTACCACTAATAGGCGGCTGCTTTTGGTTGGTCATGGTTATAGTTTTACAAGGCGTTCCTCCAATGCTCCAATATTGACAAACAGGTTTTTCGACTATTAACCTTAAAGGTACAAAATGATATTTTTTTGATGAAAATACTCCCCCAAATATTTTCGGAGTTCAAAAACATCCCAATTCAATCTATATCCCCCCCTGTAAATGCTATCCCAAATAATCGACCGTTTATTTGCCTTGAATAAATGAAAAGAGTTACATTTATATAAGATTATTTTAAGGAAGCTGAAAGTCATCGATTCTTCTATCAGGTGAATGATTTTTTCTCTTCGACTTTTATTTTATTAGGATATTAAACCTAAAAAATAGAGAGTAATGAATAAACGGGCACGACTTATCTATTTAACAATTTCTCTAATTACGCTTGTGGTAGTTGGACGTTTACTGACCCATTCCTTCTATTTTGTAATTTCTCAGTTTTGGTTTACTTCCGGACTACTGTTGTTAATTTTGCTTTCACTAATTGACCAACCTAACTTTTCAAAAGACTCAAACATTTTTATCAATGGTGTTACTGCATGGATGTCATTAATGTTAATAGTCCCGGAACAAAGAAATTGGATTTGGTGGAGTTTTTTTTCGTTATCATCTTACCTTATTACGTCAAGTTACGTATTAATATGGATTCGAAAAAAGGAATTAAATGAAGAGCCCTTTCTAATCGCTTTTATTACTCGAATTAATCGAGAAATTGGGAAGCCAGAAACAATATTTTCTACGTTCTTCATCTGGGGTGCAGTAAGGCAATTTGGGATTAACACATTTGAATTTGACGCTTTATTAACATACTGGATGGTATTCATGATTTTAAATATGCCCGCATTCGCAAGTGCGATAAATAGGATATTTGAATTACCGTTAAGCCCGATAAGTAAAAATGAAGGCAACATTTTAAAACTTATTGACCCCAAAGTAGCAGAAGTCTTATTGCCTACAGAATTCCCTGATTCGCTCATAGGGAAAGAGGTCGCAATCTTTTCTTCTAACGATAAAGAAAAATTAGGAGAAGGGGTTTTTATAGATGAACGAGTAGTCTCAGGGTCACGAATTGCGAAAGTTGTTGTTACATTAATGACTGACCAGTGGAAAAAAATTTCCGACACATCCAAAGGCAAAAGTATTATCCAGTTGGTGAATTCAAAAGATTGTCCACAAAAAGAAAACCCAATTAGTGTAGTTGATAAGGGGACAACCATAGATAACTTGATTTTCTTTCTTAATCCTCACATAAAATTAGGAGAAGGAGAAATTATTTATCTTGAAAACGAGAATAAAGAAAAGGTATTTTACCAAATTGTTACTGCGGTTATCACTGAAGAGCTTACAACTGAAGGTAATTTGCTGCAAAGTGTAAAGGTCACAGCAAGTCAATTAGGACTGTGGAATGATTCAAATAAAAAATTCTCCCCATATTCTTGGGTACCACCTTCAGGTCAACTAATATATCAAGGGAAAAGCATTAATGTAAATACTGTTGAATTATCAGATGAATATGCGATTGTTGGGACTGTTCCAAACTCGAATTTCCCTGTACATACTTTCCTTGACGATATCGTGACACACAACACAGCACTCATTGGAGTTACTGGGAGTGGAAAGTCATATTTAGCATTTCACTTAATCGAATCATTATTAAGAAAAGAAATTAAGGTTATGATTCTTGATTTGACAAGGGAGCACTACTTATATTTACATAAGCATAATCCATACATATTAAAAAATAGTTCTGATGTCAAAGCATGGTTAACAACCTCTGACACATCAAATTTGGCAATTCATCAGTTTGCAACTGCCATAAGTTTCCCTGCATCAACTTATGAATTTACAAAGGCTGCTTTTGATATTATCTCCTCCTATAAGCTAACCGCAGGTAAAAATCTGCCAGCACGTTTGTGTATAATCTTAGAAGAGGCTCACTCTCTTATACCTGAATGGAATCAAGTATCTGTGCAAGGAGATAAAGACCAAGTAAATAATACAGCAAGAATAATTTTACAAGGTCGAAAATTTGGCTTGGGAACTATCTTGATTACTCAAAGGACAGCTAACGTCACCAAGACGATTCTCAATCAATGTAACACGATAATAGCGTTTCAATCCTTTGACCAAACAGGACTTGAGTTTCTGAGGAACTATATGGGTGATGAATATTCAGGTGCATTATCAAGGCTTCCACAAAGACAAGCTGTTTTAGTTGGGAAATCATCTTCCTCTCAAAAACCTATTATTTTTCAAATTGCGAACTTCCAAGACCGTTGGGAAGGACCAACAGATGAGGATGATGGAAATGGTATAAAAGAGAAAACAGTAGGTACTTAAAGCTTAATTTTTTGTGGGTAACAATTATATAAAGGTTCAGTTACCCCAGTTACTTTTCAGTCAGGTATACGACTAAAAGTAGGTAAATCCATTTAAGATTCGTTTTTGCTCAAAGTAAAGGTCATGGTGAGAAATCAGCTTAAAATAGAGAAGGGACTCATGACGTCCCTTCATCTTACACATATCTAAGAGTTTAACGAATATTTTACAGTAGAAATCGCTATTTTTCGTTTCGAACTCCCTTGAATTTACCACCACTTGTCTTAACATCCATGATTTGACCGGTATTAGCGTTACGTTTCTGCATTAATCCGGTCTTCGGATTATTAAACTGGGTTCTTTCTCTGACTGCTCCATGCCGGTGTCCATCACCGGCTCGACCATTTTTTGCCATAATTGTTAAGTATTAAGTTAAATCTTCAATTTCCGCAACTGGTGCATCCCTCTTTACAGCAGCGATACCATTATCACGTCCTTGGCTGGTTGTATACATTTCACTTGTTCCAATTGTTTCGGAATTATTGGCTACTTGTGTGAAGTAGTACTGCCAGTTCGATGAAGTTTTGCGCATAAAGTTGTTATCTGTGACATTCTTTTTACTGCTGGCAATGCCATTTAATGCACCTTGCTTTGACACATAGGTTTCGCTATTTAAAATAGGTTCACCATTAACAGCGTATAGCACCCATACGAATTGATAGTTGCTACTTCTTTTTAAAAGATACTTTGGAAACTTTGACATTTCTTATTGTTTTATGGCATTTACCCTTAGATTATTCCTTACGACAGGATAAATAAACAGTGCCGGGAGTCGGCTTTAAATAAATGTTAAAATCCTTTTTAATCTTGCAAGAATTCATACATTTGTATTCAAATACCATCAAAGGATTTTAAACGTGGGTGACAAACCCAGCTATTGGTGTGAGAATCAATATTTAAATCCTTTAAAGCCGATAAGTGCCTCCAACATTTATCGGCATTACTTTTTACTGTGTCGGCATTCCTTTCTTCTTTTTATTTATTTCTCTTCTTAATAGTTTCACTATCTTATTCCCCTCGTATTCTCCCTTAACGATATCATAAATAATTCTTTTGCTTCTATAATCAACTCCTATGGTGTCAAATAAATTTTTGGTGTTTACATAAAAGTATTCACCTGCTTTAAGTATTCTAAATGCACCTTCTTTAATATCTTCGTGCACGATGGCATATAGATTCAGGTCGTTTTCATCATCTTCGTTTTGAGCAAATTGAATAGAACACCCTTCTTTGATGTTTAAATAATCAATTGCGTCCTTTGAAAATCCAAGTTTGCCAGAAGTATGAGCTGTGGCTTTTGCTCTGCTCGTTGTTTCATCTGCATTGATAAACTTCAATTTCATTTCGCTTATGTATAATATTTAAACTTTTCATCATTGCAAAGATAATGCTTTTCATTTATATGTCAATTCACCGCCATTGCTTTTATTAACACTTACCGTTGATTCCCCATAATGTATAAATTTTGTATCTTTGCGCCCGTTTTAACCCTCAAACAACCTGTTCCAGCAAATTTATCACATTTAGATATAGCTCTAAACAACATGTATTCAATTGGATATGACATGTACTGGCATTAAAGCAGATTTAATATCAGGATATAATAAGATTCAAATCCACTTGAGTGTTCAAGTGATAGTTTTCAAAAAAAATTCCAAATGGACAATTAGACGCTATTAAAAATCAAAAAAGTTTACGACACTTCTCAATTTTAACTATTTCCGTACATTATCTCGTTCCGGTACTTTTAAGGTGAGTTGACAAGTCTGATATGCCCCACATCCAATAACTGCCATTATAATCCATATTCCACTCAAGACTATAAGTCTTCTTGCTTTCCAGCTCCTGTACGTAGAGTTGAACAATACCCTCACATACCTCTAAATCCAATAACCTGATTGCAGCAATGTCATTGCCAGATAACTTACTCTCAGTTTTAAGGTATGGCATATTCAGTTTCAACCTTTTGTTCTGCGTCAAAATGAATGGTAGGTCAAGCATGATTTCTGATGGAGAAATATATTCCAGTACCTTCTTCCCAGAACTGTTATAAAACGATTGTGGAAGTTCTGGTTTGTCTTTTAATGTAGCACTGACTGTTTTGCATTGGTCTTGCTCACTAATGTTAGGTTTGGTGACCACGGGTGATTCAGGGTTGCATCTAAAAGTCATTACTTCAGCCAATTTGGTAATAAAGGGCAATGAAATAAATGAAAAAAGACAGTCTTCTGTGGTTAAATCTTGTGCATGAAGCTCCCATTTATCCTTTTTGTAGTTCCATAATTTCAAATATAGGACATCACCCCATTGCCACAGTTCCAGTAATTTTGCCGGATAAATCAAGGGGTCAACAGTATCCGGATATATTATAAGCATTGGTTCTCCAATTTTTACGGTTTTCATTGGAGCTAACAGGCATTGGTGCTGAATCGTATATGTATCAGATGCTAATTGTATTAATTTTAATCCTACTGTATTTCTGGCGTTAGTTCCCATCCTAATCTTCAATTAATTCAAGTAGTTCAATATCATCAACGTTACTTCTCAAGATATCGTCTAACACCAAGTTCCAGATATCCCGCCAGCGAATAAATAAGCAGTTTGGATGCACCTCATTAATGTTGAATGAATAATGGACTGCCTTATTTGTTGAAGCTTCAGTTAATGATATAATTATTCTTCCATTCTGGTAATCAGTGGAGTTTATACGATACAATCCAAACCCGCTTGGAGACACAGCCAGATATTCCTCTCCGAAATCCGGAATAACATTGGAATTTTCATGCCTTAGGAATACTTTCAGATGTTGATATGCGTCTGGGTATTTTTCCATTTCGCTTACCATCTCATCAATACTGTTTGGATATTTTCGTTCCATAAGAATTTCAATATTTAGTGCAAAAGAGCAACCACCACCGTAACCCCCCATGATACCCCCCCTCTTATACCCCTACTTTATTGGCTGGGGGTGGAGCATGAGAATTATTTCTCTATTAATAAATACTGTTTAAATGAAAATCCGGGCAGGATTCGAAACTCAATTTAGCGGCAAGGCATAAAAAATTCTGGAAAAAAATTTGCCTTTCCAGAAAGAGGGTCTCAAAAAATTTTATAAAAATTTTGAAGCATAATTAGCCTATAACTTGGCTCATCTGAACACCCTGTTCATCTCTCTCTTCATGTGGTCATCAGATACTTTAATGTACCTTCTCATGACTGAGTAACTTCCCTGACCTGTCCATTTTAATATCACTTCTACAGGAACTTTTTTCTGAATACAAATTGAAATAAACGTGTCCCTTCCATTATGGCTGGTTCTTTTCTTCCATTTCAGTTCTTCGAACATGTCTTCCAGATTATCATTATACTTTTGGTTGCTAATCCGAAGTGAGCTTGTGTCATAATCATATTTTTCAAGAACTGCTTTACTATACTTGTTTAAATTGATGTAGATGGTATTGTCTTCTTTTGTCTCGGCTGTTTTCTGTGGGTTAATGACGATTCTGTTATTTTCAATTTTATCAGGCGTTATTTTATCAATATCGCTAAACCGCAAACCTGTGCTGCATTGTAAAACGAATCTGTCTTTAGTTTTTTCAAGAACTGGATTTGTAAATTCCTTTTGTGTTAGTTCAATGAACTCAGTGTAAGATAATGGATTGGCTTCATTGGCTTTTTTCTTTCCTTTTTTGAAGTCTTCATCCATGAATGAATCATCGAGTTGAATTTTAAGTTCATGCCGCCTTTTGTAATAATGTTTTAAAAAGGTTTTTAAGACCGTGAAGGTCTTTTCAACCGTTGAAGTGTCATATGGAACTCCGTTCATCCAAACGCTGAAATTGTCACTGAAGGTAAGGGTCATGTCTGGGAAGAACAATTTCTTTCCATTATGCTTTTCATAATTTACTAATCTGTTTTTTACAGTAGTAAATTCTTTCCACGTACCACGAGCAGCACCATTGGCTTTTCGATATTTAACATATTCATCAAGATATTCGGTAATACCCTTTATGCCGGATTGCTTTTCAGGTGGGAATAGCTCATATAATTTTTCGAAATCTGTGCGAAACTTTTCAATATTTGCTGCTAATATCGAAGGTGCACGAAAACTTAAAGGAATTACTTTGCGATTGTTAAGATATGTCTCGATAGCATTATTTTTGTCCGTAATAATTACGTTCTTTTCATTACAGAGCGGGTCTTTATCAAGAACCATCTTTTTTTTCTGTGACCAGTTTTGCGGTTGAACCCATATTTCGGTTGAGATTCGCAGTATTTTCTTCCTGTAATCACCAGTACCATGGTAGGAGTATTTGAGAACCTCAATATATACCTTGACTTCGCCATCAGCATTCTTCTGTTTGGGAATAATCATTTTTCGAACCTTCCAGTCAGTTTTACCAAAGTAACTCTGGAAAATTTCTTTTACATTTACTCCATCAATATCAGTCATTGTAGTAGAAAAAATGTGAATATTTGATAATGTTCTTAAATATAGGTTATTATTGGATATTACCAATAGAAAAATGTAATATTTTATCAACAGTAGTAGAAAATCTATAATTGATTATCAGCCATATAGCCATAAAATAAAATCTTCTCACCCCGACCATTAAAATTAAATGGCCTTGTAAATTAAATATTTACGAGGCCATTTTTGTTAGTAGTACAAAAAGTAGTACAAAAATTTTATATAGTTCCGATGTCATTAGGCTCAATTTCATACCTCATCTGAACATCTATGGCTGTCGTACTCTCTTTAACCATATATTTTTTTTCAGCCTTCCCATAAACATTAATAAGTTGATGTTGATTGGTAAAAATATTATTTTGAATGTAATAAGGATCCTTAAATAAGTAATTTTCAATATCAGTAGAATGAAGGGTAATCTTGGAGATATTTTGTCCTAATCTTTTAATTAAAATCGACTCAACGCTATTTTGATGTGTCTGATGTATTTTATATAGATTTTCAATCCCTTCTGATTCCTTATCCGGATATAAAATAACCAAATAATCTTTTGCTCTACTTATTGCGACATTGATTAAATAATGTTTGTGAAGAAAAAGTCTTGGATTTGTGGTTATCCTGGGACTGGATGGACTAAGCAGAAAGAATACTATGTCACATTCATCTCCCTGAAATCCATGCACAGTATCAGTTACTACTGATAGATTTATTTTAAGTTTCAGAGATTCGATCATTTTATTAACCAGTGTAGCCTGAGATTTATAGGGACAAATTATACCAATGCTCCAAACTTCATTTTCATTAATTTCATTGTTAAAGTACCGTACAATCTCCATTGTTAATATAGCCGAATGAAAGTGATATGGGCTTAATCTCAATTTATTTGGTTTGTAAATGGAATCCTCGTCATTTACTGGAAACCTGATTAGTTGAACCGGGTTTGTAACAATTTTTCTGAAATTCTCAGGAACTGGCTTTGGATCACGATTCCTACCAATTCCTTCGTCTCTGGCATGGGTAATTAAATGATTATATGAAAAATAACTAAATAATTCTCCGATGAGACGAATGCTCCTGAATTGCTTATTAAGGTTTAAAATCTTATTTCCATACTTAGGTATCTTTTTTTGTTCATCGGGCAGAAAGCTGTCCAATCCAATTAAAGAGTAAATATTTTCTTCCTTATTAAAATCATCCGGAACTTCTTCATCTGAAATATCAATAACAGGTGGAATTTGAAGTGGATCTCCAGCAAAAATATATTCAGCACTTTTTGAATCAATGCTTTCATTCTGGTATACTGTGAATACAGAATATGTTACAGGTATCATCGATGCCTCGTCAAAAAATATTATGTCCCAGGGTATATCACATAATCGCTTTTTCTCACCTGATACTTCAGAGATAGTAACCTCTTCATATGGGTATCGATGAATCGTAGTAATCAAAACGAATCTTTTAAACCTATCCAATTCAATTGTATTTGCATCGTAGTGATAACCCAGTTCGATAATATTTGAGCTAAAACATGCTCCATATCTAATTAGCCACGAACACTGGCAGTTAGAATATGTGAGAATTTTTTCACTTAGTACATCTGCAGATTTATTAGTAGGTGTTAGAACAAGGATCTTCAATTCATCACCATTTTCCATTTTTTTAATTATTTCTTCAGCAACTTTTGTTGTTTTCCCTGTACCTGGAGGCCCAAAATAGAATTTAACATTTTCGGTAAGATTTTCCTTAAGACAGAATCTCTCATCCCACTTGTTATTACTTCCCAAACGCTTAAAAGCATTAAGTAATCTGTTTAATAAGTCTATTTCTCGTGAAAAATGAAGTTTAACTCTTTTTATTTGAGATAAGTCTATGTTTTGTAACTCATTTGGATTTGATAACTGGCCCCATAGGACTTGTCCCTTTTTCGATACACCCTGAAAGCTAATCTCGATTGATCCTCCACCAGTTTTAAACAATGTGGCATGAAAATCTGCACAGTATTCAATTGTCGGAGTAATTGTTCTGTTTGGATCACTAAGCAATATTAGTCGATCTGATTCTGCATCTCTCCCAATCTTATAAAAGTCTATATCATGTTCCGGTGAATAATTATCAGCACTTTTCCCTTGTAATATTTGGATTTCGATAAAGTTCTTAAACCATCCGTAGGAATACTTATTGCGACCTAGATTTTCTTTAATTGTCTCCTTGGTTGATTGGATCTCTGCCTCTTTTCTTATTTCATCCAGTTTGTCTCGAAATAGTTTACCAGTAGGGGAATTACTATCAAATAATTCTGCTATTCTGCTTTTATATTGGTGAAATTCCTTTTTAAGGTCGTTTAATTCTTCGATTTTAATTAAACCTTCTTCTTCAACCCTGCTTAATATTTCAGAGTCAGAGAATTGGTTAGTTACATAAATGATCCCATCATATTTAATTATACTTTGCTTTTCGTACTCACCCACAAAGCTTTCACCAAGAAATAATTGAAGTGGAATCTTATCAATCTGTTTAATGACCACTAAAGGCTGATAAGATTTAAATGCAGCATAAAAATACTTGTCCCATGTGACGGAGTATTCTTGAATTTTTTCACGATCGATCACCTCAATTATTTCGATTTTATTAAGACGCTCTTTTAATAGATTGTTTTCAAACCAATCGGTTGCATCGTAAATTCTAACTTTTATCTTCGAAGCAGCATCCCATTTGCTTAATCCATATTGTTTTAAATAGTTTATTGATTCATGATCTAGATAATAATCAAAACTCTCTAATTTTGACAAATAATAGCAACCTTGATGATTTGAAAGAACTGGCAGAGGAATTTCAATCAAATTTTCATTTAACAACCTTTGGAATATTTTACGTATTATATTAAAGTTTCTGTCACCATGAATGATTTGATAATTTCCCAGTCTTAAATGAAGAAGCTCAATAGAATTCTCCAGTAGTTTTAATTCAATTTTATCTACTTCTTCAATGGCAATCTCCTTCTCAGAATAACCATCGAGTAACAATGATCTTAAATCGCATATTGAATCAAATCCAAATTTTATTCCAAGTGAGCTCAACAGCCTGATCTTTCTTTTATAAAGACCAGGGTCCATTTCTTTATCATGACAGTACCAACGGAAAATGTGATTTGGTAGAGTTTCTTCATCAATTCTGTGTTTGTAAGCAACTTTGTAGCTGGGATTAAAGCCAAGAACAGATGACCATTCCTGATCAAAATATATCTTCTGAGGGATATACTGCTGATCTAACAGTATATCCAATAGTAGCAAACATTCTTTATCATCTAATTCTTTAATCTCAGGGCATTTTAAATTGGATTCTACAATTTCCGGCTTGAGATATATTTCAATGTTATTCGATCTAAACGCTGGATTTCTTGAGGTTAGATTCAGAATATCCTTAATGCTGTCATATTTGTCTTTTAAATAGGTATTTTGCTTGAATAATGGAAAATCTTTCTCGCTACATGCAAATCTGCCATCCAATTCAACTTGTTTTCCGTCAATATATACTCTATATTCGTTTGGTTTGATTTCGTGATTCAAGGAATAAATCAGAATAAATGCCAAATGGGATGCATTTTTTAAATAACCATTCTCCTGGTGCCAGCGGTTTATTTCTGTCAGAATGTTTTCATTCTTTATTTCATGGCTAATATTAAAGACCTTCTTCAGTTTTGCATAATCATTAATACCTTCACTTTGAATCTTTTGAACAATTCTTTCAATTATTGCTGCATCATTTATTTGATCATCCGTAAATATTTCTGATAGTGTAATCTTGTATTCTTTATTCAATCCAAGATAAATAGTGTTTTCACCAACTCCATGGGTTAAGGATGATAAAATAAATGTTCTGTCACCGCTTGTAATCTTGGTTTTACTTTGGAATGTGCCTAAGCTAGTTAAATCATCCATTCGACAAACAAGATCAATAACAGGATATACGTTAACATGCCATAATTCTTCATTCAGATTGATGTGAACCTCAGGGATTAACTCAAGCAGATAAGACGATAGTTGTTTATCTTTGGTTTTAATAATATCGATTAGTTCTTTGACTTGAGTTTCATTACTGAAATTAAGCTTTGAGATAAAAAATTTGAATAGTTTTTGACCATGATACTCAACAGTATCTTTAAATACTGGCAGATCTGGGAGAGGAATAAGTTCTTTATGGTAATTAATTAAATAATCCAAAGCTTTTTCTTCTGCTGAAATCCATACTTGTAACTCATTAACCTTCTTAGGCCTGATAAATAGTTTCGAATTTCTTTCCTGAATTATGAACCTTTCAAAAATTTTGAACCCCACTTCTTGAAACGCTTTGCCTATGGCAGTAATCTCTTTCTCAGTAACCTCAAATTCTGTTTCTAACCATAGTACATTGAAATCAAAGTTATTTATACTAAAAGGTGCTTGATTTAGAAAAGGAAGAATTGAGAATTCTGGTAATATATAATTAAACATCTTGGTAAATGCAGTACATAATGAAGAATAGTTATCGCTAGTTAAATTCTTTAAGGCAGCATGGTATAATAAGTAAGCACTGTCAGCAACAAATTCATTTTTAACCAAAATAGTATTTTTACCACTTAAATATTTCTCGCGCGATGATAGTTGAAAGTAATTAACAACTTCATTGTAGAAACCTGAAGGATTTGATAATATCTGAGTATATGAAGTCGAAATTATAATGTCCCAGAGAGGGAATATAACTCTATCATAAAATTCCTTTTTTGACCTGACAATGTACCTGTTTATATTTTCAAAATCATCAGGAAGTGTTTCAATTCTATATGGAAGAAAGTAATCTGATAATTCATAATCACAAAGGTTCTCAATTGCAACTACTGAACCAGTCCTATTCTTAAATAATTTCAGAACTTGCATCCTTTTATTTCTCTCTTCTGCTGACTGATCATCAGCTAATTTTTCAATAATTCCGAAAATTTTAATTTTTTCATCTATAGAAAAGTCAAAATTGATGAATTTCCTGCTTAACAGTGTATTGAGATAGACATAATTACTAATATATTTTACCTTCTGACGGTTACGAATAAATGTCTGAAGAGCAGTGTACTTTGAAAGGTCTGTTTTACTAATTATAAAACCTGCTTTTTCTAGATAATCTTTTAACGAACTTATTTTATCAAAATTTATCAAGTATTCCCAATTCTCTTCTAATATTAGTTCGTTAATTGAGAAGAATTTATCATCCTGAAATTCAAAGACTTTTAAATTATATATGTTATCTAAAATTGTATCCGAAGTTTTGACGTTTTGGATATGGAGGTTTAATTCGTCAAGAATTGTAGCAGTTATTTGGCAACCACTATAGATCAATTCATTTATTGACAGATATGAGTTTTCGAATTCAAGGATGTCCAGAATTGTAAAATCCTCTATTTTGAGTTTTTCCTTTGCCTGATTAAGCAATAAAGGATTATTACTCCAATAAAAGAAATAATATGGTATCCAGTCAAATTTTTGAATAGGGAGTGTTGTATTCTTTATTTTGATTTTACTGATATCCGAAGAAGTTTCAAATAATCTAGTCTTTGACCAGATCGGGATGTTATTTTCAAGATATTCAAACAGGCTGTCAAGCAAAGGCTTATTTATCCATACATCATATTCACTTTTTTCAGAAATTAAGATTATCGCATAAATATCCAGAAACTCTTGCAAGTTTTCATTCTGATCACAGTTCTTAAGCTTATCTAAATGTTCTATCAGTTTTTTTGAAAATACACTAAGTATCCTTTCATTTTTTGAAAAAGTTTCATCTGTGCCGGTATGTAATGAAGTCCTTGAAGATGATTTATAGAATGCGTTAGAATGCAAGATGAATTTTATTCTATGTTTTTCTGCACTTAATGGAAAATACAGGTAGAAGTTTGGAGCATTCTTTAATATTTTATCGGCATTTGAATAATCAGTATAACCCATAAGAATTTCGATGTCAATGTCTTTATCCTTTGCCTTTAATTCATCTTCAGTAAGTTCATTTTTCTTACCATATTTTATCCAGTTAAACACTTCATTATCAAAGTCTTTTCTAATCGTGAACTTCAGGAATCTAAGATCTACTCTCTCGATCTCTTTCCCATTAATGTTCATTTTATCGATACCCCGCACAGAAGTGGATGCTGTTTCATTTAAAATAGACATGGAAAAACGCAATCCCTCCGATAATTCTGCTTCTTTTAGATGTTCCAGTTTACCCTCACCAAGCCTGATGAAAAATAGAGATCCTTCTTGATAATCATCTACTGAAAAATGATGGATATATCTTTTAATCCAGCTTTGCATTTTTTCAACCTCAGCTAGGGAAAATCCAATTGAAGGTTTGTGATAAAAATCAAGAATCTCTTCTTCAGGTTGGCAAGGGAAATTTGTGAGTAGTATTTTGAACAGCCAAGGAGTATCAGTTTCACAAATATGCTCGTTCTCTGATACCTTTTTAAATACTTGTTTTACCGGATCAATTTTTTTATCAATGAAAAAATTGAAAAATTCTCCATTTCTCCAACTAAATAATATTGGCCCATAGTTTTTATTTATTAATTCGTGAAGTCCATTTTCTTTACCAACAAGTCGATGTGCAAGCTTAAATCCAATACCAAATTTCCCAATAGTATGTTGCTCGGGAGTTTTTGTTGAAACCCCAACATTAAGTATCGATCTTATACTTTTAAAGTCAAACTGATATCCATTATTAACAACTAACAAATAAGATTCTTCAGAGTCAGGTTCCTTATCCCAAAAAAGAGAAAAACGTGAGCTATTTGCATCTACCGCATTCTGTAAAAATTCATAAATTGCCTGCCCATCCCTGGCCATATCCAGAAACCCTTCAAGAAATCCTCGAATTCCATCTCCACCTTCTCCTTCTTTATCCCCGTGATAAATTTCAAAGAAGCCGAATTCTGAGAAATTTTCATTAGAATATCTGACCCCAATATAATTTTCGTTTCTATCAGGCGAATTATACCTGCGTACTTGTTCCTTATAATATTTCCTGAATTGCTTAATATCCTTAATCTCCATTTTCAGAAAGACATTATGTTATTAATAAAGGGTAATCAAACATGTAGAATATTGCTTTATCATATATTTTGTCAGCTTTGAAATTGAAATCACGTCAGAGTATTATAAGTTGGTTAAATATTTTTATATCTAAACTCAGTTCTCTTCCTCCAGTATATATTTCCTGACTATTCTATCGATCTCTTGTGAATTTATACCTCCATTTGGATTTTCTTCAGTTACAATCAGTATTTTCTCATCATTATCATGTGCATCAGTAAATAATACAAACCCTTCATCAATGTATGACCTAAGCTTTTTCTCCCATTTCTCCCTGTAACTTGTTTTGGTCATCATTCCCAGATGCTCCCAATAGAATTTTTTACCCGTAATATAATTTTCTATGGTAAAATCAGGTTTTACTATTCTTGAAGTAAGCTCAAACTTCAACTTATCTTCATAGGCATAAGTGATTTGCTTATTATATTTATTCAAACAATTGGCAATAATAACCTCATTCTTACTTAACATTGGCTCGCCACGTTCACTGATATTTACGTACCTGCAATCATACCACTTTTGCTTAAGTTGTTTCACTTCCGGTAACTGAAATAAATCTGTGAATCTCCTGGCAGTTGAGGATGCCTCAGTTGAAGCCAGCCTTATAAAGTCATTGAAATCACCCTGATGAAGTATTATTATTTTATCTTCTTGCCTTGTCAGGGCAGTATAAAGTAATTCACGACTGAGTATGGCCCCTTTAGATGGCAGAACAAAAAAGACTTTCTTAAATCCACTCCCCTGAGCTTTATGTACTGTTATGGCGTATGCAAGATCCACAGAATAGATGCCATTTTCCTCCAGATCGTCAGGTTTGAAAACATAACTGTAACCTGGCTGAGTTGAGAATGCGATTTCGATATTAGGTTCTCCTCGAGATGTCGAGTCTTTACTTCTGAATTCGCCTGTAATCACTCCTATCTCACCATTGGCAATATAATTAAGCGCATCAACTTTTTTTTCTTGCGGCCTTATCCATTGCCAATTCTCCCAGCGTGTGTTTTTTAAGTTGATGACTTTATCTCCATATACTATGTTGTCATTTCCCTTTGGCTTAGCAACTCTTCTTTTGCGGTAATATCCTGCGTTTTCATCCTGAATGTTTAATGCCAGGTCAATAAAAGGCTTTCTATAAGTTGTTTGAATGAACTTATTCACTTCTTTTACACCATAACCATACCCGTTCACAGGCGTTATTATTTGCCAGAACTCTATTACTTTCTCAGAAAAATCATACTTGAAGTATTGATAACTACCATAATCTTGTGCGCCAATCGATCTGTTAAAGGCCTTCTCTTTATCAGTATTCTTTAATTGAAGTTCAGTCTCTAAAACCTCTTGAAATTTCTTCCTGAAATCATCACTATTATACCATTTCTCAAGATAAATGTGGTTAGATTTGAAATCACTTGAAACAAGAGAATGAAATGTGTCTATATCTTCCTTAGTCGGTTCATCACCGAAACACTTACTCAAAGCAACATCCCATCGTTTATCTTTCCGCTCTGCCTGGCGCCGTATTTGTTTTAATTCAGCATAAGCCGGACCTGTATGAATTCCCGGCTTTTCAAAAATCGATGGTTTTAATTGGTGCACGATGTCTACAAAAGGTCTTCCAGTTCCTATTGGAGGCAGTTGTCTGTAATCTCCAACTAGAATTATTCTATCAACAGGACCAAGTGCATCAAACAGGGATGCTAATTGCTCTTCTGTGAGCATTGATGCCTCATCTACAATTAAATTCCTCGCACCGGAGAATTTAGCTGCATTCTCTCTTATCAGATAATTTCCTGTAAATGCGTCATATCTTGCAGGAAACAGGAACTGAGCCAATGTTTTTGCATCATGCCCCAGTCTGACTCTGGCTTTTCCGGTAGGTGCAAGCTTAAGAACACCTCCTCTCCTGATTTCCGGGAGATTTTCAAAAATTTCGAGTAAGGAGGTTTTACCTGAACCGGCCGGCCCTATTAAAACAGAAAATTTGTAATTAACCAGTACCCTCAAAGCTTCGGCTTTTTCTCTCCTTGCAATCAGTTCATCTTCATAATCAGTCTGTGTCTTATCGAGTTTCGGAAATCTTGGATAACTGTTGACTTCCTGAAGCCAGTCTTTATTTATATTAAAAGGACGACTGATTATTTGAGCTAAGTTTAAACGTTGACATATTATGGTCTTAACATCCACTAATCTTTTTAGCTTAAGGAAGTGATTTTGATTATCAGCAGAAGGTAAAATTGAAATTATTTCTCGTTTGAAAAATTCCTCTTCAGATTGAATTGATAGTATATCATTATCAATTGGGAAAGCTGTATCTGTCGCTTTGGATTGAAGCCTCTCAAGTACATCATTAAAAGGTAAAAGAGAATGACCCTCAGAAGCTGCTTCTTCCAAAACCGAAATTGTAAATGCCCTGACTCTTCTCTCATCAAGATTGTCAGTTAAAACGACTCCTTTGTTTAGCGGAAATGCTTCAGCGATCTTAGGTGGCGGCAATAACATTTTATCAATTTGCCGAACTGATATTCCAAAATTCTCCAACCTTGTTTTTTCATAAAGCAGGTAGACGTTATTACTTATCTCTTCAATCGACCCTATTAAACTTTCATAATTGTTAATAATGAATTTTGCCTGGTCGTTGTTAAGCTGGCATCTGCTGAGAAGCTTTATGAACTCTTTCTTTTTATTGGTTTTGCTTTTCCATATCCTCTGGATTGTGGGATTAAATAATCTATCTCCTCGCTTTATGAATTTGCAGGGATCTTTCATACTTTCATCAAAAATATCCCATGGATCTGTATGAAGAAGATCATTGTCTTTTTGAATAATAAACTTTTCAATTTCCCAGGCGATTGTATTGCCTTCATCTATATTTAAAGCACTTAACACCGGACCCATCCCCGGGAATGCTCCCCTCATGTCCCAAATCTTTGAGATTTCATTGTCAATCCATTTAAGTTCCTTTGAAAATTCTTTTGACAGAAGCGTTTCCGCTTTTTTAATAGACTCGGCCATGTTCAGTAATGCATCTATAGCAGTATCATGGTCCACTAATTCTGAGGCAAAAGAAAATTGGGCATAGTCAGGCGCGAAAGCTGCATATTCTCTGAGCTCAATCTCTAATTCATTATCATTGATATACTTTAATATTTCATGATAAGGTAGTAAGAAACCATCCTGGTTGTTGTCAGTTAAGGTGTGTTCTACGCACCTGTCCCACGGATAACTTCTATGTCCGGTATCATTAGCCTTATCAATGCCATATTCCAGAATTCGACCGATATCATTTTTTACTTTGGCTACACCGACAATTACTCTTTCATTAGGTTCAGAAAAAGGTGTGTGTTTGCAATAGAAAAAAATCAACGATTTCCGCTTCTCAAGACATCCAAAAAAAGCGTCAAGAAGAGCCTTCTGATTCTGGGGATGTTGAACCCAAATATTTCCATTAAATCCTAACTTTCTGTCAATTTCTTCTTCAAGTTCTTCTTTGTAATCCAGCTCATAAGTATCTGCCTGTTGTGAATAATGAGGATAATCGCTTTGTGCAGTTTCTTTCATCATCCACAGGAATGGAACTGCGTTGAAGGAGTATGGTTTACTGTGATATATGCATGGTTTGAAGTGCTTAAAAAGGGGATTTATTTTAGCCCATTTATGAGGAATCTCTCTTGTATAGGATCTGGGAGAAAGGAATGTGCCCTTCTCTGAAACACATGGAGGCAAAAAGCTTTCTGATATTTCAGTATCACAGGGTTCAGTTTCAGGATTTTTTATTGCATCGACTAAAGGAAGAATCCTGCAAAAAGAATTGTCCAACACATTACAGCAAGATTTTCCGTTCCATTTATTATCATGCCAGGGAACTCTTACCGACAAATGCTTTACAGGTAAAGTTTTATTCATTTTGTTAGCAATTTGACAATCTGAGATTATCTTTTAAGAATATTTAATAAACTAAAACCAATCCGATTTCTCCCCAACACCCGTAATTATCAGTCCTTCTCTTGCTCGTGTGAAAACTACATAGTAAAGCGATTGCTCACTTCTAATGTATTCCTCCTTTTCTTTTGGATCATATAACTCAAACCCTGCATGTTTATAAGGTACTGTTTGCTTGGAAACACCAGATACAAGTATGTACTTAAATTCATGACCTTTAATATTGTGAAAGGTCGATACCCTTATGTGAGTTTGATTGTCACAGCTGCTGCTTAAATCATGATATTTAATTGATTGCTTTGTGAGACAGGTTTTTATCTGGTCAACCATATCATTCTTTCTCGCACAGATGCATATTTCGTTTGCTTTTATTTGCTCATCCTTCAATAATTCCTTAACAGTATCAGTAATGTATGCTTCTTCAGCTTCCGGAGTAGCAAAAACTTTATATGCAGGATCGTTCCCATGAATAAGTGAAACATAGCCTTTTGTGCTTTCCTCACCTCCATCAAAATCATCATATTTTTCCTGCACCAGTGTTTTGAGGGCAAATTGTTTTATTTCTTCAGTTGTGCGGTAATTGACTTTAAGTTTTTTGCTTCTTTTCCCCCTGACATTTATGCCTGATTTTGAAAAGTTTATCTTTCGATTGTAAATATTCTGATAAGGGTCTCCAACAAAGAACAGGTCGTTTTCCTTTTCAGCAACCAACGACCTCATCAGACTTAATTCAATATTGCAGAAATCTTGAACTTCATCACAGATCAGATGAGAGAATGGCCTTACATTATTTTTATCAAAATTTTCCTTCAAAAGATTACATAATTCATACTTGCTGTAATTAGATCTTTTCCTGGTCTTAAATTCTTCAATCATCGACCAGATTTTTAATTTATCCTGCCTGCCTAACCGTCTGGTTCGACCAATTCTTAATGTCCTGGAATAGGTTTCGAAGTCTTTCACGTTATTTCTTAATATGACTTCATTATACTCATCTGATAAAAAGTTCTCGTCCCAGGGTGCAGGTATGAATTCCAGGACTTCCTTCCATATCTCTTTTTCCTGATGTTCAGTCAGAAATCCAGATTCTTTTGGAACTACATTAAATTTTGGGTCTTTAGCGAGATCGAAAACAAGTTTGTCAAAATTGCTTATAATCACTTTTTCTCCCGAAATTCCCAGCTCCTGTACTGTCGATTTTAAATAAGCGGTCAGACTCTTTGTATAGGTTGTAAAAAGAATCGGACTGTCATAAACGCCCAATGAATTTACCAGATATGCTGCCCTGTGCATTGCACAGACTGTTTTACCTGTTCCTGCTCCTCCTGTGACTTTTACCGGCCCGTTGAAACTGCCCAATGCAATTTTTTTCTGGGTTGGATGAAGGTACACTTTCCATTTCTTAAAATCACCTGACAAGATCTGTTCAAGCTCTTCATCATCTGTCAGTACATAAACATGTTTTCTTGCGTTGTCACTGGTTTCTGATTCTTTCTCTGATTTACCTGAGTTAATCTCTTCCAGTATCTCCTCATAACTGAATCCTTCCAGCAGAAAATAGAGATATTCATAACAATCCACAGGAAGGTTGTTTTTAATCCGCTCCAGATCATTAGTGTCAACCAGACTTTTTACAACGTTTATCATCGATTCGGGAGTTCCGACAGATAACAGTTGTTCGTCAGTTAAATGACTCAGGGCACCTGTTTTTATTTGACTACTGATTATATCAGATCCCTGTGGCTTATCATACATCTGGAATGAATGGGTATATTCGTTCCATTCAAAGACCTTATTCTTTGCCCAGTCAATAGCCTCAT
>ENA-UOYA01001899-UOYA01001899.1-activated-sludge-metagenome-genome-assembly--contig:-NODE-1899-length-21051-cov-5.621118_pt1 | contig 21051 bp, 22 predicted proteins | sample MGYA00238163_ERZ764804 | MGnify/ENA primary metagenome ERZ764804 (study PRJEB28919, sample SAMN05720223) | activated sludge metagenome | isolation source: Anaerobic digester | place: Hong Kong... | reverse complement strand
TTTTTATGGATTATTCGGCTTCTTCAGGTAATCCAGAATGTCAAAGAAATCCTCATAATGGAATGAGGGAATTCCGTTCTCCTGACAGTAATCCCAAAGCGCATCGCGGGCAAAAACAAAATCGGCTGCCTGCGTCGCCTCAAAGTCGGTGCGCCCATCCCCAACCAGGTAAACCTGCTGGCCGGCATCCTTGAATTTTTGGGCAATACTCAGTTTGTGCACGCCGGCTTTCGGTGAAACGGGGTTGAAATACGGAAATTCGAATCGATATCCCTGGTCTTCAAAAAAGATGTGGTTGGCCATCACCTGGATATCGGTGACCCCCGCTTTGGCGATCATGTAACGGATGGCCCATTCCAATCCATCGCTGACGATGATCAACTCGTTTCCCGCTTCTCGGCATTGGTTGTAAAACTGGCCGAATCCCGGCACCAATTCAACGCTATCCAGGGCTTTTTCCATTTCTTCGCGCGAAGCGTTGATGTATTGAAACGTCGTCTGGATCTCTTCCCGCGTGCCGATCTTGCCGGCTGTCCACATTTCCGTATACTTCATGCCGCAGGAAGCAAATTGGCCGTAAAGGAAGTCGCACAAACAGGTGCGCGAAATGGTCCCATCGAAATCACACAAAATTGTCTTGGAGGGGCTATTGGTCATAGCCGTCAAGTATATCAAATATTATTTTCGCTTCAAACTCTTGGCCCAGCGTTCTACGGCTTCTTCGTTGACAGTGTTCTTCTCCCAATCCGGGTTATTCTTGATATCTTCCGTCATGGACTTGATCACTTTTTCCGGGTATTTATCCAGCCAAATCGTCCAGGCTGGTTTAATAAAACGCGGTTTTGCAACGCTGAGATAAACTGCGGCTGCGATCAAAATCCCGAACGCAGCATAATAATAGTAGATCAATTCCGGCCGGGTAGTTTTTACCTCTTCGTAGAAGGTGTACAGGATAAATACCAACCCCATAGGAATGTACCCGTAAATTCCCCCGCGGCTGGCAAAATACAACTTACGCAGGTAGCCCATGCGAATAACGATGCCGAGCATAACAAAGAAGATCCCCAACATTCGGATGATCCATAATTCATTCATTTCGATTCCTTTAGCATTTGGATAATTGTATCTTTAATATTCAATGCGGCATGGATAGAAAAGGGGCTGACGAAATTCTCATACGTTCCGGGCAAACCAGGAGCCGACTCGGGGAAATAGCCTTTGCAATCATTGGCATACCCGATCAGCATGATCTTTTTAGGGCGAGTGCGCTCCTTGATATCCAGGAAAGTTTTTGAGAAAGGTTCACCCGGTACGCCTACCAGCGACAAAGGCCCAATGCTCAGTTGCTGCAACCTGGCTGGTAAACTTTTCACACCTTCAAATTGCTTGATTTGCTGCAGCAGAATTTCAGCGCCTTCTGTTTTTGTCACGATCTTGCGCATTTCAGCCGCAGGCGCGTTGGCTTTTTGTTTCTCGGTTAATTCGACCCGCAAGCTTTGGATCAGTTCGTTGGCTTCCTGGATAGTCGGAAACTCTTTTAAAGGCAAATCCACATCTGCCCATCGGTCGTCAATCGCGTCCACCTCGATCGGTTCGGCTGTGTTCATCGCTTGCAGCACTGCCCCGGCCACAATCCGGCCGAGGCGCTCGACTTCGTCGAAAGATGCGCTCCGGCGGGTGAAACGCGTGCTGACGTCGCCCGCCGAGCCGTTAGCAAATTGAAAAACCGTTTTCGGATAAACCCCGCTCAGACATCTGCGCACTGCGCCCGGATAATCAGCGCTGATGAAGAGATTGTCCGATCCCATCACGGTCGGGTGGCAGCTGTAATTGTAAAGAACAGCGATTGGTTTTCCATTGAGGTCGTCCACCCGTAAAACGGTTACCTGTTGGTCCGATAATCCATACAGCGCATCGTTGCGATTTAAGCCCGCCCCGCCGCCATCGGCGTAACCCAGCGATAAGGTTACCGGCTGCAGCAGCCCACCCACTGCGCGGCTGGCTCCCGCAAGTTTCCGCAGGGTGATCTCCTGCAAATTCTCATCCGGGCTTTCCTGCAGGATCACGTCATCCAGGTTGAAACCTTGCGGACCTGAGTGGGTATGCGAACAGGTTAGCATAATACGGGCTTCGGCAACGCCGGTTTCCCGGCTGATAGCAGCCCGAACCTTTTGCGAAAACTGCGCCTGGATCGCCAGCAAGTCCATGGTAACGATCAGGGCGGAAGAATCGCGCACTTGTATCTGGAGCACCTGGGCTTTCAGGGGGTCATGAATTCCCTGGCTGACCTCCGTGCGCGCGCCGTACCCGGCCATTTTTCCCCCGATTGGGGGAGTGATATCGATCTCAACCGAGGCAGCATGAACCATCGTCATTATCTCCTAATTCAATTCCGGCAAACGAATACTGATACGCTCTTTGTTTACTTGACCCAATCCGGGAAAGTCTTTTCGATATTCGGCCAGAACTCATTCTCCGAATCGTTGGGCATCATGCGGCAGGTGATCTTGATCCCTTTTTCGTGGATTTTCTTCAATGCTTTCACGCCGCTTTCTGTCAAGAAAACCGTGTTGGATAACTTCATCGAACCGCGCACAAAAGCCTGATTTCCCAGATTGAGCACCGGAATGCTTAATCCCCGCTCAACCAATTCGCACCCGTCTTCCGGGAATTTCGCAATGATAAAAATGTTTTCTTTTTCAGATTCTGGGCTTTGGCAATATTTCACGCAATCAGCCACAGAAAGAACCGAGACTTTCGCGCCAATGGGCGTGACAGCTTTTAACAGGGTAACCTGCATTGGATCCTGCGCGACTTTGTCATTGGTCACAATGAGGTGATCAATTTTCAAATGAGAATTCCATGATACCAAAATTTGCCCATGGATCAGGCGATTATCCATACGAACATGCGATACTGTCATGATAAATCTCCTTCCTTACGATAATTTTATAACGTTTTCCCTTTGCGGATGGTGTCGGGGAGCAGTTTTATACCCTCCTGACCCGCCTGATACGCTTGTTGCAGCAGGTCGGCCAGGCTCACCCCTTCCCGGCTCATGACGATTTCAACCAGCATGGGTAAATTGACTCCGGTGACCACTTCAATGGGATGGCTGCTTTCCATAAAAAGGCGCGAACTGGAATTGAAAGGCGTGGCTCCATATAAATCAACCATAATCAATACCCCATCGCCGTCATCCAGTGCATCGGCGGCTTCCCGGATGCGGTCGATCAAATCTTCCGGTGCTTCCGTTTCTTTTAAACCCAACGCCAGCACTTTTTCCTGCGGACCGGTGATCATCTGCATGGCATCCAGCATCCCTTCAGCCAGCGCTCCGTGCGATACAACCAATATACTGATCAATGCTCCTCCAAATATTGCCAACTAATCTTAAACGAAACGCGGTTGGGGGAATTGTCCAAATTTGTCCATCAGCCGCTGGTTGTGTTCATCGGAACCATCGATGTTGGAACTCAACAACACAGGCGGTTCGACGCCCGCATCCAGCATGTATTGAATGGCTTCCACCATAACAGCGTTCATAATCACCGCTCCGGTGATGGTCGACATCGCGCCCGATTTCACCGGACTGTTTTCATAGGGGATGGAAGTGTCGCCCGCCGGGGTATGCGTGTCGATCACCACGTCGCCCAATTCGTACAGCATTTTTCCTGATGAATGGCGTGATTTGATGGATTTGGAATGGGCCATGGATGAAAGCACGATCACTTTCACGCCGGCACTTTTAGCCGTCATGGCAATCTCGATCGGTTCGGGGTTGCGGCCTGAATTGGAGATCACGAAAATTGTCTCCCCTTTCTTAAAGTTGATACCCTCCACCAACACCGGCCCGAAACCTTCCACCTTTTCTGCCCGCCCATTCATGGGATCCGGTAAATGCACCACCGGGTACAAACCCCCGGCGCGTGAGTGGACTTCCATTGCCAATAACTGCGAGTGGCCGCTTCCGAATGTATAAACCCAATTATTGCTGATAAGTGAATCCGCGACCAGCCTGGCGGCTTTGCGAATGTTATCCGCTTCCGATACCTCAATATCCGCAACCAGTTTGAGGACCAGGTCAAAATATTTTTCCTGCATTTTCTACCTCTTAAGTTCGCTCAATAAAAGCAGGGTAAAAATTTCTTTTACCCTGCTTTTAATTCAATTCAACAAACCACAGTTTAGCCGAAGATACCGAAGGCGCCGCCGAGGAAACCAATCACAACCAGCAGCATGATTACCTTGACCGGGCTCCAGCCTTTCTTCTTCAACAGCCAATAAGCCAGGAAGATGACCAGAGCGGGCAGCATGTACGGTAAAACGGCATCCAATTGCGCCTGAACGCTCACGGTTTGGGTGGCTGTCTCGCCGCCGACCGTGATGTTCTGGCTGTAAGCCAGCGGGGTGACCAGGTGTACGATCGAGGGCGCAAAGCCGCCGATCACAACCAGGCCGACGATGGTCGCGAACTCGGTGATACGACCGATCGCGCCGCCGCCAATCGAAGCCATCAGGTTGGATCCCTGTTTGTAAGCCCAGGTGATCTGCCACCAACGCAATGCCATGTAAGGGAAGAATACCAGGATCATGGCCAGGATGGGGCCAAGCGAATTGCCGGCCAGAGCCATGCTGGAGCAAATGCTGAAGATGATGCTGTTGTACAGAGCCCAAACCAGTGTGTCGCCGACGCCAGCCAAAGGTCCCATCAAACCGACCTTCAAACCTTCGGTGGTATCGAACGAGGCCCCTGCTTCTTCCAACGCGATATGAGCGCCCATGATCAATGGGGTACCCAGAATGGGGTTGGTGTTGTAGAAGTTGAGGTTGGTGATGAACGCTTCCTTGAATTCTTCAGGATCCGGGCGGGTTTTCTTGAAAATGGGAAGCATGGAATAGCAATAGCCTACCGACTGCATGCGTTCGTAGTTCCAACCGCATTGCGAGAAGAAAACATAACGCCAGAAAGCCTTTTTGATATCAGCCATTGTGACTTTTGTTGCTTTGGTAGCCATCTTATGCCTCCTTCTTTTCGTATTTGAGATATTGGTAGATTGCAGCCAATGCTACCCCGCACAGAGCGATACCCACCAACGGCATCTTCAGGTAAGCAAACAGGACAAAGCCGACCAGCAGGAACGCAGGGTATTTCTCAACCGGCAGGATTTTCAGCAGCATGGCGAAACCGATTGCAGGCAGGATGCCGCCGGCAGCGGTGATACCCTTGTTGATCCAGGGGAAGGCATCGAAGAAAGCGCTGACACTCTTCACGACCGGCTCACCCAAAGCAATCGCCAGGAACACCGGGATTGCGCGGGAGAAGCCCCAAATCATATGGCTCGTCCAAACCATCATGCGCTCGAAGCCTTTGACATCACCGGCTTCAGCGTAGCGATCGGCCCTGTGGACAAAGACGAAGTTCAGGAACCGGTTGAGGATATCAACCTGGGTCATGAGCAGGGCTGCGGGGATGGCCAGGGCAATACCAACGTCAAAATTGCCGCCTTTACCGAAATAAGTACCAAGAATTGCGCCCAACATATAATCCGGTACAGTGGCACCGCCATAGGTGTAGACGCCCAATGACATCAATTCCAGGGTGCCGCCGATCAACATGCCGGTTTTCACGTCGCCGACAATCAAGCCGGTCAAGAAACCGGCGATCAAGGGGCGGTTTCCCAGGACAAACATGGGGGCCAACATATCGAAGACCAGGATGTAGGCCAGTAATGCTAATACTAGTGCAGTAAGTACTGGTGACATTATTTACTCCTTTTTATGATTTTTTTTGATAAATTTGCAGAACTGATTTTTTTTCGATATGCACCTCCTGAGATCTTTTTTTAATAAAAATAGAAAATTGGTAAATTCGCTAAAGGTTCATCTATCCAATCTCTAAATTGAGCTGTTTCATATATGATTACACCATATTTGTAATAATGTAATGTTGTTACTACAATTATAACATAATCGAGTGCAGTGCAAAGCAGTAACGTTTTTATTAAATATTGATGACCTTTGGTGAAAGTTCTAAAACCAGGGTAACCGCTCTCACCCACCCATAATGATTGCCCACATCTTTATTATATAAAGATTCATTCAAAAAATCATACGGAATCTTGCCGATTTTTTCGGATGACGCTCCCGAGAAGATTTACAATCTTTTTACAGGCATAATAAATAAATGAAAGAATTCGCAAATAAAATAAACATAGGTTAATGATTCCATTGTATTAAAGAAAGGAATATTAATATCCGATAAATATACGCCTTCCTCATTGAAATATTGGTATCCAATCTGGAAGCTATAATATCGCCAAAAACAGGAAATGAGTGAAAAAAAATGGCACTTCAGATTCAAAATCCTCGTATTCTGATCATCGAAGACGACACTGCGGTGGCTCGCAGCCTGCATGATGGGCTGGTTCGTGAGGGTTACACTGTCCAAATTTGCGATTCCGGTGGCAAGGGTATCGAAGCTGTCCAAAAAACACAGCCGCATTTAATCATCCTGGATATCCGCCTCCCGGACGGTTCCGGCTTCGATTTTTGCCGCCAGATCCGCCAATCCGGCCTGCACCAGCCGATTCTGATCCTGACCGTGCGGGACGAAGCCATCGATAAAGTATTGGGATTGGAAATCGGCGCGGACGACTATATGACAAAACCTTATAATCCCAACGAACTGAATGCCCGCATCCGCGCTTTGCTGCGGCGCGCGTATGGAGAATTCTCCTCCACCGAATCCAAACTGTTATTCATCGGTGACTTGACCATTGATATCCTGCGCGCCACCGTCGCGCGCGGCGATACTATCATCAACCTGACCCCCACCGAGTATCGGCTGTTTGTGCATATGGCTAAACACCCCGGGCAGGTGCTCAGCCGTTCGCTCCTGGTCAGCAGCATCCGCGGGTACGAAACCGAAGAGGTCAACGACAGCCAAACCATCACCGTGTACATCCGCCGCCTGCGTGAAAAACTGGAAAGCGATCCGGCGCATCCAAAGTTGATTCTCACGGTGCCCGGCATCGGTTATCGCTTGTCAGCCAATCCCGAATCCTATTAATAGACTGTAATTAATCGTACAGGGGGGCGCAATATTGATCGGCTAAACTTACGGTCGATATTTTTCATTTGACCGATGACCTACCTCTCAGCAGCTTGCAGTGAATTTAATTCCGCCTTTGTTTGGGAATCATTTTTATCAATGTTATGCCTTTCTGTGTGGGGAAAAACCAGGAAAGAAATACTATATTGAAAGGACAACCAAAATAACTATTAAATAATGGAACCAAAATTTCAGATACAAAAAACAAACGCTCTGCCGCCCGATTTTTGGGTTTGGCTTGGGCAAAATTGTCAATGAAAATGCAACCTGTACAGGAGAATAAATGAAAAAAATCATGCTGATTGCGTTGGCGCTGTCTGCATTACTGGCATCCGCCTTCACCGGTTCGTTTAACCAAATTCCTGTCAATTCGATCGATACGCTTTCTGCCGATACCGCCGCCACGCCTCAAGCTGGCGCACCCGCCGCAGATCCCAAAGAAGGCACAGAGCGTCCGATTTCCGATCAGGAAAGATTTATCCTCGGTGTCTTTAAACTGGAGGGAACAGACCTGGCAATTACTGCCGACCAGGCTGCCAGTCTGATCCCGTTATGGACTTCGATGAAAGCATACAGCCAGGTATTCCAACCAAAGCCTGACGGCACACCCGCTGCCACTCCGGATGTTTCGGCTACCCCGGAAGAACCTGTCGATCATTCGGAAGAAATCGCTGCGCTATTCGACCATATCCAAGCCGTACTGACCGACGAACAGGCCGCAGCCATTTCCGCGCTCGAGCTTGACCAGGCGGGGATGAAATCGTTCATGGATGAACAAGGCATTGAAATGCCGGAGGGAATGGGACCGGGTCAAAACCAGCCCGAAGGTACGCCTTCCGCCGATCAAATGCCAGCGCCTCAGGGCACTCCGGCCGCGGACGGTCAGCAGCCAGGCGCCAATCCCCAATCCGGCCAGCTGGGCCAGGGCAGGCAGCCTGAGGGAAAGAACGAAAGCATGCGGGTCGCTTCGCAGAACCTGATCGATGCATTGATCGCATTGCTGGAATCCAAAGCCGCCTGATCTTGGAATGCGTCTCAAAAAGGGTGCTGCTGGCGACTGCGGCACCCTTTTTTTATGAAAGGACTGTAATATCCCTTGCAGTCGTTTGAAATCTTATCTGGCTACACTTATGAACGGGTTCAAAGAAATCAACCGGATCAGGACTCTCCTGAAAATGTGAATTCTCTGCAAATAAATCAAAAGGGATTTTCGATGGGTGACTTGAAAAAGTCAGTTTCGTCCGGTTGCAGCCATCACAAAAATCGCTTGCGCGTCTACCAGCAAATGCAGCGGCTGAATTGCACCGGTGCATTCGGGTATATCCAGACCGTTCCATCCAGCGCTCAATGCGCTGCCCGCCATCACCAGTTTAATTTATCATCCGGATAGTGCCCGATTCGCAAAGCGTAACCAAGGCCGTAGGTGATTGAATTAAAATACAAATGAAGGAATAAAATGAAAACTATCCGGCAATTCAAATCATTGCGCGCCCAACTGCCGATCTCTTTCGCTGCGATTGCGCTATTAACCACCACCCTGATCGGTGCGGTGCTGCTGGCAATTATCTGGAATTATTATGGTGGTCTTGAAAAGCAATATTTGGAATCCAACGTCCGCGGCACTGCCAACAGCCTGAGCCGAATCGCGGAAAATTCGGGAATTCAGGCGGGAGATTCGCTCAGCGATTTTACCGATGTCATTCAGAACCAATCCAGGGTGGCGGCTTTTCTGGTGCAATGCCGGGTTCGCGTGTTAGACACGAACAACATGGTGATATACGATACCGGATCTCCATCGCAAAGCTGGAATATCACTGTTCCCAAACCCAAGGAAAAAAGCCAACAACCGCCGCCTTTATCGGAGGAAAATGTAACGGAGCAGCCCGCCTTTTCAATTGAACCCTCTGAAAACAAGCCTCCACAGCAGGGGGAAAACGCGCCGGCTTACTCTTTCCAGGCCAATCCGATTATGTTTGGGTACCTGTTGATGCAAGAATCCACAGATGAATTCAGTGACCGCTCCTCTTTAGTAGTAACAGCACCATTTCATGATGCGGATAAGAATACTCTGGGATTTGTGGAACTCTCGGAAAGCCCGGAATATGGCCGCCAGATTATTGAAAATGTCATCCGCGGATGGGCAATTGCCAGCCTGGTGGGCGTGGCGGTTTCCACCCTGCTTGGATTGCTGGTCAGCCGCGGTCTGATCAAACCATTGGTTGATCTGGAACATGTCGCCTCGGAAATGAGGGATGGAAATTATGAAATCCGGTCGCCTATTTTCAAACCAAGCGAACTGGCTTCATTGTCGGAAACCTTCAATCAGATGGCGGCTCACATTGAACAGAACATCGAGACATTGCGCAGGTTTGTGTCGGATGCCGCTCATGAAATCCGTACGCCGCTGACTTCTCTTCGAGCCGACCTGAACCTGGCGCTGGCGGAAAAAAACCTCAACGAAAGCCGCCCTTTGGTGGAACGATCTTTGGAACAAATTGAACGGCTCGATCGTCTTTCGCACGATCTGTTGGACCTCTCGCGGCTGGAAGCAAAAAATGAGAAGGTCGATTATCAAAAATTGAATCTCAACCAACTTTTATCGGAAATCTGTGAAACTCATGCTTCTGCCGCGGAACAAGCGGGAATCGATTTCGAGATCCAGCTTCCCCAAAAAACACTATTTATCGATGGAGATCCTGAACAATTGAAACGCGCGGTCAGCAACTTGCTGAGCAACGCGGTCAAATTTTCGCAGACTGGGGGCAAAGTCGTCCTGAGTATGCATTCTGAGCCGCATGCCGTAACCATTCAGGTGCAGGATAACGGGATCGGTATCCCAAGCGAAGAACGCGATCATTTATTCAACCGCTTCCACCGCGGCCAGAACACGCAAAAGTATCCGGGATCAGGTTTGGGTTTAGCGATCGCCCGCGCCATCGTCGAGAAGCACGGCGGCGAGATCGGCCTGCTTCCTCGAAAGGGTTGGACAATATTTTATATCCGTCTTCCGTTGAGTAATCTGGAACAGGAATAAGGTGATAACAGACCGGCAGCTTGCCCGACAATCTGTCGGTTCAAAATCAATGGGGTATTTTTGGAAAGTTGTTCCCTTCGTAACCCTGTTAGCCTTCGCGCGTCAATCGTAAACCGGTTTCAAGGAAGTGTTGGTTCATTGATAAGAGGTCGCTGAAATCAACGGATTCTTCGGAATGGATCTGAAAGAATTTCATGCGCCGCATCTCATCAAAAACTTGTTGGTTGCCTGACATCGCTTTCAACAACTGCCCCAGGTCATCCAGGAAAATTTTAAAATCAGCGGCGGTATTTTCGCCCTCGACTCCTGGTTGAATCGTCCTGCCCTCCTTAATTTTTCGGCCGAGCAATTGCACAGCGGAAACGCAATCATTGACCACTGCCGTGATGATTTGCACAATAAACCGGTTGCGCCGGTCGGTTGAAAATGGCCGGTTCTTTTTCTCTTCCATTTCCAATAGAGGATTATGGCAGCGGGTAACAGTGATGACAAACCCATTGCACAAAATGATACCCAACGGGATGGTGGCATAATGTGCGTCTACCCCTGCACGGTAATACGGCATCCGCAGCAAAATCAGGGTCGAACCGGCTTGCTGCTCGATGTGCGGTTTTTCATTCAAATCCAGGGGAGCAGTGATGAATTTTTGGGGAATTCCCAACCCATAGGTTTTTTCGAATTCCTCCGGTGTGGGATTCACAACGTGCACCCAGGCGCCTTCCACCACGCCGGGAATAACCGTCAGGTTGTTTTCTGTGGTCTTTAATATTTTGAACATTTTGCTTACCTCCAATTCTCTTTTAATCTGAGCCCTGGGAAGCAAAAACCCCCGGCCGTATCCTGTGAAGATTGCCGAGGGTTGCAGACCACCGAATCCCGGAGGCGCTTTAAATCATCACGCCTCCCGAATGGGCAATATCAACAGGACACAGAACCGGGCTGCTTTTAGGGTCAGGGTCCAAATCGATTGCGTTTTCTTCGTTCATCTTATTCATTTCCTGTAGTGAGAGTGTACACCTTTATCAATCAGTGCGTCAAGTTGGCTGTGGTCTCATCATTCGCTTAGGGTATCGCCGATAGAACAAAGAGAGCAAAAGTGATCACAACAATCAACACGGTCAACGCCATAGCAAAATAATTCTGAAATTTGGTGTTGGAATATGCGCCCATGATTTCCTTGTTATTTGCTAATTTTAAAACCAGTATTAATAGAATCGGAAGCAGGATGGCATTCACCGATTGCGACAACCACATAATCTGGAACAATGGTAGTCCGGGGATCATGACAAATAACGAGCTGACCAGGATCAAGCCAATGAACAATCCGTAAAATACCGGGGCATCTTCACGGCGCTGGTCCAGCCCCCGCTCCCAACCAAAAGCCTCGGTGATCGCATACACCGTAGATAAAGGGAGCACGGTGGAAGCCAGGATGGAAGCGCCCAATAAACCAATGGCAAACAGGATGGTCGCCCATTCACCCGCCAATGGCGCCAGTGCCAGAGCGGCTTGCCCGGCTTCTTCAACCCGCACGCCGGAAGAATAGAGCGTCGCAGCCGTGCAGATGATAATGAACGCCGAGATCAGGTTTCCCCATACCGAACCGAACATCACGTCCGCTCGAGTGAGGGGATAATCTTCAACTGTTACGCCCTTGTCCACAACCGAAGCTTGCATATAAAAAATTCCCCAGGGGGTGATGGTAGTACCAATGGTAGCCAGCATGGCCAGCAGATATTGCCGGTTAAATGTAAAACTGGGTTCAAAAGTATTTTTCAGAATATCTTTAATATCCGGTTTGATCATGATAGCCGTGATCACATAACTCAGGGCAGCCAGGCAAAGTACCAGCAATACTTTTTCCATATATTTATAATTGCCTTTCAAGGCCATAAAGATCAGCAAAATTGAGATGATCGGGATGAAGATATAACGGTTAATACCGATCAACTCCCCGCCGGCTGCAATTCCTGCAAATTGGGCAATCGTAGTACCCAGGTTTGCTATCAACAGGCAAATCATGGCGAAAAATGTGATCTTGACTCCATATCTTTCACGGATCAAGTCAGCGGTTCCTTTGCCGGTCACCGCCCCCATCCTGGCAGCCATTTCCTGGATGATCACTTCGCCGAATGTGATCACCAGAATCAACCATAGAAAACGGTATCCATAAAAAGATCCGGCCATGGAATAGGTGGCGATACCAGGCGCATCGTTATCCGCCGAGGCTGTAATCAGACCAGGACCCAGCACTGCTAAAAATAACCAGATTCTCTGGAACAAATTCTTCTTTTTGATGTTGCTCATTGCAATAACCTCATATTGTTTTAGAAGAAACGCGGTAATCGTTTTTTATATGCAGTTGGCAATACGGAATCAATTGCATCGTCCAAAGTCACGATTCCAAGCATTGTCCTTGTCCCTTCTTTTAGTACTGGGATTGAGAGGAGATTATATTTGGCAATCAGGTAAGCCACCTCATCCTGAGGGGTCATTGGTTCGACATAAACCGGATCGTGATCCATCAGGGTATCGACTAATTCCTGCGGCGATGCCATCACCAGGTCGCGCAGGTAGATGACGCCCATCAGGTTTTCTTTCTTATCCAGGACGTAAATGTAATACATGTCCTCGACTTCCTGCGCATCTTCGGAAGAACGTAAAAATTCAATAGCCTCGCCAACTTTCAGCCCGTTGAGGATCCAGCCGTAATCAGTGGTCATGATACCGCCAGCCGATTCCGGCGGGTAATGCAGCAGTTTCCGGACGTCATCCGCTTCGTCGCTCTCCATTAAACCCAGCAATTCAGCGCTGGTTTCCTTGGGCAGATCCGCCAGCAAGTCAGCCGCCTCGTCGGGATCCATTTCTTCCAGGATGTCCGCCGCGCGTTCCGATTCAAGGCTGGAAAGTACTTCGATCTGGGTCTTGGAGGGGCTTTCTTCCAGGGCGTCCGCCACCACTTCGTTATCCATCTCCTCGATCAATTTCTGGGTGGTAACCCGGTCGAGGTCATTCAAAATCATGGCAATGTCCGCCGGCGGTAATTTGCTGATTTTTTCCTGCGATTTATTCAATCGCAGCGGATCCTTGGCTTGGACATAAGCCACGTCCTTCCAGGCAATCACGCCTTTATTGAGCGGTCTGTTCACCACGCGTGATACGCGCATGGCTGTTTTTTCCAATCCCAGGCGGCGTAATAAGCCCAGGTTGCTGATGTCCACCCCGGTGACCACATAGTTATCTTTGGAAAAAGCGATCTGGATATCGTTCACCCGCACCACCCGTTTGCCTTCCACATCGACAATCTGGTGATCGAGGATCTGGTGCCGCAGGTACAATTCATTCCCGACTGGTTCGTAAATCGCAATGTCCTCAGCTGGTACTTTCAAGGTAATACTGGGGAAGAGACTGCTGATTTGACTGGCCTTGATCAAGATTGTAGACCCGTCTTCCTTTTGCACGCTGATGGCCGTAATCAACGGGAAGACTCTATCATCATGACCAATAACGATGTCTTTACACTTGCCGATCGAATTCCCCCAGATATCCCAAACTTTTTGATCGATAACCGTGCTGATGTAGATCATGCCTACCTCCTTCAGTCTCTGATTTTTTAAATACGAAACCCTCAGTGTGAATTAACAAACACGCACTGAGGGTTACAGACCGTTAGGAATAGTCAGTTAACGGCAATAACCTCCGAAGATTGCATGTTTGCTAACCCACAAAGTATTACTTTGAGGGTCAGGATCTAAATCAAGGTTGTTTTCTTCCTTCATTAATGTAACCATTTTTCAAAATGAGTTTACTATACTGAATTCAATCTTGTCAATCTTTTTAGTGAGTATTGCCGTAGAATTCCCTATTTTGGATCACCCAGGCAAGTAATTTTTCCCAGCATTGCCACGCTTTGTTTGATGGTCGGATTACCATAATATTCCACGCTGCCCACACCGGCGATGGTTGCATCCAGCTCTTTCTTCACCCACAACTGGGCGCTGCCAACACCGCTTAAAACTACCTTGGCGGTTTCCGATTCCAGCTTATAGCCGCTGAAATTGCCCGCGCCGGCTAAAGTCACAGATTGGTCTTTGACCTTTCCTTCAACCTGCACTTTGCCTGCCCCGGGGATCTCGGTTTTCAGGCTGTCGGCTTTCAGTTCTGTTACCTTTAAATTGGAAGCGCCGATCAATTTCAACTCCAGCGCATCGGTTTTGATCTCGCCCACTTCGATATCCGCCGCTCCGGTCACTTCCAGTTCCCGCAGGTCTTTCAAAGTGATCTTGATGAGGATATCATTGGAAATAAAATCAAAGCCCGCGCTGATTTTTTCTACCCAATCACGGCCGATATCGATCACCAGCCTGCCATCCGATACATTGGTGGAAATACGGCTCACACCGATTTTGTCGCCTTCAATCACAACCGATTGTTCCTTGCCCTGGTTAATGAACATCTTGCCAACACCGCGCATGGCAATGCGATTGAATTCACCCAATTCCCGCCGTTCCGACACTTGTTCAGCCATTTTTTCTAATCTCCTCGTTTTTAACAGACTATATCTTTAATACGAAACGGCTATCGTTTAGTTTCTCAGATATTAAAAAAGGCTGCATCTCACGATGCAGCCCGTTTTCGAATATTTTTTTTATAGTGATCCGCCAACAGTGCTGAAGATCGAGCGCATCCCGGCGGCAGTCAGTCCCAGCAAACCCAGGATAACGCCGGATACCAGTGCCGCGACGATCATCATGGTCACCCAACCGATGATCACCGCGCCAATCGTCTGCGGCCAATCCAGATCCAGCGCTTCTTTAGCGGCGAAGAACCAGGCTGCCAATCCGGCAATTGCTGCTAAAAAGGTGATCGGGCCGGTGATGCAGGTCAATCCCGGCGCCGCCAGAGCAATGATCCCCAAAAAACCCACTGCGTTCCAGACGGAAGCTAATCCAATCGTGCGAATCAGTTCGTCATAGGTGACATCCGCATTGAAAAAAGTTCTACCCGCCCAATTCATCACGAAAGCCCCTAGGGCAAATGAAGCGACCGTTACCACCGTTCCACTCAACGCACCGACAATCCAGCGCGCGCCGATGGCATGAACCGATCCGGCACTCGAGCCCAGGTTCGATAGCAATGCGGCTGCCGCCACAATCAGCCAGGCGTTCGGCGTGAATGAGGTGTCTTCCTCGACCTCTTTATAAACTCCGGTTTTAAATGTAAATGCTCCGATAATCTTGTCGATCATTTCTTTACTCCTTGTCTGATAATCGTCTATGGTAGGATAACACTTCTCTCTTTATTATGATACAAAATCAATATAATCATAAGTGAAATCTAAAACTTTAACCGCCGGTTAAGCGTATATGATTTCATATGACCAAGAAAAAAGGAGTTCAACATGCGTAAATTGATCGCAGTTATCTTTTCCATTTGCCTGGTGATCCCACTTTTATTTGCCAGCCAGATCGCAATTGGAACCGCCAGTTGGATTTTGGACGAACAGTTTTATATCCACGCGTTGGACGACGAAAAAGTCTACCAGGCTGTGTTATCCGATAATATGCTGGATGGTATCCTGCGCAGCCAGTTAGCCTTGCCGGCGGAAACGGACACCAGCGGTTTGCGGACAATTGTGCAAGGCATTCTCGGCGAAGAATATTTAAAAGAACAAACCTCTGCGATAGTCTCGGACTTCTTCGATTATCTCCATGGTCAAACCGATCAATTCAAACCGGTCATCGATCTGCAGCCGGTTAAATCCGCGTTGACCTCGGAAAAACAATCGGAATTCCTGACTGCTTTGGTGGCAGTTATGCCTGTCTGCCAGGCCGGACAAACTCCCGGTTTTGGTGGAGCGGATCAAGGCGCGTGCAAACCGCAGGGAATCGACGACGCAACCTTGATTGAAAATTACCTTGAACCGGCCATGCCGGCTGCGCTGGCGCAGATACCCGATCAGCTATCTCTTGAAGGAAACTGGCAGAACCTGGTAAACCGTAATCCCTGGGGACGTTTTCTTCCCGGCATGGCGCTGCCCGCCAGCCTGATCCTTGCTGTGCTCTTCCTCGCTTTCCTTGCAATGTGCTTCTGGTACATCACGGCTTTGATCGCCGACGGGAGTTGGCGCGTACGTCTGCAATGGCTGGGCTGGACATTGATCCTTCCCTCCGGGCTGGTTTTCCTGTTGGGAATCCTGCTGCAAGGCAATACGCCGCAATACTGGCTGAATTATGGCTTGCAGTACCGCAACCTGCAAATTCAAACCGGCTTGACCGGCGCGCAAACCATTCTGGAAGCGCTCAGCACCAGCGCCTTGCCGCGCGTTTCAGCTTCCTTCTTGATGGTCGGCGGCATCTGCGGCGGGTTAGCTTTGGGCCTGATCCTGTGGGGTTTGATGACGCCTCGAAAAACTGATTAATAATAAAACGAGAGGATAATCAACCAGGTATCGATTATCCTCTCTATCCAATAAGTCAGGTATTATTTTTTTGATCTCAAATTCCAATTGGTGGATTTATACATATTCAAGCCCGCATCCACTATCACCCCATCCTCTGTTTCCACACCATGATTTTTCAAAAATTCAACATCAACCTCCACTCCCCAACCCGCCCCTTGCGGGAGGCTGAAATACCCATCCACAACTTCGGGATAAGGGGATCCGGCATTCTTTACAAACGAATCTGAAAAATCATTGAAATGCTCCAAAATTTTCCCATTACGTAATGTTGCCATCAGGTGAACATTTGCAGTCGTTGCAATAATTCCGCCGACGTTGTGCGGAGCAACAGTCATGGAGAGAGCTTCGGCAGTGGAAGCGATTTTTTTAACTTCCAAAAGTCCGCCACATTGTGAAATATCCGGTTGCACAATATTCAACAATCTCTCTCGGAAAATCTCATTGAATGCTACCGCATGGTACAGTCTTTCTCCGGCAGCGATTGGAACGATCGTATGCGCAATGACATATTTCAGTGCTTGTACGTCCAACGGACGGCATGGCTCTTCAACGAAACCTGGTTTTAGTCTCTCAATATCTCTGCAAATTTCAACAGCTTGATGTGGTGAAAATCGACCATGCATTTCAATCATGATCTGGGCAGTGTTTCCCGCTGCCTGGCTTACTGCTTCAATCAACTCCATCGCTCTGGCATATTCATCCCGAGTCAGTTCAAGGTTGCCATTACCAAATGGATCGAATTTCAATCCTTTATATCCCTTTTCTACAACTTTTTTTGCTGCCTGGTAGAATGCTTCAGGAGTTCTCTCAACTTTATACCAACCATTCGCGTAAGCCGGAATTTTATCCCTAACCGCGCCGCCGATCAATTGATATACCGGTAATCCAGCTTTCTTACCGATACAATCCCAACATGCCATCTCGATCAGGGAGAAACCAGTCATGGCGACTTGTCCCGGAGCCCCAAAATCCAAAAGTGTAATTTTATTGTATAGGTCCTCGATGTTGTACACATCATGTCCAATGATGTGACGTTTGATATCCCTCAGATACTCGCGGACTGTGTGAGTTTTTCCAACAATATGAGCTTCTCCAAACCCACTAATCCCCTCGTCTGTATCGACCAGGAGATAGGTTAAATTTCTCCAGCCAGTGCCCATCGTAAAACACTGGTATTTTGTGATCTTCATTTTTTTATGCTCCCAGGTTAACGGAGTATTTGGGTCGCCCTTCAATCAGCGTAGTCACAACATTTTGCGCTGTCTTTTTTTGCAGCTCATTCATTGCGCCTTCAGAATTCCAGCCAATGTGTGGCGTGAGGCAAACGCGGGGATGCTGTAAAAATGGGGAATTTACAAAATCCTCCGTGCCAATTACATCCAAACCGCAGAAATTTACCTTACCGGAGTTCAGGGCATCCATCAGAGCAGCTTCATCAATCACAGCGCCGCGCGAGGTATTAACGATCACTACGCCATCTTTCATTAATTCCAACTGGGGTTTTGAGATCATGTTTCGGGTTGAGTCGTTCAACGGAACGTGAATGGAAATGACATCCGCCAACTTAATTGTGGATTCAAACGGTAAAAATTTCACAAAAGGGTAATCATTCACAAATTTGAAATACGGATCGTAAACAACAATTTGTTGAAATAATCTCTTCGTTTTTTCAGCAACATCCCTGGCAATATTTCCAAAACCGAGTAAACCCAGTGTTGTCTCACTGATCCTCTTTATCGGCCGGATTGCATCCATGGAGAATTGACCATTTAGAACCAAATCGCGCGACAACGAGATTTTTCGCATGGCGTTCAGTATGTGTGCAATGGCAGTATCGGCAACTTCATCAATACAATAATCCGGTACATTTGCCACAAATATATTTTTTTGAGTAGCGGCAGATATATCGATCGTGTCAACCCCAATCGCATATCTGGCAATTACTTTGCAGCAATCCATCGCCTGAATGACATCTTTAGTTACCATAGCGAATTGAACAATCAGAGCGTCTGCATCCTTAATATAAGGGATCAATTGTTCAGGTGTTTTTGCTCCACCTTGTATTATTTTTGTACAATCAACTATCTCAACACTATCCCCAAGTTTTTTAAACTCAATAAGCTCATTATCCAGATTTGGATAATAATAATCAGAAATAACAATTTTGTATTTTTTCATCCGATCAACCCTGCTCTTTTTACAATTCTCAAAATGCCCTTAATGCTTAGTTCATCAATTTCCCTGATATCGGAAATTGTCCCCAGTTTTGCCTTTGGGAATTGTCTCTCCAAGATGTGCATATACAACCGGCATCGTTCCGGAGTGCCCACCAGATAAAAATTGGAAGGCATTGTTTGAATCAAAAAATCCAATTGTCCAATTGCCAGCATATCCTCAGCAGCGATCAAAGCTTCAAAAAACAAATGCCTTTCATACCATTTGTTATGCAGCAAAACATCCAAAAATCGCGGGTACATTAATGACCGAACCAAACCCGCTTTTTTTATCCAATCAATTGCATCTTCAACGATAGCCGAATCGAAAAAATCATCTTTTACTTCCGATTCACCTTGATCATTTGCAACCGATTTACCAACAAATGTATGGTTGATCACTGCGTCATAAATTTGACCACTCATTGTAGTCAGACTGCCTTGAATCAGTCCTGCGGCATCTATCGGAATGAATTTTGTATGAGAAGATAATATAAGAACGATAGCTGGCAAAGAGAATTCGGGATGCTCCAATAAACCCATAACTTGCGTTTCTTCTCCGCGCATGAAATCAAGTTCCCCGACAACTTTCGTTGCACTTCTGCCAGCAGTATTCATCCGATTTTTTATCCCGCGGATAAAATAAACCGGAATGTTCCCGTCAATTATGTTTAAATCCGTGACAGACTTTATATTACCGGCCAATTCATCAATACCACAGGGAGCTTCGAGATGTGGAATCTCCGCTAAACCAATTTCGGAAGTGATCATCCCTGAAGAAAAGACTGCTTGAATATCTGTTAGTTGCAGTTGTGCTTGATCGATCGCCGATTGGATAATCTCACGAATACCTTCCTGCAATGTTTTCTTGCTTCCAGTAGTGGCCGTATCCTTAACGCCAACCATCTTGGTCGCTTTGCCAAAGATTGTACCTTTTGCATCGACGACGTAGGCTCTTGAGTTGGTTGTTCCGCAATCGATAGTCACAAAATACATCACAATACTCCTAACTCGGATAATGCATTCCGGATCTGTTTTTTCTCTTCTTCAGTTGCGGGAATAAAGGGGGAGCGTGGATATGCCTTAATAATCCCTTTAATTTCTGCAATCGCATATACTGCCAATTGGGTTGACCGTGCAAGATACATGATGTCACGAATTTTGTTAATTCTGAATTGGCTTTTTAAGCCAGCTTCTTGTTCACCATCCATCGATTGCTGCCACATTTCATGGCAAAGTTCCGGGAACACATTGCCAATCCCGGGTATATAAGAGAGGCATCCTAAGGCATGCGCTGAAATCCACAATGCTTCAGTTCCTAGGGGAACATCAAAATTATCATCCATCAATTCTCTCGCGTAAACAGCGTATTGCAGGATGTCAAAAGTGGCATCCTTGATACCCGCCAACCCCACCTCTTTAAGTTTGCGCATCACATTCATACTAGTCTTGTAGCCCTGAAATTGCGGATTGTGGTACACATATACAGGGTATCCTTTTAAAGCTTCAATGATACTTTCATAATATTTTATTAAGTCGAGATCATTGTAGGTATAATAGTAAGGACCTACCGCGGAAACCGCATCACATCCAATCTCTTCGGCATGTTTGCTCAATCGTATGGTATCTTTTGTTGTTGCAGTACCTGTGTGAACGATGACCTTGGTTTTGGGTGAGGCATATTTTTTGACAATTTCGGCTACATGTTCGCGTTCTTCAAAAGTCATTAATGGCCCACTGCCATATGAACCACAAATAAAAAGACCATCCACTCTTGGTGAAAGATATTCAACAAGTTTAATTAGATTATTCTCATCCAGTTTACCATCCTGGCTAAACGGGGTGATCATTGGGGGAACTACGCCCTTTAATTTTTCCATTATTCAATCTCTCCAGATTAACTTTCCGCAACCATGTTCACCGGGGCAGCTTCTGCGCCCTCCCATCGTATCGGGAAAGCATAAATCGCCCGAACAGGAGTTTTGATTGTGGCCAGTTTTTTTAAATTCACATCTTCATAAAGTAACAACGTTCTAGGATTCTTTCCTTCCAGGGAGTCGAGGAATGTGCGATGGACAGGAAATTTATTCTTTGGTCCTTCGATAGAACTTTCCACACTGATAACATCGATGGCAACTGCTTTTAATTTTGGAAAGTTCATACGCAAATAGCATGCGGCATCCAAGGAGAAAGCCGGAAAATCATCCACGTAATCTAACGGGGCGCT
>ENA-UOYA01001897-UOYA01001897.1-activated-sludge-metagenome-genome-assembly--contig:-NODE-1897-length-21066-cov-8.260007_pt1 | contig 21066 bp, 14 predicted proteins | sample MGYA00238163_ERZ764804 | MGnify/ENA primary metagenome ERZ764804 (study PRJEB28919, sample SAMN05720223) | activated sludge metagenome | isolation source: Anaerobic digester | place: Hong Kong... | reverse complement strand
ACCAAGCACCTACTGATTATGAGTCAGTTGCTCTAACCGAATGAGCTATAGGACCGAAACGGGTTGCGAATATAAGTTCTAAATTGGAAATTCTAAACTCTTCTCTGCAAAACCTCTTTTTTTATAGGAATGGTGTTTTCACCACTTTTGCCTTTACCAATTGGTTGCGGATTTCTACGAAAATTTCTGTATCGATGCCCGAAAACTCGGATTTCACATAGCCTAAACCAATAGCCTTATTCAACGATGGTGATTGTGTACCTGAAGTTACTTCTCCGATTTCGTTGCCTTGTGCATCTTTTAATTTGTAATTCTGGCGAGGGATTCCTCTATCCACCATTTCAAACCCAACTAACTTTCTACTTACACCTGTATCTTTCAAATGCTTGTGGTAAGGGGCGTTCACAAAATTCTTAGTGAATTTGGTTATCCAACCTAGACCCGCTTCAATTGGTGAAGTGGTGTCGTCAATATCATGTCCGTATAAACAAAATGCCTTCTCTAAACGTAATGTATCGCGACAAGCTAAGCCCGTTGGCAAGATTCCGTAGGGTTTTCCGGCTTCGAAAATTGCGTCCCACATAGCTTTCACATCTTTGTTCCACACATAAATTTCGAAACCACCTGCTCCTGTATAACCCGTGTTCGACATAATCACATCATCAATACCTGCCATTTTTCCTGTTGCAAAAGCATAGTAAGGAATATCACCTAAATTCACATCCGTTAATGTTTGTAATAGTTTTGTGGCATTCGGACCTTGCACTGCCAACAAACTCAAGTCGTCACTGATATTCTGCATTTCTACACCAAAGGTATTGTGCGTAGCAATCCAATTCCAATCTTTTTCAATATTGGAAGCATTTACAACCAAATAATATTCGGTTGCCGACCAACGATATACCAACAAATCATCTACTATTCCGCCTTCATTATTCGGCAAACATGAATATTGAATTTTGCCATCAGTAAGTTTTGAGGCATCATTCGAAGTTACCAGCTGTATTAAATCCAAGGCCTTTTCGCCACGTAAAACAAACTCACCCATGTGCGACACATCAAACACACCCACACTATTGCGTACTTGCAAGTGCTCATTGTTAATGCCCGAATAGGAAATAGGCATATTATAGCCGGCAAATTCAGCCATTTTAGCCCCTAGAGATATGTGAACAGCGGTAAGTGCAGTTTCTTTCATGAGTTGACTCGTTTTTGTTTTTGGATGCGTAAAAGTAAAAAAAGACTAATCTTTTAGGAGAATATTCTCGATTTGCCTAAAAATTATACCTTCAATACATGAAGTTCAAAAGTCCGACCACTGCAAAACAAATTGCCACCGACTACAATTGCGAGTTGGTTGGCGATGAACATAAGCAAGTGCTTGGTTTAAATGAAATCCATAATGTAGAGGAAGGAGATATCACTTTTGTGGATCATGAAAAATATTATAAATCTACATTGCAATCAAACGCATCCGTTATTCTGATCAACCAACGAATAGCCGCTCCGGAAGGCAAAACGTTGTTGTATTGCGAACATCCCTACGAAGTGTACGATAGGCTTGCAAAATTACATCGCCCAACGTTACAATCATTGGAATACATTGCATCAGATGCCTTGATTGGCGAAGGCACATTTATATTTCCTTCAGCATTCATCGGTAAATCGGTTACTATAGGTAAAAACTGTGTAATACACCCCGCTGCCGTTATTTATCCTTACACTGAAATTGGCGATAACGTGATTATCCACGCCAACACAACCATTGGAGCCGATGCCTTTTATTACAAACGAACAGCAGAAGGCTACAAAAAAATGCATAATGCCGGCAATGTTGTCATTAAAAACAATGTTGAAATTGGAGCCGGATGCACCATCGATGCAGGCGTTTCAAGCGAAACAACCATTGGAGAGGGCACTAAAATTGACGACCAAGTGCATATCGGCCACGATGTGAAAATTGGGCAACATTGTATTATAGCCGGACAAGTAGGCATTGCCGGAAATACAATTGTAGGCAATCATGTAACACTTTATGGCAAAGTAGCTGTGAATAAAAACATAACTATTGGCGACAATGTTACTGTTTATGCCTGTTCAGCAATAGCCAAATCTTTGGAGCCTAACAAAACCTACCTAGGTATACCGGCCGAAGAAGCTCGTGCAATGGCTAAGCAGTTTGCCATGCTACGAAAACTACCCGACATGTGGGAGTTGTTCAAAAAACTAAATCAATAAATTCATTTTACAAACTATACTCAACCTTCTAATTCTTGATGAAAAAATCATTTCTAGTATTGCTGCTATCCCCTTTGTTTCTTTTAGCACAGAAAAGCTATCAGTATTCACTGTCGTTGAACAATGTTACAAACGACCAAATACATGTAACACTTGTACCTCCTGAAATTGAAGGCAAGGAAATTAAATTTAGTTTCCCCAAAATTGTACCCGGCACTTATTCGATTTCAGATTACGGCAGGTTTATTGAAAACTTCAACGCTTATGATAACAAGGGAATAAAAATTGAAACACAAACAAGTGGATTAAATGCATGGATTATCGACAACACCAGAGGAATAAGCAAGATTGAATATGACTTGAATGACACCTACGATTCAAAGTTAGACAATCCCATTTTTGAGCCGGCAGGAAGCGACATAGAAAAAGACTCCATTTACATGCTTAATCTGCATTGTTTATTGGGTTATTTTCAAAATAAGATGGAAGCGCCTATTGAGCTTACTGTTCAACACCCATCGATGTTTTATGGAAGCACATCACTTGTTGATAAAGATCCAAGCACAACTACGGATGTATTCGTGATTGAGAATTATAATGAGGCCGTAGATAACCCAATTATGTACACCATTCCCGATACTGCAATAGTGAAGGTTGGCTCTTCAAATGTTTTAATTTCTGTTTTCTCCAAAAAAATCAGCCACCGCGCGAATTACATTGCAAAACGTTTAGATAGTTTACTGCAGGCACAAGGAAAATATTTGGGCGGCAAGTTACCTGTTGAAAATTATTCATTCTTAGTATACATGGCAGACCACGATGGGCTTACAGGAGGCTTTGGCGCATTAGAACACCCGTATAGCTCTGTTTACTTTATGCCGGAAATGACGAATGAACAATTAGTGCCTCAACTGTATGAAGTGGCAGCACATGAATTTTTTCATATTGTTACCCCTCTCGGTATTCATAGTGAAGAAATCCAATATTTCGATTACGATCAACCGAAAATGTCGGAACATCTATGGTTGTATGAAGGTACAACAGAGTACCATGCACAAAGTGTACAAGTAAAGTATAACTTCCTTTCCAAAGAAGAATTTTTGAATGTAATTCGAGACAAAATGAATCAAGCGCAGTTTGTCTTTAATGATTCATTACCATTTACTGAATTAAGTAAAGGTTGTTTAGATAAATATGAAAAAGAATACCCAAATGTATATGCTAAAGGCGCTCTGATTGCCATGTGTTTAGATTTAAAGTTGTTACACGATTCGAAAGGCAATTATGGCTTATTGAATCTAATTCAAGATTTATCAAAGAAATATGGAAAGAATAAGGCATTCAAAGACGATGAGCTTTTTGAAGTGATAACATCATTGACCAATCCAAGCATTGAAGAATTCTTAAAGCAATTTATTGCAGGTGCTGAAAAACTGCCATTCAAAGAATATCTCAATTATGCAGGTGTAGACTACGACAATGTTGTAATTGCAAAACAATTCTCTCTCGGTATGGTTGAAATTGGCTACAATCAGGAAACCAAAAAGCTAGTGGTAGCCGGCACAAAAAACATGAACGATTTTGGCAAAAAATTAGGTTACCATGTTGGAGATGAATTCTTGAAAATCAATAAAACAAAAATTTCTCCTTCCACATTTAAAACATTCCGCGAAAATTGGTCTACTACAGTGAAAGAAGGCGACATGCTGACCATTCAAGTATTGCGAAAAATGGAAAATGGCAAGTTGAAAAAAATAAAACTCAGCAGCCCGGTGTTTAAATCGGAAAACAAACGCTATAATATTTTGAAGTTTGCCGATAACGCAACGGAAGAACAGTTGAAGATTAGAAAAGCTTGGTTGGAACCAAGATAAGCGACATTGCTACATTTCACTTACACGAATATCCTTTACCATCAACTGTAAGCTTTTATTTCCTTGCCATTCATTTTCTTCGATTTGAAAGACTACATCTATTTCGTTTTCTTTCAACAGCTCCATTTTATGGGCCATATCAAAACCAATACCGGAAAGCATTATGCCATTTTGCTTTAAACTAAATTTGATGTGCCTTTCTTTAAGTAGCTTACTCCAGCCTGTTTCTTTCACACGTTTGGCAACAAAAACTGGCTTCATATTATCCGGTCCGAATGGAGCAAATTCATTGATGAGTTTGTAGAACAATGGGGTGATATCAGAGAAATTAATCTCTGCATCAATCTCAATTTCCGGAATCAATTGCTCCGGGGTAATAGTGGCGGAAACTATACGCTCGAAATGGTTTCGGAAGTCGTTTACTTTTTCGGGTAACATGGTTAAGCCTGCAGCAAATTTATGTCCTCCAAATTGAATCAATTGTTCCCGGCAAGCATACAAAGCTTCATACAAATCAAACCCTTTCACCGAACGTGCCGATCCCGTTACTTTTCCTTCGTGCTCCGTAAGCACAACCGTAGGTCGATAAAAATACTCTGTTAAACGCGATGCAACAATACCAATCACCCCTTTATGCCAACCCGTATTGAACACTACTGTGGACTTCAGCGACTCATTATTTTCATTCGCATTTAAAATTTCCAATGCGTGGGCTGTAATATCCCGATCGGCTTCTTGTCGGTCTTTGTTCAAATTTTGCAATTCACCAGCCTGATCGGCATGGTGTGGAGACTCATCGGCAATCATCAATCGCACGGCTTGTTTGGCATCATCCATTCGCCCGGCTGCATTGATACGCGGACCAATATAAAACACTACATCAGATACATCTAACTTCCGTTCCAAACCGGTGAGCCGAATCAAATGTTTCAATCCATGCGATGGATTTCTATTCAGTTTCTCAATTCCAAAATAAGTGAGCACGCGGTTTTCGCCAGACAACGAAACAATATCCGAAGCGGTACTCACCGCTACCAAATCAATCAAATCCAAATACTTTTCATCGGGCATGCTGTAATGCGATGCCAAGGCTTGAATCAATTTAAACCCTACGCCACAACCACTCAATTCTTTGAAAGGGTATTTACAATCGTTTCGCTTAGGATCGAGCACAGCTGAAGCTTTGGGCAATTCTTCTCCCGGTAAGTGATGGTCGCAAATAATAAAATCAATATTTTTAGACAATGCATAATCAACCTTATCAATCGATTTAATACCACAGTCTAATGCAATAATGAGTGAACACCCATTGGCTTCAGCATAGTCAATACCCTGTGTTGAAATACCATATCCCTCTTTATACCGATTCGGAATATAAAAATCAATATTCGGATAAAAGTCTTGAAAGAAAAGCACCATCAGCGATACAGAGGTAGTACCGTCTACATCATAATCTCCATAAATTAAAATGCGTTCGTTCGCTGTAATGGCTTTATGTATACGATCAACAGCCCTATCCATATCTTGCATTAGAAACGGATCGTGTAAATGATTTAACTCCGGACGAAAAAAAGATCGCGCCTGTTCAAATGTTTCAACACCTCGCATTACCAACATACTGCAAAATGCAGGATGAATCTTAAGTTCTCGGTGCAACTGTGCTGCTTTTGAAGCATCAGCTGCTTTAATGGTCCAACGTTTTTGTAGCATAGATTTATGGGGTTTTCGAAGGTATGAAGTTTGCCAGAGAAAAGGAATAGCTTACCGAAAAGAAATAATTGCAATCGCTTCTATTTGCCAATTTTTTATAAAATGGGATTTATTGATTTATAAACGCTTGCGTTTCACAGAAAATAAATCCGTTTTCGAAAAGGTTTAGCGTAAACTTGTAGTAACCTATTTACATCTAGATACACTTCCTATGAACAACCAAAACATATGCATTGACTTGCATTGCCATCCAAATTTAAAGCCCTTTAACTCGGGCTATCCTAAACCGAAATACACGATGTGGGAGAAAATTTTCCATACCGCAGATAGTCGATTTGCGGAACGAGTGAATACTATTTCACAACATGTATTGAAAGAATCGCAATGCAACTTAGACTCTTTAGATGAAGGAAACGTACGTGTATTCAATGTTTCGCTTTATCCTATTGAGCGCAATTTTCTACATATGCGCAATGTACCAAAATGGCTCATTGGAAAGAATAAAATCAACATTCTGCAACAGGTGGTTACAGGCTTTAGTTTGGAAAGTATTGTGCATTTAAAAACACACTACGACTACTTTTCCGACCTTCAAAAAGAATATCAATTTGTTGAAGACAGCATTGGCAAAAACTCAAACAAGAAAAAAGAATTCTCGTTAGTCAATAACTTTTCGGAATTAGAAAAAGCGTTGGAAAAAGAAAACGTACTTATCGGCATCATGAGTATTGAAGGCGCACATGCCTTAGGTACAGGAACACCGGTATCAGAGAAAATGAGCGGATCAGCGTTAGAAAAAATGCTAACGGAGAATATATTGAAAATAAAAAAATGGAAATATCCTCCGTTCACGATTAACCTAGCACACCACTTTTGGAATCAATTGGCAGGACATGCAACCAGCTTCAAACCGCCTATTAACGGACTTGTCAATCAAAACAAAGGAAAAGACAAAGGCATCACGCCACTAGGCTGGCATGTGATTCGGCAATTACTGAGCAAGGAAAACGGCAAACGCATTCTGATCGACACTAAACATATGAGTGTGGCTTCTCGCATTGAATACTACCAGTTTATACGTAATTACAATTTTGTAAATCCGCACGATAAAATCCCCATCATCAGTAGCCATGCTGGTGTAAATGGTTATGCAACAATGGAAAGCTCCATTCGCGAAAAAGATGTGATTCGTAAAGCACGCAGAACGCGTCTGTATAAATGGAGTATTAATCTATCGAATGAAGAGATTAAAATCATCCACGAATCGGAAGGCATTGTAGGATTAATGATGGATAGAGGCATGTTGGGTGGAGTGAAAACCATTAAGGAAATCAGTTCCATTGCCGAACAAAAGAAACAACGCATGGAATATTGCAAGTTGTTTTGGGAGAATGCTTTTCAAATCGTGAAAGCAGTAAACGAAAAATCGGGATGGAATGTACCGGCCTTCGGCAGCGACTTTGACGGCACTATCACACACATGGACACCTACGAATCTTCAGCAAAAATTCCGCTTTTCCAACAAGATTTAGTTGACTATCTGAAATCAACCCAATTCAAAAAAGAATTATGGTATGGCTATTCACCAGAAGTATTGGTACAGAAAATAATGCACGAAAATGCAATGCAGTTTTACAAAAAGTTTTTTGTGTAAGATTATCTCATTACCGATACAATAGCACGAAACTGTTTCCCATGCTCACTTTCAAGAATAAGTGTATATAAGCCATTTTCGAGTATTGAAACATCAATGGGTTGTTGTACAGCTAGTATTTTCCCTTGAAGCATAGTTTTGCCTTGCATATCCATAATGCGATAACAACTAGATTCTCTTGTGTTTTCCGTCATTAACACATTCAATACCGATGAAGTAGGATTAGGATAAACATAGGCAGCTAGAACAATTATATCACGAACTGCATTATCGATACCAACAGTTATTACAGTATCTACTACACAGCCAAATTCATTCTTAACATGAACGGTATGATTACCGGCCACTGTTGTGGCAAAAACATAGCCCGCTTGATAAGTACCTGTATCCAACGCATAGGAGAGTTTGTCGTTTCCTGCATTCGCCACTATCGTAATATTTCCCGGGTTTCCGTTTTTGATAGGCACTATATTCACTCCATTAATTTTGATAGGTTGTGGCTCATCAAAGAAGAAACTTTGCTCTACCGAACAGTTTGTAGCATCCTTAATGGTTACGGTATATTCGCCAGAAGTTAAATTTGACTTTGCCGCTGTAGTTCCGCCATTCGACCATAAGTAGGTTAGATTGTCGCTCGTGTTAATTTGCACTGTTCCACTGGCTGAATTCGCACAATTAATTTGATTACGCGATACAGAATAAGTAAACGAACAAGTATCGCAATTATAGGTGCGTACATTCAAAAAAGCTTTATACAAATTCAATCGGCCATTCGATGAAACATAATGATTCATACTGTTGATGCGATCTGTTCCATTCAATAAATATTGCTTGAACACTAATGCAAACGAATCGGGGAACGACAGATAATTATCAAACAATCGTTTACAAGCAACCGTGTACAATGCGCCAATAGCGCCACACACATGCGGTGTAGCCATAGATGTACCTGTTAATGTACCATAAGTATCGCTAGGTTTAGTAGAATAAATAGATGTACCCGGTGCACCTAAATCTATACCCACTACACCATAAGCAGCTTGACTATGGCGCAAATCCAAACGATTGGTGTTTGTTACAGACAAAACAAATCTACTAGGGCATTCCGATGGTACATCATGTACCACATCAATATCTACATTGGCGTTTGGACCGGCAACTGCACTCAAAATTCCTACCTTACCCATGGAATCGTACATCGCACACCAAATGGGCGAATTCACTGGATTTGCGCCATATTGCCCAATCCCGAAAGATGAATTCGAGGCTACCACGAATGCTCCTTTTGTTCCACCTGTTGCATCATATAATCTACGCATCGCAATAGCGTAATCATAGGCCTTCACTACAACCGATTCTGTTTCAGATGAACCATAAATCGGTAGAACTTTCACACCATAACTTACTCCGGCAATCCCATTATTGTTGTTTGTTCTTGCTGCTGCGATTCCGGCTACATGTATACCATGATCGTAGGATAAATCGTTGTAAGCGGGCTTGTTGTTTATTGGCGACCATCCTCTGTAATCATCTATGTAACCGTTACCATCATCATCAATGCCATTGCTATCTATCTCATTGTGATTAATAAAATAATTGATATCGCTATGAAACAAATCCATTGGATCTTCAACTATCGCTAAAACAATAGAATCACCATAAGGAGAAACCACATCATGCTTCAAACCCCATGCTTCCAACGCTTTTATATCTGCACCGAGTGCAGAACCCGTACCGCCTGTATTTTGCAAATTCCACTGCATTGCCGATAAGTCATCAGGTGTAAAATTCCGTTTCTCCACTTTATGATTATACTGAATTCGAGCAACAGCAGGCGATTGCGATAAAGTATTCTTTTCATCTTCAGTAAAATTTCGCTTACTGTTTTCCAATAACACAATATGCATGGAACGCGAAAGCCATTCTTTCACATACACATCGGCAGGCAATTGATTCAACAATTCTACACCACTTCCTTTCAGTTGTACTATCAACTGATGACGAATAGCATACTCATCTTCTGTTGTCTGCGCTTGAATAAACAAGGGCAAGAACATCAAAACAAGTTGACTCAAAAAAGCATATCGTTTAAGCATTCGCATCAATCCATTTTTTTGCAATAGTCAATACTTCTTCACTTTCCCATGTATCGGCTATATTATTCAGACGCATAATTTCATCTAACAGTTGGCTTTGCTTCTTACTTTTTGCCAATGCTTCGGAATATGGGCGATGGCTAAACGTAACCATACTGTATGATGTTTGGAATTGTTCCGGGAATGCTGCTGCAATTCGTTTCTCTATTTTCAACCGCAATTGAAACTCCGGACGTGCCGCCAAATCACGCATTTCGACATAGTTGTTCAATGCTAATTCTGCAATCGCATCCGAATTTGGCTTGCGCGATTTTCCGAATGCGGAAAAAAGCTCGCCTAAATCAGCATGCACATTCATCAATTCGTCCAACACATTCACATCTTCAAAGCCACAATTCATGCCTTGTCCGAAGAAAGGAACAATTCCGTGTGCGGCATCACCTATCAAACATACATTCTTGTAATTCCACGGATAGCTGCGAATAGTAACTAACGTTGAAGTTGGGTTTTTCTTGAAATCCTCTACCAGCGTAGGAATCAACGCTGATGCTGTAGCGAAATGTTTTTGAAAATAAGTACGAATATCTTCGTCTGTTTTAATTGAAGCAAAACTGTTTTCACCTTCTAATGGCGCAAATAAAGTGCAGGTAAAACTACCGTCCATGTTCGGGAGTGCAATCATCATAAAGCTTGTGCGTGGCCAAATATGCAATGCGTTTTTTTCTAACTGCCACAATCCATCTTTATCAGGAATATGTAACTCTTTGTAGCCATAAGCTTCATAGGTTTGCGAAAAATTAAAATTCGGAGTACGTTGCATCGCATAGCGCACTTCACTAAACGCACCATCAGCACCAAAAACCGTTTCCGCTTCCTGTACAGTTTCAGTATTCGTTTTAGTATCGCGGAAAGTAAGCGTGGTTTTATCAAAATTCACGTCCACACAACGTTGATTAAATTTAAATTCAACATGTGGAAATTCATCTGCAGCTTCAATCATCAACTTGTTCAAATCACCACGCGAAACGCTGTAAATCGCTTGTCCGTCATTACCATATTGCTGATAAGTAGTAGAATTATCTAAGTGATGAATCATACGCCCTTTCATAGGAATAGCAATAGGTCGAACCTTCTCTGCCAACCCAATTTTCTCCAGTGATCGCCAACCTCTATCACTCAATGCTAAATTGATAGAACGACCGCGCTCAGCTTCGCCCACTCTTGGATCGGCTCTGCGTTCGAAAACCGTAACTTGATGTCCGCGTTTTGATAAATAACACGATAAAATGGACCCCACCAAACCTCCGCCTACAATCGTAACATTTTTCATAAAATACTTTTTATACAATGGATTTTAGTAATACAAAAATTCAACCCGAATCTAATACTAATATGAGAAATGAATAACGAATCCAATGTTTTATTAGTTTTACAAAAAATAATTTGACTATGAGTTTAGAAGAAACAATAAATGCAGAAATAAAAACAGCCATGCTGGCGAAAGATCAAGTTGCGTTGAGAGGATTACGCGCCATCAAAGCAGGTATTCTTTTGGCGAAAACAGAAAAAGGAGCAAGCGATGTGCTAACGCCTGAACGCGAAATTCAGATTCTAACGAAAATGGTCAAACAGCGCAAAGAGTCTATCGAAATTTTTGAAGCACAAAACCGTGGAGACCTTGCGACTACTGAGAAAGAAGAAGTTGCAGTGATTGAGCGCTTTTTGCCAAAACAAATGACATTGGAAGAGATAAAAGAAGCCATTCAAAAAATCATTGCCGAAACCGGAGCTACTTCTGCAAAAGACATGGGCAAAGTAATGGGCGCTGCCAAAGTTTTGGCCGGAAAGGCCGATGGAAAACTCATCGCTGAAACCGTTAAAAGTTTATTGCCGGCTTAATCTAAAAACACCGTTTTATGATTTTCGACATTGTTTTTTTGCTTTTTATAGCTGTCGCCTTTTGGTGGGGATATACAAAAGGAATTATCTATTCCGTATTCTCGTTTATTGGCTATTTCATTGCTATTGCAACCGCTGTTAAGTTCTCGTACATAGCCATGTCGTATCTCAAAGAACTCACTAACCTGAGTGGAAAATCGCTATCTATTTTAGCCTTTGTTACTGTTTTTATTTTGATAGTAATTATTGTGCGTCTATTGGCTTGGATTTTAGAACAAATTCTAAAATCATTCTCGCTCAATTTCATTAACCAATTTGCCGGAGGTTTTGTACATTCTATTGTTGGACTCTATGTACTGTGTGTTTTAGTTTGGTTTGGAAACAAGTGGGAATTAATTTCTGAAGCACAACAGAAAACATCGCACGTTTACAGTTACATTGCCAATTTTGCACCGGCTGTTATGGAATACAGCGGCAAAGTTGTTCCTGCATTGAAAGACACATTTTCTAAGTACGAAGCCTTACTGAAAGAAGACAACACACATCATGAGGATACTACTCATTGATAATTACGATTCCTTCACCTACAACCTCTTTGATTTGCTCCGAGTATGTGGCGCAGATTGCGTTGTAGTGAAAAATGATGCCGCGAGCATTGAAGCCATCGAAGCCTTAAATGTAGATGGCATAGTGCTTTCCCCTGGCCCAAAACGCCCTGAAAATGCCGGCATTACCAATGCGACCATTCGTGCTTTTGCCGGAAAACTACCTATACTGGGGATTTGCCTCGGACATCAAGCCATTGGAGAATTTTTAGGTTACCCGCTTGTAAAAGCAGTTCAACCGCAACACGGAAAAACATCAGCAATTCAACATAAACATCATTTCCTATTTGAAAACATACCCTCCCCTATTCGTATAATGCGCTACCACTCGCTCATACTGGCTGATGTAAAAGAAGAAGAAGTGATTGCCACTTCTGAAACCGGTGAAACCATGGCCATTGCCGATACTTCAGGCTATCTATGTGGTATTCAATACCATCCGGAATCTGTTTTATCGGAGTATGGTGAACAAACGCTAAAAAACTGGCTGGCTTTTGTGAAAAAATGTAGAATATAATTTGATACTTTAATAATAAATCTATTTTTGGATGTAATCCATTGTATGTCGTTAGTTATAAAAGAAGAAGGGGCGTTTAAATATGTTGAAGTAGGTTCTGGTCCTGTGATTTTGAACTTACATGGACTTTTTGGTGCGCTCAGTAATTTTAAAGATGTAACTGATTATTTCAGTAATCAGTACACCGTTGTGATTCCTATTTTACCTTTATACACACTCGACTTAGATAAAACAAGTGTAACCGGCATGGTCGATTATATTGATGCTTTCATCGAATATAAAGGATACAATAAAGTACATCTTATCGGTAATTCATTAGGCGGCCACATAGCTTTGCTCTATACGCTTCGCAAGCAAGAAAAGGTGGCTTCCATGACCCTTACAGCCAGTTCCGGTTTATTCGAAAGTTCTTTGGGCGATCAATATCCGCGAAAGAGCGACAAGTCGTACATCAAACGTAAAACGGCCGAAACCTTTTACGATCCTGAATTGGCCTCAGACGAATTGGTAGATGAAGTATACGATATTGTAAATTCAAGAGAAAAAGCGATTCGTGTAGTGTTCATCGCAAAATCGGCTGTTCGCCACAACCTGCGTGATGAGTTACACAAAATCACCATTCCTTGTAATCTAATTTGGGGTGCAAGTGATACCATAACTCCGCCTTTTGTAGGCGAAGAATTCAAAAAATTGCTCGTTAATTCCGAGTTAACCATTTTAGAAAAGTGCGGACATGCTCCTATGATGGAACGCCCGGATGAGTTCAACAAACTTATGGCAGCATTTTTGCAGAAAATAGCATAGGTATTTAAACAACATTTTCTCATTTTAGCGTATATAGTATATAAATGATTGCCAGCGAAATCATATCAAATCACTTAAAACCGCTCAACTATACCGACACAGGTGAGATGGCACTTTTAGCCATGCACGAATTGAACGTGAACCAAATGCCGGTAGTGAATAATGGTGTGTATGTGGGTATTATTTCGTTGGAAGAAATCACATTACTTAAACATCTTAACGATCCGTTATTAGAAATACATACATCGCTCAAACGACCTTATGTGCACGAATCATCGCACCTCTTTGATGTGATGAAAGCAGCGCTGGAATACAATGTGCGTATCGTTCCGGTGTTAACCGATAGCGATGATGTATATGCAGGCGTCATTTCGGCTGAAAGTTGTTTGAAAGCGTTTTCAGAATTGAACTCTATTGTTGACGAAGGAGGAATTATTGAATTAACAGTTCCTTTAAAAGATTTTTCGCTTACCGAAATCGTCAGAATTATTGAAAGTAATGGCGTATACCCGTTGGCTTGCTATACGAATATTGATCAAATGAATTCAAAGGTGAACATCACCATTAAAACAAACTCCAACGAGTTATCGGCCATTATTGCCACTTTTGAAAGATACAACTACGAAATCAACGGTTTCTATCATGAAGATGAATATCGCGAAGACATGAAAGATCGCTACGATGCATTAATGCGATTTATCAATATCTAAGTAAATACAACACATAAAAAAGGCGCAATTGTAATTGCGCCTTTTTCATGATTTAGAATCACCAATTATCGAATTAGCGTTACTGAACCCGAACGCCTATCTTTCTTTGCGTTCAAGTATTCTACTTCAACAGAAAACACATAAACAGATGGCGGTTGTAATTCCCCTTTGTATTTACCATCCCATGAAGCAAAAGGATTACCCATACTGTCGTATACCTTTTCACCCCAACGGTTAAACACTTCCATATGTACTGTTTTCAATTCTCTTCCATACACTTCAAATAAATCGTTGTTTCCATCCCCATTCGGGCTGAATGCATTCGGTATATACAATGAAGTGTCAGACTTAATATTGATTGTAGCTATGGCCGAGGCTTTACATTCATTGCTATATGTAACCTCCAACAAATAGGTATTATTTTTCTGATAAGATGTCATTGTAGGATTCGGACAATCATCGCAACTCAAACCTGCAGCAGGAGTCCAATGGTAACTAGTAATACTACTTGTTGGATATGGATATAATTGAATAGCTAGACCAATCTGTTCGCCAATATGAATGCTGGTATCGTTAGGTATAATAGCCAATGTTGCCGGAAGCGGTTCAGGCACTTCAACAATGAAACTTGTATCACAACCGTTGTTGTTCTTGGCAAACACAGTATAAACACCTGCACTCAAATTATAGAAATCGGAAACATAGCTATATGTTTTACCGTTGTCAATTGAATATTGATACGGCCCATTTAAAAGTGTTTGACTTTCAACCCGAATTACACCGTCCTTATATTGTGAACCATAACAACTTGTACTATCTACATCTACCGTAAACATATCGTGCTCTTGCGAATACACTGTAGCAGTTTGCATTTCAACACAACCATTTGCGTCAGTAACATCAACAATATATGTTGCTGGAGATAACGAACTAAAACTTCCGCTTGCATTGGTTTGTATAATTGCTCCTCCCAATGTTAAATCGAAACTATAACCGGGTGTTCCTCCTCCGGCAATAGATGTAATAGTTCCATTCGCTGCACCGATACACAATTCAGGTGTTGCATTAGCCAATAAAGTAAGTTGCGTTGGTTCATTTACTACAAACAAGTTGCTCGTATCTTTGCAACCATTTGCATCTGTTGCTATCTGATAGTAAGTTCCTTGAATCAAATTCAAAGCATCGGGGCTATTTAATCCCAAGTTGTGGCTCCAACCGTACTGAATATTACCCGTTCCACCTGTTGCTTCACTGTGAATACTTCCGGTATTTTCACCATGGCATTTCACATCTTGAACACTTGGATTAATAAATACGATTGGCGTTGGTTCAGTAACAGTAAACGAAGTTGTGGCAGAACAGCCATTCGCATCTGTTGCAGTTTGTCCGTAAATGCCTGCTATCAAACCTGTAGCAATACTACTATTCAATGTGCCATCATGACTCCAAGTATAAGATATCACGCCTGTTCCACCAGAAGCTGCAGACGTAATAGTTGCATCACTTCCACCATTACAAGTGACCATTACCAATTGCGGAATTCCAAACGTTACGGCTGTTGGCTCGGTAACAGTGAATGTGTTAGTAATGCTGCAACCATTTGCATCAGTTGCCGTTTGCGTATAAGTTCCTGCAGTAAGATTTGTTGCCGTTGAACTATTTAAAGTTATGTCGTGACTCCAACTGTACGTAATCACTCCCGTTCCACCCGATGCTACAGAAGTAATAGAACCATCATTTCCACCATTACAAGACACGTTAACGATTGTAGCTGCTTGAAAAATTACAGCAGTCGGCTCATGAATGGTATATATTGCACTATCCTTGCAACCATTTATATCAGTGGCATAGTGTACATACGTTCCGGTATCTAACCCAACTAAGTTGGTCAAGTTTAATGTTGGATCAAAGTTCCATCCATAGGTCAAAGTTCCTGTTCCTCCTTGAGCTGTACTACTAATACTTCCATCTTTTGCCCCATTACAATTTACATCTACAACTGTAGCGGCATTAAATTGAATTGGCGTTGGATCTTGTATGTGAAAATATGCGGTATCGCTACAACCGTTCCCATCAGTGGCAATTTGAAAATACACTCCGGTATCTAACGGACTCGCAAGTGTATTATTCAACCCGATGTTATGACTCCAGCTATAATTAATTGCCCCGGTTCCTCCTGAGCCGGATGAAGTAATACTTCCATCTGCACTTCTAAAACACAAAGGCGAAACTATAGTTGGCGTTGCAAACGTAACAGCTGTTGGTTCAGCTATAGTTACTGAGGTTGTGGCCACACAGGCACTGTCGTCTGTAACCGTTGCTGTATATGTACCTGCTGCCAATCCTGTTGCTGTAGCTGATGTTTGGACTGAAGGATCATTCCAAAGGAAATGATAAGTGCCACTACCACCAAATACTGTTAAGGTTGCTGTTCCATTACTACCTCCGTTGCACGAAGCATCGGTGTGTGAAGCCACACTTAAGTTTAATGCTGTTGGCTCTGTAACCGTATAGTGCGCAGAATCAACACAACCAAATTGATCAGCGGCAATGAGCGTATATGCCCCTGCACTCAGGCCGGTTGCATCTTCAGTACTCTGTGCTGTTGGATTCCAAAGGTATGTATAAGCCAAAGCGCCTGTTCCAACTGTAACATCGATTTCACCTGTACTTAAACCATTGCATTTTACATTCACAATTCGATCTAATGTGATAGGAACCGGGTTAGTTGTCAGCCCTACGTTGGCAGTTGCTGCAGCTGAACAATTTTTGCTATCCGTAACAGTTACATTGTAAGTGTTAACACCTAAACCATTTATGGTATCGTTATCAATATTCGCAGGGCTCCATGTATAATTAAATCCAGGTGTACCTCCGCTATTCACGGTTACCACCACCATACCGTTATTAGCCGTACAAATGGTATTTGTGGCAACAGCTGAAATTTGTGGTAATGGATTTACTTCAACTGTAGTAGCAGCTGTAGCCGTACAAGAAGAAGCATCTGTAACTGTGATGGTATATACACCCGACATGGCAGGTGTTGAACTGCTGATTGAAGGGCTTTGCGTACCATTGCTGTATGTATTCGGACCACTCCAAGCATAGGAGGTTAATCCACTAACTCCTCCTGTCAAACTTATTGTTGCTCCTTCACAATAAGGACCGGTGTTACTTGCAGAAGCAGAAGGAGCAGCATTTATTACAACATTAGTTGATGCCGTTGCAGTACAATTCGCAGCACTTGTAACCGTAATGGTATATGTTCCTCCCATAATAGCAGTTGCTCCTGTAATCGAAGGACTTTGCGTTGCATTGGTAAAGCTATTCGGACCACTCCAGCTGTATGTATTTCCTGCAGCTCCTCCGGTTAAAGCAATAGTAGTTCCCGGGCAATATGGTCCGGCATTACTTGCAGTTGCGGTAGGATTTGCATTTACAACAACGTTCGTTGAAGCAGTTGCTGTACATGTTGCTGCACTCGTCACTGTTACAGTATATACTCCAGCCATTGTTGTAGTTGCATTTGTAAGTAAAGGATTTTGAGTTCCATTAGCATAAGCCAATGGCCCACTCCACGAATAGGAACTACCTCCTCCGCTTGAAAGCGCAACTGTTGCACCAGCACAATACGGCCCTGTATTACTTGCTGTAGCAATAGGTGCCGGATTAATTGTGAGTACAAATGAATCAACACGTATAGGACAAGGACTACCCAAAGGATTGTTCGTTGTAGCATATAAAGTGACAGTCCCTGCTGTATTGTCGGCTGTACTTGGGGTATAAGTAACATTGAATGGACTTGCTGATGCAGTAGCTACACCGAATGTGCCTGTTCCTGAGCTACTATAAGTTACAAGCGTTGCAGATCCACCGAATACACCCGAAACAACTTGTGTTTGTCCGGCACAAATGGATCCTGTTTTAGGGCTAATCGTAACAGTTGGAGGATTCGCACAACCACAAGCATTACCCACCACAACACTTGCAGTATCGGTACATCCCGAGGCGCTAGTCCAAACATATTTATATGTACCAACCACACTAAAACTCGTTATAGTTGTTGTAGGTGAAGTAGCCGTTGTAATTGCTGCAGTACCCGGATTAGAAGCCAATGCAGACCAGGTTCCCGTTCCGGTGGCAGCCATGGTCGCAACATCTGTAGTTAAACAAACAACCGTCTGATCCGCACCGGCATTAGGTTTGGGATTAACAGTTATCGTTCCCGTTCCCGTTCCCGAACAGTTTAACAAAGTATAGGTTACTGTATAAGTAGCGTTTGTTGCTGGTGAAACAGTTATTGATTGTGTAGTAGCACCTCCTGGTGCCCAGCTATATGTTCCTCCTGTGTTACTGGGTGTTGCCGTTAATGTTGCAGATTTTCCAGCGCAAACAGAAGTACTATTTACCGTTACTGTAGGATTAGCAATAATCTGAACCGATTGAGTACTAACATCCGTACAGCCATTGTTTGTAACCTGATTGGATATTACATAGGTCCCTGGAGCAGTATAAGTGTGGGCCGGAGGTGCAGAACCTGTATAGTTTGCACTTCCATCACCGAAGTTCCATACTTGCGTAGTTCCACCAATGGTTGTGTTGGTAATATTCACCGTGCCTGCACTTCCGCATATTGACGAAGGTGTTGTTGTAAACTGACTTGTTGGCGCAAGCCCAAATGTGCTTCCTGTCCAATTAAAATCCCAACCCGAACCGTTGTTAGAGAAGTTATCTATAACAATGGCATAGGTCTTCCCTGCAGTAACTGTAATAGATGGACAAATCTCTTCTGGTGCACCATTTGCGCCATCTGCAGGACAAATAGTTGTGGAGGATGCGTTCATTCCAATTGGATTTGAACCTTCATTACCATAGTTATAATTACAAGCAACTGGCGATGTAAAAGCACCTGGGCAGCTGCTGGTGATATCATAAAGCGCCCAGTCTAATTCTGTATTCGCTAAATTTGGAGTAGCCGACCATGCTAATGTACCCGAAACACCAACAGTAAATTTGTACCATACCGATGAATTGGCACCAAACAGAAAACAATCAGGCGTAAAACCTCCGGTACCGGAAGGTCCTGAAGCTAGAGAAAAAGGATTTAACGCACATATTTGAGAAGCTGTAGCACATGAGGAACCAGGGGATGGTTGTGGTGTTACCGAATTTATACAAAGTTGAAAATTGCCATCACCATTAAAAGAACTTACCTCAACAAAATATTGGGTGCCAATAGTAGAGGCTTGAATTATTTTTACAGAGTCTGTATTGTTTGGAGAAATGGCACAATAGGTACCTAAACCGGTTAAGCTACCGCAACTTCCTGTATAAACGGTAACACCTACTTTTGAAGCAGCCGGGCTTCCGGTTGGTCGAACTGTAATTGTATTTAAAGATCCATTGGAAACAAAAGTATACCAAACATCATTGGTCCAATTGGTTTGCCCACATACTGCCGACCCCCATGTTGTAGAGGTTGCGCCAGTATTATTACCGTTTAAGCAAATTCCACCCGATGCTGGAATAGCTATTGGGGTTGCATTTAAACAGTCGTCATTCAATGGTTGGGCAACAACAACTGCATGTGCTACAAACAGCAACAACCATAAAGGGATTAGTTTATATATCGTTTGACTCATTGTTTAGGGAAGGTTTCTTTGTTGAGAATGATAGTTTGACTTGGCGCAATTTTATGGTGAAGCTGAATATTATTCAGAGAAATAATTTTAACCATAAGATGATTGTTTATCTTAACCGTTACATCATGTTCGGGCTGTTGAAGTTGAGTAATTTTCAACCCAAGATCTACAGGTATCTCCACCAATTTCACATCGTCAACGATTAACTGATATGTCCCCTCAAGTCGTTTTAATCGTTTAAAATTCATATCATCCGTATTGCCTTTAAGGGAATAAGTATTGGCACTTTCTTCGATAGAAATTCGATTGGCAGTTTGTGCAGGTGCTTCAAATGCAAGCCAAATACACTGAAGAAAGGAAAGGAATAGGAACTTTTTCATAATTAAACTTATTACATTAAGAGAGCTAAATTTACAAAAAAGTTGCACTACTAACCCAATAAATATGGGCAAATCAGCCTAAATCACAACAAAACAAAACGTATATTAAACAAGACTAATTTGATGACACAAAAAAGAAGTGTCTTGGTTACACTTTAAAAAAGGAAAAAGCACTTTTTTCTACCAATGAAGATGTATATAAACTTGCTACATCCATCACTGTATCTTTAACCGGCCGAAACACAAAACCCAATTCAGCAGTAGCTTTGTGGTTATCGTAACGAAAATCACACATTGCCATTTCAATAACTTCTCTTGTTACCAAAGCCCGTTTACCTGTAATTTTCGATAACAACCACTCGCCTCGCCAGGCAATCTCGCCTAGTAGCTTGCCGGTTTTATATTTTGCCCTTTTCACCCCGAGGGCATCCGCAATCATCCACATTAAATCGTTAAAACAGACATTTTCAGACGAAACAATAAATTTCTCTCCGGAAATGTCTTTGTCGAGCACTAACATTGTAACATCTGCCACATCACGAACATCCACAAAGCCATTTACCCCTGTGGTATAAAAAGGATATCCTTTATGTATTTGCGCAAACAACTTATTGGGTTCCATATCCCAAAAACCACCACCCAAAATAGTGGAAGGGCATAAAACCACCACTTCCAATCCCTCTGCTAAACCGCGCCAAGCTTCACGCTCACCGTAAAACTTACTACGGAAATAATTAAAATTATCTTTCGAATCTTTGATATCTAAATGTTCATCGATTAAAGCAACCCCTTTCGGCCGGCAAAAAGCAGCCACGCTACTGATATGAACCAGCTTTTTCACACCACAATGCAAAGCAGCATCTACCACATTAGCGGTTCCTTGTGCATTCACTTGCATCATAGCTTCTGCATCTTCAGGCACAAACGAAATCATAGC
>ENA-UOYA01001895-UOYA01001895.1-activated-sludge-metagenome-genome-assembly--contig:-NODE-1895-length-21088-cov-6.199211_pt1 | contig 21088 bp, 18 predicted proteins | sample MGYA00238163_ERZ764804 | MGnify/ENA primary metagenome ERZ764804 (study PRJEB28919, sample SAMN05720223) | activated sludge metagenome | isolation source: Anaerobic digester | place: Hong Kong... | reverse complement strand
CTTACAGAATAAAACTTTTCAATAAAGTGGCGTAGCGATTTTTTCAAAGAACTATCAGGAATTGCTGCTGCGAGTCTTAAGGCCAGACAGAATCCAATGAATTCATCGTCTGTAAACCAGATGGGAGGTAGTTCATAACCTGATCTTTCGTATGTATATCCCTTTCTTACCTCATTATAGACAAGAGGCGCATCAAGTCTGTCCCGCATGAATTCAATATCACGCTGGGTCTGTTTTATGGAGACATTAAACCTTTCTGAAAGGCGACGGGCATTAGGGTATAAGCCAGAGACCACCTGTCCGTGGAACCAGTGATACCGCTCATAGGCAAGTTTTCCTGCCACATACCCCCCAAAAACCGTCTATTGTTATTATGTTTCCATGATATAAAATGGGTATACATGATGTCAAGGATAAAATGTGTGCAATCGGTAAACCTTGCCTTTAGACCACCTTTAACAACATGTCACCTTTTTCCTTCAGGTTAAACTACCCTATACCAGCCGTTACCGAATACTGTATCTTCGCCCACATGTATATACTCACCGAGGACAATGAGAGGAAGAAATTCAGTCAGATTCCCCTCAAAGGTAATTTTTCCTTTAAAGCCGCTCTGGTCGTGTATGGCATGTCTGCCTTTTTTATCTATCCCTGTCCTGCTATACCTTTTCTCCTCAACCCATGTTAAATCCATGTCTTTTCTTTTAATATCCATAGAGCGGGCTATCATACCCTCGAAATCCATGTCCATGGGTTTATCGAGATATGCAAGAGACAGGATGCTTGCCCTTGCTATGAGTCTTCTTATAATGTGGTGGAATTCTGGTTCTTTTGTAATGATGCTCCCTGCCTTTTTGCCCGTTGGGTTATACTTAATCCTTGTAGGGGTCAAAAACTCAATGGTAATGCGGTTTGGACTTATTTGCTCTGCCCGTTTCAGTATACTCTGCCCTGTAATATAGTCTTCGTGGTTTGTGAATATGCGGGTTTTGGGGTCATATGCCCTTTTAATAGAGCTATCGGATACAAAATAGATATCGCCTAAGGTGAACCTGCCCCTGTTTTTGCCTATACCTATAGCGCCCAACTGATTAAATGGTACAATCACCCAGGGCAGATAATTTATGATATTGCCTATAAGGACCATATCGAATACAAAAGGTCTGTCCTTTGTATATTCTGTAACCATATCAAGGGGAGGCTTAACCACATAACCCCTGGGCACATTTTTCATCCTTTTCTGCTCTATGATTTCTACTGGATCAAATATTAAATAATATGGGCATTGATTCCTTGTTTCACACCCCTCACATGAATCTGACCGATAATCGGTGCAGCATATACGCCTGAGGGTACTTCCGAACGCACCCCTTATAATGTTGCCTTTATTGGAAGGTGACATTACTATAAGATCTTCTGGTTGAAAGGTTATTCTATATTGGACTAAAAAAACATGGTCCAGATAATTCTCCCTTTTAAACGCATTAGCATCCATTTTTTTGATGATTGGAAATCATATCATTATAAAAAGCGACATACAATAATTTTATGAAAAACATCGGTGTCAGCCCTTGACATTTGACAAATTGCAATACCGGAACATATATTCGTAAAAGGATTAGTTTCATTTTCTCATTTTTGGACTCAGTTTTTTCTTATATGTATCTCCTTCATCTATAATAGGAATCCCCTCCCATCTTTTGAAAAGTGAATGTTCAATATCAAGAAAATCCAATATCTTGCCGGTTGTATGGTCGATTAGGTCTTCTATCGTCCGGGGTGCATGATAAAATGCCGGTATGGGAGGTAAGATAATACCCCCCAGGTCGGCAACCTTCACCATCAGCTCGAGATGTCCTTTATGAAAAGGTGTCTCCCTTACGACAAGGATCAACCTCCTTCTTTCTTTGAGGATAACGTCAGCAGCACGCACCATAAGATTATCGTTATACGAATGGGCTATACCGGAGAGTGTTTTTATGGTACAAGGGACAATCACCATTCCGTAAGTCTTGAAAGAACCGCTCGATATAGGCGCCGCCAGATCATTAACATCGTGAACCCTGTATGCGAGTCCTTCAACATGTTGTATGGAGAGGTCTGTTTCTATGGATATGTTCTTTTTTGCTGCATCTGAAAAAATCAAGTGTGTCTCGATATTCAGCCCCTTTAGAACTTCAAGGAGCCTAACACCGTAAATAACACCTGTTGCGCCCGTTATCCCAACTATGACTCTCTTGCCCACTTTTGAACCTCCATTATTATCTTCTCTTGAACTTTTACGCAAAGCTTCATAATCATTCTGATATCTTTCGACGATAATTCGTCCCAATGAATCCCAGCAACTACGACGACCTTTTTGTTGAGTCTCTTTGAAATCTCTTCTGATATAGTTTTTACGACAACATCTTCCTTGTGGCCAACATAGGTAAAAACAGAGCTGGTTGCAGATATTTTTGTCGCATCGGCAAGGCTAACCCTGGGCTGTGCCATACCAACTGCGCCGATATGCTCTTTACCCCCTCGTATCACAACAAGTAGGTCATCCCCCAATGTAATCAACTGGGCATTTATCGTGAATCTTCCCTTCTTTTCCGATAACGAATACATTGTCTTCAAACGTTCATACCAAATAATAAAATTCGATTATCTCGAACACATCATCTTATCGAGAATGTCAACGGCACGCTCGGCAAATTCGATATCACTGATATGTGCATCGATTTCTTCAATAGGAATATCCGGTCTGAGCAGCCTTTTCAGTTCATTAGTAAAAATCATATTTAATTGTGGGTCATACAGCTCCATTCCCTGTCTATCGGCCTCTGACCACCCTTTTGCTGGTATCAATACATGGACAGGTCCACACGATCTGTTCAGCCTTTCACCTATAATTGAGGCAAAACGTTTCAACTCAGCTTCTTCCATCCGAACACAGAATCTGACATCATGCGTATATATTCTTCTACCCTTTAGTGTGTCCGGCATTGGGTAAAAAGGACTGAAGACAGCGTTATCGAGGCCACCAGGGGCAAAAACAAGTGGGACGCCCAATCTCCCTGCTGTCTCGAAACGCTTCTCTCCAATACCCCTGCAATACCCACCGAACATTTCATCCGCCAGTTCATGGGCTGTAAAATCAAGAACACCTACGATTAGCCCCTGTTCGATCATCTCTTCCATCGCCATACCCCCTATTCCATTGGCATGGAAACCGATCATTTCATATCCTTTTTCCTCAAGAAGAGGTTCTGCATTCATTGCGCAAGCCGAGCTAACACCATAAGCAGTAACACCGATCATCGGTTTTCCTTTTCTTACACAATCGCCATACTGCATCATACCGCATACTGCGAAAACCGCTTGCCCAATCATGTGACGGATAAATTCATTTGTGCCGAGTATATCAGCAACTGAATGAAACATGGCAATGTCTTTTGTCCCTATATACTGTCTTATATCTCGGGATGCAACGGTCGACACGACAACCTTTGGCATTCCGAAGGGCAACGTCCGCATTATGAATGTAGCAATAGCAGTACCCGTTCCCCCGCCCATTCCGAAAACACCTCCTACGATTCCTTGGTCGACGAGGCTCTTCGCAATAATGGCACCGCCTTCTTCCATAGCCTTCACAGCGCCAAAACGGTTACTTCCATTCTTAAAAGTTTCCAGTGCATACCCCCCAGCCTCAGCAACAGCATCGCTTGTAATGTCTGGAATCACAAAGGGCTTGCCCATCGTCCCGACATCCATAAGAACAGTGTCGATTCCGTTTTGCTGCGCTATGCTTCTCGCATATTCAGCCTCTTTCCCCTTTGTGTCGAGGGTTACAATGATGAGCAGTCTTTTTTTCACCTTACAGTTTGACCTTTATTGGGGTTCTCGCCCGTTCGAACAAAAGTTCCATACCACTCTTTTTCCCAAGCACAGACTCTTTCTTTTTCTTTCCCCACACGCTCTCAGGACGAGCCTGAACCAAAAAGATATTTTCAGGAAAGGGAAGGCTTCTCGAGATAGACCACTCTATATCCTGCGGGCATCCGAAATGCTTCTCAACAAGCTTCGCAAGCCGTGTCAATTCCAAAACCTCTCTATCTTCAAGACACTGTTTTTTCCTTTCCTCAGCAGACAGCTCTTTATATTCCATCTCTTTCGTTTCAGGGTTGTAGACAAATTCACTTCTCTTGTCGGAAATAACCTTTTCATCGATTTCAAGAGTAATTTTATCAACAAGAAACCTATCGGGCGTCACATTACCCGATACAACGGCTTCACCATAACCGAAGCTTCCCTCTATTGCCACTTTTGATTCGTCACCGTTTACCGGGTTCACCGTGAATAGCACACCGGCTGCTTTTGCATCAACCATGGTCAGCACCGCAACACCTATGGGGTCATAATGAAGGGGCAGATTCAGTCTTGCCCTGGCAATTATTGAGCGGGTATTGAAGGTGCTCGACCATACCCGAATCACGTTGCATATCACATCGTCATCACCGCATACATTCAGATAAGTTTCATACTGTCCGGGATGGCTGACCGGTCCGGCAGAGCGGGTCGCTACATAGACATTTTCGCAATTCCTTATTGCACAGATTTCCCTGTAGTATTCCTTGATAGTTTTTTCCATGTCGGGAGGCATTTTTACGGACTCGACAAGTCTCCTCATTGTTTTTGAAGCCTCTTCAAATTTCAGCGTATCGGCAACATCATTGGGATCGGCGCTGAAGTTACTGAGAAATTCCATCAAAAGGTCAGTGGCCTCTGTTTCATTCATAAATTTGTTGTATGCCTCTACTCCGAGTGCAAAACCCGGCGGTACCCTAAATCCGGCTTTAGTCAATTCACCAAGGTTGGCACACTTCTTCCCGACGATATTGTTGTGCTCCTGACCCAACTCTTTTAACCAGTAAATCCATTTTTCTGCCATTTTTCAATCCCCCTTCTTCGAACGCTGGAGCTTGGAGAAACCGATGAAGGTATTCCAAGCTCCAGCAGAAATCGTTCATGCTCTTTTCACAATTGTAACGGAACCTGTACTGCCATCGACTCTAATAATATCACCGGTCTTGATGATCGAGGTCGCGATTCCTGTTCCTGTAACCGAAGGCAGGCCATATTCCCTCGAAACGATAGCTGCATGGGATGTCAGACCTCCGATATCCGTTACAGCCGCCTTTATCTTTGTGAATACAGGCGCCCATGAAGGGTTCGTACATGGGGCAACCATAATTTCGCCTACTTGAAGCTTGACAACATCTTCAAGGAGCTTAAGCACCCGTGCAGGTCCTTCTGCAACGCCTGCTGACGATGCAAAGCCTTTGATTTCCGTTACATCCCCTACTGCGGTTTCAGAACCCTTCAACCATTCACCAACCTTTTCAGTGGTAATACCCCACAGCATAACGGTAAAAGGCTCGGCAACCTCTTCCGGCGGAATACCGAGAGCCGGAACCGGTATCCATTTCCGGGCAGCTTCGAGGATTCTCTCCCGCTTTTCCGCCTTCTCCATCCAGAATTTACCCCGTGTCGGAGCACCTTCGCCAAGTGCCCAAGCTGTTACCAAATCCTCGATAAGCATCGGCACTTCAAATCTGTTAAATAGAAAGATGTCGTCCGTCTTCTTCAATACTCCATATTTTGTGAGAACATCACCGAATTCTCTGATTTTCTGGAACCAGATTGTGTGCAGCCAGTGCTCAACCCAGAAGAGATGATCTTCAGCATATCGGTAAATCGTCCTGACAACTTTGTATGCATCGTCAAAAGACTTCCTGTCGTCTTCCGTTTTGATAAGGTCCCGATATTCCGATACGATCCTTTCTCGTTCTTCTGCTATAGCAGTGAGTGACCTTTCGATCTGTTCCCCTCTTTCGAGCCTTTCCACATAACTTTGCATGTAACTGAAAGGAACATCCATTTTGTTAATCCAACTCCCCTCGAAGTGATACCAGCCACTCCCGCAGGACACAAAAAGCCATGGATCTCTTATCCTCTCAAGTTCTTCAAGCCATATCTTCCCTGCTTCAATCCCCTCCAATTCCTGTATCTTTTCGGCGGCAGAAATATTCTTCTTCAGTATCTCGTTAACAGGTGGCTGTGCCACTGCAAGTCTGCTCAGCCTGCACAACTCTTCTTCGGGACGAAACATGGAGACTTCAGCGCCAGCAACCATCTTGCCTACCGTGCTCTCCTTGATGCCAGGGAACAGTTTTCGTGCAGTATCAACAAACATCAGATAGGCGAGGTAGGCCAGGTTCAGATACTCGAAATGATACTGCCAGGCCTTGAATATCTGACTGATGATCGTATTGTAGGTCTCTATGAGCTCATAGGCCTGCGTATACCCCCTTGGCGCAGGAAAAATCTGGTCATCCGGGACATACTTATCGAACTCCTTCACTATTTTCAGGGATTCCATTTCCCTTCCCAGAGCCTGAAATTTTTCGAGCCACTTATTCCAGAGCGTATCGTAATGCTCAAATACGTAGAACACCCTTTTTCCAAAATGCTCCGCCTTCTCTTCGATAATCTCAGGAGGTGGCGGTTCTACCGGTGTGATATACATGTAACAACCCAGTATCCTCTGTGCCACTCCCTGTGCAGGTGGAATACAGAAAACCCTCGTTGTAAATTGTGAAAGCGCTATCTGCCATGCCTCCTGAAAGATGTCGTCCAGAGGATACATGGGTTCAGGGGCATGAATCTTATCCTGGAACCAGAAATGTCTATTTTCCCATTCCTCTCTGTCCTTGCTGAACAAACGCTGTGAAGGGTACATTTCTTCCCATCCCGCTAACTCTGACGGTAATACTACTTCTGAAGCAAACGGAAACTTTTTTGCATCTGCCATAACAACCCCCTTTTTAATTGTTACAAAAGATAATTCACCTGCTTACTATATCTTTTCTTCCACCTCCTTTCATTTCGTTTATTTCACATAGTTATTTTTTTTCCTTCAATGCCATAAAAACCCTCTCAGCTGTGATGGGAAGTTCATTGATCCTAACACCTATTGCATCGTATATGGCATTCAATATCGCGGGAATAGTGGGCATGATCGCACCCTCACCGACCTCCTTGGCCCCGAAAGGACCGTTCGGTTCATTGCTTTCAATGATTATTGTCTTTACATTTGGCATATCAAGGGCAGTTGGAATCCTATACTCGCCCAAAGTAGGATTCAAAATCCTGCCCTTTTCATCAAACTTGACCTCTTCAAACATTGCCTCACCCAATCCCATAGAGAGAGAACCCTGCATCTGTCCTTCCACATTTGTTCGATTGATGGCAAAACCACAGTCATGTGCATCAGTCATATTATCAACTGTTACCTTTCCTGTTTCCATATCTACAGTAACCTCGACGATCTGTGCGGAACATCCGTAGGCAGGCGAAGTTCCGACTGTTGCACCTTTGTATTTTCCCCCTAACTCTCCCGGCTTGTAAGCTCCCTTCCCAACAATAAGCCCCCGTTTGAGATAGGCTATGCGGGACGCCTCCCTGAATGTGAGGTCATCCCCGGCCGGTTGGTCTGCAAAACCTCTGTGTTCTTTGGTATAGATCGCCCGTAAACCAGAAAAATCGACCTTTCCTTTTTTGAATACAATTACCCCATCTTTGATGTCCATGTCTTCGACTGGTACTTTTAGTACCTCAGAAAGAACCTCCAGCACCTGTCTTTTTACATCTTCTGCCGCCTCCTTAACTGCATGACCAGACATGAGTGTCTGACGTGAAGAATAAGCCCCAAGGTCGATGCCATAATCTGTATCACCAGACAAAACTCGGATGTCATCGTACTTAACACCGAGGGCCTCGGCAGCTATCATTGCAAGAATTGTATCGGAACCCTGACCTATTTCCGCAGCAGGCGTATAGAGGTTAACCGAACCTCCGTCCTCTGCAAGTTTAATCATTGCTGTCGAATGGAAGGTTTCTGAACGATATATGGGGAATCCGGCACCAGAAACAAAAAAACCACATGCCACACCTATTCCCTTGCCTTTTGGTAATTTACCCTTCTTTTCTCTCCATCCTGAGCCATCCCTTATGGCCTCCAAACATTCTTTCATTCCAAGACTGCTCATGTTGAAATCATTACAGGTCACATCACCTTTCTTCATAATGTTTTTCAATCTAAATTCGATAGGGTCCATACCCAGTTCTTTGGCAATAATATCGAGCTGTTGCTCCCACGCCGCCCGCGCAGCAACACCTCCGTGTCCACGCTGTGCTCCGTTGGCAGGTTTGTTCGTATACATCCTATACCCGTCGTATTTCATGTTATTTATTTTGTATGGGGCTCCCAAGAGAGACCCTGCATAATAGACCGTGGCAATTCCAAAGCTCGAATAGGCGCCACCATCCATATAGCAAGTATTTTTCAACGCTACGATTGTTCCATCCTTTTTAACTCCCGTTGTAAGCTCATGGAAAAACTGATGTCTTGCCCTACTATGCAGAAAAACCTGCTCCCTGCTGAAAACCATCTTTACAGGTCTTCCCGTTCTCATGGAGAGAAGACACGCCGCAAGTTCAAGGGTATTTGCCGAAGCCTTTGGACCGAAACCACCCCCAACATACGGCTTTGCCACCCTCACCTTACCAATAGGCAAACCAAGAACCATAGCCAATGTACGCTGAACATAATGAGGCGTCTGAGTTGATGAATAGAGGGTAAGCTGCCCATTCATGTCATAGACTGCCACACAGGCCTGAGGCTCTATAAAAGCCCCGTCCTGTTTCTTATTGACGAACGAATCTGTCCTTATATAATCACATGTTTTGAAAGCCTCTTCCACGTTGCCGAATTCCTGGTGAACCTCAGCACAAATATTGTTTGGGAAGTCGTCATGGATAGCAGGGGCACCTTCCTTCATTGCCTCAAATGGATCGAGGATTATGGGCAACTCTTCATAATCCACCTCTATAAGTGATACCGCCTCCTGTGCCGTTTCGTAATCTACTGCGGCAACTGCAGCGACCTCATCGCCGACATATCTCACCTTGTCGACACAGAACATCGTTTCGTCATATCTGGCAGGACTAACGCCAAATTTTATGGTTCCAGCCTCTTTTGCTGTCACAACATCTTTGACCCCAATGAGTTTTCGCGCCTTCGACGTATCAATATTCCTTATTTTTGCATGGGCAAGAGGGCTTTGAAGGATCGCCCCATATAGCATATTCGGCATGGTCAAGTCTGCCGCATACCGAGCATCTCCTGTTACTTTCGCATAGGCATCAACCCTGGGAAGCCTTGAGTTTATCACACGGTAATCATTCATAATCTTTTTTCCTCCTTCATTATCGCTTCATAGTTTCCGATACTGATCTCACAGCTTCGACGATCTTCTGATATCCAGTACACCTGCAAAGGTTGCCCGAAAGGGCTTCTCTGATCTCATATTCAGAGGGTTTGGGATTGTTATCCAAGAGACTTTTCGCCGACAGGACCATACCGGGTGTGCAAAAACCACACTGGATAGCCCCATGCTCAACAAATGCCTGTTGAACAGGGTGGAGTGTCTTGCCGTCCGCAACACCTTCGATGGTAGTAATTTGACTACCGTTTGCCTGGACAGCAAGTATAAGACAAGAGTTTACAGGTCGACCGTCAAGGATTACCGTGCATGCCCCACAATCACCAAGACCGCATCCTTCCTTTGTCCCGATAAGGTCTAAGTCTTCACGTAGAACCTGAGTCAATGTTCTGTTCGGGGCAACGGCAATTTCATATTCTTTTTTATTTACAAAGAGTTTTATAAGTTTTTTCATAACAAACACCTCCTCTATTTCGTCTGTGCTTCTTTCAGTGCAACTGCAAGTGTTCTTTTCGTCAGGACCTCAACCATAGCGCATCGATATTCGGCTCCACCTCTGATATCCGAAATAGGAGAGCAATCGTTACCTGCCAGCTTACTCGCCGCCTCAAAAAGTTCAGGCGTCGGTTTTTGCCCAATGAGGACATTTTCTGCAGAAACAGCATGAATCGCCTTTGGCGCAACGGCACTGAGTATGACACGGGCATCCTTTATAATCCCGTCAGGTTTATCGAGGGTTATCCGAGACGCAACGGCCACAATGGCAATCTCAAGGGCATTCCTGTGGCCGAGTTTTATATATCCCCCCCCTGTAAAAGGAGGCATTTTGTCGACAATAATCCTGCTTAATATCTCATCGGATCGCATAACGGTCTGTCCTGGACCCACAAAAAAATTATCAAGAAGAACATCCCGCGTCCCCTGTTTACTTTCCAGCGACACCTTCGCCCCAAGTGCCATAAGAGGAGGTGGAAGGTCAGCGGCAGGCCGAGCCGTTACGATGTTTCCACCGATGGTCGCCCTGTTCCGAATAAGGGGCGATCCGAGAACCCTGGCTGCACCTGCGAGCATGGGAAACTCCTTCTTTATAATATCAAACTCGGCAAGTTTTGCCACGATAAGATGAGAACCTATAGATATGCCTCCATTCACCGACTCCATTTCACAAAGACCTGGGAGTTTTGCCACAGAAACAAGCCTCTGGGGAGATATGGTTCCCTTTTTCATATTGACCAGAATGTCTGTTCCTCCTGCAATCACCTTTGAAAGAATCCCTTCTTCCGCCATAATCCCGCATGCCTCTGCCATATCCTTTGGCTCGACATAATCAAACTTAGGTAGTAAGAGCATCAAAACCTCCTTAAATCGTTAAGTGTTTTTACACCGTGCTAAAATATTTTTAGAGCTTCATCGACCAATGTCCGAACAAAGTCTATCTCTTCAATATTTGCATCGACCTCTATTACTTTAATCTCAGAACTAAGACCCTTTTTCAGCTCATCCACGAATATCCCGTCTTCTTCTGGCACATAGGTAGGACTACCCGGCATATCGAAGTTGGTCCAGCCCTTCATAGGAACCACTACGGTAACCGGTCCTTTTGATCTGTTCAGTTTTTCTGCAAAGACACCTGCAGCCTTCCTAAGTTCATCGGGAGAGGCACGCAGCCAGGAACGGAATTTGTCAAGGTCATATCTTTTTCTCATCCTGTGCTCATCGGTATACTTTGACTTGGGTGGCGTAATATAATTGACTCCTCCGGTTGAAACAACCTGCGGGATGCCTGTTTTCCCAGCAGCCTCCATGCGGAAAGGGCCTGCATCCTTCATACCCCCGACAAGATGCTCGATAACACCTCCGGGTGCCAAGTCAATCACGCCATCAAAAAGCCCCTGTTCCACCATGAGTTCCATAGCCCTGTCACTTATCCCTGCCGCGGAAAAACCTATGACCTGGTACCCCTTTTCCTCAAGCAATTTTCTCGCAGCGCTTGCACATTTTTCTACAGGACTCAACATGGTAATGGCAATCGCCTTCTTCTTGTTAACTCCTTTTGAAAGGACTGGGGCTGCTTCGGCCATGGCACATACCCCATAGGCTCCTCTGTCGATGACGTTTTTAAGTATATCGCTCAGCCCTGATATCTCTATAACAGAATGCATCAGGCATATATCACCAATATCTATGTATCTCGTTGACATGCCCGGCAAAGCAGCCGTTGAAGAAATCATGAATTTGGGAACCCCAAAAGGAAGTGCCCTCATGACATCCGTTGCCATCAGGGAACCTGTAGAACCCCCAATACCGATAATTCCATCGAGCCTTCCCTCTTTCCACATATTCAGAGCGATTGTTTGGGCACCTTTCGTCATGATTGCTGTATTTTTTGGCCTTTCCTTTGATGCAAGAATCTCTTCGAAACTACTCCCACCAGCCTTTGCCACCTCCTGAACCGAAATATCGGCATCGAGACATTCCGGTTGCCTCATCGATATATCGAGAACTACAGGCATTTTTCCAAGCTCACGTATTTTATCACGTAAATAGAGCGTTTCCAAACCTTTTGTATCGAGTGTGGAAACGATGAGTATAGTTTTCATTATCAGCCTCCGGACACCTTCTTCTCGATATCTGCTTTTAATACCTTTTTATCGACTTTACCCGAATCACCAACAATAGGCATCGCATCGACAATCTCGAGCCGTTCCGGTAGTTTATAGGCTGCGAGTTTCTTTTCTTTCAAAAATGCAATCATTTCCTCTTTTGTAATGGTTTGTCCTGCCTTTGGAACAACATAGGCACATGCCCTCTCGCCCATTTCCTTATCAGGATAACCGACTATTGCAACATTGGCAATCTTCGGGTGCTCATTCAGGATACCTTCAATCTCGGCAGGATATATATTCTGACCCCCCCTGATGATCATGTCTTTTGACCTTCCCATAATCCACAGGCATCCCTCCTCTTCCTTGACGATATCACCGGTCGTTGTCCAGCCGTCCTTGTCGAAAACAGGGGCAGTTGACTCGGGATCACGGTAATATCCAGCAGGTGCATGAGGTCCTCTGAACCAGAGCTGTCCGGGCTCTCCCGGATTCACTTCTTTGCCTTTATCATCAAGTAGTTTTACCTTGTTGCCGGGAAGCATCCTTCCGACCGTTCTCCTCCGTATTTCCCCAGGATCATCAATGGTACAACCCGAAACAGAACCCACGTCTTGAGTTCCAAGGTCACTCGTAATTGTAGCCTTGAACCGTCTCTCAGCCTCTTCTGCCACCTGAGGTGGAAGGTATCCGCCGGCGGATCTGATAAAACGAAGGGAGCTGAGGTCATATTTCGTTTCGTCGCACTCGAGCATTCTCACAAGATGCGTAGGCACAACCCCTATGGCAGTTACCTTTTCTTTCTCAATCAGGGCGAACGCACCTTCTGGGTCGAACTCTTCCATGAGAACGGTTTTGGCACCTGCCAGCGGCGCCGCAAAATATGTCAAGGTACCAGCGGCGCCACCTGCATGGGGAGCTATAGCCATGGTGATGTCATCCTTTGTCAGATGCCAGATATCGATTCTCGCCTTTGACGTGCACACCCGAGACGCAATGGGCCATTCAACGAGCTTCGGAAGACCTGTCGTACCGGTTGTGCTCGTTAGAAGACCTACATCGTGAGTTGCACTGAATCTACGTGCATCGAGAAGCGTAAGCTCCGATTCATCGAACGGTCGATTGGCAAGCTCTATCAGTGAATAGCTGCCTTCCGGAGCTCCGGCAGGGACTTCCTCTTCAAATAGGAAGAAGAACTTGAGATTTTTCGATTTGCCCACAAGTCCTTTGTACATATCAAGATAGTTGAATTTCCGGTAGATTTGAGGAATACATACCGCTGTCGCTTCTGTTCTCTCGAGCATATATTCGAGCTCTTTTTCCCGTAGATATGGATATACGGTCAGAGAGATAAGACCTGCCCTTTCGCTGGCTACGCGGGCAAGAAATCCATAAACGCTGTTGGGCGCTTGGATGATCACCCTGGCATCTTTCGGGATTCCAAATTTTACCCACTGAAGGGCAAGGGCGTTGATGAGCCTGTAGGCCTGTGCCCACGTAACTCTGTATTTCGAATCTACAAGGGCCTCTCTGTCGCCCAATGTCTTTGCATTTAGTGCCCAGAAATCATAGAATATCTCATCTGTCCAATAACCATCTTTCTTAAACTCTTCTATCATTTCATCTGTGTACCTGATTGGTCTCATAATTCCCCCTTATTTTCAGAGGCTCAACAACATCTCAATTATCAGAGCTGTAGAGCCTCTTTTTCTCGTTTAATATGCAAGCTAAGATTTTCTCGATTTTTTACGTAATCGAGTTCATTATGCGCCTTATTTCTGATTATTAAACGCTATAGCCCAAATTCAGCCCAACGTCCCTGCACTCTCTTTACCATTTCTGGATCGAGCTCAATGGGAATAGGTTTTTCTTTCCATTCATAGGGTATCGTTGCATCTATAATGATCCTACCTGTTATATCCCTGGCACTGATTGGCAGTGAAGGATCTAACGGGGTCGAACGTCCCCGGCTAATTATCTGGCAACGGTTCGGCTGAAAACGAAAGCTTATAGCATAGAGAACCCTCGGGATATCCCAGGGGTCGATATCGTCATCGACAACAACGACGGTTTTTAATCCATACGCGCCCATTTCTGTGGAGATTGCCGCAGTTCCAACCTGATCAGCGTGGCCGGGATACATCTGTTTTACCGAAATGATGGCCATGAAGCGGCCAGCCCCCTCAGGAGGACAATAGACTGCCTTTATGCCCGGTATCTTCATATCGGTGAGTTGCTGCCAGAGGGTGGCGCCATATGTCAGAGCCATGGTCATGTGGGTATCCGTCACCGCCTTACCAACGGTAGTTCCCCACAGGATGGGGTTATTCCGATGTGTAACGCATGTAACTTGCACAAAATTCCTTTTGTCCGTACCGACCCCTGAGTAATATCCTGTGTATTCACCGAATGGACCTTCCTCCATAAATTCGTTGGGGTCAACGTATCCTTCGATAACGATCTCCGCCGTTGCTGGGACAGGAAGATCGACAGTCTCACCCTGCACAACTTCGATAGGTTCTCCTCTAACAGAGCCGGCAAAGTCATACTCACCCACAAATGCGGAAATCCTGGCCGCACCGCAGAGGAATAAAAGCGGATCACATCCAACAACCGAGACTACGGGCATCGGTTTTTTCAGTGCTGCATATTTTTTCAGCATGATATCTGCGTGTTTGCCCTTGATAAACTGGGTGCCAATCTTATCCTTTTCGAGAAGTTGCGCCCTATATGTTCCAAGGTTAATCCAGTTCGAATCGGGATCTTTCGTAATAAAAAAATGTGCGGTTCCAATATATCTGCCCCCGTCTCTTGGATAAAAATGAGGTACAGGAAATTTGAACAGATCGATATCGCCGCCTTTCATGATATTTTCCTTGCATGGGGCAAGCGACTTCTCGACAAATTTTGGAGGTATCAATTTTTCTCCCTTTTTGACCCAGAATTTCATCAAATCCACAAGGCTTGATTTAAGCGGTGCACCCATAATCAATGCGAGCCTCTCCGTTGTTGTGCAGACACTCGTTATAACAGGGGTGGTATAATCTTTTACATTTTCAAAAAGAAGAGCGGGGCCACCTTTTTCCTCGTTAAGCTTTGCGATATGAGACAATTCAAGGTGCCAGTCAACTTCAGCCTTTATCCTTTTTAGTTGACCTTCGCTCTCAGCCGCTTGGATAAAATCCCGCATATCTTTCATAATAACCCTCCGTGAATTTTTTTATATTTCGATAATCCTAAATTATTGAAAATTAATCAACTATATAATAATTATCTTGCCTATAAGTAAAAGTTATGGAATAATTGAATCATCCATGATGAACTTCAATCATCTTAGGATATTTTACGAATCGGCCAAACAACTCAATTTTTCAAAGGCAGCACAACGCCTTTACATATCTCAGCCTGCCGTTTCCTCTCAAATAAAGCAATTTGAAGAATCTCTGCAGATAAAGCTGTTTAACAAGGTCGGCAATAAGGTTTACCTCTCAGAAGGAGGAAAATTACTCCTTGAATATGCGCAGAAAATATTTTCGATCGAAAATGAGGCAGAAAAGGCCATCCGAGATATAAGGGAGGTAAGAAAGGGTACACTCTGCATAGGAACGACAAAAACTTATGCCCGTTACCTCATGCCTGGTTACATATACCATTTTCATTCATTGTATCCGGGGGTCACCATACATCTCAATGAGGGAAGTTCTTATGAAATGATGCAAAGCTTATTCAATATGCAGAACGAGCTTGCAATTGTAGCCAGCACCGAAAATCCGAGGGATTTGAAAACCATTGCATTTGGAAAGGAAGAAATCTTGCTGGTAGCATCCCCCAAACATCCATTTGCAAAAATGGAATCGATCACAATAAGCGAATTGACGAAGTATCCTCTTATCATGAGAGAAGAAGGTTCGGCTACACGTAAGATGGTAATGAACCTTTTCAAAAGTAAACACTTTATGCCAGCTGTATTGTGTGAAGCAAGCAACCTTGAATTCATTAAGGAACTTCTCGAGAAAGGCGAAGGCGCTTCTTTTGTTGTTAAGTCTGCAATAGAACAAGAGCTTTCTCAGGGGCTATTGAAGGAAATTAAGGTAACAGATGTTTCGCTGACCATGAATGTAAATATCTTGTTTATAAATGAAGAATCTCTTTCTAAGATAGCCAAAGCATTTATTGATATGCTATTCACGTGGAACAAGAGCAGCTCCATTGAATCTTGAGATCTGCCGGCCAGCCATCGAAACAGATCTAAGGAAGGTGACGATTGCTTTTATGGCCTGACTGCATAGTATGCATCAAAAAGATGTCATTGAAGGTTGCAAGAAATCTTTCTGTGAATGAAAAGACGATGGAGTATTTTATGGGGAAGCTCAAGGAGCATCTCGCTTTGAGCGTAAAAAACCATTATAACATGACATCGCCCGAACTGATAAGGGATATATGGCTTACGCTTTTACAGGTTTTCAACGTAACAGACCCACTTAAAGACCTTAAGAAAAGGCAAAACGAATTGGCTCTCCAGATTTATCCTGTTGCGCGGGCAAAGGTTTTACAGGATTTAGACCCATTTATGTCAGCTTTGCGATTTTCCATCTCAGGTAATGCACTCGACATTATGACCGGACCGATAAAGAAATCGCAGGAAAAAATGCTGGCATATTTAGAGCGGGTTCCTGTCAAAACAGACCATGTAAATGTGCTCAAAAAAAGGATTCAAGATGCGGAAAACATACTATACATCGGCGATAATTGCGGAGAAATCGTCTTTGATAAGCTCTTCATCGAAATAATAAAAGAGCATTATAATTCCCGAATAACGTTCATGACAAGAACCCTGCCTGTTCTGAATGACGCAACGATACAAGATGCCCTTTCCATAGGCATGGACACGATAACAACGGTCATTAATAACGGCATCAATGAGCCGCTCCCCGGAACCATACTCAAAAAGCTTTCCCCCGATGCCTACAGGATTTTCATGACATCAGACCTTATTATCGCTAAGGGCGGAGGAAACTACGACACCCTTGAATCCGAAGATTTGGCAAAAGGAAAAACAACGTTTCTCTTGCAGGCCAAATGCAGACCTTATCGGATCATTCACGAAACACCCCTGAAACACCTCATCGTTTTTAATAATTAACTGGTATTATTTTCGCATGCTACTTTTAACACCAATAGGGTCAATATCATATTGCGTATTTATTTGCATCGAGAATCATTTGATAAAAGGCAGAAGGCCTTCAGCTTTATCGAGAAGCCTCAACAATGCCCACGCAGCAGGAGAAAGGTGTCGCCTGTCCAGATAGGCAATCCCGAATTCTATAATCGGTGCACCTTCAAGTATATGGATTTCACGTAAGGCGCTTTCTGTCAATTCTTCCTTAGAATATTTCTCCAAGAATGTTACTCCTTCATCTTTACGGACAAGTTCTTTAATAAAATCTCTACTCGCCGATTCGATAGTAACCGACGGGTTTACGCGGAATTTCCGAAGGTATTCGGATATGACCTCCCTCAAGGCAGAGCCTTCTCTCGTTAAAATGAGCGGCACCTTTGCAATCTCGGAAATCGATATCTTTCCGGCGGGAAAATAGGCACTTTCAACGGCTGATACCAGAACAACCTCTATTTTTCCGATAACTTTGATTTTTAGTCTTTTGTCATCCGTCACATTACGAATGAGGGCAAGCTCGTTTTTATGGTCGAGAATACTCTTCACCATTTCTGCATTAGAACCCTGATCAAGAACAATTCGTATTCCCGGATAAGCATCCTTGAATGCAGCTATTAAGTTGGGCATGAAGTATTTTGCGTGCGTCTGCGGGCATCCTATTCTGAGTTCTCCTGTTTTTCCGATAGAGATATCTTCGAAAAAATTTTCCATCCCCCTGATTTCGCCGAAAACCCTTTCTGCCATCTCGAAGACCGTCTTACCAATTTCCGTAAGGCTAATAGCATTACCATCGCGGTATAAGAGCCTGATATTCAAAGTCCTTTCAAGCTGTTTTATCTGCATGGTAATAGCTGGTGGCGTAACCATAAGTTCCTGGGCAGCTCTTGTTATACTATTTAACTTCGCAGTTGTATAAAATGCCCTTAACTGATTTATGTTCAAGATCATGTCAATTCCACTTAAGTATTAAGATTATCTTAATTTCTTTTAAAACTATTTAATTTGACTTGTCAATATTATTTATTTAGAATTAATCGCAGGATGGTAAAAAAACCGACATAATATGAGATGAGAGAATCTATGATTCCTAAAAAAGAGGTGCGCTATGAATAAAAAATCAAATTGCTTTGAAAATATTTCTGACGATTCTGATCTATACACAGAACAGAACATTGTCGAGTCATACTCTTACGAGGCTGAGCAAACTTCTCAGTCGATAAAAGGTTTTGCCGCATCGCCTGGAGTGATTGAAGGCCCTGCATTAGTACTATCTGACAATGACAATCTCCACACTCTGACCCAGTTGGAAAACGGCGCGATATTGGTTTGCATGACCGCATCGCCAGACCTCGCAGTTGTTATGCCTAAATTGGGAGCAATGGTTACGGAAATCGGCGGTGTATTCGCTGTAGCTTCAGGCTTGGCCAGGTGGTACAAAATTCCTGCTGTTGTGGGTGCCGCAGGCATCACAAAAATAATCAAAAACGGTGACATTATCAAGGTCGATGGAAACACTGGCACCGTTGAGATAGTTAAAAAAGACATAACTGCATCTGCTATTTAAAGGATTCACAAAACACATTCCTTGGCCAGTCTTACTTTCCGCGAGACTGGCCACCCCCCTTTTTTTTCTTCCAAATCTCAACGTTTTCCTGTTCTTCGCCTTTACACCGAATCTTTTTAGATCCAAGACCATTTGCATAATTTCATTTTCTCTTTTTTGTGTCTTCAAAATCTCTTCTTTCGATTTTCCTATCTCATAAAGTGGCTGTTCACAAATGTAGCGTTTATCTATCTAATGGATTTATGTTTTGAAAGGAGAGTTTTGGGCTTGATTTTAATGACGGTATCTGACATCGTTGGCTCGCATTACCCATTCAATGTGAGAAGGAACCAAAAAAATATTCCAGTTTCATCGATCGTTTGAAATGTCAAATGTCAAGGGCTGACACCGTTGGCTTATTTTCTTTCTATTCTTCCTTTGAGGTTCCAGTTCTTGTCGTATATCTTGTCTCCTTCTATCCTTTTTTTCAAATTCCAGTTTTTATCGTAAATCTTGTTGTCTTTAATACGGTATTTGAGGTTCCAGTTCTTGTCGTATATCTTGTCATCATGGATTCTGCCTTTAAGGTTATAATTCTTGTCGTAGATGCGGCCGCTGTCGTCAATTCTTTCTTTCAGGTTCCAGTATTTATCGTAAACTTTTGTGTCGGCGCATAGAAGGGATGGAATACAGATGCAAACGACAAAAACAAGGATGGTGCTTTTCATGAAAGTATCGCCTTATTCTCCGAACAGTATCTCATCGGTTATGGCTGACATAAAACATCTGTTTCTGAATTCATCTCCTTCTATAACCTCATAGTCATCGCTCTCATCGATGCCAGCTTCTCTTAGTGCATCATCGAAGTCAAAGGCATCAACCGTTCTGTATTCATCATTTATTCTGAATGTATATAGTGCCATAAACACCCCCTTAAATTTGACGTTCTATACGATGTCTCTGTTTCATATATCAAATATATCATAAGGCAGTGACAACAGTATGTCAGCAATAAAATTTCTATAAAATATTTTTTGATTCGCTGTCCGGCAAAGTGTTTACTTTTTTAAAGATTCTGATAGAATTGAAAATCAAAAACATAAGGGATTTGCATGGAAAAGGATGCTATAAAATCAAGGATAGACGAGCTTAGAAAAGAGATAGACTATCACAATTACCGTTACTATGTGCTGGATGACCCTTCAGTTACAGATGCAGAATACGACAGGATGATGCGTGAGCTTTCAGCCCTCGAAGAGGCTAATCCGGAATTCATCACACCGAACTCGCCTACGCAAAGGGTTGGTGCACAACCCCTAACAGAGTTTTCGACAGTAAAACACAGAATGCCTATGCTTAGTCTTGCGAACGCAATGACTGCCGAAGAGGTTATAGACTTTGACAAGCGGATAAAGAAATTATTAAACGTCGGCGACGTAGAATATGTCATCGAGGTTAAAATAGACGGTTTGGCGGTTGAGCTTGTTTATGAAAATGGCGAGTTTATGCTTGGTTCTACAAGGGGTGACGGCTACACAGGCGAAGATATAACGCAAAACCTCAGGACTATAAAATCGATACCCATGAGAATCAATGACAAAACAGGCATTCCTATACCAGAACTTCTTGAAATAAGAGGTGAAATATACATCGGCAAAAAAGAATTCGAGGAATTGAACAGGCAGCGTGCATTAACCGGCGAACCGCTTTTTGCAAACCCAAGAAATGCGGGTAGCGGCTCTGTGCGCCAGCTTGACCCGAAGATTACAGCCAGTCGAAAATTGAATATATTCTGCTATGCAATGGGTGAAATCAGGGGAATACGCCTTGAAACACATTACCAGTTTCTTGATTATCTGAAAAAATGGGGTTTCAGGGTAAACCCTTTCGCAAAGCTATGTAGGAACATAGAAGAGGTTTTTGAACATTATAGATACATACACGACATAAGGGATAGCATACCATACGAAATCGATGGAACTGTCGTTAAGGTAAACAGATTGGATTACCAGAACATTCTCGGCGCTGTTTCAAGGTCCCCCCGTTGGGCTATAGCCTATAAATTCGAGGCACATGAAGAGGAGACGGTTATAGAAGATATAAGGGTTGGGGTTGGAAGGACTGGCGCACTTACGCCCGTTGCCATCTTAAAACCGGTCATCGTAAGTGGGGTTGAGGTTTCAAGGGCGACTCTTCATAATGAGGACGAGATAAAGCGTAAAGACATAATGATAGGTGATACCGTCATTGTATCGCGTGCTGGTGATGTCATCCCTGAGGTAGTTCGGGTTCTGAAGGAAAGACGGACAGGCAATGAAAAACCCTTCGCAATGCCTAACGAATGTCCGGTATGCAACGAAAAGGTTATTCGTCCTCCTGGTGAGGCAATTAGACGCTGTATCAACATAAACTGTCCTGCACAGATAAAAGGCCGCAT
>ENA-UOYA01001890-UOYA01001890.1-activated-sludge-metagenome-genome-assembly--contig:-NODE-1890-length-21122-cov-4.949067_pt1 | contig 21122 bp, 21 predicted proteins | sample MGYA00238163_ERZ764804 | MGnify/ENA primary metagenome ERZ764804 (study PRJEB28919, sample SAMN05720223) | activated sludge metagenome | isolation source: Anaerobic digester | place: Hong Kong... | reverse complement strand
CAGCAGGTTAAAGGTGTGGGAACATTTCAGGACGTAGTCATAAGCCGGCAGGATAAACCCCTTGCCGATCACCTTTAAAGCTTCCTGCTCGTACATGTCAAAAAGTTTAAACAACATGTCCGTGTCGGCCAGCTCGAAATTATAGTGGGAGTGCTCCACCTCACCCTGGTGGTGCACGTCGCCGTATTTGATACCGCCGACCCAGGTGATGTCATAAACATTGTCCACTTTCTGGATAAACATGGCCAGGCGCTCAAGACCGTAGGTGATTTCCGCGCAGACCGGCCGGCAGTCGATGCCGCCGCACTGCTGGAAGTAAGTGAACTGGGTTACCTCCATCCCGTCCAGCCAGACTTCCCAGCCCAGTCCCCAGGCGCCGAGCGTGGGCGACTCCCAGTTGTCTTCAACAAAACGGATGTCGTGCTCGTCCGGGTCGATGCCGATGGCCTTCAAGCTTTCCAGGTAGACTTCCAGGACATCGTCCGGCGATGGCTTTAAAATAACCTGGTACTGGTAGTAATGCTGCAGCCGGTTGGGGTTTTCCCCGTAGCGGCCGTCAGTGGGGCGCCTGGACGGCTCAACATAAGCTACCCGCCACGGCTCGGGGCCCAGCGCCCGCAGAAAAGTCGCCGGGTTCATGGTCCCCGCTCCTTTTTCAACATCATAGGGCTGCTGGATGATACAGTTTTGCCGTGACCAGAAATTATTCAGCGTTAGGATTAGTTCCTGAAAATTCATGTCCTGCCTCCTTGGATAACATTTTGACCGGCTTTAAGGGGGCCAATAAAAACTAACTCCCTGCCCCAGGTATTTCTACCAGGGACGGGAGTTTTTCCCGCGGTTCCACCCTGATTGGCCGTATTGGTCGCCGGACGCCAGCCGTTAGACGCCGGGCGTCAGAAAACAAAGATTGACCCTCTTTAAGGTTGTGCGGGCTTTACTGGCTTAAACCAGCCTGCCGGTCATCAAGACGAACTCCCGTGTTTTTAACCTACGGCTTACGACCTGCGACCTGTTTCAGCGTTCCTCCCGCGGCTCGGAAACGCCTTTCACCGGCCGTGTTTTACCCGCTCCCACCTGCCGGGCTCTCTAAAAAAACAACTGGCGGTTACTCTTTTCCTCATCGCTCATATTTTTTCACCAATTTATCAAATTCCGGGGTTAAAGTCAATGGCTTGCAATAAATATGAACTTTTCCGTTTATATTTCTGGTGTTTTGACGTCAGGTTCACTACGCCGCTCAAACTCCAGGGTGTACTTTTTAGCCATGGCGGTCGCGGTGCCCAGCGCGCCGATTAGGGCAATCTCGCTGCTGGCCAGGACCCCGAGGAGGCCCAGGGCGCCGACAGACGCGGGGACTTCGAAGACTGTCCTTTCACCCTGCTTAACTTTGATCTTGTACCCCTGCCCCTTGCTTACCAGTTCTTTGATCTGCTCAAAGACTTCCTGGCCTTTGGCCTGGAAGCGCCCGCCCGTATTTTTCGACTTTTCCTCAAGGTTGATTAACGCCTGGACCACATCACCGCCCGCCGCCTCCAGTGCTTCTTTGGCTTCTTTATATCCGACATTCAGCCTGGCCCTGATCAGGTCAATCTTTTCCAGTTCGCTGGTCATTTTAAAATCCCCCTCCTTTTTATTATTTACTACCTTAAAAAGAGTAATTTTATACATCACTGCCGGACTGCCCCGGGTGCAGCCGGTTTAAAAAAGTGGCGGATTTCAGATCCTGCTCCAGGTGATATTTCAAATACTCGTATAACAACTTCTTAATCTGCTTTCTGTCCGTCTCTCCCACCCTGAGCTGGCGCAGCCTGGCCGGGGGCCAGCTCAGGAAAACTTTCATGGTTTCCGCCACGCCCCTGCTGCAGGGCATAGCGTCCGGCTCCGATTGGCCGCAGTTCTCGCACAGCACCCCGCCCTGGACGGGGCTGAAAAGTATATTTCCCGTCAGAGGACCCTGGCACAGGGCGCAGAATTCCAGCACGGGGCGGTAGCCCAGAAACGCCGCGGCGTTGATCTCGAAAGAGCGGGCCAGTATTTCAGCGTCTGCCGCCTCCATCAGCCTCATCGTCTCCAGCAGGAGGGTGAAAAGGGATTCGTTGGGCTCTCCTTCCGGGGCGAGGGCGTCGACCAGCTCAGCCAGGTGGCTGGCGTAGCCGATTTTGGCGAGGTCGCTCCTGATGAAAGAAAACATCTCCACACCCTCGCACTGGCTTACCGAGTCCAGTTCCCGGCCCCGGTGCAGCAGAAAGTTGGTATGGGAAAACAGCTGCACCGAGCCGCGCTTCCTGCTGGAAGGCTTGGCGGCACCGTGGGCGACAACTTTGATTTTGCCGTGCTCCCTGGAATACAGGATTAACAGCTTGTCCCCGCCGCCCAGGTCCCTGGAGCGCAGCACCACGGCCTCGACCTTGTAAAGTTTCATAATAAAAGCCCCTGCTTTCAAAAATCTGTTTACGGTAGTGCATTATATTAAATCTATTGTATAATACGGAAAACCAGCTCCCGCGGCGCTGGGGTGAGGAATAAGCCATACTCCTCCTATTGCTGCTCCGGCAGAACCCCGGTGTTTCTGGCATCTTTTGTATAGAATATTGCTGCTGGTATGATTACGATCAAGCCGCAAACCAGGTACATGTATGCCAGCCCGGTTTTACTGGACAGCAGCCCCAATAGGATAGAGCCCACGCCGATGCCCAGGTCAAAAGCGCTCATCATGGTGCCGTTCGCCGCCCCCGGCGAAACGGCTCAACACGGTTAATGGCCATGGCCATGTTGGTGGGCTGGATAATACCGAAACCTATACCCATGACCACCGCAGAGATAATAAAAAGCAGGATGCCGCCGGCCAGAAAGAGCAGGACAAAAGCCAAAGCCAGAGCGCCAAAACCAACCGCCATTACCTGCACTGGCCCGCTTTTGTCAAATACCCTGCCTGCGTAAGCAGATAAGTATAAAGTCTTTAGTCCAAAGCGGCTGTTTATGATCCATTCAATCTCCCCGCAGTCATCTGATTTTTTTACTCCTCGTCCCTGTAGCCTAAATTGCGGATTTGCGCCTCTTTATTCCGCCAGCCCGGCTTTACTTTTACCCACAGCTCCAGGAACACCTTCGCCCCAAGCAGCCGCTCTATCTCCTCACGGGCAGCCTGGCCGATTTTTTTCAGCAGCTGGCCGCCCTTGCCGATCAGGATGGCCTTTTGCGACTCTTTTTCGGTGTAAATGATGGAGCGGACGGCGACCACACCGTTCGGCCTGTTTTCCATCTCCTCAATCACCACCGCCACCGAGTGGGGCACCTCCTCGCTGGTCAGGTGCAGCACCTTCTCCCGGATCAGCTCGGTGATGATAAAGGTCTCGGGCCGGTCGGTGACCATATCCTCCGGGAAATACTTAGGCCCCTCAGGCAGGTAGCCTGTCACCGCGTCAAGCAGGCGGAACAGGTTCTCCCCGGTCAGGGCGGAGACAGGCACGATCTCGGAGAAATTGTACATCCTGCTGTACTGCTCGATCAGCGGCAGCAGTTCCTCGCGCCGGACCAGGTCAATTTTGTTGATCACCAGCAGCACCGGCGTCGACAGGTCCTGAAACTGCATCATAATGTAATTGTCCCCGGGCCCGGGCGGCAGGTTCGCCTCAACCAGAAAAAGGACGGCGTCCACTTCCTTTAAGGTGCCCAGCGCCTGCTGCACCATCTGCTCGCCCAGCCTGTACTTCGGCTTGTGAATGCCCGGCGTGTCTAAAAAAATAACCTGGGAGTCTTCCCGGTTCAGCACACAGAGGATCTTATTTCTGGTGGTCTGGGGCTTCTCTGAAACGATCGCGACCTTCCGGCCCGCCAGTTTATTCAACAGGGTTGACTTGCCCACGTTGGTCCTGCCGACGATGGCCACAAACCCGGACTTAAAGCTGCTCTTCTCTTCTGTCAAACAAATCACCTTTCGCTCATTCAGCCTGGACTGCCAGGCTACCGGTTTACCGGTTCAATTAGTTTGGTTATGGTTTTATGATCATTATGCCCGTCTGCCTCTGAATTTAGCGTCTCCTGGCTAAACGCCTCGGGCAGCAGTTCCGCCACAGTCCGCATGCGGTAATCGCCCGCCCGGTTGACCATGTAAACCTTAATTTTCGCCCCAAACTCCGCCAGCGCCTGCCGGCAGGCGCCGCACGGCGCGCAGTAGTCTTCGGTGCCCGCTGTGACGGCGATAGCCTCGAAGTCACGCTCCCCGTTGGAAACAGCCTTGAACAGCGCCACCCGCTCGGCACAGCAGGTCAGTCCGTACGACACGTTTTCCACGTTGCACCCGGTGTAGTAGCGCCCTTCTTTAGTCAGGATAGCGGCGCCCACCCGGAAATTCGAGTAAGGGGCGTAAGCCCTCTCCCTGGCCGCCACGGCGGCGTTGATCAGTTTTTCAACAGGGAAAATCACATTCACATTTACCCCACCTTAATAGTCGTCGGACTTCGGGGTGCGACTGAAGTCGCACCTACAGATTCTCACTTCTCACTTCCAACGTCTCACGTCTCACTTCCCACGTCCCAATCACCAGCCGGCGAGGGTGAAGACGGCCATGGTGGCCAGGATGCCGAGAAGCGCGCCGGTGCTCACCTCAAAGAAGGTGTGGACCTCGGTGTCAAGCCTGCTGTGGGCTACCAGCAGGGCCATGATAAAGGCCACAGTGCTCACAAGGGCGTTGCTGGTCAGCAGGGTCAGTGCCGCGGCCCCGGCAAAAGCCACAGCTGTATGCCCGCTGGGCAGGCCGCCTTTGACAAATGTGCCCTTGCCGGTGAGCGCTTTGCCGATGCCGACCAGCAACGCTACAAACAAGAGGGCCAGCAAAGTCACGTTAAGGGGTGTTTCTTTCAGCCTGGGGCCGATATAGAAGGAAAACCCCTCCAGGCGGGGGTAAATAATTATGTAAGCGACCACAAGCGAGTTCAGCGCGGTTATCAGCACCGCCCCGGCCGCCACGTTTTTGGCTATGCGCGCCAGGGGGTGGAACTCCTGTACAACCAGGTCAACCACCGCTTCTATGGCTGTATTGAACAGCTCAGCCATAATTACCAGTGTAATGGTGAAAAACACGATTAAAAGCTCGCGGGAGCTGAGCCTGAGATAAATAGACAGCCCCAGCACCAGCAAGGCTGCAATAAAATGGATGCGCATGTTGCGCTGGGTTCGGATTGAATAAATGATTCCGGCGATGGCGTAGTTAAAGCCGTCTAAAAGTTTACGCAGGAACATGAAACGCGATACCTCACAATACATTCTGACTTTCTTATAAGCTGTAGGTGCGACTTCAGTCGTCAGAGGAATGGAGACACACCTCTGTTTCGGGTATTCCTTTGTTGACGAGGAATGTCCCCAGGTGCCGTCAGGCGCCCTTGCCGTTAGGTCAGGTCAAAACACGCCAGCACTTCCTCCTCTTTGGCGCGCATGATCTTCTGTTCATCCTCCTGCCCGTGGTCGAAGCCGAGCAGGTGCAGTACTCCATGCACGGTGAGATAAGCTATCTCCCGGCGGAAGCTGTGCCCGTAGCCGGCCGCCTGCCGCTGGGCCGCCTGCATTGATATGACCACATCTCCCAGGATAACTTCTTCTTCATCACCCGCGACAGTCTCCCCTTCCAGCATGGCAAAAGAGAGCACGTCCGTGGGGCTGTCCACACCCCGGTACTGCAGGTTCAGTTCGTGTATATATTCGTCATCTACAAACACCAGGCTTATTTCGGCATCCTCGCGGTAGCCGGCAGCGGCCAGCGCTTTACTCGCGACACCTGACAAGAATTCGGTCAGTTCATCATCCACCGTTACTTCTTCCTGTAAGTTGTTTACGAGGACCGGCATGTTTATTCCTCCTTTCAATTTCCTGAGACATATCCGGGTATTCCACCCGGTTGTGGAAGATACCGGACATGACCCTGACAAAAGCGGTGGCTATGACCGCCAGGTCCTTAAAGGTAAGGTCACACTCTTCAAGCTGGCCGTCATTTAATTTATCTTTTATTATTTTCCTGACCAGTCCTTCAACCCGGCCCGGGGTCGGGTTTTGCAGGGAGCGGACAGCGGCCTCCACAGAATCCGCCAGCATCACTATGGCCGCTTCCCTGGTCTGGGGCCTGGGGCCTTCATACCTGAATTCCTCTTCGGTAACTGTTTCATTCCGGTCACACTCCAGCGCTTTGTGGTAAAAGTATGTCACCAGGCTGGTGCCGTGACTCTGCTCTATTATATCTATTATACCCTGGGGCAGCTTGTTCTCCCGGGCCATTTCCACCCCGTCCTTCACATGCGAAGTCAGGATCAGCGTGCTGAGCGAGGGAGTGATCTTGTCATGCGGGTTGTCGCTGGTCATCTGGTTTTCGATAAAGAAATAAGGCCTTTTTGTCTTGCCGATATCGTGGTAGTAAGCCCCCACCCGCACCAGCAGGGAGTCGCCGCCTACCGCGTCGGCCGCGGACTCGGCCAGGTTGCCCACGATAATACTGTGGTGGTAAGTGCCGGGCGCCTCAAGCAGAAGCTTCTTCAACAAGGCGTTGTTCGGGTTGGAAATCTCCAGCAGCCTGACAGGTGAAGTGATATGGAAGGTGTTTTCCAGGAAAGGCAAAGCGCCGTTGGTCAGTATGGAAGATAAAATACCATTGATCACACCGAGTGCCAGGCTGGATGAAATCAACAGCGCCAGGGGGGTCCCGTTAACCAGCCCCATTATGAATATGGCTACAACATTGGCAACACTGGTGTAAAAGCCGGCGCGCACCAGGTCGCCTCGCTGGCTGAGCTTGGATACGCTGTAAACACCGGTTATGCCGCCGATCAGCCCCACCACGCCGAAGCGCAGCTGGTTGCCGGTCATAACGCCCAGCATCAGGCTGGTCACCGCCACCACCAGCACAGCCAGGCGGGAGTCAAGCAGGATAGCGATCAACATGCCTACAGCGGCCACCGGCACCATATAGCCGAACTGGGCTCCAAACTCCGGCCACTGGTTAACATTTATAGCGACTATCGCTTTGCCCACCCCAAGGACCACCAGCACGATCATGCCCAGCAGGTACAAATGCCCGGCCTGCTCGTAAATATCCCGGTTCTGCTGATAGATATAAAAGAGGACCACTGTCATCAGCATGGACACCAGCAGGAAAATACCAAGGATGGACGGAAAGGGAAGCCGCTGGCGGGTAAGGCCGAGGGCCTGAAGTTTAACCATGTGCTCCTCGGTGACAATTTCACCTTCCCCGATAATCTTTTCTCCTTCCTTAACCGAGATCATCGTCGGGGGAACGGCAGCCATTGCCTCGTCCTGGTTCTGTTTGGTCTTCTCGTAGTTGATGAAAGTATTGGCCCGTAAAAATCTATCAATTAACCCTTTGGCGAAGTTTTCGTATGATTTGGTGAGGCCCAGCCCGCTGATTTGGTTTTCCAAAGATTTTTTAACATTACTCAGGTTGTCCTGTATGATCCCTTCCCCGGCATCCATACTTTTGACTACCAGGCTGTTGATCGTGTTTTCAACAAAAAGGGTGTCCTTGGCGGTTGCACGGGCCAGTTCGTTAAGATCTTCTTCGGGCAGAATAAAGGGGAGTACCTGGCGCAGCTTGGCAACCTTGCCGGTATTGTCAAGACTGGCGTCACCCTGGATCTCCCGCACCTTGCCCCCCAGATCGGAGATATCTTTTTGCACAGCGATGCTGACCTGCGGGTCCTTGTAGTAGACCTTGTCCGCTTTTTCAGCAGCAAGCCTCTTCTGCTCCGAAGTCTTTTGCTTATCTTCAAAAATAAGGTTTTTCTCAGCTTTAAAGGTCTTGGGCGATACCTGGCCGACCACCAGGTTGGACTTTTCCGGGACAAATTCAATCGCCATAATCAGGGTAATCAGCAGTAAAAATAAAACCGCAGCGCTGCCACGCCTTAACTTGCGCTGCTTGCTCAAATAGGCAAGGGCTTGCAAAAACTTATCCTTGACCCAGCTTAAAAAGCGCATGGGTTCACTCCCCTTGACGAAACAACAGTTATTTCATTTTTTCATAAGCCCTGATGATCTCTTCCACCAGCGGGTGCCGGACGATATCTTCCCCGGTCATGGTGTGGATACCCAGCCCCTTTATGTCTTTGAGCACTTTAAGAGCGTTGATCAGGCCTGACACCTGTCCCCGGGGCAGGTCAATCTGGGTGATATCCCCTGTGATAATAGCCTTGGAGCCGAATCCCAGGCGGGTCAGAAACATTTTCATTTGTTCCGGGGTGGTATTCTGCGCTTCGTCCAAAATTATAAAAGAATCTTCCAGTGTCCTCCCTCGCATGTAAGCCAGAGGAGCGATCTCAATAATATTCTTTTCCAGATACTTCTGGGTGTTTTCCACGCCAAGTATATCGTAAAGGCTGTCGTACAGCGGCCTGAGGTAGGGGTCTATTTTTTCCTGCAGGTCACCGGGCAAAAAGCCCAGCTTTTCCCCTGCCTCAACAGCCGGGCGAGTCAGCACTAATCTGCTCACATCTTTGCCGCGCAGGGCTTTGATCGCCATCGCCACGGCCAGGTAGGTTTTGCCGGTGCCTGCCGGGCCGATGGCAAAAACCACATCGTGATTGATAATGGACTCAATATATTTTCTCTGGCCGATCGTCTTGGCTTTGATCTGCTTGCCGCGGGGTGTGACCATGGCCACATCGGCGGCCAGGCTCTCCAGCGCGTTTTTAACACCGCCCTGGGCGGTCCTGATGGCATATCCAACTTCATGAGAGGTGAGACGGTTTCCTGCGCGGTAATACTTCTGCAGCTGGGCTAAGATCCCCTCGGCCTGCTCAACCTTTTCCCGGTCTCCGGTAATAACCAGTTCCTGGCCGCGGGCCACAAACCGGACTCCCAGCGCCTTTTCCATCTGAACCAGGTGCTCGTCGTGCTTTCCGAATATTTCGGCCGCAGCGCCAATATCACTCAGCTCAACCCTTGCTTCAAACCTCTCCGTCAATATACGGTCAAACCTCCTTGTTGTTACGGATTAATAATTTCTTCTTCCCCGATATCTTCAACTGTTTCGATTACAGCCTTCACCCGGACCACATTCTCCTCAGGTCCGGTCGAAACATCCTCCATCCACTGCTCCTGGATCCTGGCGCCCGGCGGCATCTTACTCCCCGCGTCCGCCAGCGCGCGCTCCCAGGCAATGCCGCGGGCTCCCGCCCGCCCGTGGTCTTCCTTATAATCAACCAATTCGTAATATTTAACAGTTATTAGTTCGACGGGTATGTTGAGATTCCTCCATTCCGGCACCCTTTTAACCAAAGTATTAGCTTCGTACAGTTCGTAGGGAATATTTTGGCTCCCTGCTAAAATTATTTCCTTCCCGTAGAATTTCATACTGACCCGCGTCTCACTCCTGCCCGACAGGCGCCGCCCGGTCTCAATCACTGCAGACTCCCCGTATCCCTCGTACCAGACTCTGGCGCGGGCTATGGCACTGGCGTGCACCAGCCGTGCGGGCTGGACCGGTTTAGGCTTTTCGCCGGGTTTTTTTACCCCGCCAGGCGGCAGCGGCTCTTCCGGCGGGGGTATGGCGCCGGCAACCAGCACCTGTCCCTGGCTGACAGTATCACCTTCCTTGACCACTGGGTGGCCGTTTAAAACCAGTATTTCCTTAATCAGCCCCGACTTTTTGGCGATAATATTGGCAGGCCGCCGGTCCTCTTCGCCGGGAACTGTCCGCTCGGCCACCTCTATAGTAGCTTTGGCGCCTTTAATATAAACGCCTGTCCAGGACACAAGGGGGAGTTTTTCTCCGATATTAGCCTCAACCCTGCCGGGGTCAACCCGCCATTTAGGAGTTCCCCTGCTCAGACCGGCTTCCGCCGCGGCCTGCAGGACTTCATTGACTCCAAGCCTGTCATTGCCCCTGACTTCAATAAACCAAACAAAGGAGGAAAGAAAATAGAGCGCCCCTACGAAGAAAACGGCGCCCAGCGCCAGTGACTTTCTCTGTTTTAGCCAGGCCAGGTAAAAAGGAAATCCAACACGCCTTTTTATTCTGAACCGGCAGCTTGTCCTCCTGGCAATGTGCCGCAGGGGTTTTACGGCGCGCAAATGGACTTTCATCACAACGGCGCTGTCACTCACCCTGGTAATGTCCCAGAGGTAAATACCCCTGCCGGCGGACATGTTGACAAACTTTTCAGGCGCTGAGCCGGTAACCAGGATCAGCAGATAGCCCTGCAGGTAAGACATCAGTTTAAACAAAAACATAAACATCCCTCCTTGCCTGTTATTCTCCTCATTTCTCACAGGAAACTGATAGATTTGATTTTCCCTTCCACGCACAATTCGTCAGGCAGCACGTTGCGCAGCAGCAGGTTTTCACCTGTAATGGCCACTTCGTCTTCCATCACGTTGACTCTGACTTTCTCGGTGGTGTATTCAATAATACCCCTGTGATTTTCAATAAATATTTTTATGTTCCCGACCAGCACTATCTTGGGCAGGTCCAGCATTACATCCCCAGGTATCTCAAGAAACTCGGAAAACTGCCTTTTTATCTTTTTTTTGTAATCATGCCAGGCCATAGAAATCACCCTCCTTTGCACATTTTATGTCTGCAGCCCTGGATAAATTACTATTAAATGGAAGCCGGGCTGATTGTGCGGAAAAGTCCTCTAAAAAAAACACTTTCCGGCAGGTTAAATTAACAAACCCGCCTGCTCACACATACTTTACATAAGGATAAAATAACCAATGAAAGGGAGTAATCAAGTTGCTTGAGCAATTATTAGCTAATCAAGGCAAAAAGCTTGTTATTGAGCTGGTCAACGGGAGAAAAATATCAGGCGCCGTCTTGTCGGTAAACCAGCAGTACCTGCGGCTGGAAACGGAGGAAGGGACAGGGAACATACCTCTGCAGGCAGTTTATATTGTCTGGGAGGCCCCAACTCGAACTCTAACCCAGGAAAATATGGACGAGATCGCTCAAAAGTTAAGGGATAGTGTAAAAGCTGAAATTGCCTGTACCGGTGTACAATTCATCTGCAGTCAGCAGTATATTTGCAGGCCGCCTGACTTTTGCAGCGGTGCCTTTGCCTGTCCCGGCAGCTATGTACCCTTCCAGGGAGGCTCACAATGTCCGGTTGCCTTTGCCTGTCCGGGCACACAGTTTTTCGGGATTGTCGGACCAGAAATGGCCGGTCACTTTGAGCAAGATGATCTAAAAACTCATATTGCCTGCACCGGCTTCCCCGGCTTCACCTGCGCCCGCAGCTACATCTGCCGGCCGCCGGACACCTGCACCTTTAGATTTGCCTGCCCGGGCAGCTACGTGCCCAGCTTCCCATCCGGCGGCGGCGCGTGCCCCTTCTTCGCCTGCGGACCCTTCCAATTCGGGCAGCCCTGTACTTTCGCGTTCCAGTGCGGGCCGTTCCAGTTCGGAGGCTGCGGGCACTTCCAATTCGGAGGCTGCGGACCTTTCCAATTCGCCTGCAGGCCTTTCGTATTCGGTGGTTCCCAGTGCGGCGTACCGGGCGGCTTCATCTGCGCCGGCCAGCAGTTTTTCGGCATAGCGCCGGGACCGGGAGGCGGCGGTTCCCAGTGCGGCGTGCCGGGAGGCTTTATCTGCCCCGGTCAGCAGTTTATTGGGGTGGCCGGACCTCCCAGACCTCAGCAGACGACACAACCAAAACCGCCATTTTCACCACTGGAATTTTCGGTTAAGCCGGAAGAGCCAAAAGATGAAGATAAACCTAAAAAGGAATAGATTATGGAAAAAAGAAAACAGGATTCCCTGGTAAGTGAGATAGTTAATTTCATAGGGGAGCAGACCAGATTAAACCCTGGCTGCTCCCCCGGGGTTCTCAGCGCGGCTATACAGAAAAGATTTCGGATAAGCTCTGATCAAGCCGAAAAGCTGGCAGGGCTGGTGAAAGAAAAACCGGAAGCCGGTAGGCTGGGCCTGGCCGCTATAGAATTAAACCTGACCTTTAATTGCAACCTGACCTGCGCCTACTGCTTCATCCGTGAAAAGAACCAGCACGAAAGAATGTCCTTCGCCACAGCGGCCAAGGCTGTTGACCTGTTAATGGAGCGGGCGGCCTTCCCGACTGTAAACATTACCTTAATCGGCGGTGAACCGCTCCTGGAGTTCGAGTTAATCAGGCAGATTGTTCCCTACGCCCACGAAGCGGCCAGGCGGCGCAATATTTTTGTCACCTGGTCGGTAACAACCAACGGGACCCTGCTCAACGAGACTATCCTGGAGTATTTCGCTCAAAATAGGATTAACATGCTGCTGAGTGTTGACGGGGGAGAGAAAAACCACGACCGCTACAGAAGGACAAAAAGCGGGGAGGGCACCTGGCAAAAAATTGCCGGCCTGATCCCGCTGATCAAGAGCTACCAGCCCTGGCTGGGCGTGAGGATGACCGTCAGCACTGAAGCGGTAGGTGATATGAGGGAGGATTTTAAACAGCTGGTGGAACTGGGCGTCAACCAGTTCATCATCGCCCCGGCCCAGGGGGCTGAATGCTGGAGTAAAGAACAGATAGAACAGTACGGCCTTAACCTGGTGGAAATACTCCAGGACTACCATGCTTTAAAACGCCGGGGGATACCCATATTCATAGAGGAATTTGAGAAGGATGAAAACGAGTACAAGGGTTGGGGATGCCGGGCCGGCAGCACTTCCCTGGCACTGGCGCCTGACGGCGCTGTCAGCCCGTGTTCAAAAATGCTTGGCTTAACTGACGAAGGCGGCAAATATGTTATCGGCAATATCAATGGGGAACTCGATCTTAAACTGCTGGAGCCCTTCCAGAACCCCATCTCCCGCCAGCCTCAGCACTGCAGGCACTGCACCAGAAAGTGCAGCGGCGGCTGTTACGCGGTAAACTTCGAGCAGACCGGCGACCACTTTACAGCATCCGAAGAAAACTGCCTGTTCTGGGTGGTGTGCCAGGAAACCAAGCGGATATCCGGTATGCTCAGCGCCGGCGGCGCACAGTGTCAAAGCTGCCGGGCCAGGTGTCAATAAGTTAACGACCATAAGAAAGCGGTGATTTTAAATGTTCGAGCAATTACAGGCCAACCAGGGCAAAAATGTTGTCCTGGAGCTTGTTAACGGCAGGATCGTTTCAGGTAATTTATTGGCGGTAAATGAACAATTCTTGCGGGTGGCAAGCCCTGAGGGAACCGCTGCCATACCGGTCGGCTCAGTATATATTGTATGGGAAAACCTAAAGCGCCAGTTAACCAGGGGAAGCATTGAGCCGGTCGCGGAGCAGGCAGAGGACGTAAAAGAACAGATTGTCTGCCCGTCGGCTTACACCTGCAGGCCCAGTTACAGCTGCACCCCGCCGCACGTGTGTAATATGGGATTTTCTTGTCAATCGGCTGCTTTTAATATGTCTTCGATCGCCTGCACGCCCGCGACATACACCTGCGGGCAGCAGTACGTCCCATTTGCGGGCAACTGCCCGACAGGGGTTTCATGCCCGGCGTTGTTTAACGGCTGGATGCCGCCAACCACTCCTGCCCCAGGGGTCATGAATCCCGGCATGCCGGGAGGCGTACAGGGAATCAGCGCGGCGGATGAGAGCAGAATCCCGGTTTGCAGGCCTTTTCAGTTCGGCCACTGCGGACCCTTCCAGTTTGGTCAGCCCTGTACCTTCCTGTTTGCCTGCGGGCCCTTCCAAATCGGCCAGCCCTGCACTTTCCAGTTTGGCTGCGGGCCCTTCCAATTCGGCCAGCCCTGCACTTTCCAGTTTGGCTGCGGGCCCTTCCAGTTCGGGGGTTCTCAATGCGGCACCCTGGGGGGCTTCACCTGCTTCGGCCAGCAGTTTTTCGGCCTCAGACCCCAGGGAGAATAAATTTACAGGCAAAAAAGGAAGCAAGAGAAGCGTCCCCTTGCTTCGGGAGATAAAAAATGCTTGGCTGTTAATGCCAAGCATTTGTTTTGCTTTTAATGAAATCTCCTTTTCCGGGCCGCTTCTGATTTTTTCTTCCTGCGCACGCTGGGTTTTTCGTAGTGCTCATGTTTTCTGGCCTCAGCCAGTACACCAGCTTTTTGACATGTACGCTTAAAACGCCGGAGGGCACTGTCGAGTGTTTCATTTTTGCCAACTTTTACTTCCGCCACTATACTTTCCCTCCCTCCGCATAACCATAAAACGATACTTTATCTATCAATAGACAAAAGCAGGATGTGAACAAATACTTTATAATTATACAACAGTTCGAAGCATTGAGTCAACAGCACTCTTTACTAGGTTTTTTACCGGCAGCCTGGGTGAAACCAGTTTATTCCTTTTTTATTGATCTTAGCCCGGAGGCCACTTCATTGCCCTGCCGGCCAGGAAATGATAATGGATATGGTAGACAAGCTGCCCGGAATCGCGGCCGCAGTTGCAGACCAACCGGAAGCCGGATTCGGCAAGGCCCATTTCTTTGGCCAGGCGTGTCGCGGTCAGCTGTATATTACCGGCCAGATCACGGTCATCTTCCTGCAGTTCCAGCAGTGAAGGAATATGCTTTTTAGGAATCAACAGGAGGTGGACAGGCGCCTGCGGGTTGACATCCTTAAAAACCAGAATGTTTTCATCTTCGCTGACAATCTGGGCCGGTATTTCCTTTTTAACAATTTTACAGAATAAGCAATCTTCCACTTTCCCACCCCCTCCCGCAAAACTAACTATTTTTCCTAAACTAAATTAATTCAACAAAAGAGCGGTAAATCCTGCAATTCACCGTGCAATAATTCTGCCCTCCAGCAGGACTCCCCTTAGTTTTTCAGCCTTGACCCGGACAAGCCGCCCTTTCAAAGCATCGTCGCCGGGGAAAACGACCCTGGTATAGTCGCCGGTCAGCCCCTCATACAGGTTGCTGCCGCCCTTATAAGTTTGTTCGGCCAGGACGTCAAGCTCCAGGCCCAGGTGTGAGGAGGCGAACCGCGCCGACAGCTTCCTGCCAAGCTGGATCAGCCTGCGGCTGCGCGCATCCATTGTTTTGGCGTCAACCCGCCCTTCAAACGCGGCGGCGGGGGTGCCCCGGCGGGGCGAGAATTTAAAAACGTGCAGCCCGCTGAAGGATACTTTTTGGACCATCCTGCACGTGTTGAGGAAATTCTCGCCGGTCTCGCCGGGAAAGCCCACCATCACATCGGTGGTAAGGCCAAGTCCGGGCATGTTCTCCCGCAGAACATCCACCAGCCGCAGGTATTCAAAGGTAGTGTAGCGCCGCCCCATCCTGACCAGGATCTGGTCGTCCCCGCTCTGCAGCGGGACGTGCAGGTGCCGGCAGAATACCGGTGATGCAGATAAAGTTTCCACTAATTCCAGGGTAATATCGTGCGGCTCGACCGAGCTGAGCCGCAGCCGGAGCAGCCCGGGTATACCGGACAGCCTCCGCATCAGTCCGGCCAGGGTAATTTTATTATCCAGATCTTTCCCATATGCCCCGGTTTGAATACCGGTAATGACAATTTCCTTAAAACCCGCCTCTACCAGTTTCCCGGCCGCCGCGATAATTTTATCCGGCTGCCTGCTGCGCAGCGGGCCTCTGGCATAAGGCACGATACAATATGTGCAAAAGTTGTCGCAGCCATCCTGAACTTTCAGGTACGCCCGCACCCTTTCCTGCATGGGCATGGCGGCGATCTCCTCAAATTCGTCGCCGGCCTTGTAGTCACTTACCGCATTGACCGGGCTCCGGCCTTTGGCGGTATTCTCCACGAGCTCTACCAACCTGGCCCTGTCCCTGGTGCCCACGACCAGATCGACGCCTTCTATTTCTGTCAGCTCGCCGGGAGAAGTCTGGGCGTAACAGCCTGTCACCGCGACCACAGCCGCGGGATTGGCTCTTACAGCGCGGCGGATCAGCTGCCTCGACTTGCGGTCCCCCAGGTGGGTGACGGTGCAGGTATTAATGACATAAACATCGGCGGTATCTTCAAAATCAACCACTTGATAGCCCCGCTCGCTGAAAAGACCCGCCAGCAGGGCGGATTCGTACTGGTTAACCTTGCAGCCCAGGGTATAAACAGCCACCCTCTTCTCAGCCAATGCTACTCCCCTCCGAGATCCCCCCACTGGTAGAGGATCATTGTTAAAACCGCCAGGCCGGCCGTCTCTGTGCGTAGAATGCGCGGGCCCAGAGTAACCGGGCGGATGCCGTGCTCCATGGCCAGTTCAACTTCTTCCCTGTCAAAACCCCCTTCGGGGCCAATGAAAACATATATCTCTTTACTAATATTATGTTCTCGCAGGAAATCTTTTAATGACAGGTTGTGCTCTTCTTCCCAGGGAATCAGCGCCGGGGTATGTTCCGGCAGGCCGGCCAGAGCCCGGCCCCAGTCCATGGGCCCGTCCACCACCGGGATATCCGGGCGGCCGCACTGGCTGGCCGCCTCACAGGCTATCCGCTGCCAGCGCTCCCGCTTTTTATCGCCGCTGCCGCCTTCCAGCCTGACCACCGTCCGCCGGCACATAAGCGGGATCACCCGGCTGACGCCCAGTTCGGTACCTTTTTGAATGATAAAATCCATTTTGTCGCCCTTGGGCAAGCCCTGCGCCAGGGTGACCCTGAGCGGGGGAGCAGCCGGCGCGGGCAGTTCCGCTGTTATGCGGCAGACAATTTCACCCTTGCGGAGAATCTCGATCGCCGCCTCGTAAGACTTGCCCCTGCCGTCCAGTATATTAATCACGTCCCCCGCCCCGAGCCGGAGGACTCTGGATAAATGCCCCGTTTCAGTTCCTGTTATGCTGACCAGGCCGTCCTTAATTTGTTCTGGGGCAACAAAAACGCGGGGGATGTTGGCTTTAAGCGCGTTCATCTTTCAGCGCGCCTGCGGGCAGTAACGGTTTCCCCGCCTATGCCCCAGTTGTCAGTTTCAACTTCCTCAATCACAACAACAGTGGTCTGCGGGTTTTTACCCAGCACATCCGCCAGCAGGCTGGTAACCCCCCGGATCAGCTCGGCTTTTTGTTCAGCGGTGGCCCCTTCCCTGGTTATTTTAATGTTAACGTAAGGCATCTGCACCATCCTTCCATAATACTAATATATCGAAAGTGATCTCACAGCTCCTGTTTTTTACCTGCCAGCGCCACCCAGGGGCCTTCAGCCAGTTGTTCCTCAACCGTCAGGCCGGCGCCGGTGAACGCGGCGACGACCTCCTCCGCCCTCTCACGAATAATGCCGGAGGCTACAAATATCCCGCCGGGCGCCAGCGCTCCCGCCGCCTGCGGGGCCAGGCCGGTAATGACACTGGCGATAATGTTGGCCACAATCAAATCAGCCCCCGCGCCTAACAGGTTCATCAGGTCGCCCTGCACTACCCCGACCCGGTCTGCAACACCGTTTCTCTCTATGTTTTCACCAGCAGTACGGCAGGCCACGGGGTCAATATCAACCGCAGTCACCTGCCCTGCCCCGAGCAAAGCCGCCGCCACCGCCAGGATACCTGACCCGGTCCCAATATCATATACGGTCATGCCCGGCCTGATGTATTTTTCAAGCAGGCCCAGGCAAAGAGATGTTGTGGCGTGCGTGCCGCAGCCAAAGGCCATGCCGGGATCAATTTCTATGACCAGTTCCCACCCGCGCGCGTGATATTCCTCCCAGGAAGGCTTTACTACCAGGCGCCTGCCTACTTGGACGGGCTTGTAGTACGCTTTCCAGGAGTTAGACCAGTCTTCATCCATGACCTCGCGGGTGCTCACTTCAGGCGCCGGGCTTAAGGCCAGGAGGTCCAGTGACTCGACCAATTCCGCAACCCTGCGGACCAGCCCTTCTTCCAACGGCAGGTAGCCTTTGACCAGGGGCAGACCATCCGCCGCCGGTTCAGGAACACCCCATTCCTCAGGCTGGGTCCGCGCGGCATATTCAAGAATAACGGCGGGATCTTCAATTGCAACCCCGCCAGTTCCTATCTCCAGTAGTATTTCTGAAACCCGCTCCACTCCCTCGACAGGAGTCCGCACACTGATCTCAAGCCATTTCACCAAAAATGTCTCCTCTGATTCAAACGATGGATAAGTCGTAGGCTATAGGTCGTAGGCCGTAGGCATATCCTGCATTCCTAATAAGACCCAGGAGAATTACATTCAAACCTACGCCCTACGACCTACGACTTACGGCCTAAAGCTTACGGCCTACGACATTCTCCCGTGCTTACGCCTTCTTTCAGGGCCCACGTCCCACTTCTCAAATCCCACTTCCAAGTTCTTAGCCCATGAAGGCGTCCTTCATTTTTTCAAAAAAGCTCTTATCGGCGCCAGGATTTATATTTTTCGTATGTTCGCCGCCCAGGTTGGAAAACTCTTTGAGCAGGGTTTTTTGCTTATCGCTCAATTTGGTAGGTGTAACTACCCTGACCACCACGTGCTGGTCTCCCCGGCTGTAGCCGCTCACATTGGGAACGCCTTTTCCTCTCATCCTGAACACAGTGCCGGATTGGGTGCCCTCAGGTATTTTCAGTTTGGCTGTCCCTTCCAGGGTCGGTATTTCCAATTCATCGCCCAGGGCCGCCTGGACAAATGAAATCGGCATTTCACAGATTAAATCATCGCCGTCCCGCTTGAAAACCCGGTCCGGCTTGACATGGATATACACATAGAGGTCGCCGCGCGGGCCTCCTCTCAGTCCGGCTTCACCCTCTCCGCTTACCCGCAGGCGGGAACCGTTGTCAACTCCCGCGGGAACCTTGACACTGATACTGCGTGTCCGTCTGGTCTGCCCCGTGCCGCGGCAGGTCGGACAGGGTTTTTCAATAATTTTGCCTGTGCCGCGGCAGCGGTCACAGGTGTGTGACTGTACTACCCGGCCAAAAGGTGTATTCTGGGCGAACTGTACCTGGCCGGTCCCGTTGCAGGCGGAACAAGTGCTGGGTCTGGTGCCGGCGGCTGCCCCGCTGCCCCCGCAGGTGCTGCAGGATTCAGTGCGCGGAACTTTAATTTCCCGCTCCAGGCCAAAAGCAGCTTCTTTTAAGGTGATCTCCAGATCCGACCTGATATCGGCGCCTTTTTCGGGGCCGCTGCGGCGACGGCCGCCGCCCCCGAAAAACATATCAAAAATATCCCCCAGGCCGCCAAAGTCGCCAAAACCATTGAAACCGCCAAAACCTTGCCCGTCAACCCCCGCGTGGCCGTAGCGATCATAGTTTGACCTTTTTTCCGGGTCGCTCAGGACCATATAGGCTTCACTCAGTTCTTTAAACCGGGCCTCGGCATTCGGGTTATCCGGGTTGGCATCGGGGTGATACTGACGGGCCAGCTTCCTGTATGCCTTTTTTATCTCATCCATAGAAGCGCCTTTAGCAACACCCAGCACTTCATAATAGTCGCGTTTTGACATCTACCCACCACCTTGTAAAACTAAAACAAAGCAAAGGGGAATAATGATTCCCCTTAAAAGGACCTCCAAGAGCGCCGGTTAGGCGGCATCAGTAATCTTTTCACTCTATTCGCTATTATATACTATCTTCCTGATCAGGCACAAACATAAATTCGCAGCAGGCCTTTTAGTCGTAAGCCGTAGGCCGTAGGTATATTCTGCATTCCTAACAGGTCTGCAACCCAATAAAATCACATGCATACCTACACCACCGTACGTCATATGGCTTACGACATAGTTTTTCTCACGTCTCACTTCCCACTTCCCACGTCTAAAAAGGCTAGCAACTTTGAAAACCGTCCCCGGTTTGCTACCTTCTTACGTCCCACGTCCCACGTCCCAATTCTCACTTCTTACTTGTCTTCTTTTACTTCAAAATCGGCGTCGACGACGTTTTCTTTAGGCTCCCGGGCGGTATTGGGACCGCCGGGGCCTGCTTCGCCCGCGCCGGCCTGCTGCTGGGTCTGCTGGTACATGGCCGCGCTCAGTTCGTACAGGGGGCCTGTCATAGCTTCTGACTTAGCCTTAATTTCATCTATGCTTTGGCCTTTCAAGGCTTCCTTCAGCTCATCAAGGGCTTTTTGCAGTTTTTCGACAGCAGCCGGGTCGGCTTTGTCCTTGAAGTCCTTGATCGTCTTTTCAGCCTGGTAAACCATGCTGTCGGCCTGATTGCGCGTTTCAACCTCTTCCTTGCGCTTGCTGTCTTCAGCGGCGTACTGTTCCGCTTCCTTGACCATCTTTTCGATTTCCTTGTCATTAAGGTTGGTGGAAGCTGTAATGGTCATGCTCTGCTCCTTGCCCGTTCCCATATCCTTGGCCGCGACGTTAACGATGCCGTTGACGTCGATATCAAATTTAACCTCAATTTGCGGCACTCCCCGCGGCGCGGGGGGGATGCCGGTCAGAGTAAACCTGCCCAGGGTCTTGTTATCCCCAGCCATGGAACGCTCACCCTGCAGCACGTGGATCTCCACAGTGGTCTGCCCGTCGGCGGCAGTTGAGAAAATCTGGCTTTTTGAAGTGGGAATGGTGGTATTGCGCTCGATCAGCCTGGTGAACACACCGCCCAGAGTCTCAATTCCCAGGGACAGCGGGGTCACGTCAAGCAGCAAGACGTCCTTGACCTCACCTGCCAGCACTCCGGCCTGGATCGCCGCGCCGATAGCTACACACTCGTCAGGGTTGATCCCTTTATGCGCTTCCTTGCCCAGCATCTTGCGGATAGCTTCCTGAACCGCCGGCATACGGGTGGCGCCCCCGACCAGCAGGATTTTATCAATATTTTTGGGGTCCAGCCCGGAGTCCGACAGGGCTTGGCGGGTCGGTCCCATGGTTTTTTCAATCAAGTCAGCCGTCATTTCTTCAAACTTGGCCCTGGACAGCGTAATGTCCAGGTGTTTGGGGCCGCTCGCGTCAGCGGAAATAAAGGGCAGGTTGATATTGCTTGTGGCTACCCCGGAGAGCTCGATTTTAGCTTTCTCCGCCGCTTCTTTCAGGCGCTGCATGGCCATTTTGTCGTTGCGCAGGTCAATTCCCGAGTCTTTCTTGAATTCTGTGACCAGGTAATCCATAATCCTCTGGTCAAAGTCGTCGCCGCCCAGACGGTTATTGCCGCTGGTGGACTTAACCTCAAAAACGCCGTCCCCCAGTTCCAGGATCGAGACGTCAAAGGTGCCGCCGCCCAGGTCATAAACCAGGATGGTCTGCTCCTCTCCCTTATCCAGCCCGTAGGCGAGGGCCGCCGCGGTAGGTTCGTTGATAAT
>ENA-UOYA01001887-UOYA01001887.1-activated-sludge-metagenome-genome-assembly--contig:-NODE-1887-length-21143-cov-6.164074_pt1 | contig 21143 bp, 21 predicted proteins | sample MGYA00238163_ERZ764804 | MGnify/ENA primary metagenome ERZ764804 (study PRJEB28919, sample SAMN05720223) | activated sludge metagenome | isolation source: Anaerobic digester | place: Hong Kong... | reverse complement strand
TTCATTGAACCTCTTTTTCTCTTTGTAAACCAAAATCTGCGTGCTCTCATTTTTCAATTCTCAATTTAATCTCTTTTTCTCTTTATAAAGTATCACCCAAACTTGCAAATGGGTTTCACCTGTCACAGTGGTCGTAACTGTTTATAGGATTGTGAGATAAATAGGACTGGCTTTAGACTGTGTCACAGTGGTCTTTGGACGTTTTTGGACGTTTCAGGATCACGCTTTTTGCAAATTTGCCCTCGTTTTAGGTTATTTTCAGATCATCAGATATTTTGAAATATTTATCTCATTTAATAGAATCGTAACTGAAGTGCCAAAGTGCCTATCAGCGTGAGCCACTGACTCTGATCAGCGTCTATGAACTCGATTCGAAAGTCTTTATTGAGGGGTTGGAGGGCGATTCCTTTATGTGTCTCATCGAAGTGTATTCTTTTCAAGGTAATACCAGTCTCGTAACGCACTGCACATATCTTCCCATTCGTGCCCTCCCAAGTGACTTGCTTCTTGATTAAGACTATGTCTTCGTGCAGGATCTGCGGTTCCATGCTCTGTCCATTGATGCGGAAGGCTACATAGCTGTCAGTACCATAGGGAATGTAGCGAGTGGGGACTTCGACTGATTCCGCCGGCTCTATGCCTTCCGGAACTTCAAGGGGAGGTCCAGCGGATATTTCCGCTACAATCGGGAAGATTGAAGTCCGCACGTAAGTGGTATCAAAATCATTCATTAAGACCGGTTTGCCATCTACGATCTGCACTTTCTTGGTGGTTCTGACATCCGGTCCGAGTTCCCAGGGAGCCAGGATGAACATGCTGCCTTCCCCTCTTAACAGCCAGTTCACATTCACTCCGGCATCAATCAATCTGGTCAGAAATTGAGGGTCCGGATACCTCTCATTGTTCTTGTAGCGGTCCAGAGAATTAGCCGAAATACCGAATTTTTCTGTGAACTGATATTGCTTCAGTTTCATTGCTTTGATCAGCATTCCCAGCCTGCTGCCGATATCGTTGGGGTCCATTTTTCCTCCTATAAGGTCAAGATTTTCATTGACCGTTTGCCGTATGGGTAATATTATGCATCCGTAGATAAGATAAATTGTCTATCTTTTCTGTCAAGACAAAATTACATAGTGTGACTCGGCAGCGGATTCTTCCAATGGGATCAGCAAGTTTGCAAATATGCTCGGAAGGAGCAGAAAGGACTTCCCAAGTTATTGCGATGCAGTAATGTAGCACCCAACATTAACTAATGGGAGGCGCTTATGAAAGCGACTACTTACGAGCCAGGAGATAATAGGGTCAAGGACGACCACTGTGACAGCCCGACCACTGTGACAGGTGTCACAGTGCTTTCCAATCGGGGTAAAAAGCTGCCGATGCTGATCAGTAGATACTTTGAGCACTGTGACAGCCCAAAAGGCCATTTTGCTGTCACAGTGGTGCCAAATTTACCGACCACTGTGACAGATGATCCGACCACTGTGACACGCCACCGGAGCGGAGGTGTCACAGTGCTTTTACCGGTAGCTGAATTTTATTGGAGAAGACTTAGGATGAGCAAACAGAAGATCAGGGCGGTCTGGCTGACCGTCGAGCGGGTGGCAGAGTTGATGAACTGCTCCACCAGGACAGTATGGAGATACATTAAGAGAACGGAGATGATAGTGCATAAAGAGCAGATAAGACAAGGCAGCAGCAAGATCATGAAGTCCTTCCTGCTGACCGATCCCGATATCTACAGGCTGGAGATGGCTGATTGCGAGAGCAGGGGTCTGATTCCAGCCGAGTTCGTAGAGACCTGTATCGAGGTCGATGGCACGATGCTCAACAGCGCTCTTATCTACAAATACAGAACCGCGACTGCGGAGGACGGTGATTACTATGAAACCCTATGAACTAAGCCCTGAAGAATATGCGGCTTTTTACGAAGAGAACTTCTCTGATCTGAAAAAGTTTCCCCGGATAGGTGAACTTATCAGTAATCGGATACAGCCTCAGGTCACCCACCCTATATATAAGGAAGAGAAGTCGCAGGCCATCACCTCGGCTCCGGTGCCCGCAGAGTCACTTGAAGTGGATTGTGAGAGTCCGGAGTACATTGACTTCAGCCCCCGGGAACAGCTACCCCTCAAACATGAAAAGGAAGCCAGACTGCTCGGCCATTTCTGTGACCTCGTGCTTAGGAGACTGGCATTATGCCATTCCAAGGTCGAGGAGTGGAAGCTAATAGTTGAAGAGTACAATAGCGGAGTCCTGGCACCTGAACTATTCAAGCTCAGAGGAGAACGCAAAGAGCGGGCTCTGCGGCTCTGGCTCGACCAGTACATCAAATCCAATCAGGACATGTTCGCACTGCTGCATAAGGGTAGGAACCTGAACCACAAACGCAAGGTGACCGAGACCGAGGCCAATGTCCTACTCAGCATTCTGCTGCATCCTAATCAGATCACTATCGGGAGTGCCATCAACATGCTCAAAGCCCAAGCCAGGTTAGGTTACTATGAGTCACCTACCAGCAAACCTACCTTAAGAAGATGGTGCACCGAATGGATGGAGAACCATCTGGCAATCTGGGAGCAAACCCGGAAGGGCAGCAAATACGTGGCAGAGCACATCGTGAAAACCATCCATCGGGATGCCAGACTGCTGCATGTGGGTCAGGTCTGGGTAGCGGATGGACATACTCTTGACTTCGATATCCTTAATCCCCATACTGGAAAAGCCCAACGCATGACTATGATCATGGTCTTCGACTGGGCCTCCAGATACCCGGTAGGAGCGGCACTCGCCTTTACCGAAGATAGCCAGCATATCCAAACTGCCTTTCGCAATGCCTTCCTCAATACCTCACACTGGTATCTGCAGACCGATGCCGAGGGCAATACGGTGCAGACCCGGCCACCCTTCGCCTTCGTGCCCGAAGCAGTCTATCTCGATAATGGCAAGGCTTTTAGATCTAAGTTATTCCACGAATCCTGGGAAGGGCATGATCTGGAGCTGGAGTTGGGTGGAGTATTCCCCAAGCTGGGTATCGAAGCCCACTTCGCTGAAAGCTACAATGCCAAGGCCAAGGTGATTGAACGCTTCTTCAGGACCTTCCAGGAGCAGTTTGAACGCTTTATCAGCAGCTTCCGGGGAGCCAATGTTGCCAACAAGCCCTCGACCTTGATGCGTAATGAGAAGTGGGCAAAGGCATTATACAAGCGGGAGGCACCCACTATCCAGGACGCGATGCAGATGATCGGCTTCTATGTCAGGCACATCTATGGCGAGACAGAGCATAGCGGATTGGAAGGCAAGACACCCTGGCAGGTCTTTAGCTCAGCCCTGGTGCCGGAAGAGCGGACGCTAAGGCCGGACCAGCTCAACTTCATGATGTTGGCTACCGAACGCAAATCCGTCCGTAATGATGGCATAGTTTTCAACAAGCTGCTCTACTGGCACATCGCCTTGATGGACAACATCGGCAAGCCGGTGATCATCAGATACGACTATGCCGAGGCCAGGTGGATACTGGTCTACGATACCAAAGACAACTTCATCTGCCAGGCAGAATTAAGGCGCAGCCAGCATCCTTTCATCCATCTCGATAAGAGCAATCCGATCTCGCATCAGTCCCTCAAGAAGGAGTACAATCAGATCAAGAAGCTGAGGAAGCTCACCGAGGAATATGCCAGGGACTTCGTTCTACATAACCAGGAGTCGGTGGATAAGCTGCTAGAGCCCTATGTGCAGGCCACGCTGACCGCAGATAATCCCACCTTCAAGCAAAGTAACCTGATCACTGCCCCTGAGCCTGAGGCTCAAGACCGCATCGAGGAGATGGAGCAGGAACTGGTTAAGGACCTGCCGGAATTAGAGTTCATTGCTCCGGAAGAACAGAACTTCGGAGTCACTCAACCAGACTCAAATCAGAAAGATATAGACACTTCATCAGCCGATCCTGAGCCGGATGAGCAGGACGATGATGATGACGAGAGCTTCTTCAGCATGCTGAAAAAAACCGGTATAATCTAATCAGGAGGATAAATGAAACCCAACAAGCTCGTGCAAATCAAGAACGTAATCAGGGCTGATGCCTGCATCCAGTTCCTGATGAACCGCCCCAAGACCGAGATGGTAGGCTTGGGCTTGATCTATGGCAAGCCCGGCCTGGGCAAGACCACCTATGCTAGCCGTATCGCCTTCATGCGAGGTTACATCTATATGCGGCTGGAATCTACCACCAATCCCAAGTCCTTTGTGACCGATCTCTTGACCGCACTCTACCGCCGCTTCGGAATGGGCGAGTTCATTCCCAGCGGCACTACCAACAACCTCTTCAAATACTGCCTGAAGCTCCTGGATGACAATCCTGAGACGGTTATCGTGATCGATGAGATCGACTATGCCTTAAAGCATGAGCGGCTCTTAGGTGCCATCCGGGACATTGTGGATGAGACCCTCACTATCATTGTATTAGTCGGAATGCAGGACGCCCGGAACAAGCTGGCGGCTATCAACCGCCACTACTTCGACCGTTGCAACTACTTCTACGAGTTCAAGAAAGTGGGCAAGGACGATATCCGCAAGATCGCCAAGGAAGTAATGGAGATACCTGTGGATGAATCGGTAGTGAACAAGATCGATTTTAACTGCGAAGGCAACCTCCGCAAGGCGATAAAGATCATGTACATCATCGAACGGGCGAAGACCACCAATCCCCAGCTATCCATCGCCGACCTCGATCTGGGGAGAGATCTATGACCTCCAGAGACCTCGTTTTGAATTTCGTAAACCAGTACAACAAACCCTTTGATGCAGCTCTGATCGCCAATATGACGGGACTGGAGTTCAAGGAAGTTGAGCCTATCATTACTGAACTGCTGGATAACAAGACCATCAAGTTAGCCAGCAAGCGGGAACCTATCTATAGCCGCTGCAACCGCTTCAGCACCAATGTGGACAAGCAGATGCGTCCCAACTGGCACTTCGATCCCCAGGCAGCATTAGCCTTGATCAACTTGATTGAGCAGGGCAGCTACTCATCGATCAGAAGTATCGCCGAAGCTTTTGGGAAAAGCCGTCAGTGGGTCTTCGTCTACCTGGAAGCCCTGGCCTCGGTGGGAGTGATCGGCGTTAACCAATACGGCTACTGCGTGTTAACCAAGAAGGACATCGACAAAGTGGGCATCCAGATCAAACGCGGCATCCTCAAGGATCTGCTCTCCCACGGCGCAGAATTGCGTAAGCAGCAGAGGCTGCAAGAAAAGTTGGAAGACAGGCATCTCAAGGTAGAAGGCCCGGAACCGCTGGAAAAGGAGATGGAATCCTTTGATAGCTGCAACCAGACCACTATGCAAAGCCTAAGCAATAACCAGCGTATCTTTTACCTGTAATTCAAGACAAGGAGGTATTCTATGAAGCGTGAAGAGCGAGAACGACAACTACGGCAGGATATTCACTCCCTGCGGGTCACTAAGTTCGGCTGGACAGTCGAGCAGTTCAAAGGACTGTTAATGCATTTGGGACTGGGCGATTCGCTCCAGGCCTTGGATGAGCTTACCTTAACCGAACTCAAGCTTATCCTCATGCAAGTCCGGAAAGCAGGGCGTCCTGACGAATACACCTACGATCAACAAGGAATGTACATGCATGCCCTGATGAAGCGTGCCAGGTGGAGCATCTATGAACTGAGAACTTTTATGATCACCCACTATAAGAAAAGCCACTGGAATCTACTCGACAAGAAGGAACGCAGAGCGGTTATAGCTATGCTGCAGAACTACATCAAACAGAATGAAAAGAAAGCCAAAAATACAACCAACAAGGAGACATCTAATGGACACCCCCAAAACCCCCAAGGCTAAGAAGCCTATTCCCACAAAAGTTGACGCTAACGGACAGAGCATCCCGGTCTCGATCATCAGGCCGGAAATTCTCAAGCAGGACTACATCGTAACCAAGACTATCAACCGGGCTATCAAGCTGCATGACCGCATAGTAGCGGACAAGAACCAGTTCTTTGAGGATGTGGAGCTTTATCTGCAGCAGGTAGCTGAGAAGAACGGACTTGATTGGAAGGGCAATGCCGTCCTCAACAGCTTTGATGGCAAGTACCGGGTCGAGATCAGGTTCAAGGAACGCATCCAGTTCGGGATCGAACTCCAACTCGCCAAACAGAAGATAGACGAGTGTATCAAAGAATGGTCCGCCGACTCCAACGTCAACCTCCGAGCCATCATCAGCGAAGCCTTCCAGGTCGATAAGAAAGGCGAGATCGCCAAGTACCGCATCCTGCGTCTGCGCCGCTACAACATCAAGGATAAAACCTGGAAGGAAGCTATGGAGCTCATCGACCAGGCCATTCAAGTGGTATCCACCAAGCAGTACATCAACTTCTATGAACGTGACGAGTCAGGGCAGTACCGCCAGATCGTCCTCAACTTTCCTGCCATCTGAGAAAGAGTGGCATCCTTATGCAAACCGAATTGAAAGAAATACAGGAGAATGAATAATGGCACCTATGAATATCAATACTGCAGAGGAAGTGAATACGATGAGCATCTTCAAGGATGAACGCACCTATCGTACCGATGAGATAGCCGATATCCTCAAGGTCGACCGTTCCAGCGTCTACCGCTGGATCAGGGACATCCTCGATCCTCTGCCGGCCTTTAGAACTAAAGAAAACGGACAGCTGCGCTGCTCCGGTAAAGACCTCAACCTCTATCTGCTGAAGCACAAGGTACGCCCTGAGTATGAGTAACAGCCGTGAGTTCCGCATCAAGCGGGACAACTGCAAAGAAGCCTATCTGAACGGCAAGACCGATCCGCTGGAGCTGGCGGTGATCTTCGGTGTCTCCGACATCACCGTCCGCAAGTGGATCAAGAGCGGCAAGTGGGATGAGCTCTTTAAAGAAGAGAACCAACTCGACCATGAGATCGCCATTGCCCGCAAGAAGGCACTCATACAAGCGCTCCGGGAGTATGCCAAGAACCCTGCCGATACTGCCATCCAGAGCCTGGTGAGCATGATGAAGCAGGATCAAAAGGATCGGCAACCATCTAAAGAACTGAACGACTACATCGTCAAGTTCCTGGATCAGGTGACCGACTTCATGATCGAGAAAGGGCATGAGACCTTGCTCAAGCAGTTCCAAAGCATTCTGCATGATCTGGCAGAATATCTGAGAGTAAGAAATGGTTAGCTTTTATGCATCCTACATAAGGCCTCCCCAGCCTAAGCCTACCTACCCTCCAAGCCAACAGCCCGGACTGGTCAGTCCTCCGACCTCCGGGTCCCCGACGCCCTTCCCCCTGGGCGTCGGGGGGTTACCCGGTTATGCCTAAGAAGTTCATTCAGCGGCATAACAAGGCTCTGACGGAGATCGCATCCAAAACGATCTCCGTCTTGCCTTTTATAGACGATAATCCCGAAGCCAAGGCAGAGCGGATAAGACGCACCACAGCAGAGGGATGGGATGCCTTCTCGTTCTTCTGCCATACCTATTTCCCGCATATCTTCCCACTACCTTTTTGCCCAGCGCATGAGACTATGTTCGATGAGACTGATAAGGGCTCAGGCATCATCGCCATCACCGGTTTTCGTGGGCTGGGCAAAACGGTGCTTATGGGAGTAGTCTATCCCATCTGGATGATCATCAAAGGTGAACGCTACGTGATCCATACAGCCGCAGACATAGATCTGGCTCAGGAACGGACAGCGTTTACCCTTCATGAGCTGCAGAACAATAAACGGCTCACCATCGATTATCCGGAGCTGCAACCAATGGATACCTTTGATCTGGACTTCTATCTCAAGAATAAAGCCAGGATCAGAGCACGCTCTATCAAGCAGTCTCATCGGGGAACCATCAATCCCAAGACAGCTAAGCGACCTGGACTGATCGTCTGTGATGATATCGATAAAGAAGAAAACATGGGTAACCAGTCCATCGGCAAGAGACGCATGAAGAAAATCTCCCAAGAACTTGCCGGGGCACTGGCACCTGAGGGTGGCGGTAGAATCATCTGGCTCGGTAACCTGGTACATCCCAATTATGCCATCTGCCAGTTTCAGGAGCTCATCATAAGCGAAATGCGGGCTGATAATCCCGATTTGGACTTGGGGTACCAGTCAGTTCTGAAAACGCATCAGAAAGCGATTATGCGCTTCTCGCTCGAAGATCAGCAGGGCAAGTCTACCTGGGAGGCTCAGTACCCCACTGCTACACTTCCAAACTTACGAGCCAAATTTGGGATGACAGGTTATCAGAGAGAGATGCTGGGACAGCCGGTTATCGAAGGTAACATCTTCAAGAACCACTGGTTCACTAAGTATAGATCTCTGCCTGAGCCATCTCAGATGAAGCGGGTCTGGCTCTATGCAGATCCTGCTTGGGGAGAGAAAGGCTGTTTCAAAGCCATCATCTCCATAGGCTATGATGGTAACCGCTTCTATGTAATCCATGTCTGGATACGTCAAACTGAGAACACCAAGTTCTTCCGATACTACTATGATGCCTATCAAGAGCTGGATAGGATATACAGAGTGAAAGCCAGAGCTGCCTGTGAGACCACCTATGGACAGGGACGCATCTTGGCTGACTTTGACAGATGGGCACAGGATAATCATCTACCTCCTATAAGTCACAGAATCAAACGCATAGATAACAAGGACAACAAGAACCTCCGCATCGAGAGAACCGAGACCATTATCGAGACCGCCAAGGTGCTCTTCCCGGAGGGACAGGATACTCCCACCCTGATCAGTCAGTTCCTCACCTATCCTGATGGCTATATCGATGGCTGTGATGCTCTGGCCGGATGCTTGGAACGCTTCTCTGAATACGATATTGGTAGAAACAGAGTGAAAGTCCGGAGGTTCAGTTTCTGATGAACTACTACGATAATCTCATGTTGGAGTATTACCGGGTCCTCAATAATGCCTGGAAAACCGAGATCAAGGATGCTGCCAGGCTTGCCATCCAAATGTTGAGTGATATGCCAAGAGCAGAGAAGCTCAACCAGAACTCCATAGATAAGCTGATGAACATCATCAATACCCAGTTGGGAGATGACTTCGCAGCCCTGGTCAATGAGCCCACCAAAGCAATAATAGACCGCTGTGTGCGACTTGGATTGAAAGATGTCCAAGTGCAAGCACCCATCAAGACCAGTATCGGACTCTGGGGTATTGAAGATCAGCATCTCTCATCTACTATCCAGAAACAGCAGTTGTTCTGGATCGGGAACCACTTTGAAGCTGATATCCGGCAGAACTTCGCAGATACCCTCACCAAAGCCATTGAGCAGGGATATACGAAAGAGATGCTTGCTGATACCCTCAAAGACCAGTTCAATGACCTTGCCAATCGCTCATCCCATTACTGGCAGGGGTTGGCAGAGCATACTGCCCTCAGAATAAGAGAGTTTGGAAGGTTACAGGGCTACAAGAAAGCCAAAGCAAGATACTATAAGCTCATTGTGATCCTGGATGACAGAACCAGTGACATATGCCGGGCTCTTGCTGCCCAAGACAGAGTCTATCACCTAAACGAGGCCCTGGACGTCATGGACAATCTCATGGCTCTGGATACCAAGTCCAACAGCCTGGATGATGCCCGGGCATACATCAAAGCTATTGCACCATGGATCAAAGACGATCAGATAGAGTATGACTCAGATATGAACCCAGTCGGTGTCTCCGGAGCGCATACTCCGTTTCCTCCGTTTCATTGGAAATGCAGGACAAGTACAACAATATCCAATGGATGAGATCAAAATGCAATAACAATGTATTCAAGAGTAACATCTAATTCCCCCTTTTCATTCCAGACAGCTGTCTTTAAAGGAATCCTACTAATATCACCGATTTTTAAATCAGTATGATCCACAACCTCTTTTGTTATGGCAATTACACCATTTGAATAATCAGGTGGAAATTCGGCTTTCTTTTCAAATCTATACGATTTACTGACATCGTACCCGAGTACATCAACATTGTTGTTAAGATCAAGATATAATCTTAGTTCGTCTCTAATGAGCGTTAGAAAAGCTTTAATCCGGCATTTTCGTAGGAGAGCTCTCTCTTCAAGATTTGAATATTCAGCAAATACTCTGGATGCATAATCGAAAGCACGTGCTGCAGATCTAAATATATAAACAAAAGCATCTCCTTCCTGTTTTACGAACAATCCCGAGCCACTAAACTGACTAAAAACTCTTGGGAAAAATGAATCAGCAAATCTTCTAAGTACTTCAATCGCTACTTCAGGATGATAGTGTTGTAGCAATGTAATCCCACTCAGGTCAAATCTTAAAAAGGCTAGCCATTTCTGAGATTCAAATACATGCTCAAAGTACTTTAATTGTCGTTTCTGGTAAAACTCAAATTCAGATAAATTGTAAATATCATTCCTTTCAATAGGTTTTACGGTGTAAATTGCAATACTTCTCTTTGTCGTGTCCACGAACGATCCGCAGGAAGTGCAGTAAAGTTCATTTTTAGAGTCATGCTGGTTAAAATCCAAATCTGCTCCACACTGTGGACATTCTATTTGTGCAATATATTGCACTATACCAATATCTATCAATTCGTTAATCAGCTCGTTAGACAATTCCTTTGAAGCATTAATAAAGTTCTGTAAATCAAAAACACTAAATGATGTTTCTTTGTACTGTTCTAAAAAATCATCTGTAAGAGCTATCAGATCATCCGGAATTCGATTGCGCCTGAATAATTCCGCTAATTCTTTGTATCTCATTTTCAACTAAACTCCTTCTTAGGGTTTCGAACGTCTTGAAAATACCAGCTTCTGCCGATATATATACATGATAAAAGTCATACTTACTGGGCGTCTCATAAACTACAAATGCATCTGCGCTAGTATGCCACATTTTTACTTTATTTACATCATGCAATTGTTGTGCCCCAATAGCAGATAAATGCGATAAATGCAGATCAAGATCTGGGTATTTGTTTTTTATCTGAGTAATTGGAACCTTTTTCTGCTCTGCATCTTTAAGAGTACTTTTAAACTGAGCACGGACTTTAATATAAGATGATTTATCACCTCTGGCGTCTTCATCTGACGATTTACGCACAAAAACATCATACGATGTTATAAAACTTTCGACAACTGATGTAACTATGAGAGTAGTTTTATACTTGAATTGTTCTTTTGCCTCAACCCCTGTTATCAATTCAAGATCGGCTGTTAACATTTCTTCATAATCTTTATCTCTGAATAAGTAGCCCTGGCCAATGACATCAATCTTTGAAGTTATCAAACCAGATATAGCATCTATAGAATAATAGCGTGTTATCTTGATTGGGACTTTCTGTTGTTTCCTAACTCTCCATTCAATGTCTTTCTCAGTGAACTCTCGATCCTCTACCAATTGCCACAGTTTTCTATATTCGGTTATTTGGAGGTTAACCTTATTCATCTCAGTATGACAGTGATTGATGACTACCTTCTGAGAGCTATCAAGAACATACTGATATGGAATCTCAGTTAATGTGTTTTTTAAATGTTCTGACAACGTTACTATTGTGCCACCTATTCTGTATTCAGATTGCCACTTAATGAAGGATATGTGCTTAGGGCGAAACTCCTCGTATTCACGTTGTAAGCTGACTAAACGGGCAAATTCATCTGGGTGGTTTAAAACAAAAGCTTTAATCGAATCCTTCAATTCATCGAGATTTTGACCAATCTTAGGCTTATCTTCATGTAGGCTTTCTCTAACATAATCTTTTAACCAATCGAGTGGTATTCCATAGCCAGTCTCTTCTTTGGTTATATCCTGTAGGATAGTTTTTTTTTCTTCACTTAACATAAAGTCTCCATATCATCAGTTTTACATATTAGTTCTGCCTGCTCAAGCACTAACTCTGTAGCTTGAGCTTGTTTGTCCGGCGGGTATCCGTATTTACGTAAGATCCTTTTTACAATCACTCGCATCTCTGCTCTTACATTCTCCCGGATAGCCCAATCAATTTTGACATTATTTCTTACCGCCTTGGCGATTTCTTGTGCTATCTTCCGAAGTTGATCATCACCCAATACAGCAACTGCACTATCATTTACTCCCAGAGCATCATAAAAAGCAATTTCGTCTTCGGATAACCCGAGTTTATCTCCCCTTGTACTTGCCTCCCGCATCTCTTTTGCGATCTTTATCAACTCATCAATCACTTGGATAGTTTCAACAGATCTGTTATGATACTTAGCTATGGCATTCTCTAATAGTTCTGTGAAAGAGCGAGCCATGACGACATTCTTGCGGGCAATTATCTTGATTTCGCTATCAAGTAGTTTCTTCAGAAGCTCAACTGCAAGGTTTTTATGTTCCATACCTCTAATATCTGCCAGGAATTCATCCGAGAGGATCGAAATATCTGGCTTTTTAATGCCTGCAGCAGAGAAGATGTCTATCACTTCGTCAGTAATAACTGCCTTTGATATAATCTGCCTTATGACATGCTCGATCTCATCCTTTGATCGCTGTTTATCGGGCTGGCTTTTCACCAAAGCTGCTTTAACTGCTTGAAAGAATGCCACATCATCGCTAATCTCGAGGGCTTTCTTATGAGGTACTGATAGAGCATAGGCTTTTGTTAGTTCAATAACAGCCCTCACGAAACGATTCTTTCCATCTTCAAGTGAAAGAATATGTTCCTGTGCTCTAGGCAACAGGGAAAGCCTGTCTTGAGAATTACCTGTGATCCAAAGGTCTCTATTAAAACCGTGAAACATATCACAGCACACTTCGTATTTCTCCAGCATCAGGGCAACCGCTTCATTTTGATCAATAGCTGTTTGACCCTTGCCACCACTTTCTGTATAGTTGGAAAGCGCTTGTTTTAGCTGCTCTGCAAGTCCGATGTAATCAACAATCAAACCACCCGGTTTATCCCTATACACCCTGTTAACTCTTGCGATAGCTTGCATAAGTCCATGGCCCCTCATGGGTTTATCAATATACATTGTATGCAGACATGGCACATCAAAGCCGGTAAGCCACATATCTCTTACTATGGCGATCTGAAAATGGTCATCTGCATCTTTGAATCTTTTACCAAGCTCTTCTCTTCGGGATTTACTCCTGATGTGCTGTTGCCACTCCACAGGATCACTGGCAGAACCGGTCATGACAATTTTTATCTTCCCTTTGTCATCTTCATCATTATGCCACCCCGGTCTCAAGGTGATAATAGCCTTGTAGAGTTCTACACATATTCTCCGGCTCATACACACTATCATTGCCTTACCAGTAAGAACATCCTGCCTGTTTTCATAATGCTTAACCAGATCCTCAGCAACTTTCTTGAGGCGCTGTTCCGATCCCACCAAAGACTCCAGTGTAGCCCATTTGGCCTTTAGCTTCTCTTTACTCTCAAATTCCTCACTCTCAGTAACTTCTTCAAATTCATCATCTATTTTAGGTTTTTGCTCTTCATCTAGCTCAAGCATAGCCAACCGGCTTTCATAGTAGATAGGAACAGTAGAGCCGTCTTGGACAGCTTGTTCAATATCATAAATGCTGATATAATCACCGAAAACAGCCCTGGTGTTTGCGTCGGTCAGTTCAATGGGTGTTCCCGTGAATCCTATGAAAGAAGCGTTGGGCAAGGCATCCCGCATATGCCTGGCAAAACCATCAATGAAATCATACTGGCTCCGATGAGCTTCATCAGCAATCAAGATCACATTTCTTCTGTCAGTCAGCAATGGATGAGCTCTTTCTGTATCTGTGGGAAAGAACTTTTGCACTGTGGTAAAGATTACTCCCCCTGATGCTGTTGTAAGCAACTCTCTTAGGTGATCTCGACTCTGGGCTTGAATTGGTTGTTGCCTTAATAGCTCATGACAGCGTGAAAAGGTCCCAAACAGCTGATCATCCAAATCATTACGATCTGTAATTACAACGATGGTTGGATTCTCCAAATCCTTGTGCAATACTACCCTTCCAGTGAAGAATGCCATCGTAAGACTTTTACAAGATCCCTGAGTATGCCATACAACACCGATGCGCTTGTCACCCCCGGGCTTTGCAGCTCTTATTGTTGACTGGATTGCGTGTCTCACAGCGTGAAATTGATGATAACCTGCCATTTTCTTAACCAGATTTCCACCACCAATGTCTTCAAAAACAATGTAGTACCTAATAATATCTAGGAATCGTTGTTTATCGAATAGGCCCTTAAGTACCACCTCTAGTTGAGTGAGGTGGTCGTCATCCAAGCCCTCACCATCAATAGTTCTCCAGGGCAAAAACCATTCTTTATTGGCAGTTAAGGTGCCTACTCTGGCATATAATCCATCTGAAATCATCAGCACAGCGTTATAATTAAAAAGGGACGGAATTTGCTCCTTATAGGTCTGTAACTGATTGTAGGCAGTCCAAATAGTAGCTTTGTCGTCTACCGCATTCTTAAGCTCTATCACTGCTAGAGGCAATCCATTTATAAAGATTACAATATCAGGCCTTCTCTCATTCTTGTTCTCAACCACCGTGAACTGGTTTACGGCTAGGAAGTCGTTGTTGTCCGGATTGTCAAAATCTATTACCTGTATGTAATCTCCTGAGATGTTGCCATCCTCTCTTGTATACTCAACCGGAACACCCTCAATCAAATACTTGTGAATAGTGTGGTTATTGGTTATCAAAGACGGTGAATCAAGTATGGTCAACTTTCGGAGGGCTTCTTCAATTGCAACAGTAGGTACTTTAGGATTGAGAGTTATCAGAGATTGTTGCAGTCGTCTAATCAATACTACTTGTCCGTAGTTCTCTCGCTCAGAGAATCTCCCATCAGGTGCTATATAGAGCCCGAAAACAGCCGAATATTCTATGCTCTCTAACCAAGCCAAAGCGGCTTGCTCAATAACAGATTCCGAGAAAACTCCACTCATTTAGATTTTCCATACATTGCAGCATTTTCTTTGCAGTGCTGCAAAACTACTTCAATCCATTCTTTATACCAATACCAAGTTCCAGCTACCATAACTCCGTAACCTTTGGCAGGATCCTTTGCATCTTTTTCCTTCCACAATTTAGTATGCTGAGTCATCGTAAACTGCTTGTATCCTTTCTCTTTCATCATTGTGACAATTTGCCCCGGAAGAAACTTTGGTTTCTCCGTCTCTTTAATTACGGTATAGGCTCTGTTCAAATCAGCAGCCAATGGTGAATCAGGTTTTACAAACTCCATAACCTGATCAGCTTGGCCTTTATGATTTGCAGTTTTAGCCACAAAAAGAACACGATAGGCGAATTTGGGACTGTTATATTCATCATCGGATAACTGATTCTCGAAACCTTCTATAAAGGACTTGATATATGATGGCATCTTATCCGGCGTTGGCATGGTTTCGATTTGTTCTTGTGAGATTGATGTAAATTGAAGACTGAATGCAAGATGCTTATCAATTCCAAATTTGTCACCAAAGAACTTCTTAACATACTCATTATAATTTATGCAACATGCTTGGAACTTTGCGCTCAAAGTTGAATCTATCCTTGTAGTCATCTGATGTTCTATCTCATGCCGAATACCAATCATAAACTTCAGATTGTTTTTCGTATCACTATCTATGGGGCATTCATCATAGTTTAGGCATCGCTCTAACTCCCAGTACTTATTAGCTCCATTCTTAGTCTTATGATACTTTCTCCTTTTCCCTTTCTGATCGTAGTATCTATATTCTATTCCTAATTTACGGTAGTACGCATGCAACAAATATGTCCAGGCTATGTTCATTAAAACGATGTAGATTTCCGATTTAAAAGTGATCGTGGGACTGTTAAATATCTGAACTGCCGCAAGAGCAGCCTCCCGGGATTTTGTAACCAGTTCCTTTGAAATATTTGAAAAGCGCCTGATTCTATGGATCTTAGGCATCAGACACTCCTTCCTACAATCTTCTCTGCATCTCTAATCCTAAGATTACCAGAGATCAACTTCGGTAGTAGCTCATCGCGCATAGCGTTTAACAGCTCATTTTCCAATAACAAACTCTCAATTCCTAAGTATAGAGGTTCTACCAGACCCATAAATGAATTGAGCACCTCAACTGTAGGGACAATGGCTTTTATCAATCTGAAGTTGTTCTTACTTATCTCTAAAAAAGTGCTTCCATTTGCCTGTGAAACAATCATTCCTAAGTTGGTTTTCGTCCAATGCAAAGCGTAAATATTAGGGAACCGAAAGTCACAAACCATCGCTATGATGCCTTGATTTATTGACACAGGTATTCGTGAAATAGCCAAGTAACCAATCGGAGCACGCGATGATAACAGTACAGTGCCAATCGGTAACTGCCCTGAACTAATCTTAGCTAAGCCATAATCGGAAATTTTCCTTTCAGTACTAAGTAGAATTGGCTCTGGTAATGCAGCCATATCTTTTGGAGTACAGAAAGGATGTATTCCATCTATCCAATAGTTAAGCTCTCTTGTGCTTGGTGTCCCTCCTCCATAAACCTTGACCATTTCTCCTATTGATCTAATGCTCCACCCCTTCGGAATACTTCCTTGATCTGTATCTTCGAAGGAATCTGGGAAAAGGGCTGCAATCTCTGAGTTCATTCCTTTAGGTTGTTTTCCCGCAGCTTTGGCATGTACAGGATCAAAATCCACAAACCAACTTTTGAAGATAGCTTGAGCGGTGTCCTCCAAGGTCTTGCACATCTGACGATTTAGTTCGATTTTGTCATCCAAAGCCCCGAGGATACATGCAATGGCTTGTTGTTCTTGTATCGGTGGTATTGGCTTTTCAATTCTGCTGACACACTCCCATTGTGCCCTTGGCATTCTGGTACCATCAGAAGACCTTGTCGATTCTTCAACAAACTCCTGTGATGCCATCCAGTAAAATAGAAACCTTTGATCGGTACCTGGCTTACATCTTACAACCCATATGTCAGTAGAGCATACACCGTCAAAAGGAGCAATAATCACTTTGCGAAAATAAGGTCGTAACTTTCCAAACAGAATATCTCCCTTATTGAATCTGGTCTTGGCACTACTCACGTCACCACTAGTTCCGCAGCCAACAAGATACAAACTCTCTTGAGCAATGTGTTCAAGCCCGATATAAGGCACGATGTCTATTTCAGTTGGGTTAACAGTCTCTCTGATTAAATCAGCGCATTGGTCAAATCGTTTATTGAACCACCCATCACTCACCATATCCGATATCCTTCAGGTTTTCCCAAATAATCTGATTGAGTTTGTCACTCTTATCCATTTGTTCTTTCAAGGTAGCAGTCAGTTTGAACATTTTCTCTTCAAACGGCTCATCATCCTTTTCAATATCGGCAGCTCCGACATATCTCCCCGGAGTTAAGATGTGGTTATGGGTCCTTATCTCTTCAATAGTAGCGCTTTTACAGAAACCTGGAATATCCTCGTAAGTCCCTGATCCGGAATCGCCTCGCCAGGAATGATAAGTATCAGCAATTTGTTTGATTTCATCATCGCTTAGCTCTCGATGCACCCGATCAACCAAAGTGCCGAGCTTTCTGGCATCGATAAAGAGGGTTTGTCCTCTGCGGTCACGGAATTTACCATAGTTCTTATTGCGAGTTAAAAACCAGAGGCACACTGGTATCTGTGTGGTATAAAAGAGTTGTCCTGGTAAGGCTACCATGCAATCAACCAGATCAGCTTCAATGATATTCTTCCTGATCTCCAGTTCTGCAGTAGTAGTGGTGGACATAGAACCATTGGCAAGCACGAAGCCAGCCATGCCGGTCGGGGCAAGGTGATGGATAAAGTGCTGCACCCAGGCAAAATTGGCATTTGAGGGTGGCGGTGTCCCGAACTTCCAACGCTTATCATCTTTTAGCAAATCTCCTCTCCAATCAGAGTCATTAAAGGGGGGATTTGCTAATACAAAGTCCGCCTTGAGATCGGGGTGCAGGTCATTGTGAAAACTATCAGCATGTTCTTTGCCAAGGTTCCCGTCTATACCTCTGATAGCCAGATTCATTTTTGCCAGTCGCCAAGTAGTATGGTTTGATTCCTGACCGTAAATGCTAATATCTCCAATTTTTCCACCATGGGCTTCTACAAATTTCTCAGATTGGACAAACATGCCACCGGAGCCACAAGCAGGGTCGAAGATTCGTCCTTTATAGGGAGCAAGCATTTCTACAAGCAGTCGTACTATGCACTGAGGTGTATAGAATTGCCCACCTCGCTTTCCTTCAGCGCTGGCAAATTGAGAGAGGAAATATTCATATACTCTGCCAAGCATATCTTTTGTTTTATTTTCCTTATCTCCCAAGCCAATATTGCTAACCAAATCAATTAGCTGCCCCAGGCGTTGCTTATCAAGTCTGGGATGAGCATATTCCTTTGGTAAAACACCTTTCAACGCTGGATTAACTTTCTCAATGGCTATCATCGCATCATCAATCAGCTTTCCGATTGTGGGTTGCTTTGCATTAGTTTTGAACACTGACCAGCGAGCTTCTTTTGGTACCCAAAAGACATTTTTTGCTAAGTATTCGTCTGGGTCCTCGGGATCGGCACCATTAGCCCTATCAGCATCCAGTTTCTGGTATTGTTCCTCAAACGCATCAGATATGTATTTAAGAAATATTAATCCAAGTACAATATGCTTGTATTCCGCGGCATCCATATTGCTACGCAGAGCATCCGCAGCTTGCCAAAGCTCTTTCTCGAAACCTATGTTCGCTCCATTGACTTTAGCCATTGCGACAATCTCCTCTCACAATTTTTCTACTATTACAAGTGATTACGAAAGGATAATTTGTCAATACAAAAATCTTTCTCATCCTTACTCATCCCTATTTGCCAGCGGACGGTGTAGTGCTTTCCTGGCTCTGGATATATGATCACATCTTGAACAAGGAGTTAGCATAACTGAAGCGTTGCTGAACCGAATCAAAGCTCAGTTAGTCAGACATAAGGGTCTGCGTCTGAAGCCATATCGCTGTACTGCAGGTAAGCTGACCATCGGTATCGGACGCAATCTCGATGACCGGGGTATCTCCCAGAGAGAAGCTTATGTACTCTTGGAGAATGATATCCAGAACTGTGAGAAGCAGTTGCTGGATGAGATTCCGGAGATATACAATGGCTTGGATGATGTCCGTAAGTCGGTGCTGCTCAATATGTGCTTCAATCTCGGCATCAAGGGACTACTGGAGTTCAAGAACACCCTGACCTTCATTGCTGCTGGAGACTGGGAACGGGCTGCCAATGGAATGCTGGCTTCCAAGTGGGCGAAACAAGTGGGAAAGAGAGCAATAGAGCTTTCCGAACTGATGAGGAAGGGCAAGTGATACCCATTCCGGTCGAAACCAATGCCATGCTTGCTATTCTTAACCTACCCAAGGAGATGGGTGATAATGGCATCTTCAAAGAGCATCGTGGACTGGTCATGGAGATGATCCACTCACTGGTTCTGCAGGAGTTCTATGACCGGGCAACATGCGAAGACCTGCCGGAAGAAGATCCGCTTCTCATTTCTTTTCGTTTTGGGTTCTGTTTTCTGATGCTGCACAGTACCTGTGAGTTTCTCAATTTGAAAACTCTGGGCGAGGGAATAGTTAAGACAGTAGGATTAGACCAGTCCGCTACCGAACTGCTCACAGGGAGCGAAATAGACGCCTTCAAAGCCAATCTTGAACTGAGAGCACTAACAGTTTTAAGTTCATATCTCAATCAGACTGGCCTGGATCGCCTGAACGAACTCAAACCCAGACAAGCTCGACCTATCCGGGTGGGAGTGATCTGAAATGAAGAGAACGCAGATGACGCATATCAAACGGATTTACGCATATTTTCATATTTTAATTACATTCCTTCGGAACTGCCATGCCTGAGCAGAACTCTTCACTTGATGAGATCATGGTAGAGATATACAGAGCCATCTACTCTACCCTGGAGAGCCGTCTGCACTTGATTGGTTCTGTAATAGATGCCGAGTCCCGCAAGGAGATATTGGCACAGCAGATCTATGATAAAGGTGACTTCTATGGCAATACCGGCTATCTGCTGCAGACCACCGATACTGCCATGATCCTGAGAGTTGGATCGAACGTGAAACACGAGCCATTTGTTTTAGGCGGTAAAGTGCCTTCCTGGACTCCGATTGCTCCCCTCATTGCTTGGGTCGAACGCAAGCACCTGTCTTGGACTGATAAAGAGACAGGGAAAGCTCTGACCATAGCCGAGATCGCTTATCTCATCCGGGGCAAGATCAAGCGGGAAGGCATCGCCGCCCGCAATGTATTCGCTTCTGTCATAGCTAACCGGGAGCAGTGGATCTATCAGCAACTGAATGACATCGAGGTGAGCCTGTGACCGCACTTGATAAGTACCAAGCCGAACGCAGCCGCATCTCTGAAGCTCTGAAACTGTCAGATGTTGCCGAGATACTCTACAACAAGGACAATATCCCCAAGAACCTGCCCTGCGCCATCCTGATCCTCGATTCTGAGATTGGCAAACATGGCACCTCTCGGCAGTATGTAAGTACCGATATTGCCTGGACAGTCTTCCTGATCGTTAATGCCTATAACGTGGATGATCCAGATTCCGACTTGTACCAACTCAAAGAGAAGTTCCGCTCTTTTTACCTGAAGCTAATGAATCGGGACCTGCCCAGTGTGGAGTATTACACAAGCAGAATAGACGGTACCAGACTGGTCAGAATCGCCAAGATCGACCTGTTGAAATCCGGCATCGGAGCGAGCTCATGAGAGTGATGCGATTAGGTGCCTACAACCTGGCAATCAGTTCTGCAAGTGATCTCCTGGAGACCAAGTACAAGCCTGAACCCATAGATCTATCCAAGTATCAGAGGATAGGTAAACAGTTAATATCTAAAGCTGCTGAGGCTAAGAAAGTGGTCTCGCAGCCCTATTCGATGAGTAACCTGCTCAATCTCCTTGATATAGACGAGTACCACAGTGGTTGCATCGATGCTCTGACTATGGCAACCATCATGCAGTTTGACTGCAAGAACAGACAGGTCAAAGCGTGGATGGAAACGGCGGAGTTTCCTGCCTGTGAAGACCAGACCACTATCTTAGGCGAGCTGATGAAGTTCTATCTGGCCTGCGGAAACGGCTTCCTGATCAAGATGCGGAACGCTCAGGGCCAGTGGATGG
>ENA-UOYA01001883-UOYA01001883.1-activated-sludge-metagenome-genome-assembly--contig:-NODE-1883-length-21159-cov-8.897318_pt1 | contig 21159 bp, 15 predicted proteins | sample MGYA00238163_ERZ764804 | MGnify/ENA primary metagenome ERZ764804 (study PRJEB28919, sample SAMN05720223) | activated sludge metagenome | isolation source: Anaerobic digester | place: Hong Kong... | reverse complement strand
ATTCATGCAATCTGTCGGTCTCCCGGCAGTACATGAGGTCCTTTGGCTACCAACAAGAGTTCCCCCAATCTCCGAGCAAGCCAGGTAAGGCTGGGCATGAGCGGACGTGCCTGCCATCGAGAAAAGGATCAGTACAGGAGTGGCGATTCGGGGAGAAACGCTGATCATTGTTGGCCTCCTGACGCCCGTTTGGCATGATTCACAAACGCGTTGTAATGGCCTTGCGCGAGTTCCACATAGCTTGACAGCGTCTGCTCAACGCTGGCTTTCTTGGAAGAGATTACCCTCAGCATTCCCTTCACGCTGGCCTCGAAACCTGCGCACTCGAAACATGGGAAAGCTTGATACGCGCTCGAATGCCACTTCGTAACGTCCTTACCCTCCTTCGCCTGCTTTACACGATCCTCTAGTTGACGCAGGGCACCAACCTTGTCCGTAGCTGATCGCGTGTCCTTCAACGCGGCAAGAAACACCGCATATTCCTCTGCACTCGCCTTTCGTACATCGAAGATCCGGTTTATAGCCGCCTCGTTATCCCCGATCACGGAGTCGTCGGAAAAAACCACAGCGTCGACGTCCACCGTGGCCCGAACGGGATGCCCCTGCTTCTTCTCGGGCACGGTAAAACTCCAGGCAGATCGTGCGCCGTACATCAATTCACCGACATTCATACCTGGGGGAACATGAAACACTTTTCCAACAGATGCCAATGTCCCCACGAAATCCTGCCTGAGATCTGTACGGAAAGTGCTTCCGTCGGCATAGTAACACGTCAGTTTCAAAACATATGCCAACACTGGTCGCGCGCAATTGTTGACTACGTTGAATGTGACACGCCCTTCTTGCGGATCGTATGTGAAGTCCACCACACCCAGGATGTCGGATGCTTTGGCGGCAGTTTCAGCGAGTACGATCTGCAGAAATGCAAAGGTGCAGAGAATAAGCCCTAGCTTACACTTTCCTGTCATAACACCTCCTCCCTTGTCAGAATGGAACGTTTGAACGCTGCAGCACGCACAGACGGACAATGAATCTCGATCGAGCTGCATCGCCGGGCGGCGCATCGACTGAACTGTTGCCTGCCGGACCGCCAACTTTGATGCATACTCCGGCGTTGCTTTCACTCTCGGAACTGCACCCCGGAATCGAGCAGTCGATTGATATCACATATCTCGATACTGCACTAATGTGTCACTATTATTTGTTATTTTTCAGAGACCAGTGCGATTCTGCGTGGAAGTGTACTTCCCCTTGCGACGGTTGTCAAGACATAAATTGCGGGCAAATCTGTACCTTAATGTACATGGCCGTGTACCAAAAGAGTTTCCGCATCTCCACCCAAGGCCGCTCGGACGTGATCGACATCGGCGGGCAGGTGAGCAAGATTGTCGCCGAGAGCGGTATCCGGACGGGCATCGCCAATATCTCCGGCCGCGGATCGACCTTGGGCGTGACCACCATCGAGTACGAGTCTGGCTGCCTGTCGGATCTGCGGCGCGCGCTGGAGAAGATCGCGCCCATGAATTCCGACTACGCGCACAACGCGAAATCACCGTAACGGTATGCGGCGAGTAACCGTTCAGGCGTCTTTCGTGTATGTGGCGCTCCAGGTGGCTGCTTCCGGCGAGATGAGAATCTGATCGCCTTCGCGTTGGAAAGACGCGCCGCTGAGTTGGGAGAAGGAAAGCCGCTTGCCAAGGCGAGCAGGCAGAGTGACATGCGAAGGTGCGGGCCCCCGGCTTCGGGTGAACCGCAACCGCCACACTCTTCCTCGTTTTTCGGGTTGAAGAGCCATCCCGATGCGGCCGAACCGGGTAGGTGAATTCGTGATCGTCTGGGGCTCGCCCTCGCCGGTCTCGAAATCACCAATGCCTTCGAGCAACCGCAATCGCATGCCGTCTTCGAGCGCCAGCATGTGCCGGAGATAAAGCACGCACTCGGCACTGGCCCAGTTGTGCGGCATATCGCCGATGTAGTTGGCTACAAGCGACCCGCGCAGCGGCTGCTCTTCCCGCCACACATAAGTTGGGCTCGCGTGATTCAGAAAACCGTGAAAAGTGAGCCTTGCCCAATCCGCCAGCCCGGCCCACAGGTACATATGTGCGACGAAGGCAGCATTGTAAGTCCACAAGCCCTGGTGGTAGATCCACCCGGTCTCCACCGGGACATCCTCCTGAGTAACTTCCTGCATCAGGGCGACGTGGCCGCGCACGACCGGATCCGCTCTGTCGAACAGCACGCCCGGATAGATGGCGTGTGAGAGCGCCCACTGGCCGCACTGCGGCCGTGGCCGGTCCCACTCGTCGGGCGCCGACCATGCCTGGTCGGACTTCATCAGCATCGGCAGATACGCGAAGCCTGCCGGGTGGGTGCGCATTTCGGCCTTGGCGGCCTTCTCGAAGGCGGCGCGCAAGTCCGCGTAAAGCGAGCCGGCTTCTTCCAGCCCGCCGATGCCTTGTCTACGGGCGGCGTCCGCCACCGCGCGCAGCCCGGCCATCACCCACAAAGTGTTAGTGAACTCCTCGCGCACCCCGCCGAGCCCGCCGTCGCCCATGCCCGGAGGAAGCAGTCCATAGCGGGCGCAGGCGTTATCGGCAGTGAGATTCTTTTCGCGCAGGTCGCGGAGACACTGCACGGCCCGCAGGATGTTGGGCTGCATGCGCCGCATGTAGCTCCAGTCCTGGGCCAGTTCGGCCTGCCGCACGAGCGTGAAAATGGCGATGCCCGTGTCCTTGAGATGAGCCCGCCCCGCCCCCGCATAAATCCCTCCGTCGGCATCTTGCTGCGACCAGGTTGTCTCCAGTCCTTGCTGCGCCTCCCGATCATAGCCGAGGTAGCGCGCCGCTTCGAGCAGGAAGTGGCCGTCCACAATCCACAAGCCGCGATACACCGTAGGCCCGACCTGGAACGTGAGCTTGCCGTCCCGCATCTCGCGCGCCTGCTGGATGTTGCGCGCGCAGGCGATCAGGAACTCGTGGTAACGGCCGCTCATGCGCCAGTCGAGGCCGCCCGCGAACGCGTTCCAGTCGCGCCAGTACTCGCGCGCGGATTCGAGCAGTCTCTCCGCCTGGCTCAGTCCGGCGCGGATCTTCTCCAAGTCCTGACCTTCCTGCGGGAAACGGAACAGGATGCGCTGTGGGACCTCGCCGCTGGTCGCGCCGGCATTGAAAGTCAGCACCAAGCTGCGGCCGTCGTTGCCGGCACGGCAGGGGGCAGACGTGGCCATGAACAGCGCCCCGCCCGTGCCGATGCGCACCTGGGTTGCGCCGCCATCGCCGCGCATCGCAATCTCCTTGGCGGTCTGGATGCGCACCTGCGCCGCCGCCCGCAGACGGCGCGCGGACTTGGGACGCACTTCCAGGATGACGTTGTCCACGCGGCCTTCCCCGCGCTCATTGGTGGCGAAGGTGATGAGGTCCAGATAGGCTTCGGGCCGTTCAAATCGCGTGTGGACGATGGGCGTCCCGGGCGACTCCAGGCGCTGCGATACCAGCTTGTTCGACTCCATGCCCAGCAGGCCGAACTCCACCACTTCCGTGAAATAGTAGAGCGGTCTGGTGCGCGGTGAATGGCCATAGCGAAGCTCCCCGCGGTCCCCGACCAGGCTCTTTGCGTGGTCATCGGGGAAGCAATAGGCGGTTTGAGAGTTCAAGGGGGCGTAACGAAAGTCGATGGCGGCAGCTTCAGCCGGCGAGCCAGCCGCAAGCACCTGGGGCGCGGCAACTGCGCTGCCGGCGGTCTTGAGAAAGTTGCGTCGGTCCACGGTATCCCTCCGCGACGATTGTCGGAAAGTCACCCAACAGTGTAAAGGATTTCTGTTTGGGACCTGATTGTGGGAGTTTCGCGCTTCAAAGTTGTTGTGAAAACACAAGTCCGACACGATCACGTGCCACGGCACGCTCTGGGAGTTCAACAAGAACAACGATTTCTCGGCCCAGAAGGCCTTCAACATTGCCAGGCAGAGGCTGAATCGCAACCAGTTCGGAGCCAATTTCGGAGGACCGGTTCCCGTTTCCAAGCTGCGGGAGAAGCTGTTCTTCTTCTTTAATTGGGACTCCGGGCGGCAGGTCGCGGACACATCGAGTTCGTGCGTCAGCGTTGCCCTCCCGCGTACCGGAGCGGCGATTTCACAGCCAACTCGTCGACGATTCCTGCCTCTCCTGCGTAATTCGAAGGGCCTCCTGCACGCCATCGGCGGCGGATGGAGAATCGCGAAGCCCACGCTGCCGCGGAGCCAACGATCCTGGAAGAAGTGGTTCAACACAGCTGCGTTCGCTGCGCCGCCCTCTTACGCGCAGTGCGGAAGCTGCGGCAGGTTCGGCAACGCGCCTCGCACATCGATCCACAACCCTGGGTTGGTGACCGTGGACATGATTCTGGGCAAGAGCTTTCAGATTCACGAGGGTATTAGGTTCGACCTTCGCGCCGAGTCTTTCAACACCTTCAACCACGTGAATCTGGGCTCCGCCAATATGAGTCTGACTTCCTCAGCCTTCGGTACTGTCGGCAGCGCCAGAGATCCCCGGATTCTCCAATTCGGCGGCAAGTTCGTCTTCTGATCCCCCGGCGGGCCCGTTTGGGGCGGGCCCGCCCTTTTTTCCACCCACGCACGCCGGAATCTGCTATCCTTTCAACTTCCTAAGTCCCCTAAGGGAGAACCCACATGAGCAATGTGTTTAGCGGAATTCTGATGGTCCTGGCCGGCGGCGCCATGCAGGGCAGTTTTGGCATGCCGCAGAAGCAAGTGAAGGGCTGGTCGTGGGAGAAGATGTGGTTATTCTATTCCATCTCCGGTATGTTCGCCTGCCCGTGGCTGCTGGTGGCCACGCTGATCACCGATCCGCTGGGCGTATACGCTAGCGTTCCAACCAGCGTGCTGCTGCGCACGGCGCTGTTCGGCTTGGGTTGGGGAGTGGGCGGCGTCTTCTTCGGCCTGGGCATGGCGTATGTGGGCATCGCCCTGGCGTTCGCCATCATCATCTCGCTGGTCGCCGCCGTGGGCACCTTGGTGCCGATGCTGGTTCTCCATCCGGAACAATTAGGAACGTCCAAGGGCACGTTCGTGCTGGCAGGATTGGCCATCGTCATAGCCGGAGTGGCAATTTGCGCGCGCGCGGGTTCTCTCAAGCAGGCAGCCGCCGCGGATGAATCCGGCAAGCAAAAGAAATTCCTTACGGGGCTGTTGATCTGTATTATTAGCGGCGTCATGTCGCCGATGATGAATTTCAGCTATGCCTTCGGCGACCAGATTTCCGCCGAAGCGGCGCGGCGCGGTGCCGATCCGGGCAACGCTTCGATCGCGATTTTTGCCCTGGCGACCACGGCCGGTTTCCTGATCAACGCCGCGTACTGCTTGTACCTGCTGGCAAAGAACCGCTCCTGGCGCGGCTCGGAACCGTCGGCCAACACCATGAACTATGTATACTCGTTGGCCAGCGGCGCTCTCTGGCTGGGCGGCTTCTTCTTGTATGGGTTGGGCGCCACGGCGCTGGGGGAGTTGGGTCCGATCCTCGGCTGGCCGATCTTCATGACAGTAATGGTTTTGATCGCCAACTTCTGGGGCTTGCTCACCGGCGAATGGAAGGGCGCGGGCACCAAAGCTCTTGGATACCTGGCCGCCGGGACCGGCGTCATGATCGTCGCCATGATCGTGATTTCGATGGCGGCGCGTGCGTAGGGAGGTTAGTTCGATGCACCGCCGACTATCACGACGTGAGCTTGCCATGCTGACCGCGGCCGGTGTCGTGCGAGCCGAGCCGCAGCCGGGCGCCCCTTACACCGGCCCCCTGGACGGATATCAGGATAAGGTTGACCTGAAGTCCTTCGACCCCACGGCCTGGGGCGTGAGCCGCTATGCGAACGCGAAACTGCGCTTGACCTTCCGCGCAAAGACCCGCAAGGAAGCTATTGCCTGGCAGACGCGATTGCGCGCCAAGCTCATCGAGCTGCTCGGCGGATTCCCGAAAGCGGCCGCCGCCCCTCGCGGAATCACGCTCGAAGTCCGCGAGTTTCCGTCCTACCGGCGCGAGAAATTCGTTTTCGAGAGCCGTCCGGGCCTTACCGTGCTCGGTTATCTGCTCACGCCGAAAAGCGGGAAAGAGCCCTATCCCGCGATGATCGCCGTGCCGGGCCACGGCCGGGGTGTCGACGACATCGTGGGCATCGACGACAAGGGCCAGCCTCGCACCGATAAGGCGGGTTACCAGCACGACTTCGCCATCCAGGCCGTCGAGCACGGCATGGCCGCGGTCGCCATCGAACCGCTGGGGTTCGGCTGCCGCCGGGACGCAGCCGCGAAGAAGAACAGCCTCGGCACATCTTCGTGCCAGCCATCCTCGGGTGCGGCGTTCCTGATCGGCGAAACCATGATCGGCTGGCGCGCCTACGATGTGGTACGCACCATCGACTGGATCGGGACACGCAAGGAACTGGACCCGAAGCGCGTGGGCTGCATGGGCATCAGCGGCGGCGGCACCTGCACGCTGTTCAGCGCCGCGGTGGAGCCGCGCATCCAGGTGGCGTATGTCAGCGGATACCTGAACACCTTCCGGGCGAGCATCATGAGCATCTCGCATTGCATCGACAACTACGTGCCCGGCATTCTGCATTGGGCCGAAGCCTACGACGTGGCCGGTCTCATCGCCCCGCGTGCCCTGTTCGTCGAGTCCGGCGAGTTCGACAACATCTTCCCCATCGCGGCCAGCCGCGAGAGCTTCGAGCGCGTCAAGAAAGTGTACGAAGTCTTCGGCGCCGCGGATAAGGCCGAGCAGGAAGTCTTCCCGGGCAAGCACAGCTTCCACGGCGTGCGCGGGTTGCCCTTCGCCGCCAGGCACCTCGGCGTCTGAGTGTTTTCCGCCGGACGCTACAATACGGGTATGGAACTTAGTGGCAAGAAAGTTGCGATCCTGGCCGACAACATGTACCAGGAGATGGAAATCTGGTATCCGCTCTACCGCTTGCGGGAAGCCGGCGCCGAGGTGGTGGTGCTGGCGGCGAAAGCGGGTGAGACTTACACGAGCAAGCTGGGCTACCCGGTGGTTGCGAACAAGTCCTTCGATGACGCCAAGGCCGCGGACTTCGACGGCGTGTTGATTCCCGGTGGCTTCGCGCCCGACCTCATCCGCCGCTACCAGAAGGCGACGCAGTTCGTGAAGGACCTCGACGCGCAGGGCAAGCTGGTGGCTTCCATATGCCACGGCGCCTGGGTTCTCTGCTCGGCAATGGGGATGTTGAAGGACCGCAAAGCCACGTGCTTTTTTGCCATCAAGGACGACCTCACCAACGCCGGCGCCAGCTACGTCGATGCCGAGGTGGTGGTGGACGGAAACCTTGTCACTTCGCGTAAACCGGACGATCTGCCGGCGTTCTGCCGCGCCGCGATTGAAGTCCTGAAGAAGCAATAGCTGATGCGGACAACGAAGCTCGTGGCGGCCGCCGCAGTGCTCAGTGTAGGCACCTTTGCCGTCTGGACGTCGACACGGGCCGGAGTGCAACCAGACGGCAGCATTCTGATTTCCACCGGACAACGGCTTACGCCCGCCGGTGTGCAGGTGGAGGTAAATGACCGTCCCCTGGGTATGGTCGAAAGCGGGGACGGCAAGCTGCTTGCCATCGTCACGGGCAGTAACTTTGCGTGCCACGCCTTGCACCTGCTCGACACCGCGCGCAACGCGATCGTCCAGACGGTTCCGCTCGGCCACAGCTTTGTCGGCGTTGCGTTTTCCAGTGACTCGGGCACACTTTACATCGGGGGCGGCCAGGATCATGACGTCAAGATCCTGCGCCGTTCCGCGCAGGGCTTTTCACAAACTGGCTCCATTGCCATTCCAGGGGCGGCGCCCAGCGGCCTGGCGCTCGGCCCTGACGGCAATACGCTCTATGCCGCGCTGAACCTGAAGCACGCGGTGGCGGCGATCGACATTGCCGGCCAGCGCGTGCAGGAAATCCCGGTGGGCATTTATCCTTACACGGTTGCGCTTACGCCGGACGGTCGCAAACTCTACGTGAGTAATTGGGGCGGGCGCCGCGCGGGCCCGAGCGATGTTACCGACGGTACGTTCCCGGTTGTGTTGGACCCGCGCACGGGCATTCCTTCCACGGGAACGCTGTCGGTGATCGACACAAAGACGCGAGCCGTCACACGGCACATCGAAGTCGGGCTGCACCCCAGCGGCATGGCCATGAGCGCGCGCGGCGACCGGCTTTATGTTGCCAATGCGAACAGCGACACGGTCTCAGAGATCGACACGCGCACCGATAGGGTACTGCACACCTTCAACGTGCGCCTGTGGCGCAAAGCGCCGCTGGGCAGCGCGCCGAACGCTCTCGCCGTGAGCAGGGACGGCAAACGGCTCTATGTGGCTAACGGCGCCAACAACGCCGTGGCTATCGTAGATCTCGCGCGTCCGGGCGGCACCGTGCGCGGTTTCATTCCCACGGGCTGGTACCCGACCGCAGTCGCGCTGGATGCTGGCGGCAAGCGGCTCTATGTTGCCAATGGCTATGGCTTCGGTTCCATCGCTCCAGTGAAGGAAGGAGCCAAAGGGCGCAGCTTCCGCGACCGGGTGGGTGTTGTGTCCATTGTGGATTTACCCGGCGAGGAGCAGCGCGCGGCCTGGACCAGCCAGGTCCTTGAGAACAATCGCGCCGGGGCGCCGCCCTCCATCCGTCCGGCCGATGCGCGGCACCCGATCCCGCTTGGTCCCGGGCAGGAATCTCCCATCCGCCACGTCTTCTATGTCATCAAGGAGAACCGGACCTACGACCAGGTCTTCGGCGATCTCCCGCGAGGAAACGGTGATGCGAACCTCGTGCAGTTTGGCCGCGACGTGACCCCGAACCATCATGCCCTGGCGGAAAAGTACGTTCTGCTGGACAATTTCTATGCGCCGGGGGACCAGTCCGCGCTCGGCCATCGCTGGTGCACACAAGGCTACGCCAGCGACTGGCTGCACAAGTACGGCAACAGCCGCAACGACGCAAATCCGATGCTGTTTGCGCCTACCGACTTCCTCTGGGACCACGCGCGGGCCAATGGAATCACGGTGCGCAGCTTCGGCGAGCGGGGCCGGAACATCATCGAACCGGTAAATGCCACCTGGACTGACATTTACAGCGACTGGAAAACCGGAGCCGGCAAAATCCGCATAACGGCTAAGCCGGTCGTGCTCGGCCTTCGCGATATCTACGCGCCGGACTATCCGGCCTTCGGTACCAAGATCACGGACCAGTGGCGCATGGACGTCTTCCTGCGCCATTTCCGCGAGTACGAAAAGAACGGCAACCTGCCGCGTTTGGTGGTCCTGCTTCTGCCTGACGACCATACCAACGGCACCGCGCCGGGCTATCCGACGCCGCGCGCCATGGTCGCCGACAACGACCTTGCACTGGGACGGTTGGTGGAGGCGGTGTCCAGGAGCCGCTATTGGAGGGAGTCGGCCGTTTTTGTCACCGAGGACGACGCGCAGAATGGCCTGGACCACGTGGACGGCCATCGCACCGTCGCGCTGGTCATAAGCCCCTGGGCGCGCCACGGGGCTGTGGATAGCACGTTTTACACCATCATCAACATGTACCGCACCATCGAGCAGATCCTGGGCCTTGCCCCCACGAATCAGTTCGATCTCGCGGCGGAGCCTATGTTCACGGTGTTCGGCTCGGAACCCGATTTCTCAGCCTATACGGCGCTCGCCAACAGGATTCCGCTCGATGAGATGAACCCGCGGCTCGGCGGTTTGAAAGGGCAGGCGCGGGAGTTGGCGCTGGCGTCGATGCGTATGGATTTCGACGAGCCGGACGCCGCTCCGGAAGACGTTCTTAACCGCGCCATCTGGCATTCGGTGAAGGGCTTCGGCGCGAAATATCCAGTGCGGGCCAAGTAGAACTTACGGTAGCATCTTCAACTTCAGGTTGCGGAACTCGATGCGGTAGCCTTCAGCCTCTAGCCCGACAAATCCGCTGGGAACCTCGCAATTATCGAAGACGCTGGTGACGCCGCCGTTCACCCAGAAGCTGATGCGGTTCCCGTCGGCGGTCAACTCGCTCACGTTCCACTCTCCGGCCGGCTTCACGCGCTGCTCGATCAACTGCTGTGCCAAGTTGATGCGCATGCGGATGCCGCTGACCAGCGTGTCGCCGAACAGGAATCCGCCGCTTGCATCGCCGATCTGCCCCTGGTGCCAGATGCGCCCGTCGGCGCTGTTGCGTATGTAAATGCCGCTGTTGTAGTTCTTCCGCCCTTCGACAAGCGTGTACTTCCACTCCACGTGGAAGACGGCATTGCGCACCACGCGCGTGTAACGCAGGAACTCGTGGCCGCCGTAGCCTTCGCAGACGAGAATCCGCTTCGCGCGGTCTACCTTCCATTGCGAAACCTCGCTTAGGGGCTTGTCCGGCGGGATAGGCACGCGAACCCATCCCTTGAACGAAGGCGCGGGCAGGATGTCCTTCCAGCCTCGTGGATTCGCGGACAGCGCGCTGGGCGTATCCGCGGCCCACCCTGCGCCGAGGAACAACAGGAACACGAATAGTTTACGCATCGAGCTTCTCCAGGTCCGCCGCTTCGCCGAACTTCACGCCCTTCAGGCCCGGGTCGATGTTGCGAAGCAGTCCGGTAAGTACGCCGCCGGCGCCGACCTCGACGAATTTGCCGACGCCCTGGCCGGCGAGATAGCGAATGGTGTCGACCCAGCGCACCGGGTTCGGAATCTGTTCAAAGAGCCCCTGCCGCGCTTCGGAGCCCGTCCGGATCTCGCTGGCTTGCCAGTTGTTCACCAGCGGCCAGCGGAGATCCGAAAAGGAGACGGTATCCAGCTCGGCGCCCATCCGCTGTTGCGCGGGCTTCATCAGCGAGCAGTGGAACGGCGCGCTCACCGGAAGCGGCACCGCGCGCTTGGCTCCGGCGGCCTTCGCCAGTTCCATGGCCCTTTCGACCGCGCCTTTGTGACCGGCGATGACGGTTTGATCCGGGGAATTGAAATTCGCCGCGGAGACGACCTCTCCCTGGGCGGCTTCGTCGAGTATCTTTTCGAGGGTGCCGGCCGGCAATTTCAACAGCGCGGCCATGGCTCCCACGCCCGCGGGCACGGCTTCCTGCATGAATCTCCCGCGCTTGCGTACCAGACGCACGGCGTCCGCGAAATCCAAGGCACCCGACGCCACCAGGGCCGAGTATTCGCCCAGGCTATGACCGGCTACGTAATCGGGCGTGCGCCCGTTCTGCTGAAGCACGCGAAACGCGGCCACCGAAACCGCAACCAGGGCCGGTTGCGTGTTTTCGGTCAGCTTCAAGTCCTCTTCGGGGCCTTCGAAACACAATTTCGACAAGGCGAAGCCGAGCGCCTCGTCGGCCTCCTCGAAAACCTGCCGGGCAACGGGAAACGCATCGGCAAGGCTCTTGCCCATCCCCGCATACTGGGATCCCTGGCCGGGAAACAAAAACGCAATTTTCATCATCCTACAGCGTAACCTCTTCCCGGGATAGAATCATCTTTGACATCGAGCGGGGGTGACTTTCTGTGCGCCTTTCTGAGATTTGTGTCCAGCGGCCGGTATTCGCCTTCATGTTGATCATGTTCCTGGTCGTCATGGGCGTCTTCAGCTTTGTCGACTTAGGCGTCGACCTGTTCCCTCGCAGCGACCCGGCGACAGTCTACGTCAGGGTGAAGCTGCCGGGCGCCAGCCCGGAAGAGGTCAACTCGCAGGTGGTCATGCCGCTGGAGGAGTCCATCGCTTCGGTGAGCGGCATCGACGAGATGCGCGCCATGGTATCGGAAGGACAGGCGTCCATTATCGTCACGTTCGTGCTCGAACGCGATATTGGTGAAGCCGCCGAGGATGTGCGCGAGAAAGTCAGCGCCGCCGTGCGCAACCTCCCGCCGAACGTGTTGCCGCCCACGGTGGCCAAGGCTGACCCCGACAGCGACCCGATCGTCACGCTCGCCGTCAGCGGGACGCGCAGCGTGCGCGAGTTGACCGAGATCGCCGACAAGCAGGTGCGGCGAGCGCTGGAGACGGTGGATGGCGTGGCCGGCGTCGACATCAGCGGTGGCAGCTATCGCCAGATCAATGTGTTCATGGATCTGGACAAGCTCAACGGCTACAAGCTCACGGCACAGGAAGTCAAGAGCGCCCTGGAAAGCGAGAACATCGAGGCTCCGGGCGGCCGCATTGTCCGCGGACCTGTTGAGGTCGGAGTCCGAACGCTGGGAAGGGTGGAGGCGGTCTCTCAGTTCAATGACATCATCGTGAAAAACGTCGGAGGAGCGCCTATCCGCATCCGCGACATCGGTTATGCCGAGGATGGCATGAAGGAAAAGCGCAGCTTCGCCTATTACAGAAACAAACCCGCCGTCATTCTCGACATACGCCGCCAGACGGGCACCAACACCGTGAAGGTAGTGGAGGAGGTTCAGCGGCGCTTGCCCTCGCTCAAGAAGCAGTTGCCGGCGGGAGCCTCTATCGACGTCATCAAGGAGCAAGCTACCTACATCAAGAACTCGGTCGCCGCATTGGAGGAGCACCTGCTGCTGGGCAGCCTGCTCGCCAGCGTGATCGTCTTCATCTTCATCCGCGACTGGCGCACCGTTCTGATCAGTTCCATCGCGATCCCTACTTCCATCGTCACCACCTTCACCATCATGCGAATGATGGACTTCACGCTGAACTCGATGACGCTGCTGGGACTGACGCTGGCCGTGGGTATCGTGATCGACGACGCCATCATTGTCCTCGAAAACATACACCGCTTCATCGAAGAGAAGGGCCTGCCGCCATTTGAAGCGGCCATCGGCGCCACCAAGGAAATTGCTCTGGCAGTCATGGCGACCACCCTGTCGCTGGTCATCGTTTTCGTGCCCATCGCGTTCATGTCGGGTTACGCCAAGCGATATCTGAACCAGTTCGGATGGACCATGGCCATGTCCATCATGGTTTCGATGCTGGTGGCGTTCACACTGACACCGTCGCTCAGCTCGCGGCTGCTCAAACGCCGGTTGAACCGCGACGGCACGCCGCGGAAACACCATGAAGGAACCGTCTTCGATCCGGTTTACCTTAAGACCCTCGATTGGAGCCTGCGGCACCGGTGGGTAATTATTCTGGTTTGCACCGCGACTTTTGCCTCCACGTTCGTGGTCAATCGCCACATCGGCCGCGACTGGATGCCGCAGGACGATCAAAGTGAACTCTCCGTGAGCCTGGAGATGCCCGAGGGCACCTCGCTGGACGGCACCGAGAAGGTCACCATGGAGATTGCCCGGAAAATCGAGAAGATACCTGGCGTCGATGTGGTGGTTCCCCAGACGCATGGTTTTCTAGAACGCGTGACCATGTCTCAGGCCACGGTATTGCTGGCGCCTCAGGGCGAGCGTGAAGACATCGTCGCCATGGGCCAGCACGTACGCCAAGTCCTGCGTGACTACCCTTATACGCGGCCGCGGGTTTCTTTTCCCAATGCTCTGGGGGGCCGCGACACCTTCGCCCCGATCCGGGCCATGCTGCTCGGTCCGGACATGATCACGCTGGTCGATATCGCCAAGAAGGTGATGCGCGACATGCAGGCCACTCCTTCCATTGCCGACGCGAAGGTGAACCTGAACCTCAATAATCCGGAAGTACAAGTGAATATCGACCGGCAGCTGGCGAGCGATCTCGGCGTGCGCGTCTCCGACATAGCCGGCGCCGTGCGCCTGTTGATGAGCGGGGAAGACGAGATTTCGACTTATAAGGAGGGTTCCGAGCAGTACCCGGTCACCATGCGCCTCATGCCCGGCCAGCGCGACAATCCTGCCGCGCTCAGCCGGTTGCTGGTGCCCTCGGCGCGGCTTGGCCTGATTCGCCTGGATTCGATCGCAAAGCTGGAACGCGGTCTCGGCCCCAGCCGCATTGATCGCTACAACCGGCAGTTTGCCGTCGGTATTTACGCCAACGTCGCGCCTGGCCACTCGTTGGGCGAGGCCGCCGCCGATACTCAAGCCCTTGTGGATAACATCGGACTTCCCAGCGGTTACCAGCTGCGCTTCTCGGGACAGGTGAAGATTCTAGAAGAAACGACTACCAACATGATTTTGGCCATCGGCTTGGCGTCCATCTTCATGTACATGGTTCTGGCGGCGCAGTTCGAGAGCCTGGTGCACCCGTTCATCATTCTGTTGACACTGCCGCTATCCATTCCCTTTGCCCTGATTTCATTGATCGCCACCGGCCGCAGCCTGAACCTGTTCAGCGCGCTGGGCGTGCTGCTGCTGCTCGGCATCGTGAAGAAGAACGGCATTCTGCAGATCGACTACATGAACCGGCTGCGCGCCACGGGCCAGCCCATGCATGAGGCCATCCTGGAAGCCAATCGCGTGCGCCTGAGGCCCATCCTGATGACGACGTTCTCGATCGTAGCCGGCCTCATCCCGACCGCAATCGGCATCGGCGCCGGCGCCAGCCAGCGCTCGGCCATCGCCGTCACCATCATCGGCGGCCAAACGCTGTGCCTTCTGCTGACGCTGCTGGTCGTGCCGGTCGGCTACTCGCTGGTCGAGGACGCTAAAGTGTGGTTGGCGCGCCGCCGTACGGCCACCGCCGAAGCAACCGCCACGGGCGACTGATCGAGACCAGGAAGGTCTTCACAAATTCTTAGCGTTTTTTTGAAAACTTCGGGCGGGGTTCTATCGTCAATTGTGGTGGAAGGGGAAGACGATGATCACCACACTACAGACCCCAAACCCTGCCGTCACCGTTAAGGGCCTTGTCTATTGCCCGATCTGCACCCACACTGTGGAGGCCGACGTGATTTCGACGCGCCGGTCTTCACGGGTGAAACCTGGCCAGAAATGCCAGAGGTGCGCTTCCAGCCTGGATGCCGGATATGTAGTCCGGCTAGAACGGGCGGCGTAGTACGCTTTTGCCTTGCGCGCCACCCCGGACAGTGGTTTATAGTTGAGTTGTGGGGTATACAAAGCGCAAATCCGTTACGCCACCAGATCCCGTGGTTCCCACGGAGATTCTGGAGCGGGCGAAGCGCAGCTTGAAGACCGACCGGCTGCCGCCGCGCAAGTGTAGCGTTTGCGGCGCCGACGTGGCCCCCAATTCCTCCGAAGGTCTGTGCTGGGTCTGCCGGCGGCTGAAGATCAGCGCCTGGCACGAATCCGAGCAGCAGATGCCCGCGCAAGAATAGAACCGCTCATCCGGGCCCTGTATCGACTCACGAACGCAACCGTTGCGCCAGCGCCTCGATGTGTGCGCTCCGGGTTCGGCAGCAGCCACCGAGTATGGGGATGGAAAAGCGGCGATGGATGCCGGCCATGCCGTCCGCGAAACCGCTAACCGAATCCGCCTCGGAGTTCACGGTCTGAGAGAACCATCGCGGGTCCCGGCGCGAAGCGTTGCCCCGCACGTCCGCGATGCGTCCAATTGCCCCCGACTCTTTCCCACACCGCCGCTTCGGTTATAGCGGGCGGATCGATCTTGAGCAGTTTCTTACAATCGAACAAGGCGGAATCCACCGCCTGTCCTATTTCTTGGAGGGATTGGCCGAAATGCCCATGGCGAAGTAGTTCACCACCTTGGCTTCATTGCGCGCGACTTCGAAATAGGCGGCCTTGAGAAGCTGGTCTTTGCGGTTGAGCAGAGTTTCGCGAATGGTCTGCTGCACGCGCGGATCGTTCAACTCGCGCTGGCCGGCGGGCTCCTTGGAGATGACCTTCAGAATCTGGTAGCCCTCCTGCGTCCGGATAATGCGGGAAGACTGGCCCGGATGTAACTCCATCACCAGTTTTCGCAGTTCGACGTTGGCTTTCTCCAGTGCGGATTCGGGGATGAAGCCCATGTCGCCGCCGTTCGGCGTGGTGTTCGGATCTTCCGAAAAGTTCTGCGCCAGCATGGCGAAGTCCTCGCCTTGGCGGATGCGCGCGTCGAGCATGGCGATCTTCTTGCGCGCCTGTTCTTCGTTCTGCGCCTTGTCGTTCTTGAGGTTCCTGGCGTTCGGATCCGGGCGTGGCGTTACCAGAATGCGGGCCATGTGGATTTGGGGCTCGGCAAGGTTGAAGCTGGCCTTGTTGACGTTGTAGAAGTCCGTGACGTCCTTGTCGGTGATGGTGATGCGGGAGGTGATTTCCTTGTTGAACAGCTTCTCGACGCTCAGGTCCCGGCGGAACTTGGACCTAAGGTCCTGCATGGTCATCTTGCGGGCGTCGAGCTGCTTCTGGAATTCCTCCTGCGTATACGGCGCCTTGACCTGGTTCAGCTTGGCCTCCACGTCTGCGTCGGTCGCCATCAAGCCTTGCTTCTCAGCCCGCTGCAGCATGATCTCGTTGTCAATCAAGCCTCGCAGAACTTCCAACTTTTGGATGTTGGTCTGGTCCGGACTCTCGCCGGGAGTAGGCGAGGCGAACTGCGCCTGATACTCGCGGTCGAGGTCGGAATAGGTGATGGGCCGGTTGTTGACAGTGGCGGCGACGTTGGCCGGCGGCGTCTTCTTGCAGCCAGTCAAGAGCGGGAGAGAAACGGCCATCAGAAGGGCGGCGGAGAATCGAAGGCTCGGCATACGGATAAACCCCCATTCTACAGGAGTCGTCCTCCCAGGTGGGCGCCAAAGTGCGGTTAAAATGGAGACTGTACGTCCAACCCTAAAGACAGAGAGCTAATCTCATGACAACAAAGCGCTTGAGGCTTGCGCTGCTGTTTGTACCGGCGGTTTTGGCGGCACAGAGCCTGGCGGATTTCGAAAAGAAGATCACCGAATTCACGCTCGCCAACGGCATGCACTTCATCGTTCTCGAGCGCCACGCGGCCCCCGTAGCCTCCTTCCACCTGCACGTCAATGCGGGCGCGGTGGACGACCCCAAGGGCCGCACCGGCGTCGCGCACATGTTCGAGCACATGATCGGAAAAGGCACGCCCAGCGTCGGCAGCAAGAACTATGAACAGGAACGCGCCGCCCTGGCCGAAGTGGAAACCCTCTACGATCAATTGGAGGCGGAGCGCAACAAGGGCTTCCGCGCCGATGCGAATGCGATCGAACGATTGCAGGCGCAAGTCAAAGTCGCCATCGAGAAAGCCAACGCTTACGTCGATCAGAACGCGTACCCGCGCGTGATCGAGGAGAACGGAGGCGTGGGTTTCAATGCCGGGACAGCCGTGGATTTCACGATGTTCCATTACAGCCTGCCCGCCAATCGCGCCGAGTTGTGGTTTCTGATGCAATCGGACTGGCTGCGCAACGTCGTTTTCCGCGAGTTCTACAAGGAGCGGGACGTGGTGCGCGAAGAGCGCCGGATGCGCATCGAATCGAGTCCGCAGGGCAAGTTGCAGGAGACGCTGATCGCTACGGCCTTTTCCGCGCATCCGTATCAGAACTTCATCGCCGGATGGGCCGCCGATATCGAAAACCTGCGCGCCTCGGACGCCAGGGCGTTTTTTGAGACCTACTACGTGCCCGGAAACATGACCGCGGCCATCGCCGGCGACGTCGACCCGAAGGAAATGCGCCGCCTGGCCGAGAAATACTATGGCTCGCTCCCGGCACGCCCCATGCCGCCAAGAATTCGAACGGTCGAACCCAAGCAGGAAGGCGAGAAGAGGCTCGAAATCGAATCGCCAAGCCAGCCGATCCTTCTGGTTGGATACAAACGGCCGGATGCGCGCCATGCAGACGATCCTGTGCTGGACGTTCTGGCCACCATTCTTGCCAGCGGCCGCACGGGACTGCTTTACAAGGACCTGGTGCGGGACAAGAAGATCAGCCTGGCGGCGGGAGCGGTTCCGAACATGCCCGGCTCGAAGTACCCCAACCTCTTCATGTTGTATTCAGTGCCGGCGGTGGGCCACTCGGTGGATGAAAACGAGAAAGCCGCCTACGCTATTCTCGACAAGTTGGCGAAGGACCCCGTAGACGCGGTCTCTCTTGATCGCGCCAAGACGAAACTGCGCGCGTCGCTGGTTCGGCAGCTAGACAACAATCCCGGCATGGCCATGCAACTCGCCGTGTACTACGTGGCCTATGGCGATTGGCGCAAGCTGTTCACGGCTATCGACGACATCAACAAAGTGACCGGTGCAGATGTGCAGCGCGTGGCTCGCGAGTACTTTGGCAAGGCCAACCGGACCGTGGCGTATACCATAACGCCGAAACCGGCGTCCCAGGGAGGTGCGAAGTGAAATTCAGATTCCTGTTACCACTGCTGGCCGCCGCAACTCTGGGCGCTCAGGTTACGACCGTTCCCCGGCCGACTCCAAAGAAGGCCGCTTCCGCTCGCCGCGTCCCGGCCGCGCCGGCTGCCAGCTATAAGGACTTGAAGTATCCGCCCCTGGGCCAGATCAAAATCCCCGAGGTCGCCTCGTTCACCTTGGCCAACGGCATGAAGGTGTATCTGCTTGAAAACCATGAGCTTCCAACGGTAAACGGCATGGCGCTGATCCGCACGGGCAACCTGTTCGATCCCCCGGACAAGATCGGGCTCGCCGAACTGACAGGCACGGTCCTGCGCACGGGCGGAACGAAAGAGCAGACCGGCGACCAGATCGATGAACGGCTGGAAAACGTGGCGGCGTCGGTGGAAAGCCAGATCGGCGAAACCAGCGCGCAGGTTTCGTTCTTCTGCCTGAAAGACAACACGGGCGACGTAATGAAGGTTTTCCGCGATCTCATGACGTCTCCAGAGTTCCGCCAGGAGAAGCTCGACCTGGCCAAGACGTATCTCAGGGGCTCCATCGCGCGGCGCAACGACGACGCGCCCGATATCGTCTCACGTGAATATGAGGAAGCGATTTACGGCAGGGATACGCCGTACGGCGCGCGGCTCGAGTACGAGCACGTGAACAAAGTGCAGCGCGCCGACCTGATCGCGTTTCACAAGCGTTACTTCTTTCCGAAGAACACCATGCTGGCTATCTATGGCGACTTCTCGACGAACGAAATGAAAACGCAGCTCGAGCAGTTGTTCGCCGGCTGGACCGTCGAGCAGCCCCCAGTACCGCCCTTCCCGGAGGTGCGCAAACAGCCGCGGCCCGGCATCTTCCTGGCCGCCAAGGACGACGTCACGCAAACCTTCTTCAAACTGGGGCACCTGGGTGGCCGCTTTGACGACAAGGACTATCCGGCACTGGAAGTGATGTCCTACATCCTCGGCGGTAGTTTTTCGAGCCGGGTTGTGAAGAAGATCCGGACAGAACTCGGTTACGCCTACAGCATCCGCGCGAGCTGGTCGGCCAACTTCACGCACCCCGGCACGTTCTTCGTGAGCGGAAGCACAAAGTCGATGTCGACGGTTGACGCCATACAAGCCGTGCGCGGTGAGATCGACAAGATGCGTACCGAGCCGGTGACCGACGCGGAGCTCGAAACCGCCAAGCAGACCACGCTCAACAGCTTCGTGTTCAATTTCGACACGCCGTACAAGACCCTGTCGCGCATGATCCGCTACGAGTACTACAGTTACCCGAAGGACTTCATCTTTCAGTATCAGAAGGCCGTCGCCGCCGTTACGAAACAGGATGTGCTGCGCGTGGCCAGGCAGTATCTGAAGCCCGCGGAGTTCACCATCGTGGCGGTGGGCAAGCCGTCCGATTTCGGCAAGCCTCTCACGGAACTGGGCCTGCCTGTGAGCAACATCGACCTGAAGATTCCCGAGCCCGAGCAGGAACGCGCCAAGGAAGATCCGGCCAGCCTGGAGCGCGGCCGCAAGCTGTTGGAGGCGGCGCAGCAGGCCATGGGCGGAGCTGACAAACTGGCTGCCGTAAAGGACTGCACCATGGTGGCTGACGTCGAGTTCTCCGGGGCCGGGGGCGCAAAAATGAAGGCCAAGCAGACCACGCGGTGGCTCGCCCCCTCACACATTCGCCAGGAGAACGAACTCCCGTTCGGCAAGATGGCCATATATTTCGACGGCAGCACCGGCTGGCTGGTGTCGCCGCAGGGCAGCATGCCGCTGGGAGGCCCGGTGCTGAAACAGGCCCAGGGGCAGGTCTTCCGCAATGTGTTCACGTTGCTGACAAGTGACCGCAACCCGGACCGCAAGGTGAATGCGGCGGGCACCGGCGTCGTCGAAATCTCCGATAAGCAGGGCGACCTCGCCATTGTGAGCGTGGATCCGAAGACCGGTATGCCGTTGAAGGTCTCCTACCAGAGCGTGCAGGTCAAAGGACCTTCGAGCAACGTGGACGAGGTTTACGGCGATTGGAAGGAAGTGAGCGGCGTGCGCCTCCCGCACAAGATCACGATCCGGCAAGACGAGAGGGTCGCCGCTGAAGTGACCATCCAGCAGTGGATCCTCAACTCTGGCCTGAAGGCAGACGATGTGAGCAAACGGCCATGACCAAACATGCGTTCTTTCTTGCGCTTTGCGCTGCGCTGGCGCTTTCGGGCCAGACCCGCCAGGAACGCGGCAAGAAGGTGATCGACGACGCGCTTGCCGCGCTCGGCGGCGAGCGCTTCCTGCAGATGCGCGACCGCGTCGAGGCTGGCCGCGCGTATTCGTTCTATCGCGAGCAGCTCTCGGGCCTTTCCCGCGCCACGATTTACACGCGCTACCTGACGCGGCCGGAGCCTCCGCAACGTGGTTTCTTCGGCGTACGCGAGCGGCAGAACTTCGGCAAGAAGGAAGAGTACGGCGTATTGTTCGCGGACGGGAAGGGTTACGACATCAGCTTCCGCGGCGCGCGCCCAATCTCCGACGGGGTGGTGTCCAGGTTTACGGAGACCACCCGCCGGAACGTGCTATACATCCTGCGCATGCGGCTCGGCGAACCCGGGTTGATCTTCGAGTGGCAAGGTTCCGACGTATACGAGAACCAGCCGGTCGACATCGTGGACATCACCGACGGCGACAATCTCACTACGACGGTGTACTTCCACCAGACCACCAAGCTGCCCGTTCGGCAGACCTTCATCCGGCGCGACCCCAAGACCAAGGAGCGCTTCGAGGAGGTCACGCTGTTTTCGAAGTACCGCGACGTGGGCGGCGGGGTCCAATGGCCGTTCGCCATCCAAAGGTTCCGCGACGAAGAAAAGATCTACGAGATTTATTCGGAGAGCGTGGTCATCAACCAGAACCTGCCCGACAACATGTTCATGCTCGGAGGAAACGTAAAGATCCTCAAACCGGCGCGGTAGCCTTTCCCGCGCCGCAACTTTCGGCCGCGGGCGGTGTTCGAAGTCTGTAGGAGGCAGGA